>BBPD01000133.1_pt6 | contig 39388 bp, 34 predicted proteins | sample 1344911 | NCBI WGS metagenome assembly BBPD01 (sample SAMD00019088, study PRJDB2971) | groundwater metagenome | biome: freshwater biome; feature: mineral spring; material: ground water | place: USA: CA, Sonoma | collected 2011-09 | depth surface m
TTTTTCAGGCCGGCGTGGCGCAGCGCCTCGTTGAGCGATTTGTAGCTGTCGGACAGATCGACGTATTTGCCGACCATGGCGATGCGCACCGCGCCCTGCGGGTGTTGCAGCGCGTGCACCAGCTCGTCCCAGCGTTGCAGCCGCGCCGGCGGGGTGTTGAGGCGCAGCTTGTCGCAGATCAGGCCGTCGAGCCCCTGCTCGTGCAGCAGGCGCGGCACCTGGTAGATGCTGGGCATGTCGGGCAGCGAGATCACGCCCCACAGCGGCACGTTGGTAAAGAGGCTGATTTTTTCGCGCTCGTCGTCGGGGATGGTGCGGTCGGCGCGGCACAGCAGGGCGTCGGGCTGGATGCCGATTTCGCGCATTTTCTGCACCGTGTGCTGGGTCGGCTTGGTTTTGAGCTCGCCCGCCGCCGCGATCCACGGCACGTAGCTCAAATGCACGAAGGCGCACTGGTTCGGCCCCAGGCGCAGACTCATCTGGCGCACCGCCTCCAGGAAGGGCAGCGATTCGATGTCGCCCACGGTGCCGCCGATTTCGACGATCGCCACTTGCACCGCCTGCTCCGTACCATAACCGGCGCCGCGTTTGATGAACTCTTGGATTTCGTTGGTGACGTGCGGAATCACTTGCACCGTTTTGCCGAGGTAGTCGCCGCGGCGCTCTTTTTCGAGCACGCTTTTGTAGATCTGGCCGGTGGTGAAGTTGTTGGCGCGCTTCATGCGGGTTTCGATGAAGCGCTCGTAGTGGCCGAGGTCGAGGTCGGTTTCGGCCCCGTCGTCGGTGACGAACACCTCGCCGTGCTGAAACGGGCTCATGGTGCCGGGATCGACGTTGAGGTAGGGGTCGAGCTTGATCAGGGTGACGTTGAGGCCGCGCGATTCGAGCAGCGCCGCCAACGAAGCGGACGCGATGCCCTTGCCAAGTGAGGACACCACGCCGCCGGTCACGAATACGAATTTGGTCATGTCGCGGGCGAGCCGGCTAAGGCTCGCGGCTGAGGAAAGGTTGATTATAAAAGGCTGCGAGGGGGCGGCAAGTGCGATGGGGGGCAGGGGCCGCCTACCGCCCTCAGCAGAAGCTTAGTCGGCCTGCTCCAGCGCCTCGATCTGCTGCGCCACGTCGAGCCACTGTTCTTCGGCCGCTTCGATGGCCTGCTCCACGGCCCCTAGGCGCTGGCTGGCGGCGGCCAGCGCGGGCGCGGGCTGCTCGGGTTGTTGCAATTGCGCGTGCAGGGCCTGCTGTTCGGCTTGCAGTTGGGCCAGCTCGCGCTCCAGCGCCTCGCGCTGCTTTTTGTGCGGCTGCAGGCGCGTGGCCGATTGCTGGCGGCGCTGGGCTTCTAGGCGGCGCTGCTCGGCGGCCGGTAGGCGCTCGGGGGTGGCCCCGCTGGCCCCGTTGGGCGCGCTGTTTGCGGCGCTGGTGGCGGTGCCGCTGCCCTTGCGCTCGGCTGGGCTGTTGGCTGCTTGATCAGATTTGGCGGCCTTATCGGCCTTATCGGCCTTATCGGCCTTATCTGGCTTGGCCAGCGCCTCGCGGCGCTGCTTGGCCAGATCGAGCAGGTGGCGCTGGTAGTCGTCCAGGTCGCCCTCGAAGGGTTCGATGCCGCCGTGGCTGACGAGCCAGAACTCGTCGCAGACGGCGCGCAGCAGGGCGCGGTCGTGGCTGACCAGCAGCACCGTGCCCTCAAAGCCGTTGAGCGCCAGCGCCAGCGCCTCGCGCGTGGTGAGGTCCAAATGGTTGGTGGGTTCGTCGAGCAGCAGCAGGTTGGGCCGCTGCCAGACGATCAGGCACAGCACCAGGCGCGCTTTTTCGCCGCCGCTCATGCTGCCCACGCGCTGCTGCGTGAGCTCGCCGCCAAACTGGAAGCGCCCCAGAAAGTTGCGCAAATCCTGCTCGCGCGTGGCTTGGCCGGCCAAGGCCCCAGCGGCTTCGGTTTCGCGCGCCAGCCGCACCATGTGCGCCAGGGCGGTGTCGTCGGCGCGCAGCAGGTCCATTTCTTGCTGCGCGAAGTAGCCGATGCGCAGCCCCTTGCCGTCGCTGCGCTGGCCTTCGAGCAAGTCGAGCGTGCGCGCCACGGTTTTGATGAAGGTCGATTTGCCCTGCCCGTTGGCGCCCAGGATGCCGATGCGCTGCCCGGCCATGACCGAGCGCGTGACGCCGCGCACGATGGTCGTGGCGCTGCCGTCGGGGCTGCGGTAGCCAAAGCAGGCATCGCGCAGGCTGAGCATGGGGTTGGGCAGGTTGCCGGCTTCGTCGAACTCGAAGTCGAATTCGGCTTCGGCCAGCACCGGGGCCAGTTTTTCCATGCGTTGCAGCGCCTTGACGCGGCTTTGCGCCTGGCGCGCCTTGCTCGCCTTGGCCTTGAAGCGGTCGATGAAGCGCTGCAGGTGCGCGATGCGCTCTTGCTGGCGCTCGAAGCTGCCTTGCTGCAGCGTGAGCTGCTCGGCGCGCATGAGCTCGAAGCGGCTGTAGTTGGCGCCGTAGCGCTTGAGCTGGCCCGACTCCAGGTGCAGCGTGACGGTGGTTACGGCGTCGAGGAATTCGCGGTCGTGGCTGATCACCAGCAGGGTGCCGGGGTAGCGCTTGAGCCAGCTTTCCAGCCAGACCAGCGCGTCGAGATCCAGGTGGTTGGTGGGCTCGTCGAGCAGCAGCAGGTCGCTGGGGCAGATCAGGGCGCGCGCCAGTTGCAGCCGCATGCGCCAGCCGCCCGAAAAGCTGTTCACCGGGCGTTCGAGCTGCGGCGTGTCGAACCCCAAGCCCAGCAGCAGCGCCTGGGCGCGGGCGTGGGCGTCGTGGCTGCCGGCGTCGAAGCAGGCGCTGTAGGCTTCGGCCAGCGCCAGGCCATCGCCGCTGGCTTCGGCGACGGCGAGCGCGGCGCGGGCGGCAGCGAGCCGGGTGTCGCCGTCGATCACGAAGGCGGTGGCGTCCTGCGAGGTTTCGGGCATGTCTTGCGCCACGGCGGCGCTGCGCCAGTGGCGCGGCAGTTGCAGTTCGCCGCCGTCTTCGTGCAACTGGCCTTGCAGCAGCGCAAACAGGCTCGATTTGCCGGCCCCGTTGCGCCCGACCAAGCCGATTTTTTCGCCCGGGTTGAGCACCGCGCTGGCGCCGTCGAGCACCACTTTGCTGCCGCGGCGCAGCGTGATTTGGCGCAGGGTGATCATGCTGGGGCCCCGTGGGTGGGGTCGGTGAGGGTGGATTGCCAGATTTCCAGCGCCGCGCGTGTGAGCAGCAGCACCGCATCGGGGCCGGCGCTGGTGTGCAGCCAGTGCGCCGGCAGGTCGGGGAAGGCGCGCTCGAAGTGGGCGCGTTCGTGGCCGATTTCCAGCACCAGCACGCCCTCGGGGTGCAGGTGCGCGGCGGCTTGTGCCAGCAGGCTGCGGATGAAGTCCATGCCGTCGGTGCCGCCGTCGAGCGCCAAGGCCGGCTCGGCGCGGAACTCGGGCGGCAGCGCCTGCATGCTGCTGCGGCAGACGTAGGGTGGGTTGCACAGGATCAGGTCGTAGCGCTCGGGCAGGGCGGCCCAGCCGTCGGACTCGATCAGGCGCACGCGCTCTGTCAAGCCGTGCTGCTGCACATTGATGCGCGCCACCGCCAGCGCAGCAGGGGAAAGGTCGGCGGCATCGACTTGCACCTCGGGCCAGGCCAGCGCGGCCAACACCGCCAGGCTGGCGTTGCCAGTGCACAGGTCGAGCACGCGCCGGGTGTGCTCGCCCAGCCAGTCGTCGAGGCAATCGGCCCCTTCGGCGGCGGCGATCAGTTCGGCGATGAAGCTGCGCGGCACGATGCTGCGCTCATCGACATAAAACGGCACGCCCTGCAGCCACGCCTGGCGCGTGAGGTAGGCGGCGGGCTGGCGCGAGCGGATGCGCTGCTCGATCAAATCCAGCACGGCATGCGCCGGCTCGGGCGCAACCGGCTGCGCCGCCAGTGCGGCCAGATCGCTGTCGGGCGGCAGGCCGAGCCGCCACAGCAGCAGCCAAGCGGCTTCGTCGTGGGCGTTGGTGCTGCCTTGGCCGTAGGCCAAGGGGGCGGCTTGCAGGCGCGCGCGGGCGGTCTCGAACAGTTCGATCAGGGTCATGAAGAATGCGGTGGGGCTGGGGCCTGGCAGGGCCAACAGCCGATTTTAGAGCGCCCCAGACCGGTGCCGGAGCGCGAGGATGGATTAGGATGACGCTTGAGCGGGCTGAGCGGGCTGAGCCGCTGGAGGCACAGGAGTGGCAGCGGCCACCCAAGCCGCGTCGGGCTTCCAGTGCGCCACCCAGTCGGGAATCTGCTCGGCGGGCATGGGCCGGGCGATGGCGTAGCCTTGGCCGTGCACGCAGCCCAGGCGCAGCAGCATTTGGGCGTGGGCCGAGGTTTCTACCCCTTCGGCGATCACCAGCCGCCCAAGCGCCTGCGCCAGCCCCAGCACGCCCTGCAAGATGGCGCTGTCGCTGGGGTCGTCGAGCATGCCGCGCACAAAGCTCTGGTCGATTTTCAGCACCTGGGTGGGCAGGTGCTTGAGGTAGGTGAGGGAGGAGTAGCCGGTGCCAAAGTCGTCCAGCGAGGTGTGCACCCCGAGCTCGCGGCACTGGTGCAGCAAGGCGGAAACGGCACCCAAGTCACCCAGCGCGCTGGTTTCGAGCACCTCGAGCTCCAGTTGGCTGGCCTGCACCTCGGGCTGGCGCGCCAGCGCGGCGCGCAGTTTGGGAACGAAATCGGCTTGCGCCAGTTGCATGGCATCGATGTTGACGCTCACCGGCAAGCGCAGCCCCGCGCGGTTCCACTGGGCGATCTGCTGCAGCGCCTGCTCCAGCACCCAGTCGCCCAGGTCCACCATCAGCGTTTGCTGCTCTAGCGCGGGCAAAAAAGCCCCTGGTGCCAGCAGGCCGCGCTGCGGGTGTTGCCAGCGGATCAGGGCCTCGACCCCGATCACCGCCCCGCTGTGCATGTTCACCTTGGGCTGGTAGTGGAGCACGAACTGCTGCTGCTGCAGCGCCTGCGCGATCTGCCCGAGCTCGGCGTGGCGGCTGCGCAAGCCGCGGTCGTTTTCGGCGTCGAACAGGTGGTAGCGGTTTTTGCCGCCTTGCTTGGCCTGGAACATGGCCTGGTCGGCCTGGCGCAGCAGTTGGTCGGCATCTACCGCTTCGGCTTGGGGGTAGAAGGTCACACCCAGGCTGGCCGAGAGGGATCGGCCGTCTCCGGCATGGGCTTCGTGCGCGGCAATATTCTCCAGGATGGCATCGAGCAGGGGCCGCACCGCCGCCACATGCGGCAGGCCGGGCAGCACGGCCACGAACTCGTCGCCGCCCATGCGCGCCAGCGTGGCGTCTTCGGGCAGTGCGGCCTTGAGGCGCTGCGCCAAGGCGATGAGCAACTGGTCGCCGGCTTCGTGGCCTACGCGATCGTTATAGGCTTTGAAGCCGTCTAGGTCCAGATAGACCAGCGCCAATTGCAGCCCGCGGCGCAGGGTTTGCGCCATGGCCTGCTGCAAGCGGTCGGTGAGCAGGCTGCGGTTGGGCAGGCCGGTGAGGGCGTCGTACTGGCTCAGGCGCTCGACCTGGTGCTGCTGCTCGCGCAGGGCACTGAGGTCGGTCGAGATGCCGGCGTAGCCCTGCAACTCGCCTTGGGTGTCGCGCACCGGGCTGATGGTGAGCAGGCACGGATAGACCTCGCCGCTCTTGCGCCGGTTCCAGATTTCGCCGCGCCACAGGCCATGTTCGCGCAGCGCCTGCCACAGTTGGCGGTAAAAGGCGGCGTCGTGGCGGCCGGAAGACCAAAAGCGCGGGTTCTGCCCCAGCAGCTCCTCGCGGCTGTAGCCCGTCAAGCGGCACAGCGAGTCGTTGAGGTCGATGACGGTGCCGCGGGCATTGGTGATGACGATGGCGTCGTTGGCGTGCGCGAACACGCTGGCGGCGCGGCGCAGGGCTTGTTCGGCCAGTTCGCGCTCGGTCACGTCCTGGGCGGTGCCGATCGACTCGATCACCCGGCCGGATGCGTTGCGCCGGTGCTGGCAGCGTTCGTGGATGTAACGAATGGCCCCGTCGCCATGGCGCACGATGCGGTGCACGATCTCGTAGCTGTCGGCACCGTCCCGCAGCGAGCTGCTGTAGGCCGAATCGACGGCGGCGCGGTCGTCTGGGTGTACGGTCTCCAGAAAGGCCGGGTAGCTGGCAGCGAACTCCTGCGCTTGCAGGCCAAACAGGCGGTAGAGCTCGTCGCTCCAGTGCAGCCGCCCGGTTTGCAGATCGAGCTTCCAGCTTCCAATGTGCGCCACCTGCTCCAGTTCGGCCAGCAGGGTTTGGTTCTCGCGCAACTGCTGCGCGTTGCGGCTGGCCACGATCCACTGCCCCGTGCGCTGCAGCAGCGGGCGCAGCAGATCCAGCAGGGGGCGCTCGTAGCCGCCGGGGCGGTTGGCCAGCCCGATCAGGCCCACCATGGCACCCTCGTGGTGCAGCGGTATGCCCAGAAAGGCATTAAGCGGTGGGTGCCCGGGCGGCAGCCCACCACGGCGCGGGTCGGTGGCGGGCTGGTTGGCAAAGACCGGCTCGCCGCTGCGCAGGGCGGCACCAAAAAGCGAGCGCAAATTGGTGAACTCCATGCCCTTGGGCGCCATTGCGGCAAAATGCGCTTTGCTGGCCGCGTCCCAAGCGATGTCGGTGATGGCGTAGGTTTTGAGGTAGGGCTGGCCGTCGGCAGATTGCAGCACCTCGCCGATGAAGCCGTATTCGCTCTGCGTGAGTGCGAGCAGCCGCTGCAGCAGGCCAGAAAAACCGGTTTGGCGCTCGCTTTTGCCAGGCAGTGGGGCCTGCAATTCGGACAAATCGGCAATCTGGTGTTGCAAGGCCTGCAGCTCGGCTTGGGCGCAGTCGGCCAGGTCGCGCAAGGCACGGCGCTGGGCCGCATCGAGCAGGCGCGGGCGCTGGTCTTTGATGCACAACATGCCCACGGTGTGGCCGCTATCGACCCGCAGGGGGGCACCGGCGTAATAGCGGATGTGCGGCGCGCCGGTGACCATCGGGTTGGTGGCAAAACGCGCATCCAGCAGGGTGTCGGGGACTTCAAAAATATCGGTCGCCAATATGGCGTGGCCGCAAAAAGAAATGGAGCGCTCGGTTTCGCTGGCTTCTACCCCCTGGCGCGATTTGAACCACTGGCGCTCGGCATCCACCAGCGAAATGAGCGCGATCGGCACATCGAACATGGCCCGAGCCAGCCGGGTCAGGCGGTCGAAGCGTTCTTCGGCGGCGCTGTCGAGCACACCCAAGGCGCGCAAGGCGCGCAGGCGCTCCGCTTCGTCATCGGGCAAAGCAGGGGGGCAAGCAGAGGTGCCAATAATGCTCATGTGAAATAAATGGCGGCCTAAAGAGTCAATGGTCGGCGATCATTTTGGGCGATTTTACACAATAATGGCAAAGCTTTTGCTTTTAGGCTATGCCGCGCTCGCATTGGGCCCTGAATCGGCCAGCGGCACCAAGCGCTCCATCACCCGGCGGTAGATCGCGGTCAGGGGTTCGAGTTCCGCCAGCGCCACGCATTCGTTGACTTGGTGGATGGTGGCGTTGGGCGGGCCGAGTTCGATCACTTGCGGGCAGATTTGCGCGATGAAGCGCCCGTCGCTGGTGCCGCCGCTGGTCGAGAGCTGCGCTTGCAAGCCGGTGACCTCTCGCACGGCGGCGCGCACCGCATCGACCAGGCTGCCCGCTGGCGTGAGAAAGGGCAGGCCCGAGAGGCTCCAATCGAGCGCGTAGTCGCGCTCGGGCTGCAGGCCGTGGCGCAGCAGCAGCTCGGCCACGCGCTGCTGCAAGCCCTCGGGCGTGCTTTCGGTGCTGAAGCGAAAGTTGAAATCGAGCACCGCCGTGCCGGGGATGATGTTGCCCGCCCCGGTGCCGGCGTGCAGGTTGCTGGCCTGCCAAGCGGTGGGCGGGAAGTGCGCGTTGCCCGCGTCCCAGTGGGTGGCGGCGAGTTCGGCCAGCGCCGGGGCCAGCATATGGATGGGGTTGCGCGCCAGCTGCGGGTAGGCGATGTGGCCCTGCACGCCCATGATGGTGAGGCGGCCGCTGAGCGAGCCGCGGCGGCCGTTTTTGATGGTGTCGCCGGTTTGGCGCTCGGCCGTGGGTTCGCCCACGATGCACCAATCCAAGCGCTCGCCCCGGCGCTGCAGCTCGCGGCACACCACCACGGTGCCGTCGTGGGCCGGGCCTTCTTCGTCGGAAGTGAGCAAAAAAGCCAGGTTCAGCGGCGCTTCGGGCTGCGCCGCGACAAAGGCCTCGCAGGCCACCACCATCGCCGCCAGCGAGGCTTTCATGTCGCTGGCACCGCGGCCGTAGAGCTTGCCTTCGCGCACGCTGGGGCTGAACGGGTCGCTGGCCCAGCGCTCCAGCGCGCCGGTGGGCACCACGTCGGTGTGGCCGGCCCAGACCAGGGTCGGGGCCGTGGGGCTGGCGCTGCGTTTGGCCCACAGGTTGCTCACTCGCCATTCGGGCGGGCCGCTGTCGATGCGCTCGCACACAAAACCCAGCGCTTGCAGGCGCTCGGCGATCAGCTCCAGGCAACCGGCATCGGCCGGGCTGATGGAGGGGCGGGCGATCAGTTGCTGGGTCAGGTGCTGGGTGGGGTGCATGGCAATGGGGTGGGTCGAAGGGGCCGGGCCCCAGCAATCAGGAATCAGGAATCAGGAATCGAGCGTGAAGTCGGCAAACGAGGGGCCGCGTTTTTTCCCGTCTGGGTGGGCAGCGGCTTGCGGGCTGGGCTGGCTAGGCGAGCGCTCGTTGATGGACTGGTTTTGCAGCCGCCACATCAGGTTGGTGGGCGAATCGGCGTGGGCCAAGCCTTCTTGGCGCTCGATTTTTCCGCTCAGTATGAGGCGCGCGATGTCGGACTCGAAGGTTTGCGATTCCTCCGACATGGATTTTTCCAGCGCCTCGCGCACCCCAAAAAAATCGCCTTTTTCGATCAACTCGCTCATCAGGCGCGAATTGACCATCACCTCGACTGCCGGGGCGCGTGAGCCATCCACCGTGCGCAGCAGCCGCTGCGACACAATCGCCTTGAGCGAGGAGGCCAGGTCGTTGAGCATGGTCGGGCGCACCTCGGCCGGGTAAAAGTTGAGGATGCGGTTGAGCGCCTGGTAGCTGTTGTTGGCGTGCATGGTGGCCAGCACCAGGTGGCCCGATTGGGCGTAGGAAATGGCCAGCGACATGGTTTCGCGGTCGCGGATTTCGCCAATCAGGATCACGTCTGGGGCTTGGCGCAGCGCGTTTTTCAGGGCCACGTAGAGCGAGGCGGTGTCGGTGCCCACTTCGCGCTGGTTGACGATCGAGAGCTTGTTGCGAAACAGGTATTCGACCGGGTCTTCGATGGTCAAGATGTGCCCGCTGCTGCGCGCGTTGCGGTGATCGAGCAGGGCGGCCAAGGTGGTGCTCTTGCCCGAGCCGGTGGAGCCGACCACCAGCATCAGGCCGCGCTTGGCCAAGATCATCTGCGCCAGCACCGGCGGCAGTTGCAGCGATTCGAAGGCCGGAATTTCGCTGCTGATGAAGCGCGCCACCACGGCGCAGTTGCCACGCTGCTTCATGGCGCTGAGGCGAAAACGCCCGGCACCGGAGAGCGGAATGGCCACATTGAGTTCGCCGCTGGCGTGAAACTCTTGCAACTGGGCTGCGCTCACCACCTCGGAGAGCAGTTGCAGCGGGCCATCGATCGGCAGCGGCTGCGGCGTGATGGGCGCGCACACGCCGTTGACCTTCATTTGCACCGGCGAGGCCGCCGACAGATACACGTCGGAGGCTTTGCGCTCGCTCATCAGGCGCAGGATTTTTTCCATCGGGCCCATGCGGGACTCCTTGGCAGGTGGGGGGCTAAGGGCGTATCAGTCGCGCAGCAGCTCGTTGATGCTGGTTTTGGAGCGCGTCTGGGCATCGACCTGCTTGACGATCACGGCCGCGTACAGGCTGTAAGGGGCGCCGTTGGCGGCGGTTTTGGGCAGGTTGCCGCTCACCACGACCGAACCCGCTGGCACCCGGCCGTAGCTGATCTCGCCGGTGGCGCGGTTGAAAATCGGGGTGCTCTGGCCCAGATAGACGCCCATGCCGAGCACGGCGTTTTCTTCCACGATCACGCCCTCGACCACTTCGGAGCGCGCGCCGATGAAGCAGTTGTCTTCGATGATGGTGGGGTTGGCCTGCAGCGGTTCGAGCACGCCGCCTATGCCGACGCCGCCGCTCAGGTGCACGTTTTTGCCGATCTGGGCGCAGGAGCCCACGGTGGCCCAGGTGTCCACCATGCTGCCTTCATCCACGTAGGCACCAATGTTGACGTAGCTGGGCATGAGCACGACCCCGCGGGCGATGAAGCTGCCCCGGCGCGCCACGGCGGGCGGCACCACGCGCACCCCGGTGGCGGCCAGCTCTTGCGGGCTGAGGTGGGCGAATTTGGTGGGCACCTTGTCGTAAAAAGCCAGCTCACCGGCTTGGATGATCTCGTTGTCGCGCAAGCGAAAGCTCAGCAGCACGGCTTTTTTGATCCACTGCTGCACGCTCCACTGGCCCACGCCCTGGCGGGTGGCGACGCGCAACTGGCCGCTGTTGAGCTGCTCCAGCACTTGCTCGACGGCTTCTTGCACCTCGCGCGGGGCGTTGCTGGGGTTGAGCTGGGCGCGCTGCTCCCAGGCTTGGTCGATCAGGGTTTGCAAGGTTTGGCTCATGGTGTAGGCTGAAATGGAGGTGCCGGGCCCAGCGGGGTGCAAAGGCCATTGGGCAGATTGTATGCACCGGGGCGTGTGGCTGCTGAGCGGCTGCAGTGTGTGGCTGCGCTGGGTGCTGGGCCCTAAACTACGCACCCCAGTTCCTGTGGCCTTAGCCGGCCCCCAAGCAATCCAGCGAGCGTGCGCCTACACACCATCAAATTGTCGGGCTTCAAGTCCTTTGCCGAGCCCACTGCCTTTGGCTTGCCGGGGCAGTTGGTGGGGGTGGTCGGCCCCAATGGCTGCGGCAAATCCAACATCATGGACGCGGTGCGCTGGGTGCTGGGCGAGAGCAAGGCCAGCGAGCTGCGCGGCGAGTCGATGCAGGACGTGATTTTCAACGGCAGCGCGCTGCGCAAACCCGCCAGCCGCGCCAGCGTGGAGCTGGTGTTCGACAACGCCAGCCAGCGCGTGCCCGGTGCGTGGGGCCGTTACACCGAGATTTCGGTGCGCCGCGTGCTCACGCGCGATGGCACCAGCAGCTACCACATCAACCAGCAGCCGGTGCGGCGGCGCGATGTGCACGATCTGTTCATGGGCACTGGGCTGGGGCCACGTGCCTACGCCATGATCGGGCAGGGCACCATCAGCCGCATCATCGAGAGCCGGCCCGAGGATCTGCGGCTGTTTCTGGAGGAGGCGGCCGGGGTTTCGAAGTACAAGGAGCGCCGCCGCGAAACCGCCGCCCGGCTGCTCGATGCGCGCGAGAACTTGAGCCGGGTGCAAGACATTCTGACCGAGCTGCAGGCCCAGGATGCCAAGCTGGAGCAGCAGGCCGCGCAGGCGCAGCGCTACCGCGACCTGCAAGCCCGGCTGCGGCGGCGCCAGCAGCAACTGGCGTGGCTCCAGCTCTGCCAGGCCGAGGCCGAAGGCGCGCAGGCGCAGGCCCAGATGCAGCAGGTGCAGGCGCAGCTCGATGAGCAAACGGCGGCCTTGCGGCATCTGGAGGCGGAGCTGGAAGCCATGCGGCAGGCGCATTACGCTGCGGGCGAGGCGCTCAACCAAGGGCAGGGGGCTTTGTACGCCGCCGCCGCCGAGGTGGCGCGGCTGGAGAGCGAAATTCGCCATGTGCGCGAGCAGCGGCAGCGGGTGCAGCAGCAGGTGCAGCAGATGCAGCAGCAGCGCGCGCAGTGGGTGGGGCGCGCCAGCGCCGCTGCCGAGGAGCTGGCGCGCCTGGGGCTGCAACAGCAGGCTGCGGCCGAGCAGGCGGCTGCGCTGGCGGCGCAGAGCCAGCAGCAGGCCGCCGCCATTTTGCAGCAGCAAGCGGCGCTGCAGGCCGCGCAGCAGAACCTGGTGCGCGCCCGGCGCGAACTGGCCCAGCGCCAGCAGGTGCTGGGGGTGCTGGGGGCGCAGCAGCGCGCCCACGAGCAGCAGCGCCAGCAGTGGCAGCAGCGGGCGCAGCGCCTGCACGGCGAAGCCCAGGCGCTGGCGGCGCGCGCGGCCGAGGAGGCGCGCCTGGCCCCTTTGCAAGCCGAGTGGGAGCAGGCGCAGCAGCGCCCGCCCCAGGCGCAGGCGGCGGTGCAGCAGTTGCAGCAGGAGCAGGCCCAGTGCGAGCGCCAGCGCAGCCAGTGCCAGCAGCAGGCGCAGGCGCAGCAGCAGGCGCTGGCCCAGTGCCAGGCCCGGCTCGACGCCTTGCAGGCCCTGCAAACCAAGCTGCAGCAAGCGGGCCAACTGCCGCAGTGGCTCGCGCGGCACGGCTTGCAAGGGCGCGCGGCGCTGTGGCAGCGGCTGCAACCGGCACCCGGCTGGGCCACGGCGATCGAGGCCGCCTTGCGCGAGCGGGTGCAGGCGCTGGAGCTGCCCAGCCTGGAAGCGGCGCTGGCGCTGGCGCTGGCCGACGCCGCCCCGCCGGGCGCGCTGGTGCTGTATGCGCTCCAGGGTGAGGCAGCCAGTGAAGGCAGCGCCGATGCCACAGATGCCGCGCCCACCCTGCAACCCCTGGCGCAGCACCTGCACTGCCCCGAGCCGACCGTGCAGGCGCTGCTGGCGCGCTGGCTGCGCCCCTGCTGGGCGGCCGCCAGCTTGCCCGAGGCGCTGGCCGCGCGCGCCGCGCTGGGCCACGGCGAGCTGATCTACACCCCGCAGGGGCATAGCGTGGGCGCGCAGCACCTGGCTTTTTACGCCGCTGCGCCCGAGCAATCGGGCTGGCTGGTGCGGGCGCAAGAGATCGAGCAGTTGCAGAAGCAACTGCGCGGCTTGCAGGAGCAGGCCGGGCAAGCGCGACTCGCCCAAGCGGCGGCCGAGACCGCGTGCCAGCAAGTGGGCGAGCGCTTGCAGCAAGCCCGCGCGGCGGCCAGCGCCGCCCAGGCCCAGGCCCATGCGCTGCAAGTCGAGCTGCTGCGCCTGAGCCAGCAAGCCGAGCACCGGCAGCAGCGCGCCGCCCAACTGGCGCAAGAGCGCGCCGAAGCCGAGCAGCAGTTGCAGCAAGTGCAGGCGCAGCAGCAGCAGGCGCAGGCGCAGCAGCAGGCGCTGCAGGCCGAGCTGCAGGGGCTGCAACAGGCTGAGCGCCAAGCCGAGGCTGAGCAGGCCCAGGCCGAGCGCGCCCTGCAGCAGGCCAGCGTGCAGGGGCGGGCGCTGGAGCGCCAAGCGCAAGAGGCCGAATACGCCCAGCGCAGCCTGCAAGCGCGCGCGGCCGAACTGCAACGCACCCAAGCCGCGGCGCAGCAGCACGCGGCCGAACTGGCCGGGCAGGCGCAGCAGGCACAGGCCGAACTCGACGCACTGAGCGACGCCGCCGCGCAAGCCGCCTTGCAAGCGGCGCTGGAGGCCAAACGCCAGTGCGAGCAGGCGCTGGGGGCGCGGCGCAGCGCCCACGACGGCTTGAGCGCCGACTTGCGCGCCAGCGATGCGCAGCGCCTGCGGCTCGAACACGGGCTGGAGCCGCTGCGCACGCGCCTGAGCGCGAGCCAATTGCGGCTGCAAGCGGCGCAACTGGGCCAGCAGCAGCAGCGCCAAAGCCTGGAGCAGGCCGGGGCCGCCGATGCGCACGCCTGGCCCGAAATCGCACACAGCGTGGCCGCCGACGGGGTGCAACTGGCCACCCTGCCCGCGCAGGTGCAGCGCACCCAGCGCGAACTCGAGGCCTTGGGCGAAGTGAACCTGGCGGCGCTGCAAGAGCTGGCGGCAGCGCGCCAGCGGCTGGAGTTCCTGGGTGCGCAGAGCCAGGATTTGCAGCAGGCCATCGACACCCTGGAGGGGGCCATACGCACCATAGACGCCGAGACGCGCCAGTTGCTGGGCCAGACCTTCGAGGCCGTCAACCGCCACTTCAGCCAGATGTTTCCCGAGCTGTTTGGCGGCGGCCAAGCCAGCTTGGTGCTAGGCGGGGGCGAGATTCTAGACGCCGGGGTGCAGGTGCTGGCGCAGCCGCCGGGCAAGAAAAACCAGAGCATACAACTGCTCTCGGGCGGTGAAAAAGCGCTCACCGCGATCGCGCTGGTGTTTGCGATTTTTCGCCTCAACCCGGCCCCTTTTTGCCTGCTCGACGAAGTCGATGCGCCGCTGGACGACGCCAACACCGAGCGCTATGCGAAACTGGTGACCCGCATGAGCGCAGAAACCCAATTTTTATTCATCAGCCACAACAAAATCTCTATGGAAATGGCGCAACAACTCATAGGCGTAACGATGCAAGAGCAGGGCGTGTCGCGCATCGTCGCAGTCGATCTGCAGGCCGCAACCCGCTTGATGGAGCTTCAATCGTGATCACCCCCTTGCAACTCGGATTGCTGCTGCTCGGGCTGGCGCTGCTGCTGGGCGTGCTGGCCTACAACCGCTGGAGCACCCGGCGCCAGCGGCCGCGCTTGGCCGATCCTGGCACGCCACAAGCAGGCCAAGCGGGCGGGTTGGCGACCGAGGCGCGCGTCGATCCGGTGCTGCAAGCCCCCGCCAGCGCTGCCGCCCATGCCGCCGCAGGTGATGCCAATCTGCCCAGTGCACCCGCAGTGCAGCCCGTGCTCGATGCCGAGCTCGACGCCATCGTGCTGCTGGCGGCCGAGCAGCCGCTCTCGGGCGATGCCATTCTGGCCTCATTGCCGGGTAGCCGCCGCGTGGGCAGCAAGCCTTTTTTTGTCGAAGGCCAGTTGCTCGACGCGCCGCAATGGGAGCCGCCCCAGCCGGGGCAGCGCTACCGCGCCGTGCGCGCCGGCATTCAACTGGCGAACCGGGCCGGGCCGCTGAACGAAATCGAGTTCTCAGAGTTCGTGCAATGCATCAACGGCCTGGCCGAGGCGCTGCACCTGCAACCCGAATACCCCGACATGGCACATGAGGTGCGGCGCGCGCGCGAACTGGACCAATTTGCGCTCAACCACGACGCCCAGTTGTCCTTCACCGTGCGCGCCACACGCGCCGCCTGGAGCCCCGGCTACCTGGTGCAACACGCGCTGCGCGCCGGTTTCGTGGCCGGTGCCCTGCCAGGCCGCATGGCCCTGCCCGCCAGCGCTTCCGGCGCGGCCCCGGTGCTGCTGTTGCAGTACCCAGCCGAGGCGGCGCTGGCCGAGGAGCCGGAGCAGGCGGTGCTGCAGCAGTTCGCGCTCACGCTCGACGTGCCCTTGGTTGCGCGCACCGAGCGGCCCTATGTGCGCCTGCGCCAGCTCGCACAGCAGTTGGCGCACGACATGGAAGGTGTGCTCACCGACGACGCCGGGGCGCCGCTGCAAGCCGAGGTGCTGGACCAAATCGGGGCCGATCTGGAGGCGCTCTACGAGGCGCTGCAAGAGCGCGGGCTGCCAGCCGGAGCGGCGCTGACGCGGCGTTTGTTTGCCTGAGTTGGTTGGCCTGAGCAGAAGGCCCCAAGGGGCCAGCCAGCGCCTAGGGTTTAGCGCTGCAAAAATCCGCCCGCCTGCATGGCTTGCAGCGTTTGCTGCGCCACCTCGTGCAGGTGCGTCATGGCCGAGCTGGCTTCGTCCGCGGCGTTGCGCTGCACCCCTTGCTCGACCAAGCCCGCCAGCCGGGCCAGCTCCTGGGCACCCAGGTTGGCGCTGCTGCCCTTGATGGCGTGCGCCACCTGCCGCGCAGCGGCCAGATCGTTGCTGGCCAGCAGTGCGCCGAGCCGATCCACATCGCCGGGCAACTGCTGGGCAAACAGATGGGTGATCGGATACAGATCGTCGCCCAGTATGGATTTGAGTTCGGTTAGCGAATGGTGGTTGAGCAGGGCGTTCACTATCTGATGGATCCTGTAATTGAGGCAGATTCTATTGCATCGACCGCCGCCACCCGATAAACCCATGATACCCATGAAAGTATTTGCAGGCGACAGTTGCGATTGGGCTGCGATTGGGGCCCTCGCCCTGCGCCCTGGCCTTGGGCCTAGGCGCTAGAATGCCCTCTATGATTCAAGCCCAAACTGCGGTTGCGCGCTTGCTGGTCGTCGATGACGACCTGCCCACGCGCATGGTGTTGCGCCGTTTGATGGCGCGCCAAGGCTACGAGGTGCTGGAGGCGGGCAACGGCCGCGAGGCACTGGAGCAGGTGCGGCGCAGCCGCCCCGATCTGGTGCTCATGGACGTGATGATGCCCGAGCTCGACGGCTACGCCGCCTGCGCCCAACTGCGCCGCGACGATGGCGACGACTCCTTGCCCATCATCATGCTCACCGGGGCCGACGAGATCGAGTCGATCGAGCAGGCTTTCAACGCCGGTGCGACCGATTTCATCACCAAACCCATCAACTGGGCCTTGCTCACCGAGCGCGTGCGCTACGCCTTGCGCACCGGGCAGCTCAACCGCGAGCTGCGCCGCAGCCGCTTGCGCGAGCTCTCGGTGCGGCGCATCGCCGGGCTGGGCGACTGGGAGTGGCGCTTGGCCGACGGCGTGCTGAGCTGGAGCGCCGAGTTTGAGTCCATCACCGGGGTAGCGCCGCAGCAGGTCTCGGGGATCGAGCACCTGCTGGCTTTGGCGCACATTGAAGACCAGCGGCGGCTGCTCACGGCGCTGCAACTGGTGAGCGAATTCGGCGCCCGGCTAGACCTCGAATTCCGGCTGCTCCATGCCGGGCAAGAGCACGTGCTGCGGCTGGTGGGCGAGCGCGGCAGTCAGGGGGCCGAAACGGCGGTGGTGTTTGGCGTGTTCCAAGACGTGACGCAAACCCGGCGCGCCGAAGCCATGGTCGATTTTTTGGCTCTGCACGACGAAGTCACCGGCTTGGGCAATCGGCGCCTGTTTTTGAACCAGTTGACCCAGCAACTGGCACAAGGCCACAACCAGCCTGCGCGCTTGGTCGGGACGATAGACATTTCACGCTTTGCGCGCCACAACGAATCGCTAGGCCGCATGGGGGCCGACAAGCTGCTGGCGGCGTTTGGGCAGCGTTTGGCGGATTTTTTGCACAACCAGGGCCATACCGCGCTGGCCCGCATCGACGGCGATGAGTTTGGTGTCAGCTTCGCGCTCGATAGCCCCGAGGCGGCGGCGCAGCGTTTCGGCCAGTTGCTGCACAGCCTGCAAGCGCCGTTTAGGATCGAGGGCCAGGAGCTGTTTTTGTCCTGCAGCGGCGGCTACGCGCTGTTCCCGGCCGATGGCACCGAGGGCGAGGCGCTGCTGCTCAAGGCCCAGGAAGCGCAAAGGCTGGCGCGCAAGCAAGGGCGGCCCTTTCTCGGCGTGGAGACCGACGCCGAAGCCTCCAGGCGCCAGTTGCAAGACTTCGAGCTCGAGCGCGACTTGTACCAGGCGCTGGAGCGCGGGCAGTTTTTTTTGCTCTACCAGCCGCAAATGGACTTTGCGAGCAACCGCATCACCGGTGCCGAGGCGCTGCTGCGCTGGCGCCATCCGCAACGCGGGGTGGTGCCGCCGATCCGCTTCATCGGGCTGCTCGAAGAAACCGGCCTGATCAACGAAGTGGGCAACTGGGTGCTGCAACAAAGCTGCAGACAGGTGGCGCTGTGGCGCAACCAGGGCCTGGAGGTGCGCGTGGGGGTGAATTTGTCGCCGCGCCAGTTTTTGCAGCGCGATTTGTGCGCGCAGGTGCAGCAGGCGATCGAGGCCGCCGCCGTGCCGACGCACCTGATCGAGCTCGAAATCACCGAAAGCCTGGCGATGCAGGAGGTGGGCTACACCATCGGGGTGCTCAAGCAGTTGCGCGAAATGGGGATCAAAATCGCCATCGACGACTTCGGCGTGGGCCACTCCTCGCTCGAATACCTGCTGCGCTTTCCGCTCGACGTGATCAAGGTGGACCGCGCCTTCGTCACCGACATCACGGCGCGCGTGGGCGATCGGGCGATCGTGCGCGCCATCACCGTGTTGGCGCAGTCGCTGGGCCTGAGCGTGATCGCCGAAGGCGTGGAAACGCAGCGCCAGTGCGACTTTCTGGAGGCCATCGGGGTGGCGCAGGTGCAGGGCTATCTGATCGGCAAACCCATGCCGCCAGCGCAGTTCGAGCAACTGGCGCGCAGCTTCAAGCGCAGCGCCTCGGGCTGAAACCGCGCCGCAAGCGCGCTGCCCGCAGCGCCGCCCTAAGCGATCTCGCCGTTGTGCACCTGAAACTGGCCGCTGCGCCGGTCTGCGAAGTAGTGTTCCAGCGTCACCTTGACGGTGCGAAAAGCCAGCTCGTCCCATGGGATTTGATCTTCGCTGAACAGCCGCGCCTCGATGGTCTCGTAGCCGGGCGCGAACTGGTCGCTCAGCAGCCGGGCCCGGTAGTACAAATGCACCTGGCCAACGCGGGCCACGCTGAGCACGGTGAACAGCCCCTGCAGCTCGATTTGCGCCCCGGCTTCTTCTATGGTTTCGCGCACCGCCCCGGCGGCGGTGCTCTCGCCCAGTTCCATGAAGCCGGCCGGCAGCGTCCACTTGCCGCGCCGCGGCTCGATGTTGCGCAGGCACAGCAGCACCTGCTCGCCTTCGGCTCCCCAGACCGGCACCGTGCCTACCACGTTGAGCGGGTTTTGGTAGTGGACGGTGCCGCAGGCCGGGCAGATGGCGCGCACCCGGGTGTCGCCGTCGTCTGGCAGCCGGTGCTGCACCCCTGCGCCGCACTGGCGGCAGTGTTTGATGGGCGAATGCGTCATGGGTGGTAAGTGTAGTGGCTGCGCAGCGCGGTGGCGGCCGGGGTGCGGCGGGCGCAGTCGATGCAGCGGGCCGTGCCGCTGGCGTGACCCACAGGGCGCTGCTGTGCGAGGCTGCGATGGATAATGTGCGCTGCCACTCGTTAAACACAGGATTTCCGCCATGAACCCGCAAGCCCAACGCGCCCTGCTCACGATTTTGGTCCATGCCGCCATGGCCGATGGCCAAAAGGCCGACAGCGAGCGCCAGTTCATTCGCGAGCTGGCGCAGCAGCTCGATGCCGAGGCCGGTGCCGCGCAACTGTCGCAGGCGCTGCAAGATGCGCTGCTCAAGCGCGTGACGCTGGCGCAGGCGGTGGCGCAACTCGAAGACGCCGAGCAGCGCCAACTGGCTTACGAGTGGGCGCTGGCGGTGTGCGATGCCGACGGCGTGGCCAGCACCGCCGAGCAGGCGTTTTTGTCGCAACTGCGGGCGCAGCTCGGGCTCTCGGGCACGGCGGCGGCGCAGGAGCTCGATCAACTCGAGCGCCAAACGCACGCGGTGGCTGCGGCCGCCGCAGCCAACCCCTATGCCGATGATTTTCTGGACGACGAGGAGCCGCGTGCACCCGCCGCCGCCCCTTCCCCTTCCACTTCCCCTTGGGCCAGAGCCGCTCCCGCAGCCTTGGTGGCCGCTGGCGCCGCAGCGGTGGGGGCGGCTGCGCTGGCGGCCAGAGCGGGCGCAACCGGGGTGGGCACCCAATCGGGCAGCGGTCTGGGCACCCAGGTGGGTGGCCAGGCAGGCACCGCCTTGGCCACCAGCAACCCGGCGCTGGACTCGATGATCCTTAGGTACGCCATTCTCAACGGCGCGCTGGAGCTGCTGCCGCAATCGTGGGCCACGGTGGCCATCATCCCCTTGCAGGTCAAGATGGTCTATCGCATCGGCAAGGCGCACGGGGTGGCGCTGGACCAAGGGCATATCCGCGAATTCATCGCCGCCGCCGGGGTGGGGATGGGCTCGCAGTACCTGGAGCAGTTTGGGCGCCGCCTGCTCGGTGGCTTGGTCGGAAAAATGGCTGGGCGCACGGTGGGCGGTTTGGCCGGGCGCGCCACCGGGGTGGCGTTTTCCTTTGCCACCACCTACGCCTTGGGCCAACTGGCCAAACGCTACTACGCCGGTGGGCGCGTGATGTCGGTCGATGTGCTGCGCCAGACTTTCCAGGGTCTGCTGGGGCCGGCCAAAAACCTGCAGCAGCAGCACCTGCCCGAGATTCAGGCGCGCGCACGCACCCTGAACGCAGGCGAGGTGCTGCGCCTGGTCAAGGGCGGTGTTTGAGTGGCCCCATGTTGCTGCTCGCCTCCGCCCTCAAACTAATCGCCGAGCTGGCCCTGCTGGCCTTGCTCGGCCGCTGGCTGCTGGCGGCCTGGTTGCGCCGGGCGGCACCGCGCACGATGGATTCCAACGTGTTTTTGTGGCTGCTCGAAACCCTGTGCCGCCCCTTCGTGCTGGCGGCGGGCTGGATCACGCCGCGCCGGGTGCTGCCCCAGCACCTGCCGCTGGTGGCTTTTTGTCTGCTGGCCGGGCTCTGGCTGGCGGCAACCGCGCTCAAAATCCAGCTCTGTTTGCAACTGGGGGTGGCGCAGTGCCGCTAAAGCCCGCCGCGCACAGCCGCATGAGCCCCTGGCTGCTGGGCCTGGCCCGCGCCTTGGCGGCTGGTGCCACGCTGCTGGGTGGGCAGCGGCTTGGAGCGGTGTGCTGGTTTGGGCTCTGGCGGCGCTGGCCGCAGGACGCAGACGCCTTGGCCGCGCTGGCCTACTGGCGCGCCCAGAGCGCGCGGCCGCTGGCGGCGCTGCGCTGGCAGCGGCGCTGGCTGGTGCAGCAGCCGCACCGCGCCGAGGCGCACTTCAACCTGGGCTTTGTGCTGGAGCAACTGGGGCGCTGGGAGGCGGCGCAGGCGGCTTTTGCGCGCGCGACCGAACTGGCCCCGCACTTGGATTTGGCCTGGTTTGGCCTGGCGCGCTGCCTGGAGCGGCTCGGGCACAGCGAAGCCGCGCTGCTGGCCTACGGCCGCAACGCCGAGTTGCAGCCCTGGAGCCCGCACGCCCACGCGGCGCTGGCGCGCATGCATGCACAGCAAGGGCGGCCGCAGCAGGCACTGGCCCTGATCGCGCACCTGCGCGGCTTCGAGCCGCGGGTGGCGCTGTCGCTGGAGCAGGAGCTGGGTGCGCTCATGCACCGCCCTGGCCGGGCACCCGCAGCCGGGGAGGGGGCCTGATGCGCGCTCGGGCCCAGTACTGGCGGCGCATTCAGGCGCTCACGCTGGTGTTGCTGTTGCTGTGGTTTGGCGTCACCTTTGGGCTGAGCTTTTTTGCCCGCGAGCTGAATTTCAATTTTTTTGGCTGGCCCTTTGGCTTTTGGGTCGCGGCGCAGGGGGCGATCGTGGTCTATGGCTTGCTGATCGCGCTGTACGCCTGGGTTGCCAACCGGCTCGATGAGCACCACGGGGTGGTCGAGCCGCCCGATCTCCAAGACCCGCAGCGCTAGAATGAACATGCCCCCACGCTCGCTGCGCTCGCTGCCCCCCGAGGGGGCGTTTCAGTGGCTTCGGGCGGCCGGGCGCCACTGAAATGAACTTGCCCCCACGCTCGCCGCCGCCGCGCGCTCAAACCGCCTTCCGGCAGCAGCTCGACAAGGTTTTTCTGGCCTACACCGGGGCCTTTTTGCTGTTCGTGTTGGCCTTGGCGCTGCTGGAGCAAATGGGCTTGCCGCGGCACTGGATCGGGATCGGCTTTTTGCTCGGCAACATCGCGGTCTATGCGGCCATTGGCATCATGAGCCGCACCGTCGATCCGGTGGAGTACTACGTCGCCGGGCGGCGCGTGCCGGCCTACTACAACGGCATGGCCACCAGCGCCGACTGGCTCTCGGCCGCCTCCTTCATCGGCCTAGCGGGCACCCTGTATGTGCAGGGCCACAGCGGGCTGGCATTTGTGCTCGGCTGGAGCGGCGGCTACTGCCTGGTGGCGTTTTTTCTGGCCCCTTATTTGCGCCGTTTTGGCCAGTTCACCATCCCCGACTTTTTGGGCGAGCGCTACGGGGGCCACGGGCCGCGCCTGCTCGGCATAGCGGCCGCCATTTTGTGCTCCTTTGTCTATGTGGTGGCGCAGATTTACGGCGTGGGGCTGATCACCGCGCGCCTGACCGGGGTGGCCTTCGAGGTCGGGGTGTTTCTGGGTCTGGGCGGGATTTTGGTCTGCTCCTTTTTGGGCGGCATGCGCGCCGTCACCTGGACCCAGGTGGCGCAGTACATCGTGCTCATCATCGCTTACCTGGTGCCGGTGCTGTGGTTGTCGGTGCAGCAGACCGGCTCGCCGCTGCCGCAACTGGTGTATGGGCAGCAGTTGCAGCAGATCACCGAGCGCGAGCAGGAGCTGATGCGCGACCCGGCCGAGCTCCAGGTGCAAGGCATTTTCCAGCAGCGCGTGCGGGTGCTGGAGCAGCGCCTGCAAGACCCGGAAGCGGCGCTGCAGCGGCTGCGCGATCTGGCCGAGGAGCGGCTGGACGTGTTGCACGCATTCGACGCCTCGCCCGAGGCCATCGCGCAGGCCGAAAACGCGCTGGCCGAACTGCCGCGCGACCCCTACAGCGCCCGCTCCCTGTGGCAGAGCCAGCTCGAAGAGGCGCGCCAAAAATCGCTGCCCTTGGGCGGCATGCAGCCGCACGCGCAGGCTTTTGCGGGCGACCCGCACGGCAGCCCGGCCGAGCAGCAGGCGTTTCACGAGTCCCGGCTGAATTTTCTGGCGCTGGTGTTTTGCCTGGTGGTCGGCACCGCCGCCTTGCCGCACATCTTGATGCGCTACTACACCGTGCCCGATGCCCGGGCGGCGCGCCAGTCGGTGGCGTGGTCGCTGCTGTTCATCGGCCTGCTCTACGTGAGCGCCCCGGCGCTGGCGGTGATGGTCAAGTTCGAGGTGTTTCATGTGCTGGTAGGCACCCCGTTTGACCAGTTGCCCGACTGGGTAGCGGCCTGGAGCCGCATCGACGCCGAGCTGCTGCGCGTGAGCGACGTGAACCTCGATGGCCTGCTGCAACTCAACGAAATCACCATCGGCACCGACATCATCGTGCTGGCCGCGCCCGAAATCGCTGGCCTGCCCTACGTGATCGCTGCCCTGGTGGCCGCCGGTGGGCTGGCGGCGGCGCTCTCCACCGCCGACGGGCTGCTGCTGACCATGGCCAACGCCCTCAGCCACGACCTGTACTACAAAATGATCGACCCGCACGCCTCCACCGCCCGGCGGGTCACGGTCTCCAAGGTGTTGCTGCTGGTGGTGGCGCTGGCCGCGGCCTATGTGGCGGCGCAAAAACCGGCCGACATCCTGTTCATGGTTTCGGCCGCATTCTCGTTGGCTGGGGCGGCCTTTTTCCCGGCGCTGGTGCTGGGCATATTCTGGAAGCGCACCACCGGCATCGCGGCGGTGCTGGGCATGCTCAGCGGCTTGGGGCTCACGCTGTACTACATGATCAGCACCCAGCCTTGGTTGCGCGAGGTGTTTGGTTTTGAAGGCCCGATCCAACTGTGGTGGGGCATAGCGCCCATTTCGGCTGGGGTGTTTGGGGTTCCGCTGGGCTTTGCGGTGATGGTGTTGGTCAGCCTGGTCACGCCGCGCCCGCCCTTGCGTGTGCAAGCCCTTGTGGAGCAGGTGCGAAGCGGGATATAATTCCACGCTTACCTTGCTGCACCCCAGACCAGACGCCTGGGGGCGGCTTCATCTCGCAGATGTGCGGGAAAATCCACAAGGAGAGTTCATGCGTCATTTTGAAATCATCATGCTGATCCACCCGGATCAAAGCGAGCAAGTGCCCGCCATGCTGGAGCGCTACAAAGGCATGATCAGTGCCGGCAACGGCGTGGTGCATCGGGTCGAAGACTGGGGTCGGCGCCAAATGGCCTACCAGATCAACAAGCTCTCGAAAGCGCACTACCTGTGCCTGAACATCGAGGCCGATCAGGCCGTGATGGCCGAGCTCGAGCACGCCTTTCGCTTCAACGACGCGGTGCTGCGCCACCTGGTGCTGCAAAAGAAGAAGGCCGAGACCGGCCCTTCGTCGATGATGCGTTCGGTCGAGCGCGAAGAAGCGCGCAAAAGCCAGCAACAAGAGGCCACCGCTTAATTGCTCCAGCCTGCTGTGCCCGAGGGTCGCGTGGCATTCAACTGCCTGCGCTTGTCGGCAGCGCTGCTGGGCACGGCCCCGTTGCGCTACACCCCGGCCGGCGTCCCGGTGCTCGACGTGCTGTTGCAGCACCAGTCGCAGCAAGCAGAGGGCGGCCAGGTGCGCAGCATCGAGTTGCAAGTCAAGGCGATCGCCTTTGGTGCCGTCGCCGAAACCTTGCAGCGGCTCAGCCTGGGTGTGGCCATAGAAGCCTTGGGCTTTCTGGCCCACACCCGCAATGGCAAAGGCCTCGTTTTTCATATTCAAGAATTTAAACCCGTTTAAGGAAGCACTACCATGCCTGCTCCGAAGCGTTTCAACAAAGACAAGCGCCCCAAACGCAACACCCAGTCGCTGCTGTTCAAGCGCAAGAAGTTCTGCCGTTTCACCGTTGCCGGTGTGGTCGAGGTGGACTACAAAGACCTCGACGTGCTGCGCGACTTCATTGCCGAAAACGGCAAAATCATCCCGGCCCGCCTGACCGGCACCCGGGCCATTTACCAACGCCAAGTCACCACGGCCATCAAGCGCGCGCGCTTCCTGGCCATGCTGCCGTACTCCGACCAGCACCGCGTCTGAGCGCAAGGAGCCATTCATCATGCAAATCATCCTGCTCGATAAAGTGATCAACCTGGGCCAGTTGGGCGACGTGGTCAAGGTCAAAGACGGCTACGCCCGCAACTTTCTGATTCCCACTGGGCGCGCCCGCCGCGCCACCAAATCGGCCGTGGCCGAGTTCGAAGCCCGCCGCATCGACCTTGAAAACGCCGCGGCCGCCCGCCTGGCCGAAGCCCAAGCGCTGGGTGCCAAGCTGCAAGGCTTGCAGCTCAAGCTGTCGCAAAAAGCCGGTGTCGATGGGCGCCTGTTTGGCTCCGTCACCAACCACGACATCGCCGACGCGCTGGTCAAGCAAGGCTATGCCATCACCAAGGCACAAGTGCGCATGCCCAACGGCCTGCTGAAAAACGTGGGCGACTACAGCGTGCTGGTGTCGCTGCACACCGACGTGGTGACCGAAATCGGCGTCTCGGTGTTGGGCGAAACCGCCTAAAGCCCAAGGGCGCGCTGCCCTGTGAGCAACACCTGCAAAAAAACCGGCTTTGGCCGGTTTTTTTGTGCCCACAATCGGCAAGCGAATATCCTCTAGCCCCATGCAGCACATCCTGACCATAGACAACGGTACGCAAAGCGTGCGCGCGCTGCTGTTTGATCTGCACGGCAATCTGGTGGGCAAGGCGCAGGTGCCGCTCAAGGGGTATTTTTCGGCGCAACCCGGCTGGGTCGAGCACCCGGTGCCCGAGTACTGGAGCGCCCTGTGCGCCGCCTGCCAGGCGCTCTGGGCCCAGTGCCTGGTGCCCAAAGATTCGATCTGCGCCGTGGCCGTAACGACCCAGCGCGGCACCGTGATCAACCTCGACGCCCAGGGCCAGCCGCTGCGCCCGGCCATGGTCTGGCTGGACCAGCGCCGCACCGACCAGGTGCCGCGCCTGAGCTGGTGGTGGCGCGCCGGTTTTGGGCTGCTGGGGGTGGCCGATACCATCGAGCATGTGATTGCTCAGGCCGAGGCGAACTGGATTGCGGCGCACCAGCCCGAGATCTGGCAGCGCACCGACAAGTTTTTGCTGCTCTCGGGCTATCTGAACTACCGCCTGTGCGGGCAGTTCATCGACTCGATCGGCTCGCAGGTGGGCTACCTGCCCTTCGATTACAAGGCCCAGCGCTGGGCCGGTGCGCTGGACTGGAAATGGCAGGCGCTGGCCCCGATCAAGCGCCGCATGTTGCCCGAGCTGCTGCCGGTGGGGGCGGTGCTGGGCAAAATCAGCGCCGCGGCGGCGCAAGAGACCGGCATTCCGGTGGGCTTGCCGCTGCTGGCCGCCGCCGCCGACAAGGCCTGCGAGGTGCTCGGGGCCGGTTGCCTGGCGGCGCACATCGGCTGCCTCTCCTACGGCACCACGGCGACCATCAACAGCACCAGCCAGCGCTACGTCGAGGTCAGCCCCTTTATTCCGCCGTACCCGGCGGCGCTGCCGGGCCACTACAGCACCGAGGTGCAGATTTTTCGTGGCTACTGGATGGTGAACTGGTTCAAGGAGGAGTTTGGGCTGCACGAAAAGCTGCGTGCCGCCGAGCTGGGCGTGGCCGTCGAGACGCTGTTTGACCAACTGGTGAATGCGGTGCCGCCGGGCTCTATGGGGCTGCTGCTGCAACCCTACTGGACGCCGGGGCTGCGCCATCCGGGGCCGCAGGCGCGCGGGGCGATGATTGGTTTTAGCGATGTGCACAACCGCGCCCACATCTACCGCGCCATTCTGGAGGGGCTGGCGTATGCCCTGCGCCAGGGCAAGGAGCGCATCGAGCAGCGCAGTGGGGTGCCGATCACGGAGCTGCGCGTCTCGGGTGGCGGCTCGCAGAGCGACGCGGCGATGCAGTTGACCGCCGATATTTTTGGCCTGCCCACGGCGCGGCCGCACCTGTACGAAACCTCGGGGCTGGGGGCGGCCATGGACGCCGCCGTGGGCTTGAAGCTGCAGCCGGATTTCAAAACCGCGGTGGCCGAGATGACGCGCATCGGGCGCGTGTTCGAGCCCAATGCCGCGCACCGCCCGATTTACGATGCGCTGTACGAGCGCGTGTATTGCCAGATGTACGAGCGCCTGGAGCCGCTGTACCGGGAGATTGCCCGCATCAGCGCCAGCGGCGCAGGCTTGGGGGTGGCGCCGCCAGGGCCTGCGGCAGGGCCGCCACCCGGCTGAGCGCCTTGGGCGCTGTTACCAGAGCCGCCACCAAGGTGCGCGCTCACGCGCCGCCGCACCTTCGGCCAAGAAGGCGCTTTGCGGGAAGTTGAGTTCCAGCACCCGGCGCGCGTCGGCGGCCAGGTCGTTCATGCCCAGGGCTTGGTAGGAGCGGTACTTGAGGTAGAGCGCCTCTTCGGCAGCGGGCACGCCTTGGAAATCGGTGATGGCCGCTTGGGCGCGGTTGAGTGCCGCCACGTAGGCCCCACGGCCAAAATAAAAGCGCGCCACATTGACTTCGGCTTGCGCCAGCGCGTTGACGATGTGCGCCAGCCGCAGCCGCGCATCGGGGGCGTAGCGCGATTCGGGGAAGCGCTCGACCAGTTCTTTGAAGGACTCGAAGGACTGGCGCGCAGCGCGCTGGTCGCGCTCGGACAAGTCCACGTTGGCCAGGAAGCCCAGGAAGCCGAGGTTGTCTTGGAAGTTGACCACGCCCTTGAGGTAGAGCGCGTAGTCGAGCGCGGGGCTGGCCGGGTGTAGGCGCATGAAGCGCTCCAGCGCGGCCACGGCCTGGGCCTGCTCGCCCGCCAGGTGGTGGGCGTAGGCTTTGTCGAGCTGGGCCTGCTGCGCCAAAATGGTGCCAGCGGCGCGGCCTTCGAGCTGCTCCAGCAGCGTGACGGCGCGCTCGAAGTTGCCGCGATCGCGCTCGGCTATGGCCTCGGCGTGCAGGCGGTTGGGGCTCCAGTCTGCGGTGGGGTCGGTGGTGGGGCCACTGGCGCAAGCGCTCAGCAAAACGGCGGCCACCAGCACCGCCACGGCCTGCGAGCGGGCATGGCCAGGGGTGACAGCGGATAATCGGCGCAGAAACATCGTGTGCACACCTTTTGCGTAGCGAAAGCAGAGATTGACGAAACCCATTATATCGACCCCCCCAACCCACCAGCCCAAGCCCGAGCCCAACACGGCAGCGGCGCTGGATGCAGGCACAAGCGGCCCAGCGCAAAGCGATTGGCCCCTAGAAGACGACGAGACCGCGCCGCTGCCGGGGCACGGCGAGCTGGAGCAGTTCGAGCTCGAGCACGCCGAGCCCGGTTTGGCGGCCGAGCCCCTGGTCGAGCGGCGCCAGTTTGAGGTGCAAGTGGCCGAACACGGCTTGCGCATCGACCGCCTGCTGGCGGCGCGCATGCCCGAGTTTTCGCGCGCCTGGCTGCAAACCCTGCTGGTGCAGGGTGCGGTGCAACTGGGCGGGCAGGGCTGCAGCAAACCGGCGCACAAAGTGAAGGTGGGCGAGGCCATAGCGATCGAGCTGCGCCCAACGGCCCAGGCCAGCGCCTTCGTCGCCGAGCCCATGCAATTGCCTGTGGTCTATGAGGACGAACACCTGCTGCTGCTCGACAAGCCCGCTGGCCTCGTGGTGCACCCAGGCGCGGGCAACTGGAGCGGCACCCTGCTCAATGGCTTGCTGGCGCACCATGCGGGCGCGGCGCGGCTGCCGCGCGCGGGCATCGTACACCGGCTCGACAAAGACACCAGCGGCCTGATGGTGGTGGCCAAAACCCAGGCCGCTTTCGATGCCCTGGTGCGCCAGATCGCGGCGCGCCAGGTGCACCGGGTCTATCTGGCGCTGGCGCATGGGGCGTGGCGCGGCAGCCCGGATCTGGTGCTGCGCCAGCCGCTCGGGCGCGACCCGCGCCAGCGCCTGCGCATGGCAGCGCTGCCAGAATCGGCCAGCGGGGCGCGCCCGGCGCTCACACAGGTGCGCTTGCTCGGCAGCAACGGGGCGTTCTGCCTGCTGGGCTGCAAGCTGCACACTGGGCGCACGCACCAGATTCGGGTGCATCTGTCGGCGCTGGGGCACCCGCTGGTAGGCGATGCGCTCTACGGCGGCCGGCTGCTGCTGGGCATGGAGCGCCAGGGCCTGCACGCGCACGCACTGGCGCTGCGGCACCCGATCAGCGGGCAGTGGCTGGCGCGTTGCAGTGCGCCCGCGCCCGATCTGGCGCAGGCGCTGGCCGCCGCCGGGCTGGCTTACAATCCCAAGCAATTGTGGCCGCTAGAGACCGAGCCGCCTGCACCCGATCCCGCCGATCCCGCTTTTTCTGGCTTTTCCGCATAGGGCCGCCGCCCGCGTCCTGGGCCTATACCAACCATGAACCCAGCCGATGCCACGCGCATCCTGGAGGCCGCCCTCCTGTGCGCACCCGAACCGATCTCGCTGCGCGAACTGGCGCGGCTGTTTGATGGCGCGTGCCCGCCCGACGCCAGCTTGGCCGAGCCCCGCGCCGAATTGCTGGCCCAACTGCCCGCTTGGCTGCAGCAGTTGCAGCAGCAGTGGGCCGGGCGCGGCCTGGATCTGGTCTGTGTGGCCAGCGGCTGGTGCTTTCAGACCCGCGCCGAACTGCGCCCGGTGCTGCAGCGCCTGCAGCCCGAGAGCGCGCCCAAATACAGCCGCGCGGCGCTGGAAACGCTGGCCATCATCGCCTACCGCCAGCCCGTGACGCGCGGCGAGATGGAAGATTTGCGCGGCGTGACGATACACAGCGCGCTGCTCAAGCAACTCGAAGAGCGCGGCTGGATCGAAGTGGTCGGGCAGCGCCACAGCCCAGGCCGCCCGGCCCTGTACGCCACCACGCCCCAGTTTCTAGCTGACCTGGGCTTGCCCGACTTGGCTGCGCTGCCCGAGTTGCTGCCCGACCCTGCGGCGGCCAAGCCGAATGCCCAATCTGCCACCTTTGCCACCAGCAGCCCCGAGGCCAGCCAGGCCACCAACCCGGTGCTGCCCAAGCCACTGGCCCTTACCGTTTTTTGATCGATTGCACCATGCCAGACCAGCCTGCACCCAAGCGCGCACCGCAGCGCGCCCCCAAAGCCAGCCCCGGCGGCGCTTCACGAGCGCCTGCTGCCGATCGTGCGCGCCGTGGCCCTGCCGCTGCCAGCCCTGGGGCAAGCCGGGCTGCAGCCCTCGCCAAGGCCAAGGCCCCCATGCAACCCAGCACCGTTGCGCCAACTCTGGCTGCGCCCACCACCTTGGCCACGCAAGACCCCGCCCTGGAGGCGGCCAGCCTTGAGAGCGGGCCGGCTGCCGATAAGGAGCCCGGTGCCGAGAGCGGGCCGGGCTCCGAGCTCGATTTCGAAGCCCTGGTTTCCGGCGCTTTCGATGCCGAGCACAGCGAGCCGCCTGCCCCCGACGAGCCATCCAAGCGCGTCTTGCAGCCGCAGGCCGATGCGCCCAAGCTGCACAAGGTGCTGGCGCAGGCCGGGCTGGGCTCGCGCATCGAGATGGAGCAACTGATCGCCCAGGGGCGCATCATGGTCAACGACGAGCCGGCCCATGTGGGGCAGCGCATCCAGTTCGGTGACACCATCCGCGTCAACGGCCGCTTGGTCAAGGTGCACATAGCGCCGCCGCCGCCGCGCGTGCTGGCCTACCACAAGCCGGCCGGCGAAGTGGTCACGCATGAAGACCCGCAAAACCGCCCCACCGTGTTTCGCCGCCTGCCGCGCCTGCACACCGGCAAATGGCAGTCGGTCGGGCGGCTGGACCTCAACACCGAAGGGCTGCTGCTGCTCACCAACTCGGGCGAACTGGCGCATTTGCTCATGCACCCCAGCTTTGGCCTGCAGCGCGAATACGCAGTGCGCGTGCTGGGCGCTTTAAGCCTGGAGGAAAAGCAAAAGCTGCTCAATGGGGTGCAGCTCGAAGACGGCCCGGCGCAGTTTCAAACGCTGGAAGAGGGCGGCGGCGAAGGGGCCAACTGCTGGTACCGGGTCACGATCGCCGAAGGCCGCAACCGCGAAGTGCGGCGCATGTTCGAGTCGCTCGGGCACGCGGTCAGCCGCCTGATCCGCATCCGCTACGGGGCCGTGGCGCTGCCGCGCGGGCTGCGCCGAGGCGTGTGGATGGAGCTCGACGCGCGCGACGTGGCGCGCCTGAGCGAGGCCGCCGGCATGGATCGCACGCTGGAATCGCGTGCGCGCCAGTTCCAGCCCCCCGCGCCGCCGCCCAAGCGCCAGCCCTCACGCGGGCGCAGCCAAGGGCCGCGCCCCAGCGCACCCAAGCTGGTCGATGGCGCGCCCATGCCGCGCAGCACCGGTCGCAGCGCAGGCAGCGCAGGCCGACCGCGCCGCAGCGAGGCCGCCCCACCGGGTGCCGACTACCCCGATCAGGCCCCGCGCAGACCCGGTTCGCGCCCACCGAGCGCGCGGCCTGCTGGCCCACGCGGGCCCAAGCGCTGAGCGCGGGTTAAAATCCCATCTTTCTTAACTGCCCACCATTCCTTTCAGGATACCCTTCATGGCCATTGAGCGCACCCTCTCCATCATCAAGCCCGACGCCGTCGCCAAAAACGTGATCGGCCAAATCTACAGCCGCTTCGAAGCCGCTGGCCTCAAGGTCATCGCCGCCAAACTGGTGCAGCTTTCGCGCGCCGAAGCCGAACAGTTCTACGGTGTGCACCGCGCCCGCCCCTTCTTCAAAGACTTGGTTGACTTCATGGTCTCGGGCCCGGTCATGATCCAGGTGCTCGAAGGCGAAGACGCCATCGCCAAGAACCGCGACCTGATGGGCGCTACCGACCCCAAGAAAGCCGCGCCCGGCACCATCCGCGCCGACTTCGCCGACAGCATCGACGCCAACGCCGTGCACGGCTCCGATGGCCCCGACACCGCCGCCGCCGAAGTGGCCTTCTTCTTCGCCGGCCTCAACGTTTACTCACGCTAAATCCATGCAATGACGGCCAATTTGCTCGGTTTCGACCTCGACGGGTTGGCCGCCTTTTGCGAGCGGCTAGGGGAAAAGCGCTTTCGCGCGGTGCAACTGCTGCGCTGGATGCACCAGCGTGGCGAATCCCGCTTTGAGCAGATGAGCGACTTGGCGCGCAGCCTGCGCGAGAAGCTGCCGGGCCTGTGCGAAGTGCGCGCGCTGCCGGTGCTGGCGCAGCAGGAGTCGGCCGACGGCACCATCAAGTGGCTGTTCGATGTGGGCGACGGCAACGCAATCGAGACCGTCTTCATTCCCGAGTACGGCGACGCCGGGCCGCCCCAAGGCGCCGTACATCCCCCTCGGGGGGCGACCGCCGCAGGCGGTCAGGGGGGGGCGGTACTGGGGCGCGGCACGCTGTGCATTTCTTCGCAAGCCGGTTGCGCCGTGGGCTGCCGCTTTTGCAGCACCGGCGCCCAAGGCTTTAGCCGCAACCTGAGCACGGCCGAAATCGTGGCCCAGCTCTGGTTTGCCGAGCATTTTCTGCGCCGCCACCTCGGCCACCAAGCGCGGGGCTTGAGCGAGCGCGTGATCAGCAACGTGGTGCTCATGGGCATGGGCGAGCCACTGCAAAACTACGCCGCGCTGCTGCCCGCGCTGCGCCTGATGCTCGACGACCACGGCTACGGCCTGTCGCGCCGGCGCGTCACGGTCTCGACCTCGGGCGTGGTGCCCATGATCGAGCGCCTGGCCGCCGACTGCCCCGTGGCGCTGGCGGTGTCGCTGCACGCGCCCACCGACGCGCTGCGCGACGAGCTGGTGCCGCTGAACCGCAAATACCCGATTGCCGAGCTGCTCGACGCCTGCCTGGCTTATCTGCCCCGGGCCCCGCGCGACTTCATCACCTTCGAATACTGCCTGCTCGACGGCGTCAACGACCAAGACCTGCACGCCGAACAGTTGATCGCGCTGCTGCGAGGGCACCGCGGGGCGGGCGTGCCGAGCAAGGTGAACCTGATACCCTTCAACCCCTTTCCCGCCTCCGGCCTGCGTTGCTCCAGCCGGGCTAGGGTGCAGGCCTTTGCACAGCGCCTCAACGCCGCTGGCATTGTCACCACGGTGCGCAAGACGCGCGGCGACGACATCGACGCCGCCTGCGGCCAACTGGCGGGCGAGGTGCTCGACCGCACCGGGGCGGCCCAGCGGCTGGAGCGTTTGGGCCGCCAGACCAGCCCGGTGCCGGGCGACCAGGCGCAGCCCATCGTGTGGCAGCCGCGCAGCGAGAAAAACATCACACCCCCACGCCCACTGCGCTCGCTGCCCCCCGAGGGAGCCGTGGCAGTGGCTTCGGGCGGCGGCCGGGCGCCCCTGCCATGAAAGCCAGCTCCACGCTTGCTGAGCCCCGAGTGGGGCGTGCCAGTGGCTGCGGGCAGCCGGGTGCCACGGCCATGCACCCTGGGCTGCGCGCCGCCGCTGTGCTGCTGCTGGCAGCCTTCTTGGCCTTCGGCCTGACGGGCTGCGCCGCCCAGGGCTCTGCAGCGCAGCCGTCGGTGCTGGCCGCAGGCACCGTCGAGCCCACCGATGCGCAGCGCTTGGCCACGATCCGGCTCGAGCTGGCGGCGGCCTTTCTGGAAAACAACCAGCCCGCCGTGGCGCTGGAAGAGGCCAACCGCGCCGTGCAGGCCGACCCGAACCTGGCGGCGGCGCACAACCTGCGCGGCCTGGTGCTGCTGCAGCTCAACGAGCCCGTGCTGGCCGAGCAGAGTTTGCAGCAGGCGCTGCGCCTGGCCCCGCGCGACGGCGACAGTTGGCACAACCTGGCCTGGCTGCAATGCCAGCAGGGGCGCTTTGCGGAGGCGATGCAGTCTTTCGCACGCGCTTTGCAAGCCCCGAACTACCCGGCGCTGCCACGCTCCTGGATGGCCCAGGGCATCTGCCAAGCGCGCGCTGGCCAAAGCGCCGAAGCGGTGCAAAGCCTGACGCGCTCATTCGAGCTCGATTCCGGCAACCCCATCACGCTCTACAACCTGGCCTTGCTGCTGCACCAGCGCCAAGACAGCGAGCGCGCCCGCTTTTACCTGCGCCGCCTCAACCACTCCGAATTTGCCAACGCCGAATCGCTCTGGTTGGGCGTCAAAATTGAAAACCGCTTGCAAAACCGCGAGGCAGCGCAACAACTGGGGCGCCAGTTGCAACGCCGCTTCCCCGATTCGCGTCAGGCCCATGCCTACGAACGAGGTGCTTTCGATGAGTGAACCACGACCCGATGCGGTGCCCGAAGCCGAAGCCGACGCTGGCCCACCGGCCACCGGCCCGGTCACGACCCTGCGCCAAGCGCGCGAGCGGGCGGGTGTGCGCGTGGATGCGCTCGCAGCCACGCTCAAGGTGCCTTTGCGCCAGCTCGAAGCGCTGGAGGCAGGGCGCTACGACGAACTGCCCGACCTGACCTTTGCGCGCACCCTGGCCTTGAGCGTGTGCCGCCAGCTCAAGGTCGATCCGGCGCTGGTGCTGGCCCAGATGCCCTCGGCCGTTCAAGTGCGGCTGGGTGAATCCGAGTCCGCCCTGCACACGCCCTTGCCCAGAGCCGGGGCTTCGGTTCTGGCGCGCGCCGTTTCGGCCCCGGTTCAATCGCTCACAACGCCCGCTGCGCTGGCCTTGCTGGTGCTGGTGATCGCGTTGGCGCTCTGGTTTTTCTTGCCGCAGCAAGGTGTGCCCGAAGCCCCGCCTGCACAGATGAGCGCCCCCGAGCGCGCCGACCGGCCAGCCCCGGCCACAGCGCCCGTGGCAGTTCCCCAGCAGGGCGCGCCAGCCGCAGCACCGGTGCCCATTGCCCCGCTGGGCCCTGTGGTGCCTGCAGTTGCAACCCCACCCACTCCAGCTCCCGCAGCAACCCCGGTCACGCCCGCAGCAGCACCCGCAGCAGCACCCGCAGCCGCCCCAGCCGCCACGGTTTCTCCGGTAGCCCCAGCCGCTACAGCCGCCCCGCTGCGTCTGAGCGCGAGCCAAAGCGCTTGGGTGCAAGTCACCGGGGCCTCGGGCCGGGTGCTGCTGCAGCGGCATCTGCAAGCGGGCGAAGCGCTGGACTTTGCCCACGATTTGCCGTTGCAAGTGGTGATCGGCCGCGCCGACGCAGTCCAAGTGGCCGTGCGCGGCCAGGCGCTCGATTTGGCTGCACACAGCCGCAACAACGTAGCCCGCCTGCAAGTGAGGTGAACCGAAATGAACTTGCACGACCATCCGCCGCCCCTGACCGCGATCCCGCGCCGCAAGACGCACCAAGGCATCGTGCGCTGGGGCGCGCACCAGGTGCCGCTGGGTGGCGACGCGCCGGTGCGGGTGCAGTCCATGACCAACACCGACACCGCCGACGCCATCGGCACCGCGATCCAGGTCAAGGAGCTGGCCGAGGCCGGCTCCGAGCTGGTGCGCATCACCGTCAACAACGACGAGGCCGCGCGCGCCGTGCCGCACATCCGCGAGCAGCTCGACCGCATGGGCGTCGTGGTGCCGCTGATCGGCGATTTCCACTACAACGGGCACCGCCTGCTGCAAGACCATCCGGCGATGGCGCAGGCGCTCTCCAAGTACCGCATCAACCCCGGCAACGTCGGCAAGGGCGACAAAAAAGACAAGCAATTCGCGCAGATGGTCGAGGCCGCGCTGCGCTGGGACAAGCACATCCGCATCGGCGTCAACTGGGGCAGCCTAGACCAAGAGCTGCTGGCCAGCCTGATGGACGACAACGCCCGCCGCGCCCAGCCGTGGCTGCCGCGCCAGGTGATGATCGAAGCGCTCATCAGCTCGGCGCTGCAATCGGCGCAGCAGGCCCAAGCCATGGGCATGCAGCCGGGCGACATCGTGCTCTCGTGCAAGGTGAGCGCCGTGCAAGACCTGATCGCGGTCTATCAAGAGCTGCACCGGCGCTGCGACTACCCGCTGCACCTGGGCCTGACCGAGGCCGGCATGGGCGTGCGCGGCACCGTGGCCTCGGCGGCGGCCTTGTCGGTGCTGCTGCAACAGGGCATAGGCGACACCATCCGCGTTTCGCTCACGCCGCAGCCGGGCGAGTCGCGCACCCAAGAGGTGGTGGTGGCGCTCGAAATCGTGCAGGCGCTGGGCTTGCGCAGCTTCGTGCCCAGCGTCACCGCCTGCCCCGGTTGCGGGCGCACCACCAGCACCGTGTTCCTCGATCTGGCGAAACAGATCGACGACTACCTGCGCGCCTCCATGCCGCTCTGGCGCGAGCGCTACCCCGGCGTGGAAAACCTCAAGGTGGCGGTGATGGGCTGCATTGTCAACGGCCCGGGCGAGAGCAAACACGCCGACATCGGCATCAGCCTGCCGGGCACCGGCGAGGCCCCGGCGGCACCGGTGTTCATCGACGGCGAAAAGCGCCTGACCCTGCGCGGCGAGCAGATCGCCGCCGAGTTCCAGCAGATCGTGCAAAACTACATCGAACAGCGCTTTGGCGCGCGGCCCTGAGCGGCGCGTGCGGCAGCGGTTTTTTATCTCACCCCCAAATCATGGCTGAACCCTTGCGTGCCGTCAAAGGCATGAACGATATTTTTGCGCCCGCTTCCGGCCACTGGGAGTGGCTCGAGGCCAAGGTGCGCGATCTGATGGCGCGCTACGCCTACCGCAACGTGCGCACCCCAATCGTCGAGCCCACGGCGCTGTTTGTGCGGGGCTTGGGCGAAGTCACCGACATCGTCGAAAAAGAGATGTATTCCTTCGAGGATAGGCTCAACGGCGAGCAGCTCACGCTGCGCCCCGAGGCCACGGCCGGTGTGGTGCGCGCGGTGCTGGAACACAACCAGCTCTACGACGGCCCCAAGCGCCTGTATTACTTGGGGCCGATGTTTAGACACGAGCGCCCGCAGCGCGGCCGCTACCGCCAGTTTCACCAGGTGGGGGCGGAGGCGCTGGGTTTTGCCGGCCCGGATGTGGATGCCGAACTCATCGCCCTGGCCGCCGATTTGTGGGCCGAGCTGGGCCTGAGCGACATCACCTTGGAGCTCAACAGCCTGGGCCAGCCCCATGAGCGGCTGGCGCACCGCCAGGCGCTGATCGCCTACCTGGAGCTGCATGTGGAGCAGCTCGACGCCGACGCGCGCCGGCGCCTCTACAGCAACCCGCTGCGCGTGCTCGACACCAAAAACCCCAATATGCAGGCGCTGGTGGAAGCGGCGCCCAAGCTGATCGACTACCTGGGGGCGGCTTCGCTGGCGCATTTCGACGCCTTGCGCGCCTTGCTCGATGCCCAGGGCATTGCCTACCGCCTCAATCCGCGCCTGGTGCGCGGGCTGGATTACTACAACCTGAGCGTGTTCGAGTTCGTCACCGACACCCTCGGGGCGCAGGGCACGGTCTGCGCCGGCGGGCGCTACGACGGCCTGCTGGAGCAGATCGGCGGCAAGGCGGCCCCGGCGGTGGGCTGGGCGCTGGGCATGGAGCGCATCCTGGAGCTGCTTAAAGTGCAAGGCAAGCTGCCGCCGCTGCCGGTGCCCGACTGCTACGCCGTGGTGCCACAGCCCGAGGCGATGGCGCAGGTGCTGGCGCTGCTGCGCCCCTTGCGCGCCGCCGGGCTGTCGGTGCAGATGCACGGCGCTGGCCCAGAGGGCTTGAGCAGCATGAAGGCGCAGTTCAAAAAGGCCGACGCCAGCGGCGCGCGCTATGCGCTGGTGTTCGGCGCCGCCGAGCTGGCCGCCGGGCAGGTGGCGGTCAAGCCGCTGCGCGCCGACGCCACGGGCTCGATCCAAGAGCAGACCCTGCTGCCGCTGGCCGAAGTGGGGCAGTGGGCGGCGCGGCTGCGGGCTTAGCGCCGCCTGTCGGGCCAGCGCCTACAATCGGCGCACAACCGGGCCCGCACCGGCCCAGACCCGCCACACCCACCTGTGGCCCCGACATTTTTGCTCGCGCAATTTTTGCAAGCTCATCCCCATGGCCAAAACTTTCGATCCGCACGAAGAAGAACAACTCGATAAGCTCAAGCGCTTCTGGGAGCGCTTTGGCAGCCTCATCACCTGGGTGCTGGTGGCCGTGCTGGCGGCGCTGGCGGCTTGGAACGGCTGGAACTACTGGCAGCGCCAGCAGGCGGTTGAGGCCGCTGTGCTGTACCAGGCGCTAGACGAGGCGGTGGCCGCCAACGACGCCGAGCGCGTGCGCCGGGTTTGGGCCGACATCCAGCAACAAGTGCCGCGCACCGCCCAGGCGCAGCAGGCCGGCCTGCTGGCAGCGCGGGCGCTGCAACAGCTCGATGCACCCGACGAAGCGCGCCAGGCGCTGCGTTTCGTGAGCGAAAACGCCGCCGACCCTGGGCTGGTTTCGGCGGCCCGCTTGCGCTTGGCTGGGCTCGAATTGCAAGCGGGCCAGCACGAGGCGGCCTTGCAGTGGCTGGCCAGTGGCATTGCGCCCGAATTCGCAGCCCTGGCTGCCGACCGGCGCGGCGATGTGCTGCTGGCCCAAGGCCAGACCGACGCCGCGCGCCAAGCTTACCTAGAGGCCTGGAAGGGGCTGGACGAGGCACTGGATTACCGGCGCATCGTCGAAGCCAAGCTCAACGCCTTGGGCCTGGACCCCAGCACCCCGGCCCCCGATGCCACCCCGGCCGCCCCGGCTGCTCCCCAGTGACGGAGAAATTGCAGTGAACCCAGCCCTCAAGCCCATGCACCGTATTGCGCGCAGCGCCATCGCCCGCCCCGTGGCGGCCATCTCCCTTGCGACCGCCTTGGCGCTCACGCTGGCGGCTTGTTCCTCGGCACCAGAGCGCCCAAGCCCCACGCCGCTGGCCCCGCTGGTGGCGCTGCAACCGGCCACGCTGGCTTGGAATACCTCCATAGGTGCAGTCGATCCGCTGCTCACGCCCGCCATACACGGCCAGACCCTGCTGCTGGCCAACGCCGCCGGGGCCGTGCTGGCGCTCGATGGCAGCAACGGTCAGGTGCGCTGGCGCGTCGAGCTGGCGCAGCCACTCTCGGCTGCCGTGGGCTTCGACGGCCAGACCGCAGCCGCGGTGACGCAAGAAAACGAGCTGCTGGTGCTCAACAGCACCGGGGTGCAGTGGCGCGCACGCCTGCCAGCCCGGGTGCTCACGGCGCCGCTGGTGGCCGGGCAGCGCGTGTTCGTGCTCGCCAACGACCGCAGCCTCCACGCCTTCGACGCCCGCAACGGTGCCCCGCTGTGGCAGCAGCGCGGCCGTGCCGCCGATGCGCTGGTGTTGCAGCAAAGCGGCGTGCTGCTGGCGGTGGGCGACACCCTGGTGGCGGGCCTGGGCGGCCGGCTGCTGGGGTTCGACCCGCTCAACGGCCGCATCCGCTGGGACGCGGCCATCGCCACCCCACGCGGCGTGAATGAAATCGAGCGCCTGGTCGATCTGGTCGGGCGCACCGGCCGTGTGGGCGATCGGCTCTGCGTGCGCGCTTTCCAGGCGACCGTGGGCTGCGTCGATGCCGCCACCGGCCGCCTCCTCTGGACCCAGCCCGCCGACGGGGCCGTGGGCCTGAGCGCCGACGCCGAGCGCGTCTATGGGGTCGAGCGCAACGGCCGCGTGTTGGCTTGGCGGCAAGACACGGGTGCCCGCGCCTGGAGCAGCGATGCCTTTTTGCACCGCGGCCTGACTGCGCCGCTGGCGGCGGGCCGCTCGATCGCCATTGGTGATGCACAGGGCTTCGTGCACCTGCTGTCGCGCGACGATGGCAGCGCGGTCAACCGGCTCAGCACAGATGGCTCGGCCATTGTGGCCGGGCCGCTGCTGCTGGGCAACGCCCTGGTGGCTGTTACGCGCAACGGCGGCGTGTTCGCCTGGCGTCCGCAATGAAGCCTGTTTTGGCTTTGGTTGGACGCCCCAACGTAGGCAAATCGACGCTCTACAACCGCCTGACCAAAACGCGCGACGCCATCGTCGCCGATCTGCCGGGCCTCACACGGGATCGCCACTACGGCAGCGCGCGGCTGGGTGCGCGCGAGTTCATCGTCATCGACACCGGCGGCTTCGAGCCCCGGGCCGAGGCCGGCATCTACCGCGAAATG
>BBPD01000345.1_pt3 | contig 39385 bp, 54 predicted proteins | sample 1344911 | NCBI WGS metagenome assembly BBPD01 (sample SAMD00019088, study PRJDB2971) | groundwater metagenome | biome: freshwater biome; feature: mineral spring; material: ground water | place: USA: CA, Sonoma | collected 2011-09 | depth surface m
GCAGAGTGAAGGTGTTTCTGCCAAAGCAGAAACGACCTTTTTGTTAAAAAGGTTATTGACCTGACTTGGCAACCCCCGCCAACTGCAAATTTTATGTCATGTCACTTCGAGACTTTTAACCAATATCTTGGCTTTTTTCTTTACGGCATCTGCAGCTCTTTGGACCAACTCTGCCGCAGGAATTGACCCATCTGATTCGAGGCCGAATATGAATGATGTTGAATCACTGTCGATGGTTATCGCTCCAAGTTCGCATGCATCCTCACAAAGGCGACACAACGAACATTCGGCGCTGTTTTTGACCGTCACCGTTTTATCGAGTGCGAGTATACCTCTCGGGCAGACCTCTACGCATGCACCACACCTGTCGCACTTCGAGATTGTGATGGTCGGCATATTTTTATAACTACAGGCGATTGCAGATTGCCACTTTGCATGCGTTTTACCCCTGCCCAACCTGGCAACAGCCTCTAACACTACTTTTTGCCCCTCCTTGAGCTCGATGATCGGTGTATTGTCGTCCACTGGAGCGACTTTCGGGTCAGCAGATTTCAACTCATTGGAATAGACTATTTTTGGCCCTTCAACGCTAAGCATTATGGATACCTGACATCGGGGACATCCCCCTTCACAATCACACTCGGAGCGGGATACATATAACTCTAAATCCGATTTTAATGGAATCAGCCCCAAACGTAAAGCGAGCATTTCATCGAACAGCACAGATGTATTCTCATATATATTGACGTCATCTATCGCTAACGATGGTACTTCTGCGATCATGCTGCGCCTTAAACTGTTAGCGAAAGCAGGTGAAACGCCCGATAATACAAATTTTATCTTTCGGTCAGACAGCTCAATAATATCAACATCCATTATTTAAACCCTCCTGCCACGCCTTCCACCAGCCGGTTTTGTTCCATCATGCGGTATAGGAGTCACGTCTTCGATTCGCCCGATTCGTAAACCTGCTCTAGCCAATGCTCGTATTGCAGCCTGTGCACCTGGACCGGGGCTGCGCTGTTTATTCCCTCCAGGAGCTCTAACATATATGTGAACGCCTACAATCCCCCTGTCCTTTGCCTGTTCTGCGACGTTCATCGCCATTTGCATAGCTGCATAAGGTGAACTTTCGTCTCGATCTGCTTTGACCACTCTCCCACCAGATGATTTGGAAATCGTTTCAGCTCCAGTCAAATCAGTTATAGTGATTATCGTGTTGTTGAATGATGCATAAATATGTGCGATTCCCCATTTTTCGTCCGTCATAATATCTCAGTCCTTTTTATTGGAGAGCCCACATAATATTCGATTTGTGATTCCTCCTCCTCCAGAACTACATAACCTGGGATGGTGACCTTTCTCCCGGCGATCGCGACATGTCCATGGGTGATAAGCTGTCTGGCGTGTTTTGTGGAATTTGCGAGCCCCTGTCGATATACAAGCGTTTGCAATCGTCGTTCCAATATATCTTCAATTTTAATGCTAAGGATTTCATCCAATTCTGCGCCCTTTTTTGATAATTTCATTTTACTTAATTTTTCCAATAGTTCCTTCGATATGGATTTGGCCGATTCTCCCTTCTTCCCTACATCGGTTAATTCTGCGCGTAATTTTCGTGTACCCCGCCGATATCTTCTTAAAACACTATGAGCTTTCCAGAGCTCTCGCTTGTTTCTCAGCCCATATTCTTTAACGAGGGCCACCTCATCACTCATTCTCGTCGCTTGCCATGGGTGGTTCGGAGACTCATATGTTTTACGATTTTTTCCTGGATATCCCATCAATTATCACCATTATTTTTTCTCTTCTTCTTGTCTGACAACCTTTTTCCTTATAACTCCTACTGTAGCTCCTTTTCGTCCTGTCGATTTTGTTCTTTGCCCTCTCACTTTATGCCCTCTTTCATGTCTGATGCCTCTGTAACTCCTCGTCTTCTTCATCAGGTCTATATCCTCTTTGCACTCCATCGTGAGTTCAGAACCCATTAGATGCATATTTTTGCTGGTTAGGATCTCTCTCCGTCGATTGACCACCCATTCAGGGACGTTTTCTCCAAATTCATCAACCGCCTTCTTCAGTCTATCGACGTCTTCATCTGACAGATACCCCATGATGGCTTTACGATCTGTTTTTGCGTTATGGGCTATTATCCCGGCAGACCTCACGGAAATGCCCTTGATGCCAGTAAGTGCGTAGCATACGCTCTTTTTTCCGTCTAGGTCAGTATTACAAATCCTTATTATATGCCTGATTTTTTCATCTTTGGCCATTTATTCACCTTAGTTCTTGTTTATGCGACGCCGAGGAAGGGATTTGAACCCTTGGGGGACTTGCGTCCCACAAGCTTACTAAGTTGATTTCCCCATTCCAGGCTTGCGCCTTCAGCCGACCTTCAAAAAGGTTGTTGACCGGACTTGGCTACCTCGGCACGCGACAGGGAGAATCCCCCCAGATCGAAGACGCACCACGTATGAGAGTGGGACTTCCACGCCACATCTTTGGGTATATGCCAGGCGCCATTAAAACTCTATCGGTGTCGACTGCAATACCATTTTTGGCACCTAATATATAGGTTGCGTTCATTTTTGCCGTGCCGAGACATACACACTCTCCCTTTAGCGTGAATACGGCTACCTGGCACCCCATCTCGATTTCACTCTGAACGCTAAGCACGCCAGGTACGGCCAGGTCTGCGCCATGGCAGATTGCATCCACTGCGGTATCTCTTATGATTACCTTCGGAAGATGGGTCACCCCATATTCCATTGGCATGACAATTTCTCGAAGAAACTGTTCGGTACCATCCTCTTTCCAAAAGACATGAGCGTCTTTGAGGTCTTGTAATGTTGCAATATGCGCGTCTTCGGTAAATGGGCCAGACATGGTCCTGCGCAGTTCGGCCATATGTGCGCCGACTCCTAACGCTTCTCCCATATCATGGCAGAGTTTACGTATATATGTTCCTGCTTCACACTCAACTTCGAACAGCACTTCGTTATCTTTGATTTCCTGTATTTTTAAATGATGAATCTTCCGTTTGCGTATCTGTCGCTTAACTGCGGATTTCAGGGGAGGCCTCTGATATATGTCTCCCGTAAATTCCCTGCAAACATCTCTAATTCTCTCTTCAGGAACGGTCCTGTGCAGTCTCATAACACATACGTACTTCTTCCTTGCCGTCAATAGGGCGCCAACGGCTTTGGTCGCTCCTCCAAGCATTACTGGGAGTACGCCCGTCACTTTTGGGTCTAAGGTACCGCTGTGGCCTGCTTTATCGAGGTCCAATATTTTCTTTATCCATGCGACCACTTCGTGTGAGGTTGGGCCTGCTGGCTTGTCTATGTTTATTACTCCTTTATTGATATGCTCATCGATTCTGCGTTTTTCTGGATAGCATCCGTACTCGGGATTGGTAGTATCTGATGCCTTTATGAGCATCCGTACCCCTTTTTCACCAAATTGATTCATTTACTGCAAAACACCCCGTCTATCGAAGAAGATATGATTTCTATAACTCCCTTTTTATCCCATTTTGAGGAATTGATGACGAGGTCATAGGGTGATAGGTCCTCGATATCGATTTCATAAGAGTCCATATATCGTTTGGATTCGCAACGTTCCCGCTCCTTTACTTCCTTCGATGCCTGTTCGATGGACATGCCATCACGCTTTGCAATTCGTTCGCAGCGGGATTCTATTGGAGCCTTGAGCCATATTTTGAGGTCTGCATTCTTTACCATCCACCCTGATAACCGCCCCTCTATCAAGACATCACATCCTCCCTCGGCGATTCTGCTCTGTTCTCGATCGATTTTTTTATCTATCTCCGCGTTAGATTCTGCCAGTTTTCCGAATTCAGAAAGTGTCATGCCGCGTTCCTTGGCCATCATTCTGAACATCTCTCCTATGGATATCAATTGGAGTTTAAAACGGTCTCCGATGGCACGCCCCACCGTCGTCTTTCCTGTCCCTGGCAACCCGCTTAACGTTATAATCATGTCTACATTCCTCCCATATTCAGTGCCTTCCGTATCACCTGCCCCATCGATATGGAACAGAGCATATACCAGAATATCCACACGGGTATAAATCGGAGCACCGTGTCGGTAGCCAGGTACAACTCGCCATAGAATGGCAATATGATGGTGGCATTCAGAGATAGGGTGAACATCAGATGATACAACCAGCCGAATATCGGCAGTGATATCAGCATGATATATGCCATCGGCTTGAGTTGTTGTTTCATCATTTCGGCTTGTGCCCTCATTATTTCGTCCTTCTGTTTATCCAGCTTCTTCAACTTGTGCTTGTTTTTTGATAACTGCGCCTCTCTGAGCTCTTTTTGGAATAACTTCATCTGCTCCATCGCCCCCTTATTCTTTTCCCAATCGATGGTATACTTCTGAATGACTGATGTAAATAAACCGGTTATCAGAGATAGGACGAATATCACCATATGGAGCGGCAGTATCGTTAATGGCCCAAATAAGTGATTCGTGGTCTCTCCCAAAAATATACGAAACCCCTCATCCATAAACCCGAGCATGAGGACAAACCCGATTATCAATGCAATTTTGTCCAGCGATTCTTTCAATTTTTCATTCATATCGCGCCCCCTCAAAAATCCTGCACAACTCTTCAAATATCTCGGGTATCTTCCTCCCCCCATCTACTGTAATCAGCAGGCCATCTTTTCTGTAATAATCTATGAGTGGTTTCGTTCGACGTTGATATTCATTCAGTCGATTCTGAATCGTCTCCTTTTTATCATCATCTCTTTGATATAGTGCGCCCTCACATTTATCACATAGGTTCTCATCCTTTGGGGGTTTGAAGTTTATATGATAATCAATGCCGCACGATCTACACGTCCTTCTGCCAGATAATCGCGTAATTAACTCTTCAAAAGACACGTCAAAATAAATGACTGCATCGAGTTTTAGCGCCAACTGGTGTAAAATGCTCACCAGTGCCTCTGCCTGTACGACTGTCCTGGGAAAACCGTCTAAAATAAACCCTTTTGAACAATCTGGAGATGAGAGTTTATCTTTTACAAGTCTTATGATTATTTGATCCGGTACCAGTTCGCCCCTATTCATATAGGACTTTGCCTTCTTTCCCAGTTTTGTTTCATCCATCACGTTTTTTCGTAACATCTCTCCCGAGGATATGTGCGGTATATCATACTTCCGGGATATCATCTCTGCTTGGGTACCCTTGCCAGCACCGGGCGGACCAAGAAATACATATCTCATTTTTCACTCGCCTCCGAGGAGTGTTCGCATCATCGGATGCATTTCACTCATCTGCTCTTTCGCTATTTGCTCGTACATCTTGTAAATGATGCTAACGGTCAGTAAGAGCCCTGTTCCACCGGCATGTCCAATGATACCAGTAAAGCTCGCCAATGCAGCTAACGCGCCGATGAATGCGCCCCCGATTATGGTGATGTTTGGAATATATCGTTTCATGATATTTTCAACGACTCCAATATCTCTCCTGTACCCTGGAATTTGCATGCCAGAGCGTTGAATTCGTTCTGCCACCTTTTTTGGCCCCATGCCAGTGGTTTCGATCCAAAACAGCGCAAAAACTATGGATCCAATGATCATGACCGCTAAATATATGATCACACGAAGAAGTATCTGCCCCGGCTCATGTACCCCCGGTATCAGCTCATGTGGACCGGCAATTGGCGCAAGATAATACATCAGCCCCGATACGGCCACGCCATCTATGAACTCTCCGATCATTGGATTATTACCTAAGATAGGGACATCGCTTTCCCATAGCAACATCCCTCCCATCTGGATATTTGCCACCAGCGCCATCACCAGGATTATCGGTAGAACGCTTGCATAGATCAGCTTAACAGGAAATTTTCCTCGTGCACCACGCACTGCAGAGTGAGCAAGTGGAATCTCGACTCTCATACTCTCGACATACACTACAATGATAAATATCAAGATCGTGCCGAGCAAAGCCATCAATCCGCCGCTCAACAAAAAGAAGAACAGCCCGTCTCCACCGAGTAACCACCCCATATCTATCGTAGTAAATATCTCATGCCATTTTGGGATCAATCCAACTGGAAGTGCTGCACCAGTAAACGGATGAATCGCAAAGGGATCTGGCTCCCAACTAAATAACCCTACAACCATCGCCTGTGATATGCTGGCAACTATAAATAATCCTACACCGGAGCCAATGCCCCATTTCGAGACAATTTCATCCATGAACAAGATCAAAATACCCCCAATTGCCACTTGTATGAATAGTATCCATATGACTGCAGATACACTCACACCCAATGTGCCTGCCAGTTCATAATTGGGTAGCAGAAATCTCCCTAATAGCTGAAGAGCAGCGGTCATCGTAATCATGACTAATACGAGTAGTTTCTGAGCGCCCTGGAATATCGACTGGTCTTTCGGATCACTCAGGTCCAGTTTGATGATATCCGCACCGACGAGTAGCTGCAGTATAATCGATGCCGTAACTATGGGACCGATACCTAACTGCACGATCGAACCAAACTCTCCTGCCATGATCGTTCGATACATCGCAAACAAGTCACGGGAATCTGGATGGAGTCCAAATAATGGAACATTGGTGAGTACGAAATATAGTAGTAGAATGGCAATAGTCCACATCAATTTAGTTTTGAAATGTACGTGCCCTTTTGGTTTTGCCACTGCTGGCAGACGATTAAGAAATGGTTCCAGTCGGTCTTTAATGCTCGCTTCGCTCATATGTTGCACCTATTCAGAAATATACATTTGCCCCCCAGTTTTTCTATTTTCGCCTTGGCAGTTTCGGAAAACTTGCTTGCAGTTATGGTCAGCTTTTTTGTCATCTGTCCACTGCCGAGCACCTTGTCGACATTTATATCGGTCAAACTGATTTGAATTGTCCCGTCCAGTTCTTTTGCCATGCCCTTCGATAACAAAATTTCTGAAATCTGGTCCAGTTCGCCCACGTTGATGGATGCATATTTCGTGACTACCTTGGGTGGTCGTTTGAAGCCATGTTTGCCATAGGCTCGCCCTTCCTGCAGCGCCCTGACAAAGTGATGTTTACATCCGCCAGCATGCCCTCTCCCACCTCTACTTCCGCCACCTCGGCGGTTTTTGTGTGTACCGGCACCAAAGGTTCTGGACCCTCTGTATTTCTTCGTCTTCGATTTGCTCATTTCATCACCGCATTTGCTTAATAAGTGCGTTAATTTCCTCGCCATAAAATCCCAGCGCTCCACCTTGTTGGAACGTCTTTTTGATACCTCTATGTCCTTTGCGAGGAGGATGGAGTCTGAACACCGGTGTGAGCTTTGGAATATCTTTGAGGGATGCATCTCCATCACACACCGCCTTGGCGAACTCCTTGATGGATTTATATTTGGCAGCATCTTTCACATATTTGTCAGTGAGTGGTGTCCCTCCTTCTAATTCGCCTCTTTTATGCAGGATTAAATCGAGAGAGTCTACATCGATGATGCCCCAGGCTACATAGTCCTTCACTTTTTGAATCATGCCTTTGTTGTTGGGAGTTTCGGCAAGCACAGCACAATGGTTAATTCGATTCAGGCGCATCATTTTCAGAGTATCTTTTATATCTGGCCTGGTGTGGACGCTGCTCCGCAATCTGATTACTGCATACATGTTTTACTCCTCTCCTTTTCATTTTATTGTTCGCATAGTAATAGTCCGTTTTAATGCGTTATATGTGGCCTTTGCGAAGTTTATAGTAGTTCTCGTATCGCCTTCAGATCTGGTCCAGACATCTTTAATGCCTGCCAATTCCAGTACTTTTTTGGCAGCTCCACCGGATGCTATTCCAAGCCCCCTTGGAGCTGGTTTGAGTACTATTGTAACACTGCCCGCCTTCCCCTTTACTTCAAACGGGACGGTGTGAGCCAGTCCACAACCACACTCCCATGAGCCACAACCCATTTTGACCTGTATGATATTCCGTTTTGCCATATCGATGGCCTTTTTGATGGCAGGTCCAACCTGTACGTCTTTGCCTTCTGCCAGCCCCATATATCCGCCACCATTTCCAACCGCGACAGTCGCCCTGAATTTCACCCGCCGCCCGGAGTCGGTCATTCGCTGGACCATATTGACGTCCAACACCTCATCCTGTAGGTCTGGCATCAGTGTATCTATGATTTCCGCTTCTTTTATCGAGAGACCGGATGCGAGCGCCGCCTCTATTGATGTAATTTCTCCTTCCTGCACCAGCCACCCAAGTCGCGTCTTGGGTATCCATTCCCCTCCATCATCGAGTTTCATATCTCACCTTTGGCAAGTTCATTCAATATAATTTCTTTGGTCTGATTGAAATGGTCGGCCAAATCCGTCGCCTTCAGACCACGTTTGGCGTATTTAGGATAGGCATCTTTCCGTTTATTAGCGTAATTGGCTATATGCTCACCGCGGATTCGTCCATCATCCGGGAATATTGAAGGGTCATGGGGGATGTCCATCCCCGCGTCGACCATGCCCTTTAGCGCTGCATAGACTTTAGAACCTTTTGACGATGTTTGCAACCCTATATCCAACACTCCCTCTTTGTGCCCTTCTTTCAATGTCCTGAGTCCAAACAACAATCCAGTCAAATATGTCGCTGGGGTGTTTCCTGTTGCACCTTTGTATCCAAACTTTGAGAGTTCACACGAACTCGCGGAGGATAAAATGGCATCTCCCTGTTTACGCGGTACTACGAGTTGAACCCCCACATGCTTCAAACTCTTTCGCACCACAACCCTCGGTTTTTGCGACAGGAGCAACTTAAGTCTCTTTCGATAATCTGTTTTTCCCTCCCTTCTTCGTCTGAATACCATTTAATCATCCTCTTATTGCTTGGACTCAAGATGTGAATTTAAGTGGGCGACGCTTCGGAATTCTCCACCTCTTGCTTTATTGTAAAATTTGCGATACGTGTTAGTGTCTATGGTTTCCTCCTCTCTTAGCGTTCGGAGTCTGCGTCTCAAAGCTCTTATCTTTTTCATCCACTGTTCTTTTCTCGGGGCTCTGGCACCCTTTGCCCCCCTTCGGCTACCGTGCCCTTTTCGATGCCCATATGTGCGTTTCACTTTTTTTGCACGAGCCCTCCCGCGGCTGATACCCTTTTGAGGTTTCGATGTAATGACACCCTCGCTGACCAGCGTGCGAATGTCCTCCCTGGTGATGGCTGCAGCTATATCTTCCAGTCTCTCAGAGGTCATCCATACCCGTGTTTCACCGACTTTCATTATGCTTGCTGCCATTCTTCTTTGATTTGATAAGTTGGCCATTTATTCCCTCTTCACAGGATTTAATATTTTAAGACCGAGTTCTTCTGCCTTTTCCTCTATGTCCAATCGCTTTTTGAGACCTACCGTACTGCCGATTCGGATTACCTGTATCGACGTATCTACCATATCCACCTCGTTAAGATTGTGCACCAGTACTTCTTCGTAGCCCGATGGATGGAATCCTCTTACCTCTTTTGGACTGCCATAGCCTATCTGGACCATTGCCCCTTTTGCGACGATTCCACTGCGTTGTTTGTTGTGAATGCCACTCGGGAACCTCCAACTTGCACCCACACGCTTCTTCTTATGAGAATCGTGGCGCCTGAACGAGGGTTTTTTGCTTTTTTGCTGCCTTCTCACTCTTAGAAGCCGCTCTCTGTTACCACTAAAGCCCATTTTGACAGGTTTTTCGGCCGCGGCCAGTTTTTTCTTTTTCTTCGCAGGTTTTCTGGTTTCCAGCCTCTGGACTGCCTTTTTTACATCCTCTGCAAGAGTGGGACTGATGCCATCCACTGCGGTAATATCTTCTAATGATGCTTTTTGTATATCCCCCACTGAGCTGAATCCAGCCTGAACCAGTGCATTGGTCTTCGCCTTGCCGAGTCCTTTTATCTTGGGCAGCCCCCTAATAATCTCAGTCACCGTGACCACCCGATTACGTAGATGCCGTCTTGAAATACCCTTGGGTCATATCTACGGATTCTGGTTGCCTGCTCTATATTTGCGGCAGTTTGACATACTCCTTCTTTGTCAATTCCCGTGACAATTATTTCATCGCGGCCGATTTGAACCCTGGAATTTCTGACTATTTTTGCCCTTCTTGATTTTCGCTCTCCCAAGAAGTTGCTGATGAGTGTGGCATTTCCCTCTACTTTGACTTGGATTGGAAAGTGAGCATAGACTATTTTTAGTTTACGTTCAAATCCCTCGGTCACACCGATTATCATATTTTGGATGTGCGAGGCAAATGTGCCCATCATCGCCCTCCCTTCTTTTCCGGGGCTTTTAGCCTTGACTATAATTTCTGAATCTTCTTTGGTAATGGTGATGTTAGGATACCACAACTCGCGTTGCAACTCGCCGTTGGCACCAGAGATTTTGATACAATTTCCCTCGATTTGAACGTTCACATCTTTTGGAATCGATATGACCTCTTTGGTTTCTCTCATCTATGTCCCCCTAATATACATATGCCAATAATATTCCGCCAGTTCCCTTTTCTCTGGCGTCGTAATGAGATACAACACCATGAGGCGTTGCAAGTATCAATGTCCCAAAATTCTGGGCGGGCAAATATCTCTTCTCCCATTTTTCAAATTCCGTCTTCTTGACCGAAAATCGAGGTTTTACTACTCCACATTTATTGATCCTGCCGCGTAACTCCACCTTAAATTTACCTGACTTTTTATCATCTATTAACTCGAACTTACCGATATATTCCTGCTCCTGCATGATTTTTAGGATATTACGGGCAAGTTTCGATGCAGGTGCTACCGTACATTCTAGTTTTCCGGTATCGCTTGCATTCTTGATTGAGGACAATATATTTGCAAGAGGATCTACTAATGTCATTTAAACGATCACCATTTTAGCTGTACTTTCTAAATCCCATATCATATGCGACTTCTCTAAAACATTGTCGACATAAATATATATCGTATTTTCGGACCAGTCCTCGGTTTCTCCCACACCGCTTACACTGGTTTGCCCAATATCCAAATTTTACATTTTGTGGTTTTGTCATGTTACCACCGCGCCGAATTTATCTTTGATGAAGGCAGTTGCATCCTCTTTATTCAATCTATGGGCGGATGGAATCTTATGTTGTTTCGCCCATCTACGACGAACTCTGTAACCTGGACGCTCCAATGCGACAGATACATCCATACCAAATATCCCGATTTCAGGGTCATATCGCATGTCGGGAAAATCGGTATGCTCTTCAATGCCAAATGAGAAATTGCCGTTTTCGTCAAACTGTGATAGGTTAAGTTGACCATCTTTTATCGCCAGGGCAGACCGTAAAAACTTCTCCGCCGCTTCTTTCCTGAGCGTTACAACGCATCCAACGGGTCCCCCCCTCTTGATGCCGAATGTCGGCATAGTTTTCTTTGCGACAGTCCTGACTGGCGTCTGCCCGCTTATTTTTGTGAGAATCTGCTCGGCATTGAGCAGCTTTTGTCCACCTTCTCCCAAACTTATATTGATCGTGACCTTGTGTATCTTTGGGGTTTTCATAGGATTCATCATTTGCGCACCTCCAGGTCGATATCGGGCTTCTCGGTGCCGATGACGAAGACATAATCTTTTGTGGTCTCAAATTCTTTGTCACTTTTCACGGTCACCATGTTTGGTCGTGAGCTGCGAACTTCTATCAATTCTTTGATCGTACCGATTTCTCCTGAATGCCTTCCACCAACGACCATTACCAGATTTCCTGGTTTATATTCCAGTCGTTTCACTATCTTTCGTTCTGGTAGTTTGAGCACCACAGAGTCGCCAGAACGATATTCGTTCGAGCCGATGATATTTGAGCCATCATGCAAGTTAAGCTGCACCATTCCCCCCCTGACCACGGTCTTGTTGTTGATTCGACACAGCTTGACGTTCGAATCCTTAATTTTATGGAGGGTGAATCTACCTCTTGGATCGAGTAATACTCTGTAATGCGTCTTAATGGCAGAAATTGAAACTACGTCGAATATTCCAATTGGAAATTTATGGTCTCGTATAACCTTCCCATCTACGATAATCTGTTTACTATCTAACATGTATCGGATTTCCTTGATATTGTCTCCAAGCTTCAGCATGTCGCGTAACACTATGGCAAGTGGTACGCATCGTTTTTTGGAGTGTGGACCAGGAACTGGTTTAACGGCCCATTTGTGCGTTTTTCTGGTTATCGCCCAGCTAGTCGGAGCTGATATTCTCTTTTGATGACCTGCCATAGACTTATCGCTGCCTCCTTAATATCTCCTCACGGCGTTTATCTTTGAGATTTAGTTTGGTTATTTGGATATTGGATGGATGAATCGGACGTGCGACTTCGGAACCATCTGCCTTCTTGACAGTGACGCCATCAATCGTCACCCTCTCACGTCTAAGGTCGACGGTTTGAACCTTTCCTTTTGTACCTGCGTGGTCTCCTCTCATCATTTTAACCACATCGCCTTCGACAACTCGTGCCGTACGTCTGGAGTATTTTTTACGCAGCTCATCGTCCAGTGCTGCCCCCATGAACCCCTGTCGTTTATGTAGTGGCGCTTTTATCCTTTCCCTTCTCTGTTTTCTTGGCTGTATCGATGTCATGACAATACTCCCTTTCTTTTTCCCTTATACTATCATAGTAGCAGCTGAAGCGATTTTTGCAAACCGCTCTGCAGATTCTCTGGCTACGGGTCCTTTAATTTCGGTGCCCTTGGGCTCTCCTTTTTCATCGGTTATCACGGCGGCGTTGTCATCAAATTTCACCCTCATCCGCTCAGGCCTCGTGAACTCTTTCTTCTGCCTGATAACGACGGCATGTAGTATCTGTTTTCTCATCTCAGGCGTTCCCTTTTTTACCGAAACGATGACTATATCACCAATGCCTGCTTTTGGCTGCCGTCGTTTTACGCCTCTATATCCTTTAACCGAGATGACCTGTAAAACCCTTGCGCCGGTATTATCAGCACATTCGAGCAGAGTGCCAGTGTTTATAGAACGCGGAATTCGGGAGGTATGCCCTCTCATTTTGGCATCACCTGGATTATCACAAACTTCTTGGTCTTGCTTAATGGACGGCATTCGGCGATTTTAACGGCGTCTCCGCTCTTTGCATCTATACATGGCGGGTTGTGCGCATGGATCTTTGATCGCCTTTTTTCGTATCTCTCGTACTTCGGAACTCGTTTGACATATTCTCGCTGGATAACTGCGATTTTTTTCATCTTGGAGCTTACGACAGTCCCCTCTAATACTTGTCCTCGTACGGGGAGCACGCCGTGAAATGGACAGGCGGGGTCTTCACACTCTTTTTCGGGTGCAACTACATTCAGTCCGATATCCTTTGCCATTATCTGATCCTCTCATCTTCTTTTTTGAACCCTATTTTCGGGTCGTGCGAGTAGCAATTTACCATTTACTTTAACTTTGGCATCTGAAAGCATAAACACGAATGTTACTCCCTCTTTTGCAGTCTTTTTTATCCGATGGTCTTCTTTTTCAATCATGAACATATTTCGCGTCTCATCTACGATTTTTCCTTTAAGTCCTATCTGATTTGGAGCTGTACTCGCGACAATCTTGGTGGTGAGTCCAATTAATTCGTGATGGATTAAATTTTTAGGAGTGATATCCATTATACGGCACCACCTTGCTCGCGTTGGATGGTCTTGATTCTGGCGATGGTCCGCCGCAATCCCCCGATTCTACCAGGATTTTCAGGCGCACCACCTGCAGATGCGATAGCCCTTTCTCTGATGAGCTCGCTGGTAAGTTTGGCTAGTTGTTCCATCTGTTCATCAGACGTCATTTTTCTAATTTCTTCTGGCTTCAAGACCGCCATTATTCATCCCCTTTTGTAGATTCTCCGTCTTTAATTTCCTTCGTTTTAGGCTTTTTAGGAGATTTAGATTTTATCTCTTCTTTGTATGTTTCACTCTTATCTATTGGTTTGATATCTGCTGATTTTTCATCAGGTGTTTCTTTAACTTTTGCTGTGGATTTCTCAACCTTCGTTTTAGGCTCTTCAACAGATTGTGTTTTTGTCCCTGTCTCACTTGTATCGTCTTTACCTTCTTCTTTGACTTCCTCTTCGATTACTTCTGCAGGCATCTCTCCACTAAGTATGGTGAAGTTATCCGGCATCACGACATCGGGTTGAACAATTCTAACCTGGACACCGAGGACGCCAAGTTTCTTGATTGCTTTCGCGAATCCCTTGTCCACAAGTTCTTCAGCAGGAATCCCTGTGTGTTTGATACGTCCGGCCAAAAATTTCTCTCTGCGTTTTCGGGGACCAGTTAGCTTTCCAGATATTATGATTTCACAGCCAAGCGCGCCAGCATTCATTATGCGTTGTAGCGTTGAGTGTCCTGCTTTTCTAAAATACCATCCGCGCTCCAGTGCGTTTGCGAGCATGTTTGCCATCATCTGCGCATTCAGTTCTGGTTTTACAACCTCCTGTACGTCGATTTGTGGATTATCTAACTGAAATTCCTCATCTAATTTTTTAGTGAAGATACGTACGGTCTTCCCGGCTTTTCCTATAACCATCCCCGGTTTCTCTGCGTAAATGGTAATCTGCGTCCCCATTGGGGTTCTGTTGATTTTCATCCCGCTATAGCCTGCCCTATCCAGCTGTTGTATGAAGTATTCGTTTATTCTTACTTTTTTAAGTCCATCTTGGACGAACTTCCTTTCGATAGCCAAATTACTGCACCCCTTCTAAGACAAGCTCAATTGTGACCGTTTCGGTATTCTTTGGAGTTGCCCTTCCCATCGCCCTGGGCATATTCCCCTTTATCACACGTCCTCTCTTGGCAGCTATATGCCAAATCCTCATCCGTTTTGTATCGAGACCTTTATACTCGGCATTCTTTTCTGCACTGGCGATGAGCAGCAGAATTTCAGAGGCAGCTTTCTTGGGATAGCGTCCAGCATCCCATTTATGCAGACCTTTCTTGTGCCCGACGTTCCTCTTGTATCTCCTGAATGGAACTGCTTTTTTCAGGGCGACGACCTCTCCCATATACTCTTTGGCTCTGGATACGCTCATCCCCTTTATCTCACGGCATATCTCCACTGCGTGTTTTGGAGATATGTGCACCTCATAACACATGGCCTTAGCCGTTGTTTCAGGCAATCCATCTTTTGAATACTTGATTCTTGACACTTGAATAACCTCTCACTTCAATGGCACATATCTGCTTGATCGAGTTGCACCAACACCTGCACTCCCGTGTATAACCCGTTTTCGAGTAAGCGCAAACTCGCCGAGATAGTGTCCAATCATCTCTGGTTGAATCTGCACGCGGTTAAACTGTTTTCCGTCATGTAATTCGAATTGCATGCCCACCATCTTCGGTAATATGATTGTATCTCGCAGATGCGTTCTGATTGGCGATTTTCCTTTTTTGATGGATTCTAATAATTTTTTATGCGCCTCAGAAATTCCTCGCTTGATGGTTCTGCGCGCTCGTGCTGGCAACAGGTTGGCAACATCTTCCAGGTCCATCTCTTTTAACTCGTCGATTGTATATCCACGATATTTGAATTCTTTCTTTCGTCTCGGTAATTTGTTTGTTTTGCCCTTTGCCATCTTTCCACCTCTATCGTTTTCCTGTCCTTCGTGCCGCGATGGATCCTACCTTTCTTCCAGGCGGAGCGCGCCTGCTCACGGTCTTCGGCCTTCCTGGATGCTGCCACCCACCTCCTCCAAATGGATGGTCGACGACGTTCATCGCAACACCTCTTACCCGTGGATATTTGGCAGCTCTGGATTTCATCTTATGGTACTTTTTACCGGCCTTGACGAACGGCTTATCGGTTCGACCTCCGCCTGCAACGACGCCGATAGTTGCCCTGCATTTTGGGTTCAGCCATTTCATCTTGCCGCTTGGTAGTTGAATAATTGTTTTGCCCACATCGTGTGTTATCAAGGTCCCATGTGTCCCAGATGATCTTGCAAAGTGTCCTCCATCTCCTGGGCGGGATTCGATGTTACAGACTAAGCTCCCCTCTGGAATCTCTGCCAAAGGCAACGTGTTGCCGGGTTTGATCTCTGCGGATATGCCGCATGATATTTCATCTCCTGTCGCTATGCCTTCGGGTATCAATACATACCGTTCCTCATCGTTTTCGAGCCTAATTCTGGCGATTGGAGCACTTCTGGCTGGATCGTGCTCTATGTCGATCACCACTCCTTTTACTATCTCATTCTCATCGATTTTTATGTGTTTGAGATCGGATTTGTATTTATGAGATGGAGCCCGATATGTTGGGGTCCCCTTCCCCCTCTGTTGTGATATTATGCGCTTTCCCATTTTAGAACACTCCCAGTCGTGTTGAAATCTCTTCGGCAGAATCTTCATGGGACAATGTAACTATGGCTTTTTTCTGCCCCTTCGGAGTCATCATCGTTTTTATATCGGTAATTGTGACCTCGTACATATTTTCAATCTCTCTCTTTATTTGATCTTTCGTCGCATCGACGTCGACCAAGAATTGGAGCTTATTATTCGCATCTATCTGGATGGTCGCTTTTTCCGTTGTATGGAGATGTTTAATGGTCATTAAATGCCTCCTCTAATTTGGAAAGTGCAGACCTGCTCCAGACCGTCAAACGACCCGCATGCGTGCCAGGGGCAAGCAGCTCTGCATTCAAATCCTTTACGGTCGTTACATCTATGCCGGATAGATTGCGTGCAGCCCTACTCACTTCTTTATTCTCAGAGGTTACAATCAAAATGCTCTTCCTATGTTTGTACTTTCTGCCTCGGCGTTTTCCTTTGCCAGCCCGTATCGATTTTCCATTTTTGGCTCTGAGCACGTCATCCCATAGATTGATGTTCTGTAAAAATTCGCGCACTTCACTTGTCCTGGACAATGACTCCATCGAATCCTCGACGACCAGTGGCAGTTTTGCATCGAATTTATGTCCTCTGCTTGCGACCAGATCTGGGTCTGCCGTTGCCGCAATAGCGGACCTTATTGCCTTTCTTCTCTCTTTCTTGTTGACCTTCTCCGAGAGGATTTTATCTGTTTTTGGGGGGTGAGCCCTGCGTCCTCCAACAGCCTGAGGCACTCTGGCGACCCGACTCCCGCCCTTTATTCGCGGCGCACGTGAAACTCCTCTACCGGTACCCCATCCTTCTGCAGACGTCCTCATACCAGCATATGGGTCGGCTCCATATGGTTGTAATCTATTTGCCTGCGCAGCGATAACGGCTCTTTTAATCAGGTCAGGCCTGTATACTTCTTCGAAAACCGAGGGGAGCTCGATTTTTTCTTTGATTTTTCCAGATAAATCCATGACCTGTGCCCATAACATATCTATCACCCTTGTTTGGACCTCACGCTGATGTAGTTGATTTCAGGTCCTCCTTTTGGTGCCATCCTTGACCTGATGGATGGTCTTATCCGAATCAAGCGCTTGACAGGACCTGGGATGCTTCCTTTGAGAAGTATGAACTCATTTCTAACCACGCCGTAATTCAATAATCCGCCATCCGGCACGATTTCGCTTGCGTCGGATCCGATTTTTAGAATTCGCTTATTAAATTCGGTTCGTTGATGATATCCAGTTTGACCGAGTTGCGGCACTCGCCAGCTTACCCTAGCCGGATGCCATGGCCCTAGAGTGCCCAAATGTCTGGTCTTTCCCGCTCTTGCATGTTTACGTTTCCGCATTTTGATTCCCCACCTCTTTACAGGTCCCTGGGTGCCTTTTCCCTTTGTGACGGCAGATGTATCTACAAGTTCGCCCTCTTTGAATATGTCTGATATGTTGAAATCTTTTCCAAGGATATTCTTTGCATACTCAAAGCGAGCCATGATGTCCCCGCCACCTATGCGGCACTCCATCAGCTCGGGTTTCTTCTTGGGGATACCTGTCACTTTTGACGGATGCGTGTGATATAATATTCTAACATCGTCTATCATGTCTTGTGAAATCAGTTTCTCGATGCGCTTTAATGCAGCATCTGTATCATGCTTTTCTGGTAATGGTGATGCTCTGCTCAAATTTTCATCTAGGTCTTTTGCCCATGCGTCCGTTACGGATTTGGCACCATATGGCGTATTGGCGTAAACTCTAATCGCCGCTACTTTCACGGCAGGGGTTTCGATAATCGTAACCGGCACCGTGATTTGCATGCCTTCTGTGAGGCTGTTTGGCCGATCATCTATCATTACTATGTGGGTCATCCCGGCCTTGTAGCCGACGAAGCCCTGTGCTTTAGGCTCTCCTGCCGCTTCTGGCCATGACCTGAAGACGGGTACCTGGCTTTTTGCCCGCTTTCTTGGACTGAATGCCAGAGACCCACGTCTTGGGCGATGTGTTCTTGCCATTTGTACTTCTCACCACTTTAATGTCAATCGACAATCTGAAAATAAAGCGAGACAGACCATAAAACTCGAATCCCTCTAAAAGATTCTGATGTCAATTCAACGCGTCATCGTCAGATTCAATACGGCTGGCACAAAATACTTGTGTCCATCTCGTATTTCCACATAAATTGGAGTATTGTTATATAAATCTTGTCTTAGGCTGTTTTACAAAGCTTCATCCCAGGAATTTTCTTAAACTTGCTGCTCTTAAAACATGCCCTCCTATATCTTCAATCTTATTCTTCTTTAATGAATTTGCAATGTAGTTTGTCAGTTCTCTATGCTCTTCATCTATTTGAACATCTAATGGAAAATCTTTAACCTTTGCTTCGATACCTTTTGGCAAAAAAACAGCATTCGGATTAAAATATTTAAGAGAATCCATCAAATCGTCTTCGAAATTTACATAAACGTCTCTGATGAATTGAATGTCATCTTCATCCAGAGCATTCAAACCCAGGATTTCTGGTGGCAGGCCCATAGAATAAAGGGCGGCTGTGAATGTTATCGCCCTTGGCAATGTAATTCCCCCTACATCACGTGAATAACCGAATAGCCCTATATGCAACTTCCTTTTTCTCCTACTCGGAACATATCTCGCAACCTTATTGATAATTGGTGCCAGTACTACGATCTGTTTTTGGTATTCTCGAGAATATTTTTCAATTATCTCCAGGCACTTCTCCTCATCCACTTCCTGAGGCAGACGTGTTTTTCTCTCTCGCAGTTTTTTTACAGCCTCTTCAACCTCTTGAGGGGGATTGTCATATTTGAATGCCGATTGAATCGTAAACGTATGAGCGCTTGGATATTCTTCCATAACTCTTTCAACTGTCTGGGGTTTGAGATTGCCCCTGAAAGGAGCCGAGCCAACGCCTATAATTGGATAAATTTTGACATCGATGTCCTCTGATAATCCTTGCAATCTCTGAAGCGCAATTTTATTCAAAAGAACAGCACTAACTAACCCATAGTTCATCGTTGGGTCTGACCTTGCCAGGAAGACTCTTTGATATTCACTATCCTTATCTTGCAAATATTCTCCAACTATGTTGTGGGCGTCAAGCATGTGGACCATGTCCTCAAAAAGAGGTATGACATTTATTCTTTCAGGCTCGAAGTTCCCAATCCACTCGGCGATCGTTATATCCCCATCTCTAAATGGCTTGTTCTGTTTTCCCACGACAAAATCGTGATAATATCTATAAATTCTATCAATACACATAGATGAGCTCGTCATTGGCAGGATGACTTCGAATACTGGTGGCATCTCATCTCCGTAAAATAATTTAGCAGCGTCAAATGATCTGGGTATGCTTTCCAATGTTTCCAATAAAATTTTTGCCTCGCCCCTTTCTATGGTCGGATTTGGAACCCTTAGAGTAATGAACGTATCCCTGCCCAATCTTTTTTCTCTAAAAAATGGCTCGTATTTTGTCAGTAATTTTTTGACTACAAAACTATCGACTTCCTTGCCCTCACAATCCCACATCTGTTCATCACAGCCCAAATGGGAAAATGCATAGTATGCTTCCTGTATCTCATCTTCTCCGCCGAGCTGGGTGTGCTCTGCAAAAAACGGGGAGTTCACATTATCGGGATGTTGCGTACTCATGCACTTTGGTATTTTTGTCATCTGAATCACTTCCTAATTGGTTTATCTTTATATATCAATTTTTAAGTGTTGAAGCGAATTTCGCTTTTGTTTCAATTTAGGAGCCCATCTAACTTAATATCATATCATAGATTGGGGTGATATGCTATATTAATCATGTTATCTAATATAATTGAGAAGTATTGGTATGCAAAAATTTGAGTTTCTGGATTTTGCGACAGCTGACGTTTGCTTTAGAACAAATTTATGGTATGAGCATTAGAGAATCTTATAAATACTTATAGCATTAATAATGATTATGTGGTTATACTATGACTGGACTAACTACCATCCCCGTTGATAAAGAGACTCGAGATAGGTTAAAAACATTTGGGCTAAAGGGAGAGACTTACGACGACATAATCAATCGCATGATGGAGCAGATTGAGTACGAGAAATTCATGGAGCGTCTGTATAGACGCCTTGAGGAGAAGGATAAGTTCATTCCTCTGGCTGAGGTCTAATGGTGTTCGAAGTAAGAGTACATCCCGAGGCAGCGAGGTTTATCCGGAAATTGGACTCAAAAGCTCAGCAACGAATAAAAAATGCCCTATTCCTTCTTGAAGAAGATCCCTTTTGCAGTCGCTCTAAGGTCGATATCAAGAAGTTGAGGGGTACAAAAGGAAGACAGAACCTTTTCAGACTTCGTATTGGTGAATATAGGGCAATCTATTCCATAGAAGGAAAGATAGTTTGGGTTACAGATGTTTTTAGACGGGAAAAAGGCTATACAGGAATCTAGATCGGTCATCAGTGAGCATGGACGTTATGATGGCTCACCATACTCCGAGAAGGCATTCCGATAACTATTATTAATTAAGTGACAAATGAGAAGATGCGTCAGTATGAAAAAATTTGAATTTCTGGATTTTGCGACAGCTGATGTATGCTTTAGAGCATATGGCGCAACTCTCGATGAAGTATTTGCCAATGCTGCCCTTGCGATGTTCGAGACGATGGTGGAAACCAAGGGCGTTGTGCCCAAGATTACAAAAGATGTCGAGGTCAATGGTGAAGATTTAGTATCGCTGATGTTCAATTGGCTCAACGAATTGCTCTTTTACGTCGATGCCGAGGGTCTGGTGTTTTCCAGATTCAACGTCAAAGTAGATGAAAGACGGATGACGCTCAGCGCAAAAGCCACAGGCGAGCAGATAGATTTCCAAAGGCACGAGACGAAAACCGATGTAAAGGCATGCACATATCACGATATGACTATCGAGAAGCGCAATGGAAAATGGGTGGCGCAGGTGATTTTAGATGTGTGATGTGGCGCAACCGAAAAAGAAAAATGCCCCAGCTGGAGTTTATCCTTGACGAGTGGATTTACATAGGGCGCGAATATCACGAGGGGGCACTTCGAGAAGTGGTGGAGTCGTTTAGGTAAGTATAATTAATTACAAAAGGTCTACAAACTCTTCTACAGTTAAGCCAGAATCTTTGACCAAATCTCTGAGGGTGCCCCTCTTAAGCTCTTTGTGTTTTGGGACAGAAAGAGTAACGATAGAGCCAGCTTTTTCCATAATAATATGGTTTTTCTTATATCGGGCCACGCTCCAGCCAGCTTTTCTGAAAGCTTTTACTGCTTTCATCCCAGATATGACATTTAATTTTACCATAAAAGCAATTCTATCGATGGCATATGTGGTTGACGTTAAATAAAACTATGTTGACAATGTTGGGGGGGTTATTTACAACTTCAAACAGCTACTTCTACCACGTTCTCGTTTATGCTAACGGCTTTTGCTCTTTGATTTAAGACTTCTATACAGCCTTGAATTGCCTCTTTGATGTTCTCCAACGCCTCTTCTATCGTCTCACCCTGTGAGTGGCAACCTGGCAGGGCAGGACAACTAACGTTGTATCCTCCATCTTCCTTATCTTCTCTGATTACGACTTTAAATTCCATCTTCTCCTCCGGCCGATCCACATTATGTGACATATATCAATATGTTGCGTTTGTTATAAAGATTATCGACAAGTAAAATCAAATAAAAAATATATCAGTCCAAAATTGGCGTTGTCAAAATTATAGTTAAAAAGGGCAGAATATTAACCCTTCACAACACCCATCGGCACTAATTTTGCCACCGTCTTGCTGATGCCTGCCACTTCGCAAACCCTGATAACCTCATGAATGTCCTTATACACGCCAGGCGCCTCTTCTGCAAGCGCCTTCCAGCTGGATGATTTCACATATATGCCCCTCTCTGCCAGATTTGCCCTCACCTTTTCGCCCCTGAATTGTTTCAGCGCCCCGTGCCTCGACATGAGGCGCCCTGCACCATGGCACACGCTGGAGAACGTCTCTTCCTCTGCCTTTTTCGTTCCCACCAGAACATAGCTCGCTGAGCCCATATCTCCTGGAACGAGCACTGGCTGGCCAACATCGCGATAATCCCTGGGTAGGTCATCTGCCTCAGGACCCAGGCACCGAGTTCCGCCCTTGCGATGCACGAAAACTTTTGTCTTCTTCCCATCTATTACATGCTCCTCTAATTTGCCGATGTTGTGCGCCACGTCATAGACGACCTCTATGTCCATGTCCTCTTGACTCATGCCGAGAACCTTTGCCATGCTCTCCCTTACCCAGTGGTTTATCATCTGTCTGTTGCACCATGCAAAATTGGCGGCGCAGGACATAGCGGCAAAATAATCATCACATTCCTTCGTTCCAGCAGGGGCGTAAACCAACTCACGATCTGGCAATTTCGCAATCTCATTCCTGAATTTGGTATTCAGAATTTGCAGATAATCTGTGCAGACTTGATGTCCAAATCCTCTGGAGCCGGTGTGAATCATGATACAGACCTGTCCTTCGCGTGTTATGCCAAATGTTTTTGCGATCTCTTGTAAATAGATTTTTTCCACTTTCTGAATCTCCAAAAAGTGATTTCCTGCGCCCAGTGACCCCAATTGCGGAGCGCCCCTCTGCATAGCCTTCGATGACACCTTTTCTGAGTTGGCAGAGTTCATGCTGCCATTTTCCTCTAAATGTTCCAAGTCTTTTTTTGTCCCATAGCCGCGCTCAACTGCCCATTGTGCTCCCCTCTCTAACGCCCCGCAGAGTTCTTGTGTTGTCAATCTGATTTTACCTCCTTTGCCGACACCAGAGGGGATGTTTTGAAATATCTTCGTCACCAGATTCTCCAGGTGCGGCCTTATATCCTCTGCCTCTAAATTCGAGCTCAACAGCCTGACACCACAGTTGATATCAAAGCCGATTCCTCCTGGAGAAAGCCCACCGGTTTCGAAATCCAGGGCTGCGACCCCTCCAATAGGAAATCCATAACCAAAATGCATATCTGGCAATGCGATGGAATGTTTGTGGATTCCTGGAAGGCAGGCGACATTTGCGATCTGCTTTATTGCACTCTCTTCGACCAGGTTTAGCAATGTATTTGATAAAAAGAGCCATGCTGGTACGTTCATCCCTTCGATGGCGTCCTGGGGCAGTTCCAACAGATACTCGTCAATCTTCTTCAATTTGTTTTTAAAATCCATATCATCACCTGGAATGTCGACGCCGAGGGCGAGATTTGAACTCACGTGGCGCGTAAGCGCCACCGGTTTGCTTTAACCTTTCTATCTCAAGTTACTTTTTCGTCGGGTTGTTCAAGACCGGCGCCTTAGGCCTCTCTGAGATTCGCCTGCGAATCGAGGCAGGTTAAATCTTGGATTTGACCTGGCTTGGCTACCTCGGCCGAAGGGTTATGTCTCACTCCCTTTTCAAGAGGAAATGAACTTAGCACATATTAAGCATTATCCTAAAAATCATCGATATTCTCATATCGCATGAGGAGAATGACGTACTGGGCTCGTAGTATAGCTTGGATAGTACAGGGGCCTCCGGAGCCTCTAACCCGGGTTCAAATCCCGGCGGGTCCGTTCTGATAGTTCACAGCATATATATCGCAAAAATATGTGAATCCTCGGCGTTAATCCTCTAATACAATCTCGATGTTAATGTTTTTTGGTACCTGAATTCGCATCAATTGCCGCAATGCCCTTTCATCTGCGTCTATATCTATCAGGCGCTTGTGCACCCTCATTTCCCAATGATCCCATGTTGCACTACCCTCTCCATCAGGACTCTTTCTACACGGCACCACTAATTTTTTTGTCGGGAGCGGAATTGGACCTGAAATGTTCACGCCGGTTCGTTCGGCGATATTCTTGAGTTGATCACAAAGCACGTCTAATTCGGCTGGACTCGTCCCTGATAATCGTATCCTTGCTCTCTGTGACATTTTACTTCTCCTGACAGTATATACTTTGTTTTATAAAAAGAAAGGGGGGAGAAAGAGCTATCGCGCTTTGATGTCGATGCACATGCCAGCTGCGACCGTCATCCCCATGTCCCGTATTGCAAATCGTCCTAACTGTGGTATCTCCTTAACCTTCTCTATAACCAGTGGACGCGTTGGCTTGATTTGCACGATGGCAGCATCTCCTGTTTTCAGGAAGTCTGGGTTCTCTTCCTTGACCTGCCCTGTCTTGGGGTCGAGCTTCTTCTTGAGTTCGATGATTGTGCAGGCTACTTGTGCAGTGTGGCAGTGGAATACTGGCGTATAACCAACGGTAATTGCACTCGGGTGTTGAAGTATCACTATTTGTGCTGTAAACTCGTTTGCCACTGTTGGAGGTTTATCCGGGTGTCCGCAGACGTCACCACGTCTGATACTATCCTTGTCGATGCCCCTTACATTGAATCCAATGTTATCTCCAGGAACTGCTTCTGGAATCTCATCGTGATGCATTTCGATCGATTTGACCTCTCCACTGACGTTTGCGGGCTGGAAAATCACCTTATCTCCCTTCTTCATCTTGCCAGTTTCAACACGTCCTACTGGCACGGTGCCGATACCGGAGATAGTGTAGATATCCTGGACAGGCACACGTAATGGGAGCTTGGTTGGTTTCTCTGGCATTTTCAACGTATCTAGCGCCTCTAATATCGTGCTTTCTTTGTACCATGGCGTATTTTTACTCTTTTTGGAGATGTTGTCTCCTTTCAGCGCAGAGGTTGGCACGAATATGGTCTCTTCGGGCTTGTACCCGACCAGCCTAAGCAGTTTTGAAACGTCGTCTTTCACCTGCTTATATACGTTTTCGTCATAGTTGGCGCCATCTATCTTGTTTATTGATATGATTAATTGGTTGATCCCGAGCGTTCGCGCCAAGAATACGTGTTCTTTGGTCTGAGCTTGGACCCCATCAGGACCGCTGACTACCAGAAGTGCTGCATCAGCCTGTGATGCGCCGGTGATCATATTCTTGACAAAATCCCTGTGACCTGGACAATCCACGATGGTAAAATAATATTTGGCAGTGTCAAATCGTTTGTGAGCGATATCAATAGTGATACCTCTCTCTCTCTCTTCTTTTAATGAGTCCATGACCCATGCAAATTCGAACGTTGCCTTTCCCTTTGATTCTGCTTCTTTTTTATACTGTTCAATTACATGCGCTGGTACAGCGCCTGTCTCGAACAACAATCGACCGACCAGGGTTGACTTCCCGTGATCAACGTGTCCGATGACCGCTAAATTTAGGTGTGGTTTATCTACCATCTTCTTATCGCTCCTTTTTTCCTCTAATATAGTGCTATCACTTATTTTGTGCGATTATATATGTTTTTCTTTGACTTATGTTATCAGTTCTCGTTATTACAACACTTTTTCGTATCCTTCTATAATATAACAAAAGGATATCGTTTTGAATCGTCTTTAAAATTCATCTCTTTCATAATTTTTGTCGCCCTTTTTTTTGTCTTTTTTGGTCTCCTTACCTCGTTTTTCATTTTCTTCATCAATGCCGTCACCAATGCCTATCAAATCCTTCAACGTTTCCATTATCGTTTCTATTATACCCTTTGCCATCTCTTTAGTTCATCTCCTTTTTTCCTCTAATATAGTGCTATCACTTATTTTGTGCGATTATATATGTTTTTCTTTGACTTATACAATTCGGTTCTATCTCGGTTCAACCTGATGATACTTTATCTTTTTTTATTCGCGTGGTTTTAGTCCTTTTCTCTGGCGTATTTGACGAATTATCTCCTCTTGTATGCTTTGTGGAAGAACCTGGAAACCCGCATGTTCCGTGTTCCACAATGCCCTTCCTTCGGTTGCAGATCGAAGCTCTCCTGCAAACCCAAATAATTCTGCTACTGGCGCCTTACCGGTAATCACGGTTGTATCTCCTTCCTGCCGCATGTCGAGAATCTGTCCCCTCCGACCCTGAATTTCTCTGGTGGCGCTGCCCATCAAATCCGATGGGACATGTATGTACACATCTTGTATCGGCTCAAGGATCGATGGATTTGCCATCCTGATTGCTTCATGAATTGCCTGCCTGGTAGCCGGGATAACCTGTGCAGGTCCTCGGTGTATTGCATCCTCGTGGAGTTTCACATCTACTAATTTGACCTTTATCCCCTGGCACGGTTCTCTCGTAAGTGGACCATTTGCCATAGCTTCTTCGAATCCCTCTATGATAAGTTCCATGGTTTCTCGTAAATATTGAATTCCTTTCGTCATATCGATAAGTATGTTAGATCCATGGATTGCAACGATCTTCTTGGCCTGGTCTTTGTGCATCCCCCCATCAATCAACAATTGACGTCGTTCAAGCTCCTGCATTTTCATGGAAACTTCGCCAGTTTTTATCAAGTTGGTGACATCGTCCTCCAGAGGTTCGACCTCGAGGTAGAATCTATTGTGTCTGTTGGGCGATACGCCTTCTACCGGACCGGCAAGATTTTGTACAGTCTCTCTATAAACCACAATCGGCGGAGATGTTGTAATTGGTATGTTGTAATCTCGCTCAATTCGATAGGCGATAATTTCCAGATGCAGTTCACCCATCCCAGATATGAGATGCTCTCCAGTCTCTTCGTCGATCTCGACTTTGAGGGTGGGATCTTCTTTTGAAACTTGACGGAGCACTTCGATCAGTTTGGGTAGGTCCTTCATATGCTTCGCTTCGACGGCGACGGTGACTACTGGTTCACTCGCATGTTTGATGCTCTCAAATGGAATAATTCCCCTAATCGACGTCACAGTAGACCCAACTATCGCATCCTTCAAGCCAGTAACAGCAGCGATATTTCCTGCGGGAATGCGCTCTATTTCCTGGCGCTCAGCCCCCATGAATATTCCAACCTGTAAAAGCCTGTTGGTGCGTGTTGTACCCGAGATGTGTAGCTCCTGTCCTCGTTTTAGCGTTCCGCTGAACAACCGTCCAGTCACGACTTCTCCTGCATGCGGGTCTATAGTGATATCTGTGACCATTAATGCGATAGGGCCGTTTGGGTCGCATCTCTCCATTGTCAATCCTATCTCGCTCGATTTATCGCCTTTCCATATCGCTGCTATTCTGTATTTTTGCGCAACGAGCGGGTTGGGCAGGTGATGAATGACCATGTCTAAGACGACCTTATGAAGTGGACATTTCTCTGCAAGTTCCTTCATCTTATTTGATTGGCAATATTCGTATATCTCATTAAAGCCTATCCCGCTCTTTTTCGTATAGTGGACGCTAATCGCCCAATTATACAGCGCAGAACCAAATGCAACCGTTCCATCTGTAACGTCGACCCTCCATCCCTGACTGTATCGCTCTGGATTCATCCCTTTGATCAGTTTATTGACGTGGGTTATGAGATTGCCGAGTCGAATCTGCATCTCCTGTTTGTCGACTTTGAGTTCGTTGATGAGCCGGTCCACTTTGTTTATGAATAAAATCGGTTTGACGTTCTCCTTGAGGGCTTGGCGCAGCACCGTTTCGGTTTGGGGCATCGTCCCTTCAACTGCATCTACGACCACAAGTGCGCCATCCACTGCCCTCATCGCCCTGGTAACATCGCCGCCGAAGTCAACGTGACCTGGCGTGTCGATAAGATTGATGAGATATTCTTCCCCCCCTACTTCATGGACCATCGAGACGTTTGCGGCATTGATAGTAATGCCTCTTGCCTGCTCTTGTTCATCAAAATCCATGAATAATTGTATGCCTGCCAACTCCATCGAGATCATTCCTGCGCCGGCTAAAAGGTTATCCGATAAGGTCGTCTTGCCATGGTCAATGTGAGCGACAATGCCGATATTCCTTATTTTTTCTGGCTGGTCCATCAGGGATACGACCTGCTCAACCATCTTTTTGCTTCTAGTCATATATCTTACCGTGCGGCTTTTGCAATTCTTTCTTTCTCTTCTTTCTTGCTGATTGCATAGCTCTTTACGTCATACTTTGCCACTGCTATAATCTCGGATGCAAGACACTCCTCTATACTCCTTTTGCTCCTGAATGCCGCCTTTTGGGCGCCCCGAGCTATAAACTTCAGCGCCTGATCAACTCTTCGCTGTGAGGAGGCGTCTACTGCTTTTGGGACCGACATCCCGCCATATCTTAATTTTATCGTCTCTTCCTTCGGTCCAGCGTTTTCCACAGCCCTTACGAGCCACTGAATTGGGCTCTCTTTGGTCTTGTCATGGATTATGTCGAATGCATCCCTTACTATGGTATATGCTTTATGTTTTTTCCCGGTGTTATGTCCCTTTTGCATCATCTTGGTTATCAGTCGTTCTATTATTGATATCTCTGACTTACTGCCTTGCTGACTTGATATTTTGCCACCAGTATGGACTGATACTGCTTTGATATTCACATACTCTCGTATCCCTGGGTCGTCAATTTTAATGTCTGAGACATCCCATTTTTCGAATATCTTGCTCAATCTCTCACCTCATTGGTTTTTCTTTGCGCCCGCGCACCATTTCGGATAGGGATACGTTATTAACCTCTGTGACTTTCCACCTGACCCCCGGAATGTCCCCCATGGCACCGCCCATCCGACCGCCGATGCCATCGACCGTAACCTCATCGTGCTCGTCGATGAAATTAATCGCACCATCGCCTGGACAAAAAGCAGTTATTTGTCGCCCATTTTTGATTAATTGTATCCGCACACATTTTCGAATGGCGGAGTTTGGTTGTTTAGCTTCCACGCCAACCTTTTCAAGCACTATGCCTCTAGCCTGTGGCGCCCCCTTCAACGGGTCTGCCTTTCTGTTTAGGTCAAGTGCCTGCCGTTTGTAATATATGTCGCTCCATCGGTATTTTTTGCGTTCATTTTTTAGTTTACGCGCCGCATATGTTCCTTTGCCCATATATATATCCCTCACTAAATTACTTAGTCTACTCACTGAATCACTATATCATCTATGCCATGGTGTCTTTCTGCCAATATTCTCGCCTTTTGTATATTCCTGCCATTTCGTCCTATCACTATCCCTTTATCATTGGGAAGTATTTCTACATAAGCCAAACGCTTGCCATCTTCATTTCTTATGCTCATTTTCTGGATAGTGGCGGGTAGAAATGAATTCCTGATAAATTCATCGGCGTCTTCTGAATATTCGACAATTTCGATGTGTTTTCCTATTGCCTTTTTTACCCTATTTATATTGCACCCTTTTTTACCGATGGCAATTCCCATTTCACCCTTTTTGATGACAAAAATCACCCGAGTATTATCTTCATCAATTACACAATCTCGTGTTACCGCGCCTGTCAGGCTTTCCAATAGTGCGATATAGCGCATTCCTTCACTGGTGAGTTTGACTTTGCTCATTTCAACACCGACTAAATCAAGAGTTATATGCTAATATGATATCCGACTCGCCAGGATTTATTATTGCCAGGGCAGATATTATATATGGCTTGCCGCAGGCGAGCCCGAGGTCCACACTCTTTCCAGCATAATTAAGGACCGGAACCTCACTCTCTTCTATTTTCATCCTAACTTCGCGTGGAGAGTTAGAGGCGAGAATTATCAACTGCGCCTTTCCATTTTTAGCGGCGTCGATTGTCCTGTTTGCACCTATGATGACCTCTCCGGTCTTTATAGCACTTCGTAATGCTCTGTTTAGATCGATTTTCATCTCTTCTCTCTTCTACTTTTTCGCTTTATAAGTCAGCGCAATGCCCCCCGTCCCCAACTGTATGGGCTGCCCTACGATGACGTTTTCGGTCACTCCTGTCAGTTCGTCGACATCTCCTCTCACAGCCGCATCTAATAGGTGGTTTACTGTCATCTCAAAAGCAGCTCGTGATAATACACTCGCCTTTTCTCCTGATATCCCATGGCGTCCGATCTGTTTGACTTCGCCGTCCACGGTCATCCTATCAGCCACGAGCATAACGTGTCGTACATCTACTTCCAGGCCTTGTTCACGCAAAGTATCCATCGCCTCTGATATAATGGCGTTGCGCGCAGCCTCTATTCCCAATACCTCTTCAATTTCGTTGATGTTATTCGTTTTAGTTCTGGTAGCGTCTACGCCCTCGAATTGAAGTATTTTCTTCAATGCGGTACCTTCGGTATATAGTACATATTCGTCGTTTTCTTTCCTGACCACGACACGGTGGATGCCCTCTATGCCTTTGAGTGTAATATTTTTAATCTTTTCTACTAATTGTAACAGCTCTCGATATGAGACCTTCTTTGGGCGTATCAAAAGTTTTCGATTGTTTTGGTGTACTTCTATTTTGGCTGTATCCCTGATCTTCTGGGCGACATCGTCAACGGCAATCTTTCGTTGGCTTAATATTTTCTCGTTTAGATCGCATACTATTTGCATTTCTGTCAGGTCGATCGTAAGGTCGCCTAAATGCATTAAGGTGGTTTTCTGTATTTCCCATGCGAGAGCTCGAACTCTATCCCTATCAGCGTATCCTGGCTCAAGTTTGATAGTCATAATGGGGGTGCTCGGATTTTTCCTTGCATCTACTATCTCGATAAGGCGCGGCAGACCCAGCGTGACATTGATTTCAGCGACACCTGCGTAGTGAAATGTTCTCATGGTCATCTGAGTACCAGGTTCACCTATCGATTGTGCCGCAATAACGCCAACCGCTTCACATGGCTCGACTTTGGCACGCTCATATGCATCTATAACGGTATTTACAATATCGTCTAATTGACTTTTGGTTATCTCTGCTTGGTTCAGGTCGCATCTAAGCTCTTCTATTATGCTTGCCGGAAGGGCAAGGCCGTCAAGTTTGGAGTCGATCATCTTCGGCGTAACCATGACATCTTTCTTTGTTGCCTCGCTCTCGGAGGGCTTCGCAGTTGGTTCCTCTAAAAGTCCCATCACTTTATTAGCGGCAGCCTTTGAGATGCCAGCTTTTACAAGCTCTTCGACTGACGCCTTTTTCAATTTCCTCAATGTGAATCCCGCGTTTAAGAGTGCCTCTGCTGTTTTTTGGGGTACATCCCTCTTTAGAAGGGCATTAAGGGTATCTTTCTTAGCTAACTTTCCACCTCCTCTCCCGTGATGTTTTCAATAATCTTGCGCACGTTTACGGATTTGCCGTAGTCGCTTTTTGTCGGATCTACTCCATCTTCTCCATATTCAAACTGTATGATCAGTCCCGTGGTGTCTCTGACACTTCCATCGTATTTGACATCCAGGTCCTGCAGAGCATTGATCAACCGCCGCTGTAGATAACCAGATTGAGATGTTCTGACGGCAGTATCTACCAGCCCTTCTCTACCTCCAATTGCGTGGAAGAAAAATTCGGTAGGGCTCAGTCCCTTCTTATAACTGGACGTTACGAAACCACGGGCGGCCGCTCTTAGGTCACCTATCTCAAAATGGGGAAGTGTCCTTTCCTCATATCCTCTTGTGATTCGTTCACCCCTAATGGATTGCTGGCCAACACATGCTGCCATTTGGGTCAGGTTGAGCATAGATCCACGAGATCCCGAAATTGCCATTACTACCGCAGAGTTGTTCTGGCCGAGGTGTTTACCTGCGATACTACCAGCAAGGTCTCTTGCCTTGCCCAGCTCCTGCATTATTTTCATCTCTATGGTTTCATCGAGTGTCCTACCTGGTAGTGGCTCGAGCTCTCCTGCCCTATATGCTTCAATAAGGCGATCAACTCGCTCCTCTACATCCCCCATAACATTGTAAATCTGATTTTGTGTCTCACGCGGAATATCTTCATCGTCAATTCCAAAGCTAAAACCAAAGTGCATGATGGCTCTAATGGCTAACTGTGTCACATCCTCTAAAAATTTCCGTGCCTCAATTACGTCATATTTCTTGCAAATTCTATCGAGAATCTTCCCGTTAAAAGCACCTATGCCATTTTCGTCGATGGTTCCGCATAACAATTCTCCATTGCGAATCCTCACATATGCGCCTTTTTCGCACTTCGCTTTTTTACACACCTCACAATTCTCGCACATTTTTGCTTTGTAGGTGATATTCAAATCCTCCGGGAGTACGCAGGAGAATATCTGCTTGCCTGTCCAGTATGGTTGTCCATTCATGGTTTCGGCAGGCATCGTCAAATCCTTGGCGTCTGATTTTCTTAACATATTCAGGGCAGTGCTCTTATCGAAGAGCTTCCGTCCCATAGATAACATGAATATGCCGGATATGTGGTCATGAATACCGCCGATAATGGGTCCACCAAATCTCGGAGAAAGCATGTTTTCCTCTACTTTCATCAATATCCTTGCATCTGCTCGCGCCTCCTCGGTCTGTGGCACGTGTAGGTTCATCTCATCTCCATCAAAGTCTGCATTGTATGGCGGGCATACAGCGGGGTTTATCCTAAACGTCTTATCTGGCATTATCTTGATACTGTGCGCCATTATACTCATTCGATGTAGTGACGGCTGCCTGTTAAACAAAACAATATCACCTTCCTTTAACTGTCGATCTACGCTCCATCCTGGCTCGAGCATCTCTGCCAGTTCTTCGCAGTTATGCTCGGTTATCTTAACACGACGACCGTCACCCCTCTTTACATAATTGGCGCCAGGATGGTTGTCAGGACCTCTGCGCACGTATTCTTTGCATTCTTTTATATTTTGCGGAGTTACGTTCATCGTGATAGTCATTTCTTGAGCAATTTTCAATGGAACCCCCACTTCATCGATGTTAAGGTTTGGATCTGGCGATATTACGGTCCTTGCAGAGAAGTTTACCCTTTTTCCAGAGAGACTACCTCTGAATCGTCCCTCTTTTCCCTTCAGCCTTTGGGATAGTGTCTTCAGAGGACGTCCACTTCGATGGCGTGCAGGTGGAACACCGGAAACCTCGTTATCCATGAAGGTCGTCACATGATATTGGAGCAGTTCCCATAGGTCTTCAATAATCAGTTGGGGCGCCCCTGCTCCCGTATTCTCCTGAAATCGCTGGTTGATCCGTATGATGTCGACCAATTTATGTGTCAAATCGTCTTCAGAGCGTTGTCCGCTTTCTAAGGTTATGGACGGGCGTGTATTTACCGGAGGTACTGGCAATACCGTCAAAATCATCCACTCAGGCCTGGCATTGTTTGGGTCCATTCCAAATACTTCGATATCTTCGTCCGGGATGCGCTCAAATCGATCACGTACATCTGCTGGCATTAGTTTATGCTCCTCTTCGATATACATAGTCGGTTTTTCAAATGCGATTTCCTTTTGCCTCTCCTCACAATATGGGCACACGCGAATCTTGGTGGCGCTTTTGAATGCCTCTTTCACCATGTCATCTGTTAACTGTCCCAGTTTGTTCAAAGATTTTATCTTGTCAAGATATTGCTTCTTTGTCATCTCATCAAACAGCAGATGGCCACATTTGCGGCACGTTGCTCGCAAGATTTTTAAAATCCATTTTGCAAATCCAACGTGAATCACAGGGGCAACGAGTTCGATATGCCCAAAGTGACCTGGACACTCTCCTATCCGTCCTCCACACGTCTTACATCGCAATCCAGGGTCAATAACTCCAAGACGCTGATCCATCAGCCCCATATCAATGGGAAATCCATCATCGTCGTACGTATCTGCAGTGATGATCTTGGTGGCACTCATCCTTCGGATTTCTTTGGGTGAAAGGAGGCCAAACTTGATTCTTCGTATTTTCTTAATACTCGCCATTTTTACCTCTTTTAAACCGCATCCTCTAATTCCAGTCTTGGAGCAATTCCAAGGGACTTCATCTCGTCGAGCAACAATTTGAACGCGTAACTCATCTCTACAGAGTATATATCGGTGTCCGCTCCACAACTTGCACAGTACGCCACATTTCGGCGCTTGTCATATGTTGCCACCATTCCACAGTGGTTGCACACCAACTCGGCCACTCTGTCCGATTCATCGAGTAATCGCTCCTTAAGGGCCATCGCAGCCCCGTGACCGATCAGGACATCTCTCTCCATTTCTCCGAATCTAAGTCCTCCTTCTCTGGCTCGCCCCTCAGTAGGTTGTCTGGTAAGGACCTGTATGGGTCCTCTTGATCTGGCATGCAGCTTACCCGAGACCATGTGATATAGTTTTTGATATTGTATGACGCCGATGAATATGTCTGCTTGAATTTGTTTCCCGGTGGTGCCATCGTACATGACTTCCTTTCCAGTGTGAGTGAAATTAAATTTCTTGAGTGCTGCACGCAATTTGTCCTCTGGTTCTCCTGAGAAAGCGGTTGCATCGATGCGTTTTCCTTCCAGGGAGCCGACCTTCCCCCCAAGCATCTCAAGAACATGACCGACGGTCATTCTGGAGGGTATGGCATGAGGATTGATGATCAGATCCGGTACGATTCCGTGCTCGGTAAACGGCATGTCTTCATGTGGCACGATGAGCCCAATAACGCCTTTTTGTCCGTGTCGTGAGGCGAATTTATCTCCCAATTCTGGAATTCGCTGGTCCCTGATGCGGACCTTTGCCAGCTTAGCGCCATTTTCCGATTCGGTAAGAATAACGGTATCCACACAACCCCTCTCGTTTGAGCGCACTGTTATGGATGCCTCTCTTCGTTTTTGTGGCGTCAGTCCTCCAAGGTCCATCGCCTCCTCTAAAAACCTGGGAGGGCTTGTCTTTCCTATCAAAGCGTCATTCGGTCCCACGATGGTTTCTGGGTTTACAAGTCCGTCTTCATCCAGATGGGCATAAACTTCACTGCCTCTGGCACCCCTTATCTCTGCATCTGGAACCTCGAATTTGTCTTCATGGCCACCAGGATAACGCCGTTCCTCGCATTCATATGTTCTAAAGAAGTGACTTCTTCCGAGTCCTCTTTCTATTGAGCCTTTATTGATGACGAGTGCATCCTCGATGTTATATCCTTCGTATGAAAGTACGGCGACGACGAAGTTCTGACCACCAGGACGCTCGTCAAAACCAATGATATCTGCTGTTTGGGTTGTTACTATTGATAATTGTGGATAATGCAACATATGCGCTCTTGTATCCGGTCGGAGCTTCATATTTGCGGCTGACACCCCGAGTGTTTGCTTTATCATTCCAGCACCCATGGTATTACGCGGGGATGCGTTATGCTCAGGATATGGTATCACTCCAGTACAGATGCCCAATATCAGTGAAGGGTCTATCTCAAGGTGTGTGTGTTTCTCTGTGAGATCCTCTTCATTTATTGCGATAAGCGTATTTTCTTCCTCTTCTGCATCCAGATATTCTATCAAACCCTGATTGACAAGATCTTCAAATATTAGACTCCCCTCTTCCAGTTGGCGGATGGAGTCATCCGTCAATAATGGTTTGCCATTTTCCACGATAATAAGCGGACGTCTTGCCCGTCCACGGTCTATACTTATTATCACTTCATGGGTTTTCTGGTGATGCGTAACGTTTAGCTGTTTTGAAATAGTCCCCTCTCGTCGTTTCGTTCTTATATCTTTTATCAGTTTAACCGGGTCGTCATGAGTTCCGACAAGTGCTCCCCCTATAGATACATTGGCATTCTGTATGCTCATCTGGTTTTCATCGGAATTTCTTGTTGGTGGCAGTACTCCAAGCTCATATAGATATGTCTGTAATTTATCCTCGTCATCCACGCCAGTCGATAATTCCACCATCTGGGCGAAGTTCTTGACCAAACCGCAATTAGGGCCTTCTGGCGTCTCGGAAGGACATATCCTGCCCCACTGCGTTGGATGCAGGTCCCTCGCCTCAAAATGGGGTTGTGCCCTGGACAGTGGTGATATAACTCTTCGCAGGTGTGATATCATCGCCATGTAGTCTATCTGGTCGAGAAGTTGTGAGACTCCTGTTCGCCCGCCAACCCAATTACCAGTGGCTAGCGGGTGCATTAGCCTTTCTGAGAGGACGTCTGCCCTGACCACCGTTTTAATAGTCAACTCTCGACTCCTCATGCTCGATCGCTCTAATTGGTACTTGATGTCCCTCGTTAATCGATTAAATGAAACCCTAAACAGATCCTCCAATAAATCCCCAGCAAGTTTGAGTCGTTTGTTGGAGTAGTGGTCCTTGTCATCCTCGCCCCTGCGTTTTAAAGTCAGCTCAAAACACGCCTCTGCCATTCGTCCGAGGAAACGTGCCTTTTCAAGTCTATCTTTTTCTTCATTGCCTATATGTGGAAGCAGATATCTATCGATCACATAGTTCGCTCGCTTTTTCCGATATTCCTTTGCCTGACCTGGTGCCACCCGTTTGCCGAGCATTTCCATAATGTCTTCGGTGTTGTTTGCTTCTGCCTCTTCCAGATTTTCCAGCACAAATTTCGTTATTTCTGGGTCATTTGACACGGCGTTCACAATCTCTTGGTCAGTCTCTAAACCAAGCGCCCTCATCATCATGATGAAGTTAAGTCGTCCTGATATTGATGGAAATGATATTTCAAGTATGGAGTTACGTCCCCTTTCTACGATGACCAGTGTTCTGTATCCTCTTCGTTGGGAGAACACTTTGGCCACTTCGATCTTGTCACCGTATCGATCATCGTATTCCACGAGAATCTTATTTGGTGCAAGGTCCTCCATGCTTATTATAACTCGTTCAGTACCATGGACGATAAAATAGCCACCAGGGTCTAACGGGTCTTCTCCAACCTGGGTCATCTCTTCGGGTGTGAGTCCCTCCAGATTACATTTGCTTGACCGTAACATTGTGGGAAGAGAACCGATCTCTTCTTCGACTTCATCCACCACCTCACGCTCTCCAGCCCCATAATAGTCCTTGATGATGGACATTTTGAGATGAATTGGCGCGGCATATGTGATATTTCTGAGTCTTGCCTCGGTTGGATATAGCAATTCACGCGAACCGTCTGCCTCTTTGACCATGGGATGCGTGACTCGGATTTTGCCGAGTTTAATATATACTTTGTATCTGCCTCGTGAGTCTTCTTTCTCGATATCGGTTTCTATTACTCCCTGCTCATCGATGATCTTCTGCAGACCTTTATCAACGAAGTTATTGAATGAATTAATATGGTGTTGAACTATTTTCTCTCTTGTGAAATACGCCTTCGATAAAATTTTTCGGTCTAACACGCTAGCTCTCCTATTTAATCGATCACCAATCGGTATGCTATTGCCTTACCAGCGGTGTGACTGTTCCTCATAATTTTTATGACATCACCCACACTTGCGCCTATCTCTTTAATGACTGTGTCTGAGATTTTTATTTTTGGTAGCTCCCCAACAGATATATGATGTTTTGCTAAGAGGGACTTTACGTCTCTTTCTGATAACACCATATGTTCCGGGACTATCTCATGGTCAATTACGCTGATTTTTTTCATATCACAATGCCTCACAATCCATGTGGGATGTTCTAACTCTGCCTTGATCTTTTGGTACAGCGATTGGGCGTGTCACAGTTCAAAGATGCACCATGCACCACTTCAAAGAAGTGGTGGACCTGCAACTCCTATGGGGTTTCAGGTGATGGAACATCTGGTGGAGTTGTTCAACACCGACTAAATCAAAAGATTTAGACGGGCTCGAAGGGATTTGAACCCTTGGCCACCTGGTTTCTTTCTGTCTCAGATCGAAAATCCCCCTCTCTTGTGAGGGTGAGGGATGCAATCATATATCTCCGAGATTTTAACCTGTCTTATCTGACGTAGATAAAAGCCAGGCGCTCTGCCTAACTGAGCTACGAGCCCCAATGTAGAACTTACGTTCGATTGATGGCGTGTAATTCCAACATAAGTTACTAAGTTTATCACTTCAGACAGGCAATCACCATTGTTGACCAACTATATTATGGAAACCAATTGGCCGCTTCGATTATGCAATGCATTTATCTCATTTAAGCCTTTCTTTTATCTAATATGTCATACTTAAAACTTGTGGTCTTATGCAGTACTTCCGAAGGTCAAATTACACCAACCAACACGTCCAAAAGGAAGCCCCAACACCCCTCCAGCATTCATGCCACAAAAGCTGTACCAGTCACTTCTTTCTTTCCTTTTCCACTGCTCGGATTGCCCTTTTTCGATGGAAGTAACTCTCTTAACATGGTTTCAAGGAACGTAGTTTCAAGGCTTACAAACCCAGTGTCTAATCTAATGCCCATCTAACACCCATCACGAACAAGGCGGAAAACATCCCAGCCAATAATGTAACCATGAGTTCGGTCTTAAGTATGTAATGAGTGAATATCATGATAATAAGAGCACCTGTAAGAGCACCTAAGGGATAGTTCCGCGCTTTACTGAAAATCCCCTCAATTGAACTATAAATTGTGTTTTTGTCTGTCATTTTCCTCCCCGGTCTTAGTTTGTGTTCATCAACCGAAGATTTTACACCCATTTTTTCAGAGATTTTTTTATATTCCGTCAACCTTAACTTCTACAAAATCCTCTTATCTAATATATTGTACTTAAAACTTGTGGTCTTATCAGTAGTTCCGAAGGTCAAATTCCCCAACTATAGTAAGAATCTATTTATGAGGAGGTTTGTATATAAATAGTTATACACAATTTGACCTATACTGTAAGGATAAGGAGATAAACCAATGACAGAAACGAGTAAAGGACAAAAATGATGGAAAAAGCAGAGGAAATTCAGGAATTTTGGGCTTATGATTTAGGACAGGTTTCAAACTCAGATATAACATTGTTAGATAATGTCCAGTTTATATATGAATTGTCTTTAGCTCAACTAGAATTAAAATCTTTGGACGTTGATTTTGAGGCGACAAATGGGCTAAGAGAGTTTAAGATTGCTAATAAATCGGCTAAATTGGAAGAAAAAATAAGAAAACGGACTGCCTATTGTAAATCTATCAATAAAAAGTATACTGATTATTTTCAAATAATACAGAGGAATAGAACACGATCAGTAAATCAATATTTGACTCATTGGATTTATCCATATAAGGGCAAGTTCCATCCTCAGATGATAAGAGCACTCCTGAACATTATTGGACTTGAGCAAGGAGATACGGTCCTTGATCCCTTTATAGGAAGTGGAACAACTGCCTTAGAGGCTCAACTTTTGGGTATAAACTGTGTTGGTATTGATATATCTCCTCTTTGTGTGCTTCAAAGCAAAGTTAAAGTTGA
>BBPD01001845.1_pt5 | contig 39303 bp, 42 predicted proteins | sample 1344911 | NCBI WGS metagenome assembly BBPD01 (sample SAMD00019088, study PRJDB2971) | groundwater metagenome | biome: freshwater biome; feature: mineral spring; material: ground water | place: USA: CA, Sonoma | collected 2011-09 | depth surface m
CCGGAAGCCGTGCCACTTGGTCGAGTGCAAACGGAACCAGTCGGGGTACGAATGCAGGCGTGCAGCCTCACGCACCGTGATCACGCGCGGATACTGGTAGTGAATCGGCCGCGGTGCGGTGAACGCACCGCGGTCGCTCGGCGTACCGGCGCGTAATGTATTGCACACACCATTCGGGTTCAGCTTATGGAATCGACTGACCGGCTCGGTCTTGCCGTGCGCTGTTCGGGCGAAGCGCGCCTGCGACTGTGATGTGTGCTCGGTGCGCAGACTTGAGGTTAGGTAGGCCGGATCACGCTTACGCGGATAGGAGAAGTCGGACGAGTCATCAACATCGCCGCGCAGCTTCGCCGCATAGATCGATGGCTTGCTCAGCCTCACCTTGGCCACATCGTGTTCAATCAACTCCGGGATGCTGTCGGCGTTGGGTAGGTCACTGATCGCCTCGGCAACAGTCACACGAGCGTATGGATCGGGCACTGGGTATGCCGGCAGCTTGTCGCCGCGCCGGCAACCGATGAGGAACAGTCGCCGCCGATCCTGCGGCACCCCGTACTCGGCGGCGTTAAGTACGCGATACGGATCCAGCACGTCGTAGCCGTTCTCGTGGAAGCCATCAATCATCTCCGTCAAGAAGCGTTTGTGCTGACCAAGGGTCAAGCCCCTTACGTTCTCAAAAACGAAGTAGCGCGCGTCTAGCTCCAACACCAGGCGCATGAAGTGATGCACCAGTTCGTTGCGCGGATCGTCCAATGCGCGCTTGCCGATCGTCGAGAAGCCCTGGCATGGCGCGCCGCCGAACACCACGTCTACTCGACGATCACCGATCCCGGCTGCGCGGCGTATGTCGGCACCCGAAAGATGGGACACGCTGCGGCAGATTGTCTTACATCGCGGAAAATTGAACTCATGCACCGCAGCGTGAATCGGGTCGATCTCCACCGCCGCTGCCACATCGAAACCAGCCTGCTCAAAGCCAAGGCTAAGGCCACCAGCACCAGCGAACAGGTCGATACCCAAGGGGCGATCGGATTTCGATGCTGTCTTCATGCACTCACAATTTTCATGGTCGAATCATTGGGTCGTGTTGTAGCCGATTTAGTCCTAAAGAGGCCGGCAAGCACCGGCATCAGCACTGCAAAGACAATAAAAACAATCACTTAGAAAGTGTAATTGTTCCACGTCGTGAAACATTACTGCTGGCAACGGAACCACACGAATCTGTAAGTCATTGATTCTACTGTAATCTGAAGGGCTAAAAACGCGATTCGCCAGATGAACTAGGAAGCGCTTCGGGAATATCGTGTGATGCTGTATGCTTGAGGCTCACACCTTTCACGCCAAAGACTCACACTAATGTCGGCAGCACCCCGAAGCACCATCATCCTCGGCCCATCCCTCCGAGAAATCAGGCGCAGCGAAGCGTCAGGCAACTTCTCTGCTCGATTAGAGTCGGTCGCCGGACGATACAACGCAATAATCGCCGACATGATCCCGAAGAGCCTTACCATCGCAGACTGGCGAACCATCCTCCCTATCCTCCAGTCCAGCACCTTCGCACAGCCTGGTGATGTCTTCCTAATCACCCTGCGACTAAAAGCAGCCGGATCCAGCCTCGGTTACAAACTCGAAACCATGAAGCTCGCCGAACTCATCGCCATAGTCGAAGCCGGCCAGACCATCCTCGCCAACCACACCGAACCATCGGACAAAGACATCCTCGAGCAACTTAAAGCCCGAGCGTAACACTGGGCAGATCAGCCTCTAGCCATACGCCGAGTCCGTTAGCACATCAACGAACAGCCTCGGCAGCAGCACGTTCGACCCAGCCCCTGCAAACATCAGCGCAATCGCCTCCGGCGAATAGCCGGCAAGCCCCGTACCCACCTCCGTGACAACAAACCGGACACAGGGGCGGCTAGCAGCAAACCGCAAAAAACCACCAACATGACCCGCAATCCGCGAAAGCGGCAAGGTCTTTATTCGCTCATCTTTCGTCGGTAGCGCGTATGCGCGGCCCGTCATACCCTCCCCCACGCCATACACCGCACCAAAGTGCAGCACAGCGGACTGGGCCGCACCCCGACCATGCCGACCCGAAAGGTTGGACCCAAAAACAAAAACGCAGTCACGAGGCAGGGCTCGTAAAGGGCCACCCTCCCAGTACGACCACAAACCAGGGTTATCCACAGAACCCGTGGATAACCCGAGCACAGCACCCCGCTCAGACAGCCCCATAGCGCCCTCCAGTCATTTGGACGAAATACCACCAGACTCCGCCAATCGGGTTCCAATCCATTCGTAAATACGACGCTGAACCAGCCTCGATAGACCAGCACCACGCACATCAAGACCTGCGCCAGTGGCAGACAAAGCATCAATCAGGCGAACCTGATCCGCAGCCCATCGCTTCGCTTCGACATCACCACCGGACAAGAACACCAGCAACAACCACAACTCCCTATCCATAGAAATCGAGGTGTAACGACCCTTGTAAACCAACCTCAGAATCTGAAGGCCTCGATCCGACTGCATGGACATGCGCGCCCGTCCGTCATCCATTTACCTTGTCAGGCCGTAGGCTACCCAATCACCAAGCAATCGTCAACATATTACCCGTAACCCGTAACCCGTAACCCGTAACCAGTAAACGCCACCCTTAAGGCCCAATCCATGACCTCGACCAACATCTAACCACTCGTCAACCATTTACCGCTACAAGCAAAGAACCACCCAAACAGCCAATAGAAATAAAATCCGTTCAAATGTCATCCATTTACCATCACCCATCCACCACGCCAACCATTTACCGGCACCACCCCTCGGCCATCAATACAGGCACGTCACCTATTTACCAAACCACCACCACCACCACCACCACCACCACCACATCAACCTCAAGCACCAACCACATCAACCTCAAACACCTCTATCCGCCGGCCAACCAGACAACCAGCCTCCACCAAATTACCAACAACCCGGCCACCTCTCCACGAGCCGTCCTAAACCAACCGGCTCAAATTACGAAGCCATCAACGTCGCTCACCATCATCCGCATCATCCTCAAACTCAACCAAACCATCACCACGCATCAAAGCAATCCTCCGGCGACCCAAATCCACTAAGCCATCCACATCAACTGACAACACCTCAACCACCTCAAACACCTCTATCCGCCGGCCAACCCTCTCCCGGCCCAACCCGGACAACCCAGACAACAGCCAATCCCTAATACCAACCAGCCTCCACCAAATTACCAACAACCCGGCCACCTCTCCACGAGCCGTCCTAAACCAGCCGGTCCCCATAGGATTCGCCTTCGGCCCAACAGGCTCCAGTACCGAAACACCACCCCTAACCACCCACCTCAACAACAACGGCGTCCGCCACTGATCGTCAGCGCGCTCCTTCCACCAACGCACAATCAACCGACCTGGACGATTCGGCTGTAGTAAGCGAATCCCCCGGCCAACCTCCGCCATCAGCCACTCAACCCGCGACAACTCAGCCTCCCATCGCTGTATCCGGCTAATCACAGAATCCACCACCTCCCGATAGCTCGCCCCATTCAAGCGCGCCATCTCCGGCTCACGAACACCCTCAAGCCCATCGCCACGCCTGACAAATGCAGACAGTTTTGGATGTTTCCGGCGAACACCCTCAACACCAGTACGAACAGCCATCAAATAGCCCTCCCAAAAAGACGCCCAAGACCAGCATTTTACCGGCAATCACCAATCGAATAGCACTCAATTCCGCTATCAGTTGTTTATAAGGCCGCGAAGCTGGCCCAATGCCGCTACAATGGTCGCAAGGCTAGACTATAGAGCCGCCCAGCCCGCCCCTGCGCGCGTCCAGAGCCCATCCTCGACACTCCTTAGCGCAGCGTCCGACCAGCCTCAGATCGGCCCCTGCAAGACCCCGCATCGACTGAAGGCCGGCGTGGCCAATCGCCCATTGCTGCCGGGAGTAAATCAGACTCGTGGTGAAGTATGAATGGTTGACCGATGAGGCCGAGGACCGCAGCCTGAGTCGATCAACGACGGCGAGTTCTGGCAAGCAACGCCGCCACCAGATCATCAGAAATATGCGCAATGTTACAAGCAATGTGTTACGCAGCAATTGTAACACATTGCTTGTAACAGGATGATTGTAACGAGTAAGGTGTAACACTTGAAGTGTTACACCTTACACATAAAAGAAGTCAGAATAGTCAAGTTGTTGATTTGAAAGAGGCATCAACAGAATCCAGACACCGACTGCAAGTTGTAACACTTCATTTGTAACGCATCATTTGTAAATAATAGACTGTAACGGGTTGCAGTTAACACATTGCAGTGCTAGATTCCGGCACGAAGCTCGCCCATACGGCGAGCGACCGGGCAGCCGCCCAAAAAACCAGACTGGAAAAACGGATGAACTCTCTAGCAATCGACATTGGCCGCAGCGCCATCAAAATCGCCGTTAACTCGGTGAGCACAATTTTTCCCACTGCCGTCTGCCCTGCCGTTGACCTAACAATGTCAGAGGCTGCTGAGGCCGCCAAGCAAGACACTGTTGAAATCGACGGTCGTCGATACTTCATCGGCAAAACAGCCGTTGTTCAATCACGCACGCCGGCATCTGAGGGCCTCCGTGATGACTGGATCGAGTCTGATGAGCATCGCGCCTTGCTCAAGGGTGCCTATCAGAAGGCGAGGCGCGAATCCGGCGTTGATGAGGTCATGCTAATCCTCGGACTCCCCTCGCGCCTGCATGGCGCTCAGAAAGCTCGCCTCGCTGAGATTGCATCAATCACGCTCGGGCTGCCCCTCGAGCAGATCCGGGTCGTGCCGCAGCCGTTTGGTGCCTATTCGGCACTGATCCTCGATGAGAACGCCAATTACGCCTCAAAGCGTGACCCTGAATCTGAGTCCTGGGGAGTTATCGACGTTGGCTACTACACGACCGACTTTGCATTGATGCACGAAGGCCAGTGGACTGCGTTCGCTGCGGAATCCGTGGGCGGCACCCACAAAGCAGCAGAGTATCTTCGCGAGAAGGTAACTCACCTTGACCTTCATGAAGCCGAGTCCACACTGCTCCGAAAGTCGGTTAAGCACCACGGGAAAACCATCGACCTTGTGAGAGAAGTTGACGAAGTTGCCGAACGACTAGCCAATGAGATCATCGGAAGCGCGAGCCAGGTGCTCGGTAGCCGATTGCCGCGCCTCGATGGCATTCTGATCGCCGGCGGTGGCAGCGAGCTTGTTTTCTCGGCCATCAAAAAGAAGTGGGATCACTCTCATTCAATTCCAAACCCGCGCTTTGCGGTGGCTGAAGGCATGCGTCGCTACGGTGTTGGTCTGCTTAGAAGCATCAAGGGCGAGTAAGTGAGCAAATTCGAGCGGATCGGGCCGGTGCCTGAAAGTTTCTCCATCCTGCTTCGGCTCAAGTCGAAGCGGGATGGAGAGCTTGCACAGCGACTCTATGAGATTCCCGTAAGCTGCCAGAAAGTCATCCGCGCAGTTCTCGCAGACGCAATCAAGACCGGACGTTTCGATGAGATTGCTCGCGATATTGAAGGGTAGGGTATGTCATGAAGATTAAACGGATACTTCAGGAGGGTGAGCCTGAGTTATTGAGCCGGGTCATTGTCCGCAAGGAAGATCACCCTTTATTTTTTGCAAAACTTCAAGAGATTGGCATTGGGCGAAGGCGCGCTGAGTTCGTCCGAGATACCCTTGAGGCAGTGTTATCTGGGCAGGTTTCATCCTCGGCAGCGACCAGTAAAGTCATTTCAAATATCGACCCAAGGGCGACTCCGGTAATCGAAGAGCAGATACGCCGACCGCCAAACACCTTCTTCAACAGCCAGGACTTCTAGCCATGCGCTTGTTCATTGCCGAGAAGCCCTCTTTGGCACGCGCCATTGCGGAGGGATTAGGGAAAATAACGGATAAATCCGATAGCCATATTGCTGTCGGTGACGACGTAATTACCTGGTGTTACGGCCATATCTTGGAGCTTGCGCCACCGGAAGCGTATGACGCCAGTTTGTCGCGCTGGACGTTAGAATCGCTTCCAATAAGCATTCCAGCCGATGGATGGAAGCTCTTGGTCAAGGGTGATGCAAAAGCCCAATTTTCAGCGATCGGTAAGCTGCTGAAGCGCGCCGGCTCTGTCGTCAATGCCGGCGACCCGGATCGGGAGGGTCAGATGCTGGTCGATGAAGTACTTGACGCGCACCACTGGCGAGGCCGGACAGACCGTGTACTCGTGAGTAACGCCACTGTTGAGGGCGTTCGAGCCGCACTTAGGAAGATCGAGTCAAATACAAAATACCGCCCTCTTTATGAGGCTGCGAAGTGCAGGAGCCGCGCCGATTGGTTGGTTGGCATGAATCTCACCCGTGCCGCAACAAAGCGCATCGGCCCAGTAACAAGCATTGGCCGAGTTCAAACGCCAACCCTTGCGCTGATCGTCCAGCGCGACCTTGTTATCGAAGGCCACGCATCGAGCAATTACTATCCTCTGCACGCTCACGTCCAAACAGAGCAGGGCACCTTTGTTGCCGTTCATGACCCGGCAAAGTCGAGAATCACTGACATCAAGGTTGCTAGAGAGATTGAAGCGGCACTCACTCAATCAACGGTGATTCTCACCACAGCTAAAGGTCAGGAAAAACAGGGCGCGCCGCTGCCTTTTATGCTGTCCTCTTTTCAAAGCGCCGCAGAGCAGGCGTATGGATGGGGTGCTAAGGAATCGTTGCAGGTACTTCAGCAATTATACGAAGCCAAGCTAACAACCTATCCGCGAACCGACTGCCCATACTTGCCTGAAGAACACGCAGCAGGTGCTCGCAAACTCGCTAATACCATTATCGAGTCTGAATTAGTGCCAATAGTAAAGCCGGCCATGCTGGCCTACATGGCTCCGCGCAGTTTCGTTTATGACGATAAAAAAGTGGTCGAGCACCACGGTATTGTGCCAACAAACAAGATACCTCCGGCAACGATCGCACCCAAGCTCCGCGACGGCTGGATATTGGTTGCACGCCGATTCCTCCAGTCTTTGCTTCCAGCGCTCATTAATGACGTAATGGAGGTGAGTTTTACTCACGACGAGCGAAAATTCAGCGCAAAACGCCTAGATCCGCAAAACCTTGAGGAAAGCTGGCTTTCAATCGAGCCACCTAAAGAACTGCGAGCGGAGAATACGCTGTCATTCACCAAGCCAGTGAGCAAGGGGCTAGTACTGAAGGTGGTCATCAAGACAGCTAAAACATCGCCACCTAAGCGATATACCGAATCGACACTGATTGACGACATGAAGGCCGTAGGCAAGTTTGTCGATGATGCTCGATTAAAGGCGATACTCAAGGAAACCAGCGGAATTGGCACTGCGGCGACGCATGCGTCCATAATCGAAACGCTAAAACAGCGCGGGTATGTTAGCCTGGTCGGCAAAGGCAAGATAAAAAACATCATGAGTACGCCGTTCGGGCGCTACCTCATCAGTAGTCTGCCTCGTGAACTGCGCGATCCTGGCTTGACGGCTCTGTGGGAGGAGCAACTCAACATCATTGCTCGCGGTGAATCCAGTCCAGACCAATTCATGCGGAAAATTGAGTCCTATGTAGCAAAGTACGTTAGTTACTTGAAGGATGCCGACTTTGGCCCTCTACCCGAAGGCTCTCCAGTCCAGAACGGGGCTAAGGGTTTTGTAAAGAAACAGGCAGAAAAAAGCGAGTCGAAACTCAAATCGAAATTCCGGCGATCAGCATGAAATCCAATCCTCCCGCTCGGAAAGTGGCTTTCTGTTTGATTCTGGGGCTTATGGCTGGCGCGTGTGCATCCATTACCGTTTTGATGTTGTGCGCCCCATTCGCCATTGCAGGAATGGGCGCGCACAAGGGTGAATACAATTACGCTCTGGCCGTTCTAGCGACACCGTGGTGGACACGCTTTGTTGTGGGCTACGTTTATCGATGCGGCGTTCTGACAGCGATGAGTGGCGGCTTTATCCAGCCACCCACCGCGGATCGCCCTAGCTGATCCTTGCCCGAAGATCATTGCCCTCAACGAAGTATTGAATCACCATCCTCTTTCTTCCGACGTTCTTGCCGGCGACTGCTGCGGTCGTCACCTCTTCGATGTATCGCTCAAGCTCACGGTAGCCGTACTTGCCCATTCGGTTACTCACGGAAATCATGTGGCTAACAGTTTCTGAATCCGCATCGATAGTGACGTTGGGGCCGATTCGATTCGATACAATTCTTACTGCTTTATCAACGAGCTTGCGAGCAATATCGTCTTGATTCGCCATGCGGCGAAAGGCAAGAACGCGGTCTAAGCGACCAAGAATCTCAGGCGGCCAATGCTCCCTGAGTGCATCTTTGATACCGATTCGAAGATCGATCGTGTCCGTTGTGTTGTCCGTGATGTGGGCGACAGCTTCATATGCGGCATTGGTGGTTGCAAACATGATCCAGCCACGAGCATTGATTACAAGACCATCATAAGCCTGAGTGATTGTACCTTCGTCAAGCAGGGTCATGAGCACCTGAGCGATCGCCTTGTCGGCCTTTTCGATTTCGTCCAGCACCAGGACGCCTCTTGGTGACGCCGAGAGCGCATTGGTGAGTTCACCGCCAACTTCGGAGTTTCGATAACTGGCCGAATTGCCAATCAGACGGTCAGCCGACCACTGGTTGGTGTACTCGTTGCACCGAACGACAAACATAGGAAGTCGCAGATAGGAAGCAATCAAGCGTGCGGTTTCGGTTTTTCCGGTGCCGGTAGGGCCGGCGAGCATAAAGGTAGCTACCGGGCCACGATCACGAGGGCGCGTCGATCGCTCCGTGATTAGTGAAACGATGCTGTCGATGTTCGCGTCCTGGCCAAAGATATGACCCTTGATGCTCTGGGCCAGGTCGGGCGGAACGGAGCAACCCTGAATGCTCTTTAGGCTGCTGCTACCAACATTGGTGCGGAACCACAGAAACGTAACAGCCAGGACGATATAGGCGGATGCCAGAATTGCTTTGTGCATGTAACCGTAGCCTTCCACCAGCGCGCTTCCAGCGCTGTTAAGAAGAAACACAGCGAAGATTCCCACGAACCAGACCAACAAAAACGGTTTGAAATGATTGATTGGCGGGCCAATGAGTGCTTGTTTCCAAGTTAGGTCACGGAAACGGACGAGCAAGGCGGCATGAATAACGCAGGCAATGCCGAAGGACGGCATAAAGACCGACATGATGACCACAGCCAATCCGATAATCACCACGCCAAGTTTTTGAATGAAACCCTTCATCATTGCCGCTCAATTGTGCGTCTAGTTGACGCAGACCAAGTTTGCCACGTTGATGCCTCACTGCGAAAACGCAACGAGCACAACACATCTTTTCCGCCAGCCGCCACTAGATAGATCTTCAATCCATACCGAATACCGATTAAATTACAGTCACTTACGAATCATTATTTCGGACAATATCTTGATATTGCGGTATTTTTATCTGCAATGAGGCATCGGTGTACTTGCACTCCGGCATTGCTTCTAGGATACGCCGACCAATCCAGCGCACGACCGGCACCGCCCAGCTATTTCCGATCGCCTTGTAGCGAGGGCCGTCCGGGCACAATTCGGCTGGTTTACCGCGCCAAGGGATTACGGTGTAATCGTCATCGAACCCTTGTAGCCGCTCACACTCTCGCGGCGTGATGCGGCGCAAGATATTGCTGGTAAGCACCATTAGCGCATTGCCGCTATTGGTGCCTGCCGTCATCGCTGAAGTGCAATCGTCGCCAAGGCCGCTTGTTGCGCCAGCATCGCGCCCACGCAAGGCGATAGCCACCGCTTGCTGCGCGCCGTCCAGCGTGTACGCCGTGCCTTGAGTGTTAATCCCCCATCCATTACTGCCAGTCTGCGCGGTCCGGATGGCGATCACTCCAGTCCCGCGACCAGTGCCGTCCTCGCTGGCGTCAAATCCCTCAGAGCGCAAAGTGTGAAACACGTCGCCGGTAACGCAATGCACGGCTATGCTGACTTGCCCATCGCTGCTACCGCACCCCAGGGCATGCGTGCTGCCGCCGGAACTGCTTATCGGATCTTGCGTAGGGTGAAAAGCTGTAGCCGGCGGATTGCTCGCAATCAGTCCGCCGTCGCAGTCGAAGTCGGTTTCGGTTCCGAGGCCACCACCTCCAAAGCTTCGCGAAGGGATTGTGGGAGCAACTTGCCTCGGCTCGCGGCTCGGCGGAGAATCCCGGCGCACGCCGTCGAACTCAAAAAGTACCGCTGCGGGATCAAACCCTGTTCGAGCACTTGCGACAACGAACAAACGTGCGCGTCGTTGGGCCAAGCCGAAATATTGGGCATCGAGGACTCGCCATGCAATTGCTCGCGCGGGGCCAAGCACACAACCAGCGTTCTTCCATTTCTTCCTTGGCGGCTCCAGCGCGCAATCTTCCCCGGCAAGCCGGCCAAGGAGGAAGCCAAACGCATTGTCTTTTGTGGTGAGAACTCCGGGCACGTTTTCCCAGACGATGATGCAAGGCTCATCGCTTCGGGCGGCTCGAACAGCGTCAATTGCATCGGCGATCTCACAGAACGTCAAGGACAGGTTTCCGCGTGCGTCGTCGAGCGATTGGCGCTTACCGGCTACGGAAAAAGATTGGCAAGGGGTTCCGCCAGTGAGTACTTCAGGCGCTTCTACTTCGCCGGATAAGACGCGCTCCGCGATGGTTCTCACATCTCCGAGGTTTGGCGCGCCAGGGTAGTGATGCGCTAAGACAGCGCACGCAAATGGCTCAATCTCGGCTAGCCATGCAGTTTGCCAGCCCAGCGGATGCCACGCCACGGATGCGGCTTCGATTCCGCTGCACACAGACCCGAATCGAATCATAGCTGATCGCGCAAAAACAGAAATTGACAATTCACTCAGCTAGCCTTTGCTGGTTGCGTTTAGCAAGTATCCCGCATTGGTGCCTTTTTGCGAAAACGCAACAAGGTGCTTGTAATAGCGCTCGCGCAACAGTTCTGATAAAAGCCAGTTGCAACCAACCTGAGTCATCCCGACTCTTACATAGGAAGAAAAATGGCCAGTAAAGGGCTTAACAAAGTGCAGATCATTGGACATCTGGGGCAAGATCCCGAAACGCGCTACTCCCAAAGCGGGACAGCAATGACGCGCATCAGTGTTGCCACCTCCGAGTCTTGGAAGGACAAGGACGGCAACCCGCAGGAGCGCACTGAGTGGCATCGTGTGAAGTTCTTTGGAAAGCTGGCTGAAATCGCCGGCGAGTACCTCAAGAAAGGTTCGCAAGTCTACATCGAGGGCAGCTTGCGAACCGAGAAGTACACCGACAAAGCGGGTGTCGAAAAGTACACCACCGACATTGTTGCCGATGAAATGAAAATGCTCGGGGTAAAGGCCGGGGGCGGCCAAGAAGGCGGCGGTACCGCTCCATCCACCGGGCGCAAGCCGGACGTGGCCGGGCCGAATGCGCGAAAATCGCCACCCGCTGCATCATCCTCAGTTGAGGAGGATGATGAAATTCCATTCTAGCGAAAGATTCAGATAGCGCTGTAAAAACGGCCACCAATAGGTGGCCGTTTTTTTACAGCACGACGATCCTGGACAACAACGCGGCAACACCGCAATGAGGATAAACCAATGTTTTATCGCATCGAGAAAGCTATCAATTCAGCAATGGACTTCATGGCTGGTTTCGAAGATGATCCTGAGCAAGAAAGTGTAAAGAGCACTCTCGCCGAGCTTCGGAATATCATCTCTGATTTCGAGGATCCATCGCCAGTTCGGTGTTTCTTCGTGTTCGTTGACCGTCAGGCGGCACCTTCGGATGCCTTCTGGTCAAACATGAACGGATGGGGGAAATTTGCAAACGCCACCGTGTTTAGCGACGACGAGGTAGACATCGTCCGCCAGCCACTCACCGAGACTTCGTTGGTAGCCACCAAGCTACGCATCGACGCCGTTCCGGGATTCCTCTCCGAAGCCACCGGGCGAAGGGAGCACCGATGAAAAAGCTTCTCGGCACCATCATCAAGAAGGTCGGATTCAACAAGGGCGCACCGCGTCTCTGGCTCGAGGGAATCTTCCCCGAGCGCTCGGGATTCACTCCGGGCAAACGATACACCGCATCGGCCGACCACAGCACCGCCCGAGTCATTTTGCGCGTCGACGAAGCGGGCATGCGCCTTGTCTCTTCAAAGCAGAAAGCCGATCGCTGCCTCCCCATCCTCGACCTCAACAGCCACGAGCTGCTCTCGGCCTTCGAGGGCATGGAGAAGGTAAGAGTCATCTTGATGGAGGGCGAGATTCACATCCTCCCGGATGCGGTTGATCTCAAGGTCAAGGAACGCACTGAGCGACTTCGCAAAGAAGTCGAGCAGGGTAGTGTGAGCATCGCATCCGTATCGCATGGAGTCGGTGTTCTCAGCCATGCCATGCACGAGGGATTCAAGAGCGTCGGTGTACGCACCAAGCTCTCATGGGCCTGCGAGATCCGCGAGGAGGTGCTGGAACAAGCCGCCTATGCGAACTCCGCATGGGACAAGGACACCATTGCCCTCGGTATGCCGATTCAGAACCTTGCTTTTGCTGACGAGTACACCCTCAGCAAGCTTCCGAAGCCCTCAATACTCGAGGGCGGCCTACCGTGTACTGCTGCCTCCCTATCGGGACGCTCGAAGAAAGGCCTCGACATGGCAGAGGACGATGAGGCCGCCGGCCATCTCGTCGCCGCTTTTATCGCCATCATCGCGCGTGTCAACCCAGCAATCGTCACCCTCGAGAACGTCAAACCGTACTTCTCCACAGCATCGGCCTCGATTCTGAGGACCCAGCTAAAGGAGTTGGGGTACAGCGTGCATGAGAAGGACATTGAAGGTCAGGACTACGCCATTGAGGCCCGTCCGCGCCACGTTCTGATCGCCGCGACCCGCGGCATTGATCTCAACCTCGATGCGATGGTCGCTCCCCCTCGGGCTGTCCAGGCTGTGGAGGAGATCCTAGAGCCACTAGCCCCCGATGACGAGAGCTGGCGTGCCGTGGAGTATCTCAAGGCAAAGCAGGAACGAGACAAAGCCGCGGGGAAAGGTTTCTCGATGCAACTCATCGAGCCGAGCAGTACGCGAGTCGGAACGATTGGGGCCGGTTATCAGAAAGCACGCTCTACGGAGCCCCGCTTGGTTCACCCGATCAACCGGGAACTCAGCCGCCTATTCACCCCCGTCGAACATGCCCGACTCAAGGGTGTGCCGCCCGAACTGATCAAAGGCGTGGAGAGCAAGACCTTCGCGCACGAGCTTCTGGGGCAATCGGTCATCTGGCCGGCGTTCAAGCACCTCGGGCAGACCCTCGCCAAGGCTATCGTTCTAAATCAACAGCCAAAGATCGCCCTCGCTGCGGCCTGACGATGTGCTTTTGTTGAGCCGGACATTTGGTGCTGTCTAGAGTGCGGAGTACTGACTGAGGTAGTATAAATTAAAGTAAGCGGCCACCTATCGGTGGCCGCTTTTTTGTCTATGAGAAAAAGATACACTGACGCAAAATTGGAATCCGATCATGTACGCCAGCTTGAACGACCTCACTCTTATGGTCGGTTTTACCGAGGAGCAGCAAGATCAGCTTCGCCGAGCACTCGGCGAGGATCAGGTGCTTTTTGAGCGATCATTCCCGATCACTGTTCGAGAAGCTGTCTGGCTTGCAAAGGTCGTTTGGCCTCAGCTATCAAAAGTGGTTGATGAAGATGTTGAGCTTGCCATTAGCGAGCATGGACTCGATACGACCGCCGCGACAAATTGGGGCATGGAGACGCATAAGGCAATGTCAGTGCTGATTCATCGCATGCAGCGGATCGCGGTGCGCAACACCAGTGAACTTACCATTGGACTCGCTGGCACCCAGGATGCCGGGCATGCTGCAATTGGTATTCAAGGGGTCGATTTCTTGGATGGTAAAAACGTTGTTCACATGGCGGATTACCGAGCCAGTCGCTCTTGAGATCGACCTTGCTGCGTTACCTCGTTTGGAACAGGTCGCAACAGTTCATGCGCTGAACCTAATCAATGCGTGAGCGCCGATCTTGGCGAACACGGAGATCCACGATGAAACCAACAGAAGAGCAGGAGCATGCCGTTAGGCTTGCTCAGAAGGGGTGTGATTTGAAGCTGGCCGCTTTTGCGGGCGCTGGAAAAACAACAACCCTGAAGTTGATCGCAAAGAATATCAGTAATAAAAGAGGCGTCTATATTGCCTTCAATAAGGCTATTGTTAACAGCCTAGAGGGAAGTCTTCCGTCCAATGTGACCGCACGAACATTCCATAGCTTGGCATATGCCAAGTTTGGCGTTCCGCTTCGGCATAAACTCAATTCTCGATTAACCGGCACCTATGTCGCAAAACGACTTGGTATCCAAAGCAGCACGATTGAGACTGAGATTGGTGGACGGCGGATTATCAATCCTGCAACGATTGGCTACTATGTCATGCAGTGTGCGCAAGCCTATGCTCGCTGGAACGGCCATGATATGCCAGTTAACGCTTATCCATATCCAGATATTAGGAACCTATCTGGGGGCCAGCTTGCAGCATTTCGTCGCGATTATTCTGGACTAGCAATCAAGCTATGGGGACTAATGTCCGATATTTCAGATGATTGCCCATCTACTCACGATGTCTATGTAAAGAAGTGGGTTGAAAGCAATCCTCAGTTGCCTTATGACTTTATCTTGTTTGATGAGTGTCAAGACGCCGATTTACTCATGATAAGGTTGGTTTCTAACCAAAGCTCACAGAAAATTTGGGTGGGTGATGAATACCAGAGCATTTACGCTTGGCGCGGCGCTAAGAACGCTATGGAGATTATTCAAGGCGATACAGCGTATCTTACTCAATCGTTCCGCTTTGGCGAAGCGATTGCCGAGCGAGCACAGTTATTGCTTTGGACCTTGGGATGCCGCCAGCGGATTCGTGGGCTGCAATCGAAAGTCTCAAGTGTTGAACGCTTGAGAGATTGCGACGCTATGATCTTTCGGACAAATGCCGGCGTCATTGGTGAATTGATCGAGAGAAATATAGCAGGTAATGGTAATGGCATTTCAGCGACTGGCATTGACTCGGCTCTAAAACGGCTTAACGCGATCAAGCAGCTACGCGACGGCGTAAAGGCGGGTGGTGAATTCGCCCTTTTTGATAGTTATAGCGAGCTGGTGGAGTATGCGAACACATTAAGCGGTAGCGACATGCTGCCTCTTGTCAAGATTGAAAAAGATTACGGCGCTGATAAGGTCATTGATTTGCTTGAGCGCGCAGGCAGAGTTCGTGACCCTAGCTTAACGCTGTCTGTTGGGCATCAGGCTAAAGGTCTTGAGTGGGGTAGGGTGCGGATTGGTGAGGATTTTGCGATGCCGAGCACCGAGGCCGCTCGACAACAATCACTTGACAGCGGCGATCCGCCGCCGCGAGAGCCGACTGAAGAAGAAAACCGCCTCTTGTATGTTTGCCTCACTCGCGCGATGGATATTCTGGACGACAGTAATGTCGAATATCGCGGCTACTTTGAGCGACTGGGCGACCTGCCGCCGCCTAGCGGACGGAAGTTTGCCTCGGCAATTGACGAGGCGGAATCAATGCTTGATGAGGGGTGTAGCAAAAGTGAGTTGCGGGGTCGTGTTGTACACGCAATCAGTGATGTTGCCAGTCCTGAGCGCAGAGAGCTACTCGCCAATGTCGCTTCAGATATTGTCCTGAGCGAAGCAAAGCTCAGAGACGGAGCGCACACCTTCGCTTAAAAACCCACCCCTGAGATCCTATCGGTTCTCAGGGGTGTTTTTTACCCTTGCAACGCCGCGGCTGCGAAGACACTGCATTCCTTCTTGCTGGAAATCGCCGGCAAGCAAAAAAAGGGGGTGGTATGGCTGCTTCTCAAGATGAAAATAGACTGCTCTGGTTCAGCAAGTTCGACCTTGATCCGATATGTAACGGATACATCAATCACGTCCCAAACGATGTGACAGATGAACGCATATGGTCGATCATCGAGGAAAATGATGGGCTGTTGGTTGCAAAATCAGGGCCGTTCTTTGCTATCGATGATGGCTTTATTGGGTTTGTTGTGAGCACTAAACCCGCTCAATCCCACAAGACGGAGTTCATATACAATGATGTGATGATGCCTAGCAGGGCGTTAAGTTGAAGAAATGCCGATTTGTACAGAGAAGCCCGCCATTGGCGGGCTTCTTCTATCTAGGTAACGTGTTTTCCTTATTGGCGTGCTTGACAGCCGCCCAAAGGGCGTTGGCTCCACCAAAAATGACACGAACCTTTCCTTTTTTCGGTTCAAAGAAAGACTGCCATAGCGTCGGTTTACCCTGTGGGAGCCAAACAATGGCATCAGAGCAGGAAAGCCGTTGGCGCAACCGCTCCGCTTGCGCTAAGGCCCCCACCTCTCGTTTTCCGGGGAGTAAGCCGAAAAACGGGGCTCGCCAGTACATAAATGACTTGATTTCCACCACACATCCTCCCGATAGGCCGGGTTGTTCGATTAGCATATCCGCGTCCCCAAGCCCCGGAACTCGCACAGATGATCTGATACGAAGATTTATCGGGCAACTCAACGTTGCCTTGTTTATCCAGTGAGCTTCTAAAGTCTTCCCGAACTCTCTGCTGGCCGCTTTTCGGAGATTTTCAAAGGATATACCGAAAATAACGACACAGATGAAGCCAAGAACCCATGACCAGGGGCCGTATGGCAGCACGACTGCAAGCAACGCTATGCCAATCGCTATGGCAAGACCTTGAAGGCCTATAGCCCTCTGCCGCTTCCACGGCGCGAACTCAGTCCCGCTTTTCAATCCTCGCCCCATCCTCTTCTCCTAGCTAGTAAAAGAACACTGATGCAACAGCGGTCACAGAGAGCCGGATCAATTCATGAACTGCAATCCGCAGCGAAAACGGAGTCATGTAATGAGTGATAAATCAATCTACATCAAAAGCAATGGAGATGAAAAAAACCTTGTTGAAGACGGGCGAATTCCGGCCTGGTCAATTACTGTCCGCAATCTAGGTCAGAATCGTATCTATAGCATGGCCTATGAGGGCGGATATAAACTGGTGTCAAAATGCCCGTCTTTCAGCATGCTGCTCATAAGTTGCAGGATGGTTCAGATCCGGCTTCCTGCAAGCCGCCTGACAAAAAAAGTAAAGGCTCAAGGCGTAGCAGAAATGATTTCAAGGCTCGTTTCTGATGGGCTTGCCCCCTTGGATTATGAGATCAAGGATGAAGAATTGATTCCGAAACCCGGCGAACACAAGCCAACCACCAAGGAGTAAACATGATCGAGAACGAAGCTGGAGAGTCGTACAACCGATTACCTGGGACAGACGCCATGATCACCTGGCTGGCCGCAAACAAGGACGATTCACGGCGTGCCTTCCACGAGCGTCTTAACGTTTTATCGCAGGACATCTGGGCGTCGGAGGACGACCCCGAAAAGTTAGCGATCGAAGCGCATGTTGGCCGCGTAGCCCCGGAGCATATCATGGAGATTCAGATGGTGCTCCGCGAGATCTGTGAAGCTATAATCCCGTTGTTAAATAACCTCCCTGAGGCCGAGAGCGACATCATCGCCGACCTTACGAAACAAGCTTACCCGCTCTATTGAGTGGGCCAGTCAGTATCTATGGAACCCCAAGCGACGCTTTGTTGTCGCTTGGGGTTTTTCATGGTAAAAAAACCTATTGGTAGGACTATACAGGCTTGCAACAACTTCGGTCTATCCCTAGTTCAATATCATAGTTCCGAATCGGGACACTTAGGATGGCGCAGAAAACTGCGCGGACGACATGCAGGGCTTCGGCACCTGCATGTGAGCATGGGAAGCCTCTTAGGAGTTTCCAGTAGCCCCACCAAGCCCTGTCTGCTTGGTTAAGGACTACAAGGTCAAAGGGGATTGCCCCCTTTAGTGGCGGATGCCACCGCGAGGCAGCCCGTAGGTGCCTCCGTCCTGCTTCTATGCAGGATCATGCCTCAAACCCCGAGATGCGTGTACGCATTTTCGGGGTTTCGTTCTTTTGTTTTTTGGTCTTTATCCTGCATCCTTGTGGACTTTTAGAAAGTCTTGATGCAAGATCACCCGATGATGCGTAGCTCTATTGATCGCGGCTTTGCTATATCGGCACTTATAGTCGATGGTGCCGGATATTTTCAAGCTTACCGGGTGTCTCATATAGGCACACGGCGCGAGTTTCAGATCCACATCAGCCGCCGTGATATAGACGTACCAGACGGGATCGTGCGGTATTTCATTGCTGAGTTTGTCAACGGAAAATCAGGGCGGCCTCATTGCTACGATTCGTTTGATGGATGTATCACTTTGGCAGAGAGTACTGTGAGTGCGGTAAAAATCGCTAGGCACGCCACTGATCCCGATAATCTGCCAAATATGAGGCAAGCCGCCAAGGCCCGTCATTCGCCCTCAAAGGAGGAAAGTATCGATTCCGGCGACATCACGCCCTGCGCGACCGATGCCGGGTGGGCGCGTCCCGAAGCCCCCTAGACTGCACGACCCCATGCTTCAAGACGGTGGCGTAGCGTCGTGAGTCGAGGCTCGGCACGGGTGTTTCGAATGGCAAGTTCAAGCGCCTTGCGCTGCCCGACGACAACACAGAACTTCGATGCTCGAGTAACCGCCGTGTAGAAGATTGAGCGGTTCAGCATCATGTAGTGCTGAGTCGAAACCGGAATAACGACTGCTGGAAACTGTGAACCCTGGGATTTGTGGATGGTCATGGCGTAAGCCAGAGCTAACTGATCCGCATCTCCAATGGGATATTCGAGGTCATTGCCATCGATTGTCACCGTGACTGTCGCGCCCTCCGAGTCAATTTCCTTCACCACGCCGGATTCGCCATTCATTGCGCCGACAGAGTAGTTGTTGGTAGTAGCCAAGACTCGATCCCCGGTGCCAATTCGGCCCCCGAGTCGCGAGATTTTAGCGACAGGACTAGGATTCATGACGCCCTGAAGGGCAGAATTAAGCGCCTCGGTGCCGGTGACACTTTTTCGCATAGGAGAGAGAACCTGCACATCTTCGGGGCTGCAACCGATTTTTTCTGGGATGGTCTTAGTAACGAGCTTCACAATCATCGCAGCGATGTCTTCCGGGTTCTCGCGCTCAATAAAATAGAAGTCGGACGCCTCGCCTTTAGCCGAATTCGGCTCAATACCCTCACCTTTATTGATGCGGTGAGCATTGCGAATGATCGCGGATGTGGCAGCTTGGCGGAAAACTTTCGTCAAGCGTGTCGTTGGGATCGCTTGAGAATCAATAAGGTCCGCTAGCACTTGTCCTGCGCCAACGCTTGGAAGCTGATCCACGTCGCCCACAAACAGGATCGCTGCGCCCTTTTGGATTGAAAGCAGCACCTTGTCGAGCATCGTGATGTCAATCATGGATGACTCGTCAATAACAAGGATGTCACCATTGATCTCCTTGGGCTCCGCTTCGCCGGTCATCCCCATTCCAACCAATCGAGCCAGCGTCGATGACTCATGGCCCGTGGTTTCCTTCATACGCTTCGCTGCCTTCCCGGTCGGGGCACCCATAACCACCTGGGCGTGAACCTCCCTCAATGCGCGAAGAATGACGTTTAGCGTGGACGTTTTTCCGGTGCCGGGGCCGCCGGTTAGGATCGAAACTCGATTGGTCAGAGCCATGATGCACGCAGCGAACTGCTCTTCGGCCAGCGCGACACCGGCACCTTTTTCGGCCCTAGCGACGATCTCGCGAGCGCGGCTTTGGTCGCAAGACCAAGGTGGCGCAGCGCCGACCATCTTACGCAGTGCTTTCGAAGCCCTCATTTCTGCATCATAAAGCCTATTATCAAGGTAAACCTCGTTAGCATCGGGTAGAACGGTATGCACGAATCCGGGTGTCGGCGATGATGCCATCGCCTCAAGAACTGGCTCAATCCAGCCCTGGTGAAGATTAAGGGCCTCAGCGGATCGCTGAATCATCGCGGAGCGATTAAGCCCGCAGTGCCCACGTCCAGTCGCCTCACTCAAGGCGTAGCGAATTCCAGCTTCGATGCGCTGAGCCGACGTTTCCGGGACGCCCATATCTCGTGCAATTTCATCAACAGTGCGAAATCCGACGCCCCTCACATCCTTAACCAGTTGGTACGGGTTCGATTGGATAACCTCAATGGCGCTGTCTCCGTACCTCTTATAAATCCGAAGAGCAAGCGCTCCGCCGATGTTCTGGTTTGAGAGGAACAGCATGATGCGCCGACTCGCCGCCTGCTCTACCCATGCCGCCTTGATCTGTTCTACGCGCTTCTTGCCTACGCCAGGCACTGTTCCGATGATGGCTGGGTCTTTGTCCATTAGATTGAGCGTTTCTGCACCGAACCGCTTGACGATGCGCTTAGCAAGACCTGGCCCGATTCCAGGGATGACGCCAGAAGCTAGGTAGGATTCAATCGCTCCAGGGCTATCCGGTCGTGCTGCGATGATGCTCTCGCCAGCAAACTGCTGACCAAACTTGGGATCGATGCGCCATTTCCCTCGGGCAGTAACAAGCTCCCCCTCTCGGGCCAGAGTGCATCCAACCACAGTGATCGGCTTTTTTTCATCCCTTATCTCACAACGGAAGATCGTGTAGCCCGTTGACTCGTTCCGGTAGGTGATTCCGACGATTGTGCCGGTAATCTCGTTCTGCATGATTTTATCCATAACGAGAATCCTAAGCTATGCTTTGCATAATACAAAGTCATCGTAAATCGGATGATAAAAACGCAGTAATCCCTAGCTTAGCGAATTGATAGCATTGGCCTATTGCCTGCTGGAAGCAGCGCGCTAGCGCGAGACTGTCCAGCGTCGAGATAGCGGAACAGCAGCGCCGTAAATTCCTCGGTCGTTCGCGCAGTTCCTGTTAAATATCCAGCATCAGCAAGACGCGACAACCAAACTTTTTGATCCTTGCTAAGAGCCCCTGACGGTGATTTCATTTCGATGGCTAGGCCAATATAACGACCACTGGGCAGCGGCAGAAGCCAGTCTGGCACGCCAGGTCGCGTTCCCATTGCTTTCAGTCTTCCTCGGGTTCTCTTGCATCGTGCGCCGCCGTTTGGCGTGTGAAACATGAAGGCAAGCTCGTGGCATGCCACCTCAAGGCCGGCGACAATCTTCGCGCACTCCATCTGAAGATCGTCCTCCGGCGTTTTCCGCTTCGGTGCCGAAGGCCTGTCCGCCGATCTATCCACCGCATCGGAAGCGGCCATTGCAATGAAATGCGCCGATGTCATTCGCTCGAATGGTTTAGTTTTAGCTTGTAGCTTTTGAAATGCGGCCATTTGCTGTTTTGTATTTCGCCTCAGTCGGTGCGACACTACCTTCGTTCCGACCCTGGGGCAAACAGAGAAAGAAGCATGTTCATGAACGGTACTCGCAACATCGCCATCTTCGTTGGCTACTTCAACAGCGATCTTGACGGCATTCCAATGCTTTACCAATCGGAGGATCGCCGCAGAGCGCTTCCCTTGTTCTTCCCTGAAGGCATGCCACGACCAGACTCATGGGCTCCGATCAATCTTTCTGGCAACATCACCGTTATCGAGAATCAGCCAGTTGTCCAAGTCGTCCATTGGGAGGCGGCTGGCAAGGACAGCTTTCATGTTCGATCCGACTGGAAGGAGTGGGGAGCCCCTGAGGAGTTTCATCTTCGTCCTATTTTCAATCCGATTGTGCGCCCAGGCTTCCACTTGACGGAAGAAATGGCATCAAGGCTCAATGAAACATCTGGCTTTGGCCCCGAGATTGAAGCAGCCCTGAGTGGTGACGAGCGAAGCCGGGATCTCTTACTACCTCCGCTTTCTCGAAAACTTCGGAATCGCGTTCTCGTTCCGGCTGTAGGGATGAGACTCTCTCGCAATCCAGTTTTACCTAGCGAGGATGGCAAGCACCCATTCTTTTGGGGCAGCCTTGCGCTAGGCCCCGGCCTATCCGATCTTGTTGACTTCAAACTTCGCTCAGTTTCGCCAAATTTTGGGGGAGTTGTGAGTAAGTTACGGGTCGGCCCCACACCGTTCGTCGTTAACGGTTTTTTTCGGTCGGTGATACGAGAGGACGGGAGTCGTCACAGCTTCCTTGATTGCATCGAGCCGATCCTCGTCAATGCTCAGGACTTTGATGGAGGAAAAGTGCCCGGATGGATGATGCTTCTCGCCAGGCAAAAAGCTAAAATGGAAGCAGAGAGCAATGAAGAAGTGGCTTAATGAAGAAGTGGCTTAAAGTAGCTTTCACAATAGCGCCGCAATCCGAGTGATCTAAAGTGGGCTTGGAACGCCATAAAAAAATCCCTGAGCTATGGCTGCACCGGAGCCCACCGCAAGACCATGATCTTCTTCTGTTTCAACGCCTTCAATACAAACCAACGCGCCGGTTTCAGCAATTGTCCGACAAATGGTGGGGAGAATGATACGCCCAACGGGATAAGCTAGGAGCTTTGCGTCTAGTTTTACCTCGTCTGGCGTTAGCGCCATCAATCGAATGAGATTCGACTCACCCTCTCCGAAGTCATCAATTGCAATTCGATAGCCGCAAGCGCGAAGCTCGCTACAAGCTTTGCGCATCTGTGCGACTGGTGGGCCTGCGTATTCAAGAATCTCAATCGTGAGTGAGCCTTGAGGCAACTTCAAACTCTTGAGAAGCGCAAAGACATCGCTATCGATAAGCATGTCGGGAGGGATGTTGATGCTGACGTTTGGTGACGCTCCGCGAATCACAACATCGACCGCGGCTCTGAGTACAGCTTGCGTTGTTTCCATCAACAGCCCGCGGAGGTTGGAGCCATCCATGCCGGCAAATATTGCGCCTGGTGCCACAAGAACGCTGTCATGCTGCTCTCTGAGCAGCGCTTCGTGACCGATAATGACCCCGGATCCGAGGCAGACCTTTGGCTGATAGTGGGCGATAAACCTCGGATATTTTCTGAGCACTAGATGCCGATCCCACAATCAATCGGTGATCCAAGAGTGGATATATCGATAATTCCCATTGATGGATTTCGCGGCCTCGTGATGTGAAATATGATGCCAGTTGAGCCTTTCGTTTCAATGACTTTCCAGTTTATCTCACGAAGCTCTTGAAGAGCGGCACGCACAACCTTTACCCTCCTTTTTATTGCCTCGCGATTTGGGGGGGTTTTTTCCTCGGGATAAATTGCAGCAATCATCCGATCCAGCCCAACCCTGACCGTCGCATCTATGTCGATAAACCCACAAAGATAGTTATGGATAAGCACTGCCGCCTCACGCTTTAGTGCTCTTAGCTCTGCGAGGTTGATGACGGTGTGCTGCCCCTGAATGGCTAGCGATCGGATAACGTGGGGCTCAACGGAAATCAACATTCGCGATTTGAATTGATCGGGGCTTGCATTCTCCGATAAAGCCATCACTTTAACTTCCATTGCCTTGATTAGGGGTGAAGCATTGCTTTTGAAATTTATCCTCTTTTTTCCGTCAGGATGAGAAGGATCATCTTCTTCCGCCGTGATAAAAAACTGTACCGATGATCGCTCTAATGCTGCGATGGCGGCGGCAATTGCCTTGTAGTTTTCCGAGGATTGAGAAAGACCTGATGCTGATGCAATATCTCTTGCAGAAAGAGTCACATGAACAACGAGAGGGTCGCTAAAAAAGTGAAATGTCTCGTCAATAACAGCGGGAACATTCACTTGAGGCTTGTAGCCGACCGCTGAAGAAATATTCGCTGTTGATGTATCGGATTCCATTCCGTATTCAGGGAGTTCTTTGACCCGCGCCGGGTTTCTTGTGGTGATAAAGCCAAGGATTGCGTGCATCACTCTCAACTCCATCGCACCCAGGGTGAACGTACCGTCGATCTTAATTTTTACCTCAGTGATCCTTCCTCCCTTTGGCTTTGGAATCCTATCTACGGGTATTGAAGCGGTGGTGACAAAGCCACGAGTAGGGCCTGATACGTCACCTAAGATTGAGCTTTTGGTGTTGATTCGATCTGACTTTGCGCCCTTCATTCTGTATATGGAAAGGCCTGCGGCATGGTGCGAGCGCGGATGCTTGGCTATACCCGGTAGCTCTCGCTGCTTGAGCCCGCTACTGGGCTTTGATTTTGAGGCTGATGGTTCAGGTTCTTTTTTCATAGCTCACTCGTTCACTGCACGCCGCATTGAGACGCCTCCCAGTCGCGCGAGTGCTCCGGCTCCCACTGATTGCGCATGGGCAGTACGAGTGCCCTCCAGAGCCCATAGGTTGGCAACACTGACCAGTAAATCCGCTTGGCCGGATAGAAGTCCCGGATGACCCCATAGAACCCCATCCTCATAGCAGACGCTTAGCGCGATCATGTGTCCGCGCCATTCAACAATATCTGATTCGAAAGGCCTCGGGTAAACGCCGCCGCGGACCAGCGGACGCCAGTTGCCGATTGGGACGGGAAGCCGAGAGAATCCGACAGCAGGCAGGCCGGCATCGAGGGCAATGATCGCGTTGTCGAAGAGCCCATCACTCCGCCGCGATGTTGCGCCAACCCACACATCGGGTCTGCCTTTTGCGCTAGTCACTGGCATGAGCATCACTTCGTCCACTGCGGAGACGTCGTGTAGGATCGATTCGGGAAAAATGACCAGATCGAAGCCTTCGCCGGTGTGAGCCTCCACCCTCCGGGCGATCTCAGCCGTTACTATCTCACGGTACTCAGGGGTTCCAGAGGGCTTTCCGAGATCAGTGTTGATTGCGTAAACACCGAAGATGGCAGGGCGCTCTTTTAGCTGTGCGACTGCCCACACGTTGATGAAGAGGGCTGGCGCAAGTGATAGAAGGAGAAGGCCCGCACCCCTGCGCGTTGTAATGTTCTGGCCGGCAATGAATGAAAAGGTGATGATGCACAAACCAATCCCAATGGCTCCGAGGCTTGGGTAGAGCATGGCTGCCGCAAACAGGGGATTGAGCCACCCGACGAAACCGATTCCCGGAAGGGTGATGAGCAAGAAGGCCAGCAGCGCACCAGTCGATCGCTTCAACGCTGAACCTTTCCCCGTGAGAAGAAACGGTGCCGATAAGATGACAGTCAGCACGATTGGAGCGAGCACGGCTAGAGTGACCCATTCACCGTCGAAAAAGCGAAGCATGATTGATGGTATCTCTGCACTGTTGAATGAGAAGTACCCAAAAACGAAGGCAAATGCTTCACGGCGGCGAGTAGCCATCGCCAGGCCAACAGGAAATAGGATCAGCAGCGCTAAATTTCCGACATGCAACCAAGCCATCGCTGACAGCGCTGCTCCCGCAAGGAACCGGACACCAAGAGTGATAGCCTCCGCTCGTCTACTGGTGGTCATTTTTGGTGATCGTCCTAAGATTTGTGTTGGGTTGCTTGGGCTTGGTTTTTAGCCAATGACGCTGGCCGCTTTTGGCGCAGGGCTGCGGTTCTATCATGGAGATCACATCGCCGCTAACGGCGAAGACTCGATCCCGCATGAAAAGGCATTGCAAGGTAGAAAAAGATGGAATCTGATAGACGGATGGCATGGCTTTCAAAGGGTAGCCCATGCCATACGCACGCGCAACACGGTTATTTTTTTCAAGCTGCAAATACCCTGATCCAATTTCGGATCTCACCGGAGCAAGAAATGTCACGTTTCAACAACAACTACAGTTTTTATGGAAATGCAGGTGGCGACGCCACCAGTTCAAGGGTTGGCGTCGACAAGGCGGTGTCAAAAGTGCGCGTTGCCGTGAGTAATGGCAAGGATAGGGAGCCGCTCTGGCTCAACGTCGAAGCTTGGGGTGGGCAGGGTGAGCGATTGGCAGCCATCAAGAAGGGTGATCGACTCGGTGTTTCAGGCCACTTGGTTGTAGAACAATATACCGACAAAGAGGGCAAGGAGAGAACCTCCGTTAAGGTGGTTGCATCTTCGATCGCCTATCTCTCACCGAAGTCTTCAGGCACGGAAGAGCTTGAGAGTGATGAGTCTGATCCGTACTGATCCGTACTGATTCGTTCTTGCGAACCTTTTGAAGCACTCAGAAACCCCGCAAATGCGGGGTTTCTTTTTTTTTGCAAAAGAAAACCCTGCTCTGGCTTTCAGGGCAGGGTTTTTATACGATACAGATTAGGGGCTTTATACAAGACTGACAACCAGCTTGTTTCTCATTCCTGATCTTGCGCTAGCTGGCGCATCCATGCGATCAATGGGCCGCCTAGCAATACCAAGCGCTTTGAAAATCCGCTGATTCGCCTTATCGTCTTTTAGCTTTGAGAGATGCGACCATCCGGGGCCAAGCGCACCAAGGACACCAATTGACCTTGCCTTAAGCTGTGGCAGTACTGATTCGATGCCAATCAGCTTCATATACTCTCCGGCAACGCCCTTTATAAAGAAGGTTGCTGAACTCACTGCGCTTAACCGCAGGTCGTCACTAACTTCGATTGCAAAACCTTTTGTTGCTTCGATTACCTCTAAGTCCTCCACTGCTAAAGCAATGATCTCGGCAAGAAGCCGAGTTTCTGGCTCTCTATCCTCGCACGCTTCCCTTATTGCTTCGGATCGACTTTTTGGAATTGACCTATCCTCGTCTTCCGCAAGCTCCCAGACACCACCCGAAAGCGCGGAACCATGCTTTGATTCCATCTGAAACTCCCACATTACCGCGTCAGTGCGGCAAGAAGGGTTGATCTGAATCTATGCGTAAGTTGTTGCGTCGTTTCATCACGCAACACTATTTTTTGACGCTCTAAGCAACCCCCCTACCGGCGCTTTGCCGGGGATAGGAGGCTTAATGAAGCACGTTCATTTTGAATTGACGGAGTCAGGCTCGCCTGACAGTGCCCGTTGGCACCACTGGCGATCCGGTGGTATCGGCGGCTCCGATGCGGCAACGATAGCTTTTCAAGGAGGGCTGCTTTCATCCTCAGATGCTGCGAGTTGGCAGCGGGACTACCCAGCGCTGGTTCGGGAGAAGCAAGGGGAGAAGAGGGAGTTCAAGGAGAGTTTCGCAATGCGGCGAGGCAAGGAACTTGAGCCGATCATCAAGCAATGGCACGAAAAAACCACCGGAATCCTCACTTCACCAATTTTTGGTGAGATGGATGAGTTTCCGATCATTCGATCGTCTTTCGACGGCGCTGATCTGGAGCTTGATGTTCTCTTGGAGATCAAGGTCGCCAATGCCGATGTTCACCGGATGGCAAAAGAAGGGCGCGTTGTGCCTTACTACTTCCCGCAGATTGTTCATCAGGCAATTACCGCATGGGGGCGACCGGAAGCGTGGGATTTGTCTCGGGAGATTCACTTCGTAAACCATCGCGAGGGCGAGACGGTTCTCGCGGTTATTAGTGCTCGAAACGACGCGCTTCGGCGTATGGCCGAGGGACTCATCCCCCTACATCTTCGCTTCTGGGATGAGGTGAAGTGCGGTCGAAAAATCCCGGTGGAAGTGCTGAATGCGGCAGAAGCCTACCGCTCCAGCAAGCTAATAATTGAAAGAGAGACGGATGTGATGAATGCAAGCCGAGATTTGATTATCGGCTATGCAAAAAAATCGGGCGAGCCGAAGGTTGAGATCGATAAGGTTCGGGCAACAGAGAGTGCCAGAAAGGGCGCGGTGGACATGGCTGAGGCAGTCAAGGCGCTTCAGGCTGAAGTGCTGGCCGTACTCAATGAGTCGGGCATCAAAGACCCGTCTTTGATCGCACGAGTGACACTCTCTGAGGAAAAGATGGAGTCCTTCCGCAAGGAGGGTACCAAAAGTTGGGCGATCACATTGGTTGCCTAATTTCACCACACCCGCTGAGCAATCAGCGGGTGTTTTTTTTCAATTGCTGCAACACCTAGCTAGGCGAGAGGGAGCAATGGGGGTGTCGTAAACCACGACGCACAAAAGAGAGGATCGTATGAATGAACCAATTCAAGCATGCCAGAAGGCGGCAGATGACCCGCCGATCTCTTCAGCGGTCGAGGCCGGCTTGATTTCAGCAATGGATGCGATCAATCGCGCTCGCGCTGAGTTTGCTTTGAGCGGCTTTCGAACGTCTGCCGCAGATGTTGCCGAGATCCGCTCAGGACGCTATCTGGCCGAGCACGGCGCAACAATTCTGAAGCTGCTTTCCGCCAGCAGGTCGCCGTTTCGTCGGTAGGACGCGCTTGCAACAATGCCCTGCTTATAGCAGGGCATTTCGTTGACTGGGAGCAGCCCAGAAATAAATCAAGGAGTTCTGATGACACCCATTTTACTAGACGCCGAACTATACGGCGATTCGTTCAAGGGCGAAATGGCCAAGGCCACCGCTGGTCAGCAAAGGCTGGCCCAGAGGCTGATCGAAGATGCCGGGGGGGAGGGGGATGTTTTCATGTTCCACCCCGGAGTGGCAGGCAAGACGCCTGCACAAGTTGGCGCGGTGATGCGGCCGCCAGGCAACACAAGAATTATTCAGGTGAAGATAATTCCGCATCTGCCCACTATCGTTTTGGTGGTTGGTGGCAATGGGGATGCCAGGAGGTTTGACTTGGCCGAGGCCAAGGAACACCTGAGGGCGGTTAAGCGCCTCCGGTTACTCATGAAGCCCGACAGTTATGCCGGGTTTAGAGGCCACATCTTGTGGTATCTAAAATGCACGGACATCGCCCGTTACATAGAAAGGGCGCTTTCAGCACTCTCTTTCAAATAACCAATAACCCCCCAATCTCTATCACTAGAGAAAGGGGGGTTGCTTTATTGATCGGACTCAAATACGAAAGCCTCAACCATTTCGCCATCAAGACGAATCAGTTTTCGACTGACCTCGGGTTGTTTGAATCTTTCACAAAACTGAATCAGTATTGCCTTTGCTCCCGTGAGGCTGGTCGTATGACCGATGCCTTCATAGAAGCCGTATTGCTTAATGGCGCATGGGTACAACATCCTCTTTCTCTTTACTTGTCGCGGATTGCGACAGCGGAATTGCATGAACAAAGGGCGATGACTGTTGCATGCCGGCATGCTCGCAACAGTGCTTGCGAAATCCAAACATCAACTCCTTTGCCCCAACTCAGCGGGCATTCGCCCACACAACCAACCGGGGCAGGAGTACAGAATGCTTTTTGATCTCATTTTTGCGGCTGAAGCCGCAAAACAGGCGGCTGAGGCCGCCGACTTGGCTTCACTGGAGGCCGATGGCAGACAAGGGCTTAACCCAGCCCTTTCAGGTGCCCTTGGAATCCGCTTCGGAACTTTCGGAGCATTTATGGGCCTCTCCTTCACTGGAGAATTCAATGAATGAGCAGGAAGCAAGGGTCGGGGCGGGAGCTTTCATAGGCCTTTTCATTTGCATTGGAATCATTGTCTTCGGGTTCCAGTTTTTTCCTGCATTTATGATGGAAATTCTGGTTCCAGCAGTAACGCTGGGCCTGTTAGTCGGAAGCTCGGCCATAGGGGGCTGGGTCGCCTATTCGGCCTTCAAGGCCAAGGCCAAAAACTTCAGACGATGATAAGCAAGCCCCGACACGGTATTTGTCGGGGCTTTTTTCCTTTTGGGGTTGCTTGGCAAGCAGGCTCCGTGCCGCCAATTGGTGCCTCGAGGCCCAAGTAAACACTGGTGTTTTTGTCTCACGCGATGACAGGGCTATGCTTGATCCATGCACACATCGGAAGCAACACAAGTGAGTAGCTCATGAGCAACATCATTAACTTCCCAGGGCCGAAGTCTGCTTGCGGTTCTTGCGGGCATCTTTTAGCGCCGCCACTCTCTCGACGCAGCAAGCTGGAGTTCAACACCTTTATATTGCCCTGCAAGACGTGTGGTGTTGACATCATGCCGTTAGGGACGCCAAAGCCGGTGGGTAAGGGATTGTGCCAGTGCTGTATGAGCAAGCCGTCAACGGTTCGCGTTGAGGTTGGCCCCAATCTATTCGAGCCCTGGTGCAATGATTGCCTAGAAGCCTCCGAGGCTATGATGCGCAGCCTTGGCATGGGTGGGCCTGTTGTCTAGCACTGTTGCTTTGAGGGCAAAAAAAGGGGGGGTGCGATGCGTTACCGTTCTTGCGTTGCTCTTGCTGCGGCCATTGCAGCTTTTCCTGTGTTATCCGAGGGCCAGACCCTCATCGGGCGTGCTTCAGTGATTGATGGCGACACCATCGAAATTCGCTCTGAGAGGGTGCGGCTAAGCGCGATAGACGCGCCTGAGTCGTCGCAAACGTGCAGTGATTCTGGCGGCCGCGAATATCGCTGTGGTCAGCAAGCGGCACTAGCTTTGTCAGATTTCATTGGCAGCCAAAACGTTCGATGCGAGGTGGCCGCTCGTGATCGATTCAAGCGAGCAATCGGCGAGTGCTACATGGGCCAAGTGAGCGTCAACGCTTGGATGATTAGAAACGGATGGGCTCTACCCTATGTGCAGTTCGGAGGCAGAAAGCACCTTGCAGGCGCTGCGGAAGCTCGAAGAGAGCGACGAGGTGTTTGGCAGGGCGAGTTCGTAGCGCCGTGGGACTTTCGATCAGCCAATCGCGGGCGTAGCAGCGCTGAAGGCGTGGAATTATCCAATCGAAGGCCTAATGACCCTGGGGTCATGACGTGTGATGACCTGCGTCGGGCAGGGAGGGCTCCGGCTCAACTGGGCTCGCCGGAGTACCGTGCTTCAATGGATCGCGACAGGGACGGTGTTGCCTGCGAATGAGTTTGTAAAATAACTCCACGCACGCAACAGATGCAAGCTCAAGCTTTAGCAACATTCCTGCCGCGTCCTGCGGCTTAATGGAGTTGCAGATGAAAGCACATAAATCGTTTTTCGACGCTGCATGCGTCGATGTAACGCCTTTTTCATTTGTCCTTGAGATTGAGGACAAAAAAAGTGGGAACAAGATTCCACTAACCTACGTTCCGACTTCCAGAATCATCATTCTAGCCAACCGACCAAAACAGGCGGTTGTCCGATACAAGGATGATCTGCCGTACCGAGAGGTATTCGGAGGGGCGGTAATTGCCGTAGATACGAAAGGATTCGGTGAAAAGCCTTGTCGGTCGTTTTCCGTGATTCTCGACAACAAGAATCAGCCCATTCCTGTTGATCGTCTTGATAGCCGGGACATCGCGGACGGGATTACAACCACCAAAAGAAAGAGCATTTCAATGGCCCTTGGCATCGGCCTTGGTGTACACCTGAAGAGCGGTAGAAATTCCGTTTTCACCAACGGCGTTGATTTTGTGAACGAGGTTGGTGTTACACCAGAAACAGATCTCTCAATCGTTGAGCCCCGAGTGGGGATGGCAGAGCGCCGCCCTTATCTAGAGTGGCCTTCTGCTCTTGCCGCTGCCCGGATCACAGATCCGAACTTCCATTGGCAAGTGGTCGAATTTGACACTTCCAATGAAAATGGTGAGGCTTCTGTTCAGCCCTACCTCCGGGTTCCGGGAGGGTACCTGGTTACTGTCAAGGTGGCTTACAAGGGTATTGAGCACGAGGAAACTCTTGCCATCACGGAGTCAAAGGAGATCACCAGCAAGGCAAATAAGAAAGTGATCCTACACAACCAGCCGTGCCTTAACCCCACGGCAGCCATGTGGAACACAGCAGTCATGCGCTGCCTGGCGAAGGCCATAGCCCATTGTACCGGGTACGGATTGTCCATTTACGCCAAAGCATCAATGGACGAGTTGGCAGCGATGCAACAGATCGACAAGGAAGTTCCAAAGGAGACTCCAAAGGAGACTCCAGCGCCCGAGGCATCTGGTGCCTCGAGCGAGGCTCATTCACCGGGAGACAAGGATGCTCGCGATCGGTTGATTGAAGAGATCAGCGGTCTGATAGATAGAACTAAGACGGATCCGGCCAACGTATTGGCGTATCACGGAACAAGTAGCTTTGAAGCTGCTGATCCGTCAATCCTGATACGGATCCACGAACAACTCACCGTCAAGGCTCGCCGCATCGCTTCCCAGAAGCAGGCGGCTTAACAAAACCAATCCCCGACCAGACTTGCTCTCTGGTCGGGGTTTTTGTTCATCATCCAGAATAGGGTGGGGTGGTCATCTTGTTGCAAGTTCTGCACTCGCAACACTCGCAGCACTCGCAACACTCGCAACAAGAGCACGCAACAACCCACACTAGAGGAGCGGGCAATGCTGCTGCCTCACTTCGAGGAAATGTACTGACAGGAGTACAGGAAATGACTGTTGATTTGAAGTTGCTCGACGCAGAAGAGCGTAGAGCCGAAAGAAACACATCCATCCTAATGAGGATGGCAAACAAGTTGAACAGCATCCCGCGGAATGATCCGCGTTATGCTGCTGTAAAGCTCCTCTTAAAAGAGGAGACGAGAAAGGAATCAATCCGCTCCGAAAGACTACTTTTAATGCAGTTCGAGGCCGAAATGGCCGAGTAACTGCAAGATGTCCAAAGCCCTGACTATCGTCAGGGCTTTTTTTTGCTCAAGGTCGTTACAGCCTTTTTCTCGCAACGAATCGTAATCAATCCGAGAGCAATCCGACTGCCGGCAGATGGCCGGCGTTACGGAGTTCAACGATGAGTGTTGCACAGATTAGACAGGCGTTCTCTGGACTGAGGGACATGGGGTACACCACGGACACTCAAGTGCTCAGGATGTGTGCCAAGGCGTACCAGCGCCAGCCCGAGACTCGTGTTCGACTGGCCTTGAGGCTGGCAATCCACCGGGCCATTGCCTGCGCAGAGCCGGGCATGATGCTGCGACTTCGCGATCAGCAAGGGGCGGTCTACAGCATCAATGCAACGATGATCGCTTTGAATCGATTGAGTGCCCGCCTTCGCATTCAAAAGCCAGGTTCCTACCTTCGACTGACAGAGGTTGCTTCACAGGAGAGGCTGGCGTTCTGCGACAGCGAAATCGAATAGCCGCACAACCACAAAAAAGCCCCGCATTGAGCGGGGCTTTTTTTGTTCAAAAAAACACTTGCAACACCGATCACTGCGGCTTCCATCAATCCCCATCGGCCCACTAACGGGCTCAAAAGGAGAGATTGAATGAAACTCAAGGCATTGGCCGAAGTGATGATGTACCTGCCAGGATTTGGGCCTGGGGAGAATCCCCTTGAGGCGATCCCTCCGCAGGCGACAAGCATATCCATGAGGGAGGCATCCGCAACGGTTTTGCCCTTCCCGGCAGCCTCCAGAACGCCAAAGGTTACAAATCAGTGGCCTTTGATTCAGAGCGTTGAATCTGCTCATGGCCAAGCTGATCGCATTGAGCGAAATTTGAATGCTCTTCGGATTCTCAATCAGATCGAGGCAGAGCATCGCGATCCGACTGAAGAAGAGCGCGCTGCGCTCAATCGCTACTCTGGATGGGGCGCAGTTCCGAAGATATTTGACACCACCTGGGCACCTCTTCGCAATGAGCGCGATGAGTTGCAAAAACTGATTGCTGATGGGGAGGACATTGAATCGGCGCGCCATTCGGTGAACACGGCGTTTTTTACACCGATTGAGGTGTGCAAGGCCATGTGGGAATGGATCAAGCAGACAGGTTTCAATGGGGGGCGGATTCTCGAGCCCTCTGCTGGAACTGGGCTTCTACTGGGAACCATGCCACAAGAGATGGTAGCAACATCGACCGTTACGGCCATCGAGAAAGATCCGACCACGGGCCGCATCCTCCGGGCGCTGTACGCGCAGCCGGACACACAGGTTCACATCGACGGCTTTGAGAAGGTTGATCTTCCTGAAGGGGGCTTTGATTTAGCCATCTCTAATGTTCCTTTCGGAAATTTTGGAGTGGTTTCTGCCGAGCGATCAGAGTACCGCAAGTGGCTCATCCATGATTTTTTCTTTGGCCGTGCCATGACGCTGGTTCGCGAGGGTGGATTGGTCGCTTTTCTAACATCGAGCGGAACGCTTGATAAATCAAACCCGGCAACCCGTTTATGGTTAAGCGCACATGCGGATCTGGTGCATGCCGTCCGATTGCCGAGTCAGTCCTTTAAGGCATTTGCAGGAACAGAAGCGTCGATCGATTTTTTGATTTTGCGCAAAAGAGGGAAAGATGAGGCTCGGATCAGTAGCAGCGATTGGGCGAGCGAGATAGCGTCGAGCTTTGAATTCTCTGGCAAAAACTACAATGCCGCCGCACTCCCTGATGAGCGATTCATTGGTGAGCGAAGGATGGTAACGAGGCAGTACGGCGGGCGGTCTTCTATCGCTCACTGTGAAGGCGACTGGCGGGTAGCGCTCGCTACTGCGGTTGACCTCCTGACCGTTCCGGCATGCTACACGCCGCGAAAGGTCGAGGTGATTGTTCCTGATCCGGCTCGTGAGTCTTTAGGGGTGCGCATTAAGCCTGGTTCGTACTTGGTTATGAGTAATGGACGAGTGGGGGTGAGTGCTGGGAATGAAGTGGTAGAGGCTCATGTCACCAAGGCAGACGAAGCAAAAATCCTTTCAATGATTCCATTGCGCGATTCAACAAGAAAGCTTGTTGAGCGTCAGGCTTATGAGGAAGATGACAGCAAACTTGAGATTCTGCGTGCTGGTATGGGTGCGGCTTATCAGGCGTTTGTAAAGTCATTTGGCCCAATTAACGACAAGAGGAATGTCAAGGCGCTTCGGCTTGATCCTGATTTTCCACTGGTGCTGTCATTAGAGAAGTGGGATAGCGAAACAGGCAAGACAACAAAGGCGGATTTGTTTTATCGCCGAACCGCAAAAGCGGTTATCATGCCCGATCATGCTGAAACTGTGCAAGAAGCGTTACAGATATGCTTGGCTCAAACAGGTCGAGTTATCCCTTATTTCATTGCTAGGCTTGTTAAACAGTCTGTCGAAGATGTTGAGGCGTCATTATTAGCCGAGGGATTGGCTTACTGTAACCCATCAAGCGGGTTATGGGAGTCGGCTGATCTTTACCTCTCTGGTGACGTGAAGACGAAGCTGTCGATGGCATCGGCGGCAGGCTCGGCGTTTTTGAGCAATGTGGAGGCTCTAAAGGGGGTTATCCCGGAAGACATTAAACCCAAGGATATTACAATCAACCTTGGGGCATCATGGATTCCGTGTGATATATTGAGTCAGTTTGTAAATGAGCGACTTGGAGGGCATAAAGCCGAGGTTAGCCTAAATGCAAAGGTAAGCCTCTGGTCGATGAATGGGTATTGTAGTCCATCCGCCAAGTTTTCAACATCGCGGATAAGTACCGGGGATTTGTTTGTTCTTGCTCTGAACCAAAAAGAGCCTGAGATACGCGATCGCGATCATGAGAATAAATCGTACAAGCTAAACCCGGATGAAACCCTGGCTGCTTGTGCGGCCCAAGAAAACATTCGCGAGGCATTTAGTGACTGGATCTACGCCGACGAGAAGCGCGAAGCGCGTATTCATGAGATTTATAACCGAGTAATGAATCGGTACGTCGAGCGAAAGATCGACGGCAGTCGGTTGGTTCTTCCGGGCTTTAGCCACTGCCTTGAGCTTCGGCAACACCAGAAAGACGCAATCTGGCGCATTGTCTCTGGCAAGGCCAACACGCTTCTTGCGCATTGTGTTGGTGCTGGTAAAACACTGGTCATGATCTGTGCTGCAATGGAAATGCGGCGAACCGGAAAGGCGCGAAAGCCTCTCATTGTGGTTCCAAGCCACATGCTTGAGCAGTTTATGGCTGAGTTTCTTCGGGCTTATCCCGGAGCCTCGGTGCTGGCGGCCTCTAAGGACGATGCGACTAAAGAAAACAGGAAGTCGCTCGTGGCTAGGATGACGGCTTGGTCTTGGGATGCAATTATCATGACGCATTCCAGTTTTGGAAGGATTCAATCCAGCCCTGATCGAGTTAAGGCCTTCATCAACAATGAGCTTGAGATTTTGACTGCCGCAATGTCATCGGAAAATGATAAAAAGACAATCAAGGAAATTGAGTCAGCAAAATCTCGGCTCAACAATCGACTGGAATTGCTTGCAACAGGATGGGGTAAGGATGATTTTATCACTCTGGAGGAAACGGGGGTGGATCATCTTTCGGTAGATGAAGCCCATATGGCGAAGAACCTGTATCGGTTCTCTCGGATGACTCGGATTGCTGGTTTGCCGAACTCTGACAGCCAGAGAGCGTTCGACATGCTGCTCAAGGTTCGCGAGATCACGTTCATTCGCAATGATGAGTGCGGTATTACGTTTGCGACGGGCACGCCCATTTCGAACAGTATGGCCGAACTTTGGACGATGCAGACCTTTCTCCAGCCAAGCACGCTCCAGCGCATTGGTTATGAGATGTTCGACTCCTGGGCATCTGCATTCGGTCGAGTGGTTAAGGCCGTTGAGCTTCGGCCTGATGGCGGCGGTTATCGCGTTAATGCTAGGTTTAGCAAGTTTGTCAATCTGCCTGAGTTGATGTCGGTGTTTTCAGAGGTTGCTGACATTAAAACGAAGGAGATGCTGAGTCTGCCGACGCCCATCACGCACCGCGTTACAGTTGTTGCGGAAGGGAGCCCCACCCTGAAGGCGTTCGTTCAAACACTGGTTGAGCGTTCAGAGTCTATCCGCGCCGGAAAGGTTAAGGCAGATGTTGACAACATGCTCTCTGTCACATTTGATGGGCGCTGTGCCGCTACGGACATGCGATTGGTAGGCGGCGAGGACGAGGCTGGCAGCAAAGTCAATCTTTGTGTTGACAAGCTGGTTGAGGTGCATGCCAATACGACCAGTAATCTGGGCACCCAAGCTGTGTTTCTGGATATGTCTACGCCAAAGGGTGCGGGGGTTTGGAGTCTTTATGGAGACATGAAGGAGAAGCTGATTAAGCGCGGAATTCCCCCAAGTGAGATTGCTTTTATTCACGACGCCTCGACTGATGCGGCCAAAGAGAAGCTGTTTGCTAGCGTTCGGTCGGGCAAGACGCGAATCCTCCTCGGATCTACTGAGAAGATGGGTGTTGGGACGAACATCCAGAAGCGGCTTGTTGCACTCCATCATATCGACGCGCCCTGGAAGCCAAGCTGTGTCGAACAAAGGGAGGGCCGAATAGAGCGCCAAGGGAACGAGAACGAAGAGGTGACAATCTATCGGTACGTCACCAGCGGCTCCTTCGACTCGTATATGTGGCAATGTCTCCACAACAAGGCACGATTTATCGCCCAGGTGATGAGCGGTGAGGGCGGTCGATCAGCAGAGGATGCTGAGTTGTCGGCACTGTCCTACGCCGAGGTGAAGGCGCTCGCGTCGGGCAATCCACTGGTTCTTGAAAAGGCCGGTGTTGACGCTGATGTGCTGAAACTTGAAGCACTGCATCGCCAGTGGGTTAAGCAGACTGGTGATGCGCGCTACGCCCTGCGGACGCTGCCATCTCGGATTCACGCCTACAACCAGCTTGCTCGGGCACAGGACGAGGACGAGAAGGCCATCGTTGACGTATCTCACAAGAACTTCGAGATGGTCATCCGTGAAGAGGTTTTCACTGACCGCAAGGAGGCATCACGCCGATTGTTCTCGCTCATGCTTCGCAGCCGTGGCAATCAGGCTTTTTTGGCTGGGAACTTCGCTGGATTTGAGATGTGGATTGATGGCTCTGGCCGTGAAGCAGAGCTTTCGCTAAAGGGTCAAGCAACGTGGGACGTGCGCGTAGCTGCCCGCCACAACGGGCCTATTGATGCGATCATGGACACGATTCGCAACATTCGAGGAGAGTCAGAGCGGACGCTTCGGCGTCTGGACGCAATGAACCGCGATCTCTCTGTGGCTCGAGCTATGATGGATCAGGGCTTTGATCAGATGGGCCGATTGGAAGAGCTTCGGGCTCGCCAAGATAAAATCAACACCGAATTGGGTGTTTTTGAAGGAGCGAAAGCAGCGATTGATGATGCTGACCCGCAGGCGGCGAAAGCTGCTTAAACCCAAGCCCCTGATCTATACGATCAGGGGCTTTTTTTCAAATCTTGCGATCCGGCGCTGCTACCGAATGAATGATGTCGTGCGGTAAAACCGTCAGTCCAAGCGCCAATGGCACATTGAATCGGGCGTTCATCTGAAAGGTGATGTCGTAAATATCTGCCTCCGTGGCTTCTGTGTACTGTTTTTTTCTTGCCGCCATGAGTTCGATGTTCAACGGAGCCTTTTCGACCCTGGCCACGCTCTCTGGGAAGGTTGATTTATCTGCCGAAAGCGAGAGGAAGATCGCTTCGCGGATGCGGATGTCGATCCACGCCCAAGGAAGCTCGCACTCATCTGCGTAAGGGAGCGCCAATTTGCGGCTCTTGTACTGAATCGGCCCCTGTGTTGGTCCTCCAATGCACTGAGGGGAGTAGCGAGCAGCGAAGGAAGGCCCCCCAAGCTCGGCAAATGCGAGGTCTGCTGTCAATTTTTCAGAAAACGTCTCTGGCGTTTCACTTTCAGGCAGACAGTCTTGTCGAAGGTATAGAATGGCCCTGTCCTTCCAGGCGCGAATGAATGTTGCTGGAGGAAGGCGGATCGCAAATGACGGGTTTAGGCCCATTGCGATGGATAGGCGCTTCTCAAGATCCGTTCGAGGGAAGATCTCATCTTCAAATTTCCGTGAATCCATGATGCGCCTCCCGACAAGAGGGTAGCGTCGGCTTATAGAATCCCGTAACATCCAACTTAAGGATACTGGGTTGATGGCGCTGGATTTATTGTTGTTGGTAGTGGAGATGCTGAAGGCGAGCATTTTCTCATTGTCCTTTGAAGGTTCAGCCAGAACGACAGGCAGGGTCGCGCGGCTCCTTCGTCCATTTTAATGCGTGACGACGCGAGGCCAAAAACAATGTCTTTAATTAGCGAAAATGAGCATGAAAAGCTGCACTACGAGGACATGAGCCTCGAGCAGATCATGGAGGCAAGGGAGAGTCTCCTTCGCCCTATGGCGGAGAAGATCATCGATGCTCAGCAGCCACTTCGTGAACGCTATGTTGCGGTCATGAAGGAGATCAAATTCTTCGCAAGTGAGTACGGGATGACGGAGGAAAAGTACCTCTCCATGTCTCGCAGCCAAGTCATCAGCCATGTAGTCTCGGAGTTGAAGCGTCGCGAAGCTGCGGTCGTCACAACCCGAACTCCCGGCCACATCATCCCCAAGAAATACCACCACCCAAACAATCACGAACTTCAGTGGGCTGGTCGTGGTGCTAGGCCTCGGTGGGTGACTGAGTTCCTGCGGGAAAATCCGAGCATGTCTCTTGAGGACATGAAGATTCCTGAACAAGGACGGCGTTAAATCGGAATCTGAAGGCGACCGAGATCCGCGACGGCGTGTCGGGGGGTGCCGCCGATGCTGATGGAGTCAGCATCGGCGCGCCGCATGCAATCACCG
>BBPD01000189.1_pt2 | contig 39214 bp, 40 predicted proteins | sample 1344911 | NCBI WGS metagenome assembly BBPD01 (sample SAMD00019088, study PRJDB2971) | groundwater metagenome | biome: freshwater biome; feature: mineral spring; material: ground water | place: USA: CA, Sonoma | collected 2011-09 | depth surface m
GCCTCGTGACTGATGCGCATGGTCTTGTCGTCAGGATAGTCCAACACCAGGCGGCGGGCGATCTGCTCCGGGCTCGATCTGCTCCGGGCTCCAGGCAATGGCCCATCGTCGCGCCTTCCTTGGCCCATGTCGTCGGCCCTTCCATGCTATCGAGGGACCCGGCACCTTCGTCCCACAAGGGGCTTTGACAAGGCCGGCCAGCCGGTCCTGCACATAGGCATGCAAAGCCGGGTTCAGAACCAGCTTCGCTGTCTTCGGGCGCCGTGCGGATCGCTCGGCATGCCACTGGGCGGTTGTCGCACGATACTCCAGCCCGCCGCTTCGGGTAGCAGCATTGCAGCGCAGCTCGCGCGATATCGCCGATCCAGCGCGGCCAGGCCGACGGGCTATCTCGCGGACGCAATGGCCCTGCACGCGAAGCAGGGCAATCTCCTCCCGCTCAGCCAACGAAAGATACCGCCCGGAAAGCGGCTTTGCCGAAAGCCTGAACTTCGCTGGTGGCATGCCGCCCGCCTCCCGGAACCATCTGCTTCCGACAGGCTGTGACACGCCCGCTGATACAGCGGCATGCTCGCTGCCAAGCCCGGCGGCGATCCCCGACCAGAACCGCTGCTGCTCGTCGCGCCCCGACGCTGGCGGACGACCAGGCGAATACAAGGCTGCCCGCCCCGACCGATTCGAACGACGCTTCCTTAAACCCATCGCAACCTCCATCTCCATGGTGTTGCGACCACCGGTTGAATCCGCCCTATAAGCGGGCGGCGCCTGCCCGGTCGCGGTACCGGCACCCTTTTTCGTTCACCACCCTCAGCGCAAGCTAACGAATGACACCCTCGCGCCTAAAAGTTTACGTACTTTTGGCCGAATTCGCCCCCATTTTCCGTTGGTTGCGGCGCCTGCTGTTACCCCGGTGCTTCCAAAACGGCGATCGTGAGCCCATTTTTGCGGCAAAGCCGGGCCCGAAAGTGGCACCGTTTGCGCCTCCGGCGCGCGCACCCAATTGAAAACGTTTTCCTTCCCCGTTAAGATGCTCAGTGCAAGCAGCAGCCGAGGTCGAGCCCTATGGCTCCCACACCCTATGCACTGCGGCGCCTTCAGGGGTGAGCGATACCAGCTTGGCCCGGCCGTCGGACGGGTCGGGACGGATGGCGACAAAACCCTGCCGCTGCAGCCGGTCGAGCGTTGAGGTCATGGTCTGCTTGGTTATCTGAAAGGCGCGCGCCAGGCGGACAGGGGACCATTCGCCGCCCAGGCGCACAAGATGGTTTAGAATGGCAAATTGGGCGAGGCTCAGCCCTCTGACAAGCGCGGACTCGGCGACTGTGCGGCCGATCTGGTCGAGCATGCCGATCTCGGTGAAGAGGTGCCAAAGGCGCTGTTCGGAGGGGCTGAGCACCGTGGATCTCCATCGCTCAGTCGCAAAAGCAACTGGCGTATCAAGTTCGACGTCTGACCATTATAGTCAGATATCGAACTTGTCGAGCGGCCCGTTTCCGATAATCAGTGGGTCATGCCGGGTTCCGATGCGGAAGGCTGATCGCGTTCGGCCTGTCGGCCGGCGCGCGGTCGCGCTTGCCGCTGCGCGGATAGCGGATCGTCAGCGGGATGCGGTTTCAACCGCAAAGGCCGTTGGATCAGGATCGGGCTGTGGGATTTCAAAGGGCGGGGCGTTCGGCACGCTAAGAGAGATCCACGTGCAACACCTGGCAGAAACCGCCAGCTGCTGGATTGTGCAGATCACGGTTGGAGTGCCGGCGGGGTAGGCGCTGACCGGCAATCTGGTGGCTGCGCTGGCGATCGGCCTGCTGGAGCCGACAGTGCTGGCGCTTGTTTTTCGGTATTCACGCCTGGCTGTGGGAGCGGTAGGGCTCTGCTCCCGCACGCGCTTGAGGGGAGAGCCTGGCCTGAGCCGGTTCAGCTTGCGATGGTGCGGATGAGGGGTGTTCCTTCGAGCGTGCGCTGGACCGGGCATTTCGCAGCGACCTCGATCAGCTTCGCCCGCTGATCGGCCGTCAGCGCCGCGCCGGTCAGGCGAATGGCCTTGGTGAAGACATCCTGCCGGGGGCTGGCTGCGCCCTCGCCGCCCTTGCTGTGGGTCAGCTCCACCTCGACATGTTCCAGCGGCCATTTCTGCTGCAGCGCGTACCAGCGCACTGTCATGGCGGTACACTCGCCAAGCGCTGCCGTCAGCAGGTCATAGGGAGAAGGGCCCAAGTCGGCGCCGCCCATTGCGGCCGGCTCGTCGCCGGTCAGCCTGTGTCCGGACATGGTGATGGCGACCGCATAGGGGCTGGCGCCGGTCTCGGTCACATGGGCGGTTTGGATGTCGTTGGCCATGACTCTTGCTCCCGCTATTGCTGTGCCTTTCGCCAGGCGAGATAGCCGCGCAATTCGGTGCGCAGGGGCCCGGCCAGCAGATAGACCCCGATGATGTTCGGGATCGCCATCAGGAAATAGACGGAATCGACGAAATCGACGATCCTGCCCAGTTCGAGGATCACGCCGAGCGGCAGGATGCAGCAAAAGGCGGTCTTGATCGCAATCTCGCGCTTGGGGCCATGGCCGGCAAGGTGCTGGAAGGCTTCGGCTGCGTAGTAGCCGTTGGCGATGACGGTTGCGTAGGCGAACAGGAACACGGCAACCGCCAGCAGCGCGGGAAACCAGGGGCTGATGGTGGCAAAGGCCGCCGTTGCGATTGCGACACCCTCAAGCCCGCCGTTGGTGGCCGGGTTCCAGGTGTCGGCGACCACGAAGGCGATGCCGGTGACGCTGCACATCACCACCGTGTCCATGAAGGGCTCGATCAGCGCGACGAGGCCCTCGGATGCCGGGTGGCGGGTCTTGGCTTGGGCATGGGCGGCGACCGCGGTGCCGAGGCCTGCCTCGCAGCTGTAGACGGCGCGGCGCATGCCCGTGACGAAGGCGCCGAGGATTCCGCCGAAGGCGCTCTGGGTGTTAAATGCCTCGGACAGGATCAGGCCGACGGCGCCGGGCACGCGGTCGAGTTTGAAGAGGATGATCGCCAGGCAGCCCGACATGAAGATCAGCGACATGGCCGGGACCAGAATGGAGGTTGCCCGCGCGATCCAGCGGATCGAGCCCAGAAGGACGAGGGCGACGAGGATCGCAAACAGGACGCCGAAGCCCAGGCGGCTATCGAAGCCGAGCTGTTCTGCCACCGGCGGATAGGCCTGGTTGACCTGGAACAGCGAGAGCGACCCGCCGATCATCAGGAAGGCGTAGCAGAGCCCGAGCGACCGGCCGAGCCGGGGCCGGCCGATGGAGGCAAGCCCGCGCTCAAGCGTGACCCAGGCGCCGCCGTGGATCCGCCCGTCGGGCATCACCTCGCGGAACATCAGGCCCAGCGTCACCTCGGCGCATTTGAGGCCCATGGCGAACAGCCCGATCACGAACATCCAGAAAATGGCGCCGGGCCCGCCGACCGTCAGAGCGACGCCGACGCCGGCGATGTTGCCGAGCCCGATTGTGCCCGAAAGGGCAGTCGCAAGGGCCGCGAACTGGGTGACTTCGCCGGGTGCCGACGGGTCCCAATAGCGGCCGCGCAGGATCCGCCAGGCCTCCGAGAAGCCCGCGATCTGGGGAATGCCCATCCAGACGGTCAGCCCGACCATGGCAGTCGCCAGCCACAGCACGATCAGCTGGATGTCCACTCCGCCGATGGTGAATGTGTAGAACACGAAGCCCGAGAGCAGGTCGATGCCTGTCTCGATGGCGGAAACAAGGGTCATCGGGCTCCTGTCTCGGGGGCCGGCTGGCCAAGCGTCGCGTCGATGCGGCCGAGCATCCAGGGCAGGAAGGGGTTGGAGCTGACCCTGGCAACCATGGCCGGCGAGACCGAGAGGACGCCATTCTCGCCCCGGACGGCGAGCGCGCCCAGCGCCACGCCCTGCGGATCGTCCGGTGAGGGATCGGCCCCGTAAAGCCCGTCGGACAGGGGGAAGGGGAGCGCGACATGGCCGAGCGAGGTGAAGTCCTGCCGGTAGGGAATGCCGATGGGTGTATCGACTGCGCCGGTTGCGCCGGCCTCGTAGGTGCGGGCGACGGTGTCGGTGCTGCCCGGACGTGCGTTGGTGACGATCGAGAGGCGGTAAGGGCGCGGTGAAGCGGGAAGGAGGGTTTTGACGGCAACGCGTGCGGAATCCCGGACCAGGGGGCCGACATAGGCGGCGCGGTTGATGTCGAACAGCACAAGCTCGGAGCCGTTGGCGGGCAGCTGGTCGTAGAGGGCGGTGACGACGGCGCGCGCGCTGACCGTGGAATCGACCGCCGACTGGAAGGCGAGGATTGGCGGAAGCCTGCCGAGGCGCTTCTCTGCGCGGGCTGCCTCCAGCTTGTCGGCAAGCAGGGTGGTGATGCGGTGCGCCTCGACGCCAGCCTTCACAGGAAAGCTGTTATATTTGAACGGGTTGTATTCTGGAATGATGTCAAGCCAGGCGGCCTTCACGAAGGCGGGGAAGATGGCCGGCAGGCCGGCGACCCCGGTGAAGCGGGCAAACGGCGTGAGCCCGATCATCGGTGAGACGAGGATAACGCGGTCGGGCGCGCCGAGCGCCGGATCGTCGGTGGCGTCGAGCGCATGGGCGACCGCCAGCGCGCCGCCATTGGAGTAGCCGGCGATGTGCAGCGGCAGGTTCGGGGCGGCGCGGCGCGCCTCGCGGACGGCGAGGCGGGTTGCCGCCTGCCAGTGTTCGACTGTTGCCCTGGTGAGGCCGCTCGGCACCGTGCCGTGGCCCGGCAGGCGGATGGCGACGACATGCCAGCCGCGCGCGGTGTAGAGATCGGCGACGTGGCGCAGGGAGTAGGGCACATCGGTAAGGCCATGCAGCAGTACGACCGCACCGCGCGTCTGTTCCGACGGCGGGCGCGACAGGCTGCGGTTCCAATCCTGCTTGAGATTGGCCGGGTTCATCGGCGCGCCTGCGAAATAGCGGTTCTGCGGAACCTGCGCTGCCTTGGGCAGCCTGTCTGTCACATCGGCGCGTACGGCGGCCATTATGGCCTGTTCGCGATGCATCCATTGCGCCCAGTCCATATTGTCGATCTGGCCTGCGGTGGGCTCATCGGGCACATGCAGGTGCCAGGGTTGCAGCGGCGGACCGCGCATCGATTGCCAGCCACGGACGACGAACACAGCCGCCAGCAGAAGCGCTGCGCCGATCAACACATATTTGAGCACCCCCAGCGCGAACGACATCGCGTGCACGCTAGCCGACAAGAGGCTGCCGGCGAAGCGCTTTGTTCCGGCCGCGGCGGAAATCGGCACAGGCATTGTAAAAATCCGACATGGTGGCAATTTGGCGCCGTGGCTGGAGCGCGGGGCGCCAAGCCCCTATCTGATCGGCATGGCACCCGATGTTCGCGACTGGCTTCAGCCGAAACCCGAGGGGCTGTATCTGCCAACGGCCGACGCCTGGATCGACCCGGCGCGACCCGTGGCGCGCGCGATCATTACCCATGGCCATTCCGATCACGCGCGCGGCGGCCATGGCGAGGTGTGGGCGACCGCGGCGACGCTTGCCATAATGGCCGAACGCTATGGCGCGCAGCCCGGCGGCAGGGCGCTTGCCTATGGCGCGGCGATCGAACTGGGTGGGGTGCAGCTGAGCCTGCATCCGGCCGGGCATGTTCTGGGCTCGGCACAGGTGCGGCTGGAGCGGGACGGCGCAGCGGTCGTGGTGTCGGGCGATTACAAGCGGGCTCCGGACCCGACCTGCCTGCCGTTCGAACCGGTGCCATGTGATATCTTCATCACCGAGGCGACCTTCGCCTTGCCGGTGTTCCGACACCCGTCCGCAAGCGTCGAAATCGGCCGTGCGCTTGCGGCGCTGGACGCGAACCCCGAGCGCTGTCTCCTGATCGGGGCCTATGCACTGGGCAAAGCGCAGCGCGTCGTGGCGCTGCTGCGGGCTGCGGGCCATGCGGCGCCCATTTATCTGCACGGTGCGATGCAGCGGCTGATGGCGCTGTACCAGGCGCACGGGATCGATCTTGGCGAGCTGCGGCCGGTGGCCGGCGTGCCTGCGGCCGAGCTGAAGGGGCATGTGGTGATGGCGCCGCCCTCGGCGCTTGCGGATCGCTGGAGCCGCCGGCTGCCCGACCCGATCACCGCCATGGCCTCGGGCTGGATGCGGGTTCGCGCGCGGGCCCGCCAGCGTGGCGTGGAGCTGCCGCTGGTGATTTCCGACCATGCGGACTGGGACGAGCTGACTGCGACCGTGCGCGAATTGCGCCCCAAGGAGCTGTGGGTGACGCACGGGCGCGACGATGCGCTGGTGCACTGGTGTGCCCTGCACCAGATCAAGGCGCGGGCACTGCACCTGGTGGGCCGCGAGGACGAGGATGACTGAACCTCCGGCTGATGTGCGCGGGCTCTCGGGCTTTGCCGACCTGCTCGACGGCCTGTCCTTTGCGGGCGGGCGCAATGCCAAGCTGAAGCTGATGGCAAGCTGGTTGCGCGCCACGCCCGACCCGGACCGGGGGTGGGGGCTGGCCGCGCTGACGGGCGGGCTGGACCTGCCGGGCGTGAAGCCCGCGCTGATCCGGGCGCTGATCGAGGACCGGGTGGACCCGCTGCTGTTCCGCCTGTCGTACGACTATGTGGGCGACCTTGCCGAAACGGTGTCGCTGTTGTGGGAGGGGCAGGCGACCGGCCCGGCGCCGGGGCTGGCCGAGGTGGTCGACCGGTTGCGTGCGCTGCGCCGGGTGGATGCGCCGGCCGTGCTTGCGGGGCTGCTGGACCGGATGGATGCGCCGGCGCGGTATGCGCTGCTGAAACTGGCGACCGGCAACCTGCGTGTCGGGGCGGGCGCCCGGCTTGCGCGCCTTGCGGTGGCGCAGGCGTTCGACCTGTCGGTCGACGCGGTCGAGGAGCATTGGCACGGGCTTGAGCCGCCCTATCAGCAGCTTTTCGCCTGGGGGGAGGGGCATGCCGGGCCGCCCGATCTGGCAGCCCAGCCGCTGTTCCGGCCCTTCATGCTGGCGCACCCGCTGGACGAGCCCGAGGCGCTGGAGGTGGCGGCTTTTTCAGCCGAGTGGAAGTGGGACGGGATTCGCGCGATGGCGGTGCGGGTGGGTGCCGAGGTGCGGCTCTATTCGCGCGACGGCAACGAGATTTCGCGCACATTCCCCGAAATCGCCGACGCGATGAGGCAAGAGGCGGTGCTGGACGGCGAGCTGCTGGTTCGGGGCGCGGCCGGTGTCGCCAGCTTCAACGCGTTGCAGCAGCGGCTGGGCCGCAAGACCGTCAGCGCGAAGATGCTGGCCGACTATCCGGTTTTCCTGCGCTGCTATGATCTGCTGTTCGACGGCAGGGACGATGTGCGCGAGGCGCCGCTGACCGAACGTCGGGCGCGGCTTGTCGATGTGGTGGGGCGCCTCGACCCGGCGCGCTTTGACCTGTCGCCCGACCTCCAGGCCGACAGCCTCGAAGAGCTTGCCGAGTTCAGGGCCTCGCCCCCGGACCCGGCGATCGAGGGGCTGATGCTGAAGCGGCGCGACAGCCCCTATCTGCCCGGCCGGCGGACGGGGCTGTGGTACAAGTGGAAGCGTCAGCCGCTGAATGCCGACTGCGTGCTGATGTATGCCCAGCGCGGGCACGGCAAGCGATCGAGCTTCTATTCGGACTTTACCTTCGGGGCCTGGGCTGGCGATCCGCAGGACGGCGGCCAGCTGCTGCCGGTGGGCAAGGCCTATTTCGGGTTCACGGATGCCGAGCTGAAGTGGCTGGACCAGTGGGTGCGGGCCCACACTACGGCGCGCTTCGGCCCGGTGCGCGAGGTGGAGAAGAGCCTGGTGCTTGAAGTCGCCTTCGATGCGATCGGCCCCTCCACGCGCCACAAGTCGGGGCTTGCGATGCGGTTCCCGCGCATTTCGCGCATCCGCACCGACAAGCCGGCGGCCGAGGCGGACCGGCTGGAAACGCTGCGCGCACTGGGCAACTGAAAGCGCTGGCCCGACGGCAGGGAAGGGCGCATGATAAACCGGGCAGCCTTTCGCCCCGCCGCAGCTGGCGCAGCCGAGGACAGCCGATGGCCGATCTGCAACTCATCTATGTTTCGCGGTCGTTCGGATTTGATTCCGCAACGCTGGCGGGAATTCTGCTCGATGCCAGGCGCTGCAACGCCCGCGACGGAATCACCGGCTCGCTGGTCTGTCGGGAGGACCTGTACCTGCAGCTGCTGGAAGGGCCTAAGGACAAGGTGGAGGCCTGCTTTGCCCGCATCGGGAAGGACGATCGACATGTGAATGTCCGGCTGATTTCGTGTGAGACGGGGCGCGAGCGACTGTTCCCGGAATGGGCCATGCGCGACGATCCGGCCCGGTCCTGGATGTGGAGCGCAGCCGATGTCGCGGCGGGTGCTGCGGACAGGGCCACCGCCGAGGACGTGCTGGCAATCTTCGAGCGGATCGCGCGCGAGCCGGCGGAGGCGGAGTCGCGGTCGCGCTGCCCGATGGGCCGCGGCTAGCCGCGCGCGGCTGCCTCGAGCATGCGGCGGGCCACTGCACGCATCTCTGGATCCACCATGTCGGGGCCGATCGCGCTGATGACCAGCAGGCCCTCGCGCACGGCGCCGACGATCCGGGCGAGCTTGACCGGATCATGGTCCGGGTTCACTGCGCCGGCCTTCTGGGCTGCAGCAAGCCGTTCGCCGAACAGGGCCGAAATGCCGCGGTAGTGGCGGTCCATTATGGCGTGGATGCGCGGGTTGCGCGTGGCCTCGGCGTGCAGATCGAAGGCGAGCGCGCCTTCGAGCAGCTTTCCCGGCTTGCTGTAGGGGAGCGACATGAACTCCGAAGAAGCGACGGCCGCATCCAGAAGCTCGTCCAGCGTGTGCAGCTGCTGGGCATAGCCGCGGATTGCCGCCAGATCGGCCTCGGCCATTGCCTCGATCAGCGCTTCCTTCGAGGGGAAATAATAATAAAGGTGGCCCGGGGAAATTCCGGCTTCCTTGCAGATGGTGGCGATCGAGGTGCCGCGCAGCCCCTCGCGGATGAAGGCGTGGGCGGCCGCCTGCAGGATGTCGCTGCGGCGCTGGGCTTCGCGGTCCGGATCGCGCTTGCGGGCCATCGCTGCGGGTTACCCCCTTGACGGAGCCTGCGCAAGATTTAATAAGCCGAACGTTCGCTCTAAGAACAGACGGGGGACCGGCCTTTGCCCTGGATTGCGCTCAGGATGCTGACGGGAGATCGGGTGAAGTATTTCGGCCTGATCTTCGGCATTGCTTTTTCGACCCTGCTGATCGGGCAGCAGGCGACCCTGTTCACCAACCTGATGCTGCGCTCGGCCTCGGGCGTGTTCGCGGTTTCCGAGGCGGATATCTGGGTGATGGACCCCAAGGCGCAAGGGACGGATGCGACGCTTGCGCTGCCGTCCACCGCACTGGACCGGGTGCGTGGCGTGCCGGGCGTGCTGTGGGCCGTTCCGCACCTGCGCGAAGCCGGAACCGTGCGCACCGAGGAAGGTGCGCTGGAGCGGGTGGCCGTGGTGGGTGTGGACGACGCGACGCTGGTGGGTCTTCCGAGGAAGATCGTGGAAGGTGCGCGCGAGGATCTGTTTCGCCGCGACGCGATCCTGGTGGACACCGTCGGCTTCCAGAAGATCTTCCCGGGAGCGGCGAAGGGCGCCGGCCGGGAGCTTGAGCTGAACGACCGGCGCGCGCTGATCGTCGGCCGGGTTGATACCAATCCCGGCTTCAGTGCGGGCGTGATCTTCTACACCCGCTATTCCAGCGCGCTCGGCTTCGTGCCGGGAAACCGCAACCGGATGACCTTCGTGATCGCCAAGGCTGCACCCGGAGAAGACCCTCGCGAGGTGGCGAGGCGCATCGAGGCGCGGACCGGGCTGAAGGCGCGCGAGCGGCGCGACTGGGTGTGGGACAACATCGGATTCATCGCGTCCAGCACCGGCATCCCCTTCAACTTCGGCATCACCGTCCTGCTGGGAATTATCGTGGGCGTGGCGATCGTCGGCCTGACCTTCAGCCTGTTCATTCGCGACAACATCAAGCAGTTCGGTGCGCTGAAGGCGATCGGGGTCACCAACGGCGGCATCCTGAAGATGGTGCTGACGCAGTCCGTCTGGATCGCCGTCATCGGCTATGGAATGGGCGCGGCCTTCACGGCGCTGTTCATCTGGGGCACCAGCGGAACCGGCCAGTTCAAGGGATTTTTCCTGCCGGGCGAGATCATGGCGGGCGTTGCCGTGCTGGTGTTCGTGATGGTGATCCTGACCGGCCTGTTCGCGGTTCGCGACGTGCTGAAGCTGGAGCCGGCGGAGGTTTTCCGGTGAACCCGTCCGCCGTTGAACAATCCGCCATCCGCATCGAGGGTATCCGCAAGAGTTTCGGCAGCGGCGACACAAGGGTGGAGGTGCTGCGTGGCATTTCGGCCGACATCGACGCCGGCAAGCTGACCTATCTCGTTGGCGAATCCGGGTCCGGCAAGACGACCCTGATCTCCATCATCGCCGGCATCCTGTTTCCCGATGCGGGGCGCATAAGCCTGTTTGGAACCGACATCTACGATCTGCCGGGCAATGATCTTGTCAGCTTCCGCCTGCAGAACATCGGCTTCATCTTCCAGCAGTACAACCTGCTTCCCACCCTGACGGCAGCCCAGAATGCCGCCGTGCCGCTGATTGCGGCCGGCATCAAGCGGGCCGAGGCAACCGAGCGCGGTGCGGCCGTGCTGGAGCGGCTGGGACTTGGGCGACTGGTCGACCGGCTGCCGCGCCAGCTGTCGGGCGGCCAGCAGCAGCGCGTCGCCATCGCCCGTGCGCTGGTGCACGAACCCAGGCTGGTTGTCTGCGACGAGCCGACGGCTGCGCTCGATGCCGCCTCGGGGCGTCGCGTGATGGAGCTTTTGAAGAATGTGGCGCTGGAGGCGGGGCGCGCCGTCCTCATCGTCACCCACGACAACCGCATCTTCTCGCTCGCCGACCGCATCATCGGGATGGAGGACGGCAGGATCACCCACGACGGGGCAGAGGCTCCGGAAGAGGCACATTCATGACACGACCCAGCTTCAGCCGTTACGGGCTTCCTGTTCTTGCCGTCCTCGGCCTGGTCTTTGCGGCGTGGGTGGTGCTGTCGGGCAGGCCCGATCGCAGCATGACCGAACCGCCGGTCTCTCCGCCGCGGGTTCCAGCGGAACAGCGGGGCGGCACGGTTTCGGGCGCGGGGCTTGTGGAACCGGCCTCCGAACTGGTGGCGTTGTCGCCGCTGGTGCCCGGCGTTGTCTCGAAGCTGATGGTGACTGCAGGCGACCGGGTCGTGGCAGGGCAGTTGCTGCTGGTGCTGGACAGCCGGGATGCCGAGGCGGCCTTGAAGGAAGCCGAGGCCGCGCGCGAATTTGCCGACAAGTCTCTCGTGTCGGCCCGGGTGGATGTGGCAAATGCGCGCCGGCAGCTGGATCTGTTGTTGGGCGTATCCGATCCGGCCGCTGTCGCAGAGCAGCAGCGGCTGGACCGGCGCCAGGCGCTGGCGACTGCGGACGCGCGGGCAGCGGTGGCCGAGGCCGACCGGGCGCGGGCGGAGGCCGCGATCGCCAGCGCACGAACGGAGATTGCGCGGCGGCAGATCCGGGCGCCGCGGGCCGGCGAGATCCTGCAGGTTCGCACCCGGGCAGGGCAGTATGTAACGGCAGGGCCCGGGCCCAACAACGCCGACGCGCCGATCACGATGGGCCAAACGCGGCCTTTGCATGTGCGGGTGGACGTGGACGAGACGGAGATCAATCGGGTGCGCCGGGGGAGCGCCGCGATGGTGAGCACGCGTGGACCCGGCGCCCGGCAGGTATCGGCCCGCTTTGTTCGGCTGGAGCCGCTGGTGATCCCGAAACGCAGCCTTACCAACCAGGCCGGCGAGCGGGTGGATGTACGCGTGCTGCAGCTGATCTATGCCCTGCCCGAGGACGCGACCGGCTTTTCGGTCGGCCAGCAGGTCGACGCGTTCCTGCCGGCGCAGGAGCCGGGGAAGTGAAACACCTGCTCCCCCTGCTGCTGTTGCTGGGTGGTTGCGCGACGGTTGCCCCGACACCCGCGCCCGAGCCGCTGGTGCCGTTGGGCCATGTGGCGCCGACGCTGCCGCCTTCGTCCGGGCCGGCCCTTCGCGCGGTGCTGGGGCAGGACCCGGCTCTGGCCCCGCTGCTGGCAGCCGCGCTGGAAGGCAGCCCCGATCTCGAAACGGCGGCCGCGCGCGTGCTGCAGGCCCGCGCCGGACTGCGCGCTGCCCGGGCGCGAATGGCGCCCACGGTCGATGCAAATGCTTCTGCCGCGCGCATCCGTCAGTCGCGGGAACAGTTCGGGCCCAATGCACCGGCGGGGCTCGTCATCCCCACGCTGACCTTCTTCGAGCCCTCCCTGGCTGCCGGCTGGGAGGTTGATCTGTTCGGGCGGCTGGCGGCGAGCCGGAAGGCGGCGGCTGCCCGCCTGACCGCAGCCGGCGCGGATGCAGACGCCGTGCGGCTGACGCTGGAAACCGATATTGCGCGCAGCCTGGTGGCTGTCCGCGGCCTCGACGGGCGCATCGCAGCGGCTACGGAGGCCATCGCCGCTGCCCGTGCCCTCGACCATCTGGCCCGGGTGCGGGCAGAGGCAGGGCTTGTGACCGGCCTTGACCAAGCGACCACGACAGCAGATGTCGCGCAGGCCGAGGCGGCGCTTGCGCCACTCGTCGCGGATCGTGCTGCGCGGGTTGCAACGCTCAGCCGCCTGACAGGCCTTTCCGTCGCCAGGGTTGCCCAGACGGTCGGCGACGAAGTCCCCCTTCCGGCGGCGTCGGACTGGGCGCTTGCTGATGTCCCGTCGGACTATTTGAAGCGACGCCCCGACATTCGCTTTGCGGCAGCGCAACTTCATGCGGCCGACGCCGAGGTGGCCGCAGCGGTCGCTGCCCGCTATCCGGGCCTGACCCTGACGGGCAGCCTCGGTTGGCTGTCTACGACTGTTGCAAACCTGTTCACCGGCGATGCCCTTGCAGCAACGGTCGGGGCAGCCCTGTCGGGCCCGCTCCTCGATTTCGGGCGGACGGCGGCCGAAGTCGATCGCACGCGCGCTGTCGTCGCGGAGGCTGTGGCCCAATACAAGGCCTCCGTGCTTCAGGCGCTGGCGGATGTGGAGACCGAACTTGCTGCGGCCCGCAACGCACAGTTGCAGGCAGCCGAACTGCAGCGGACGGTCAATGCGCTGACGACCGCACGCCGGCTGTCCGAAAGCCAGTATCGTGGCGGGTTGACCGATGCGCGCACGGTATCGGAGGCCGCCCGGCGTCTGTCCGATGCACGCGACCGGCAAACGGCTGCCGATGCCCTGGCAATCGACGCTGCGCTGCGGCTTGAACAGGCGACCGGCGGGCCGCTTGTGCCGGCAACGGGGTCGCCCTGAAGGCACCGTTTGCCTTTCCTGCTGCAATTGTTCACAATCGGCCTGCCCGCAAGGTCTTGGTCAGATCGTTCGCCATGGTTACTCTGAAGCGCTTGAAACCGGAGTGCCTGCTTGTTTCGCTGGGTCGTCTTTCTTCTGCTGGCTGTTGTGCCGACCCCGCTACTTGCCCAGTGGCAGGTGGCGGAGACTGCGCATTTCCGCCTGCACGGCGCGGTTGCACCGGGCCTTCTGGTCGAACGCGCCGCCCTGCTTGAGGATTTCCATGCGCTGATGGTGCGCGTGACCGGGCGGAGCCTGCCGCCCGACGCTCCGCGGCTCGACGTCTTTCTGGTCGACAGGATCGAGGACCTGCCGCCGCGCCAGAAGCTTCCACCCGGCGCTGCCGGCTATTATCTTGCAGATTCCGGCCGGATTTCGGCCGTTGCTCTTGCCGATCCCGGCGGCGGGCCGCGTGCGCTCGGCGCCTCCGAGCTGCTGCTGCACGAATATGCGCACCATTTCATGCTCGGCGCCGGCAGTTTCGCCTATCCGGCCTGGTATGTGGAAGGTTTTGCGGAATATTTCGCAACCGCCGAGTTTGCTCCCCACGAGATCCTGCTGGGTCAGGCGAGCAGCGCCCGGCGCCACGCGCTCGAGAGCGGAAAATGGCTGCCGATGGAGCGCCTGCTTGCGCGGTCCCCCAGCATTGCGGGCGGGCAGGACGCCGCCATGTTCTACGCGCAGAGCTGGCTTCTCACCCATTATCTGGTCCGGGCACCAGGCTTTCACAAACCGCTCGCAGCCTATCTGAAGGCACATGCGGCAGGGGCCGATCCGGTGGAAGCGTTCCGAACCCATATCGACCGCGATCTGGCGGGCTTCGAACGGCGGATGCGGCGCTATCTGGCCTCGGAGGCGACCTCGACCAGGTTCGACCGGTCCGAGGGCGCGCCCGCCGATATCCGGCTGACAGCCCTGTCGCCCGAAGCGTCGCGCCTGTTGCCGCTGCTGGTGGCGTTGGAACATGCCGGAATCGGCCCAAGCGGGGCGCTTTCCATCGATGCCCTTCGGAATGCGGTCGGCGAGGCCGGCTGCGCGGCGCCGGACCCCATGGCGCGCCGCACGCTCGCGCTGGCCGAGCTGGAGGCCGGCAATCTTGCGGCTGCCGTCCCGCTGCTGGATGGCCTGCTGGCCGAAACCCCGGACGATCCCGATTTGCTGCGCTGGCGCGCCCGGGCAGCGAGGGCGCGCAAGACGGTTGAGGGCAATGCGGCAGCGATCGCCTTTCTGGGGCAGGCGCTCGCCAGTGCCCCCTCGGATTGGCGGGTGCTGCACGCTTATGCCCGGGCGCAGCGCCTGCCCGGCGGCGGCCTGCCCGACAACGCCCTGGAGGCGCTTTTGAAGGCGCATCGGCTTGCGCCGCAGGTGTCGGAAATCGTTCTCGATGCGGCGCTGGCCCTTTCCCAGGCCGGGCGCATGCCCGAGGCCGTGCAGGTGCTGGAGCCGCTTGCCTGGGCGCCGCACGGCGGGCCGGCGGCGGGCATCGCCCAGCGCATGCTGTCGCGCGCCCGCGCGGGCGACAGGGCAGGCCTGCTGGCCGAGGTTGCCGACATCCAGCGGCGGCATACCGCCCGCATTGCAGCCGTCGGGGCGTCGCAGCCTCAACGGTAGCGGATCAGCCCTTCCTGTACGACGGTCGCAACCAGGGTTCCGTCGGTTGCGAAGATCTTTCCGATGTTCAGCCCGCGCCCGCCGGATGCCGCCGGGCTTGCCTGGTCGAACAGGTGCCAGGCAGAGGGATCGGGCTCCCGGTGGAACCAGATGGCGTGGTCCAGGCTGGCGGCCTGCAGTTTCGGGTCCATCCAGCCGACGGCATGTGGCAGCAGGCAAGTGTCCAGCAAGGTCATGTCGGTTGCATAGGCGAACAGGGCGGCGCGCGCAGCCCGGGCTTCGGGCACGGCACCGTCGGCGCGGAACCAGTTCTGCGAGGCGGGGGGCAGGGCCTTTGGCTCGAACGGGTTGGTCGGCTGGACGGGGCGGAATTCGAACGGGCGGTCACGGCTTGCCCACACGGTGCGCCATGGTTCGGGGATACGGTCGCCGGCCTTCGCATTCCATTCGGCTTCGCTCAGCAGTCCGTCGGGGCCAATGGTTTGGGGCATCGGATCCTGGTGTGAAAAGCCCCCCTCGCGATGCTGGAAGCTTGCAGCCAGCGCGAAAATCGCACGGCCGTGCTGGATCGCGGTTACGCGGCGGGTGGTGAAGCTGGCTCCGTCGCGTTCGCGATCCACCCTGTAGAGGATCGGGATGCGCGGCTCGCCGGGGCGGATGAAATAGCTGTGCAGCGAATGGACCGGGCGATCGTCGGGAACGGTGCGCTGCGCGGCGGCGAGTGCCTGGGCGACCACCTGCCCGCCATAAACCCGGACCCAGCCGGCATCGGTGTTGGCGCCGCGATAGAGATCGAGTTCGATTTCCTCGACATCGAGAAGCTGGACCAGGCGGGAGAAAGGCGTCGACATTGTGGGCTGCCGGTAATGGCCTGGGCTTCGGGTTGCAAGCCGCCGGGCCGCTTGGCACAGGCGTGCGATGCTGGCGCCCTTTCTCGTTTCGACAGCGACCGTCCTTGTCGCCGAGATGGGCGACAAGACGCAGATCGCAACGGTCGCGCTTGCAGCCCGCTTCGAGGCGCCGGTTGCGGTGACGCTTGGGACGACCGCGGGCATGATGCTGGCCAATGGGCCCGCGGTGATCTTTGCCGACCGGCTGCTGACGTTGCTGCCGCTGAAGCTGCTGCGGCTTGCGGCTGCGACCATCTTCGCGGCGCTGGGTGTCGCCACGCTGCTGGCATGAAGGCGTTGGCTGCCATTCTGGTGATGATGGGGGTGCCGCTGGCCGCCCGGCCCGTCGATGCCCCCGTCACGCTGGAGGATGGTCGGGTCCTCAATCTCTGGTGCGAAGGCCGGCGCGGGCCCGTGGTGCTGTTCGACAGCGGCTGGTCGGCCGACAGCCGGGCCTGGCAGCGGGTGATGGCCGGCCTTGCCGGCCGCGCGCGCGTGTGCGCGCAAGACAGGGCAGGGCAAGGCCGCAGCAGCCCCGGGCCGCTGCCCCGCGATGGCGAGGCGGTGGCGCGCGATCTCCACGCGGCGCTGACGCGGAGGGCGCTGCCCGGGCCCTGGGTGCTGGTCGGCCATTCGCTCGGGGGGCTCAACATGCGCCATTTCGTGCGGCTGTATCCGGGGGATGTGGCGGGGCTGGTGCTGGTCGATCCGACCTCGCCGACGGGTCCGGGTGCGTTCGCAGCGCAGGTGGCGCGGTCGCGGGGGTGCGTGGAGGCGCTGAAGAGCGGGCTGTTCCCGGCCGGGCAGCCGGAACTGGCACGCTGCAAGGGCGACGATCCGGCAAAGGCGCTTTCGAAGTGGGAGGCCCGGCTGTCTGAGATCGAGTCTGTCGGGCGGACGACCTCGGATGGCTTGCGCGAGCAGAAGAACGGCAGCCTGGCGGTGCCCTTGATTGTGCTGCGCCCGGGCGGTCAGGCAAAGCTGCCGGACGGCACAGCTTTCGCAGACCCAATCGCGAACCTGTCGGCCAACGGAGAGGCCCGATTGATCGAGGGCTCGGGCCACATGATGATGCTCGACCGACCAGACGCCATCGTGACAGCGGTGAAGGACGTTCTGGAAGCTGTTGACCGCCGCCGATCGGTCAGTCGCGAAACGGGTCCCGCACGAGGATGGTGTCGTCGCGTTCCGGAGAGGTGCTGACCAGCGCCACCGGGCAATCGATCAGTTCCTCGATGCGGCGGATATATTTGATGGCAGCGGCCGGCAGGTCGGCCCAGCTGCGCGCGCCCTGGGTGCTTTCCTGCCAGCCCTCGAACCGTTCATAAACCGGCGTCGCCGCTGCCTGTTCGGCAGCGCTTGCCGGCAGATGGTCGAGCCTTCGGCCGTTCACCTCGTAGCCGATGCAGACCAGCAGCTCCTCGAAACCGTCCAGCACGTCGAGCTTGGTCAGCGCGATCCCGTCCACGCCCGACAGCGTGATCGACTGGCGCACCAGTGCTGCGTCGAACCAGCCGCAACGGCGCTTGCGGCCGGTCACGGTTCCGAATTCGCGCCCGCGTTCGCCCAGGCGCTCGCCTGTCGCATCGGTCAGCTCGGTGGGGAAGGGGCCCGAGCCGACGCGGGTGGTGTAGGCCTTCACGATGCCCAGCACATAGGAAAGCGCGGACGGGCCCATGCCCGCGCCCGCCGCCGCCTGGCCTGCCACCACGTTGGACGAGGTGACGAAGGGATAGGTGCCGTGATCGACATCGAGCAGCACCCCTTGCGCGCCCTCGAACAGGATGCGCGCGCGCTGCCGCCGCTTGGCGGCCAGAGTCACCCAGACGGGGGCAGCATAAGGCAGGATTTCGGGCGCGATGGCGCCGAGTTCGTCCAGCAGCGCCGCACGCTCGATTGGCTCCACCCCGAAGCCGGCGCGCAGCGCATTGTGATGGGCCAGCAGCCGGTCGATCTGCGGGGCGGCACTGTCAAGGTCGGCAAGGTCGCACACGCGCAGCGCCCGGCGGCCCACCTTGTCCTCATAGGCCGGGCCGATGCCGCGCCTTGTGGTGCCGATCTTGCCGGCACCCGATGCATCCTCGCGAAGCGCGTCGAGATCGCGGTGGAAGGGCAGGATCAGCGAGCAGCTGTCGGCGACCATCAGCTTCTCGGGATTGATCGTGACACCCTGGGCGCGCAGACGTGCGATTTCGTCCCTCAGCGCCCACGGGTCGAGCACCACGCCGTTGCCGATGCAGCTGAGCGTGCCGCGCACGATGCCCGATGGCAGCAGCGACAGCTTGTACACCTGGTTGCCGACGACAAGGGTATGCCCGGCGTTGTGGCCGCCCTGAAAGCGGACCACCACATCCGCCCGCGCCGACAACCAGTCGACGATCTTGCCTTTCCCCTCGTCGCCCCACTGGGCGCCGATCACGACCACATTCGCCAAGAGATGTTCCTTTCCTGTCAGCCCTTAGCGACAGGTTCGCATCCGTTCCAGACGTGCGAGCAGCCTTCGTCGGAATCCATCGGCGAAAGGGCCTGGACCGTGGCCCATCCCTCTGCCCTCAGCCGCGTGGCAATGTCAGCCGGGGTGTCTTCGGACAGAAAGACGCGCCGGCGCTGGGAGGTGCCGAGCCCGGCATCGACCAGCATGTCCACATAGAGCGACACACCCGCTGCGCGTTCGTCGGTGCCGTCGGGGTGGCGCACCAGATAGGCGCCGCCACGGCCGATTTCGGAGCGCAGCGGCGTGCCTTCCACGCAGCCGAACACCGACACGCCGACCCAGCTGTGATATTCGAAGCCGTGGCGCTCGGTCGGATCGATGGTGACGCGGGCAACGGGAAGGGCCGCTGCCAGCGCCGACAGCCGCGACGTGAGCTCGGGCGCAATCCGCGCCAGGCGCGCAAGTGCAGTTCCGGCGGCGCCCGCTGCCTCAAGCAGGGCGCGATAGGGTCTGCGGTCCGGGGCCTCGAGTGCGCCCCAGTCCTTGCCGTCGAGCGCGGCAAGCAGTCCGTCCAGATCGGCGACGGGCCAGGCACCTGAAGCAAGCTCCGGTACCAATTCGGGCGTGGTGAGATCAACCGAAAGGTCCGTGACACCGGCTGCAGACAGCGCTTCGAGCGCGGTCGTGACAAGCTCGGCCAGGGCCGGCACATCGTCCGAGCCGACCAGCTCGGCGCCGGCCTGGGTCAGTTCGCGCTCGGGCGAGAGCTGGCCGGCGCGGCCGCGCAGCACCGGGCCGGCATAGGCAAGTCGCAGCGGGCGGGGTGCGGCCGACAGGCGGGTTGCTGCAATGCGGGCGACCTGGCCGGTGATGTCGGGGCGCAGCGCCAGGCCCTCGCCCGTGGTGGGATCGGAGGTGCGGAAAAGCGCGCCGCCAAGCGGCTTGCCCAGCCAGCGCTGCAGCGAGGCCTCGGCCTCGACAAGCGGCGGGGCAACGCGCTCGTAGCCGCGGGCGGCAAAGGTATCGACCACGGTGCGCACGAGCTGCGATGCAGCCTCCGCGGCCGGCGGAAGCCGGTCGCGGAAGCCGGAGGGCAGCAGCGCTCCGCGGAGATTCGTGCCTGTGTCCGCGCCGCTCACCCGAACTTCAGCGCCTTTACCGTCTTCACGCCGGGCAGACGGCAGATGTCCCACAAAGTAGGCTCGTCCACACCTTCATCGACCGACAGCAGCAGGATGGCTTCTGCGCCTGCGTCGCGGCGGCCGAGGTGGAAGGTGCCGATGTTGACCCCTGCCTCGCCCAGCCGTGTGCCAAGCCTGCCGATGAAGCCCGGTTTGTCCTCGTTGATGATGAACAACATGCGCGGGGCGAAATCGGCCTCCACCTTGATGCCGTAGATCTCGACGAGGCGCGGCTGGGCAGCGCCGAACAAGGTGCCCGCGACCGAGCGTTCGCCGTTCACCGTCTTCACCCGCACCCGCACCAGCGTCTGATAGTCGGTGTCCCGCTCGTGGCGCACTTCGGCGACCTCGATGTTGCGGTCGCGCGCCATGGTCGGCGCGTTCACCATGTTCACCGTGTCCGAAAAGGTTCGCATCAGGCCCGCGAGCACTGCACCCGTGATCGGCTTGATGTTGAGCTGGGCGGCAGCGCCTTCCACCTCGACCGTCACGCTGCGCAGTTCGTCGGATTCCAGCTGCCCGACCAGCTGGCCCAGATGTTCGGCAAGCGCCATGTAGGGCTTCAGCCTCGGTGCATCCTCGGCCGACAGGCTCGGCATGTTGAGCGCGTTGGTGACACCGCCCGTCAGCAGGAAGTCCGCCATCTGCTCGGCCACCTGGATCGCCACATTCACCTGCGCCTCGTCGGTCGATGCGCCCAGGTGCGGCGTGGAGATGAAGTTGGGCGTGCCGAACAGCGGGCTGTCTGTCGCGGGCTCTTCCACGAACACATCCAGCGCGGCGCCGCCGATGTGGCCGCTGTCGAGCCCTGCCTTCAGCGCCGCTTCGTCGATCAGGCCGCCGCGCGCGCAGTTGATGATGCGCACGCCCTTCTTCGCCTTTGCCAGAGTTTCGGCCGACAGGATGTTGCGGGTGCTGTCGGTCAGCGGGGTGTGCAGCGTGATGAAGTCCGCCTTCGCCAGCAGCTCGTCCAGCGTCACCTTCTCGACGCCCAGATCCTTGGCGCGCTCGGGGGTCAGGAACGGATCGAAGGCGATCACCTTCATCTTCAGCCCCTGCGCCCGGTCGGCCACGATGCTTCCGATGTTGCCGCAGCCGATCAGGCCAAGCGTCTTGGAGGTGACTTCCACCCCCATGAAGCGGTTCTTTTCCCACTTGCCGGCCTGGGTGGAGGCGTCGGCCTCCGGCAGCTGGCGGGCCAGCGCGAACATCATCGCAATTGCATGTTCGGCCGTCGTGATGCTGTTCCCGAAGGGGGTGTTCATCACCACGATGCCGCGTGCGGTGGCTGCCGGCACATCGACATTGTCGACCCCGATGCCCGCTCGGCCGATCACCTTGAGCTGTTTGGCGGCGTCCAGCACGGGCGCGGTCGCCTTGGTGGCCGAGCGGATCGCGAGCCCGTCATAGTCGCCGATGATCGCGACCAGCTCGTCCTTGGTCATGCCGGGCCGTTCGTCCACCTCGATCCCTCGTGCGCGGAAGATTTCGGCGGCCTTGGGGCTCATCTTGTCGGAAATCAGAACCTTGGGCATGTCTTATGCCTCCTTTGCTGTGGCATAGGCCCAGTCGAGCCAGGGGATCAGCGCCTCGATGTCGGTGGTGTCGACTGTGGCGCCGCACCAGATGCGCAAACTTGGCGGGGCGTCGCGATAGCCGTTGATGTCGAAAGCCACGCCCTCCTTTTCCAGGAGCGAGGCCATCGCTTTGGGAAGCCCGGCTGGTCCCTCGATCCGCACGCAAACCGAGGTGTTCGACCGCGTGGCCGGGTCTACCGCAAGGTTCGTCGCCCAGGGGGTGCAAGCCACCCAGGCATCCAGCGCGGCTGCGTTTGCATCCGCCCGCGCCAGCAGGGCGGGAAGCCCGCCGATGCTCTCAGCCCAGCGCAGCGCGTCGAGATAGTCCTCGACCGCCAGCATCGACGGCGTGTTGATCGTCTCGCCCTCGAACAGCCCATCGATCAGCTTGCCGCCCTTGGTCATGCGGAAAATCTTGGGCAGCGGCCAGGACGGGGTGTAGCTCTCAAGCCGCGCGACTGCGCGGGGCCCCAGAATCAGGATGCCGTGCGCGCCCTCGCCGCCCAGCACCTTCTGCCACGAGAAGGTAACCACATCGAGCTTTTCGAACGGCAGCGGCTGCGCAAATGCGGCGCTGGTCGCGTCGCACAGCGTCAGACCTTCGCGGCTGTCGGCAATCCAGTCGCCGTTCGGCACCTTCACGCCCGACGTGGTGCCGTTCCAGGTGAACAGCAGGTCGGACGCCTGGTCGACCGCTGTCAGATCTGGCAGCACCCCATAGTCGGCCCTGATGACCGACGGGTTCAGCTTCAGCTGCTTCACTGCGTCGGTCACCCAGCCTTCGCCGAAGCTTTCCCAGGCAATCGCCGTGACGGGGCGGGCGCCAAGCAGGGTCCACATCGCCATTTCATAGGCGCCCGTGTCGGACGCGGGCACGATGCCGATCCGGTGCGTGTCGGGCACCTGCAGGACGGCGCGGGTGCGGTCGATCGCCTCCCTAAGGCGCGATTTGCCGATCGTGGCGCGGTGCGAACGACCCAGGCTGTCGGTAGGGAGGGTGGCAAGATCGTAACCGGGGCGCTTGGCGCAAGGACCGGACGAGAAGTGCGGCCGCGCAGGGCGGACCGTAGGCTTGGCAGTCATATTCTCTCCTCTCAGAGAGCGCGCGCCGCGTTGGGACGGCGTGGCCCGCAGCTGGCTTTAGTGGCGAATTGCAGCCGGTCAAGGACAATCGGGGCGACGAATTGATCGCTCGCGCGGTGGAAACGGGCCGGGAATCCCTCTATTGCGGTTTTGATGAGTGATGGACAGACGCATCGGCCGTTCAAGCCGGCCGCCCGCGAAGCGGACTTCGCAGCCCACCCCACCCCCACGGCGCAGACCGAGCATCCGGCCTACAGGCTGGCATTCCAGGACGATGATTTCCTGCTTCGCGAGGAGCTGCGCCCGGTGCGCTTCCAGCTGGAGCTGATGAAGCCCGAGCTGCTTTTGAAGGAGGCCGGAATCGCCTCCACTTTCGTCTTTTACGGCTCCGCCCGCATTCCCGCGCCGGAAGAGGTGGCTGCCCTGGAAGCCGCTGCCGACACGCCCGGGCGCAGGGCCGTTGTTGCGCGCCTAGCCGCCAAGGCCCGCTATTACGAGGAAGCACGCAAACTTGCCTACATGGCCTCGTGTCAGCCCTGCGCCGACGGGCAGGAACGCCATTATGTCGTCTGCTCGGGCGGCGGCCCCTCGATCATGGAGGCCGCCAACCGCGGCGCGCATGAGGCCGGCGGGATCTCGCTCGGACTCAACATCGTGCTGCCCCATGAACAGCTTCCCAACGCCTTCGTCACCCCGGGCCTCAGCTTCCAGTTCCACTATTTCGCGCTGCGGAAAATGCACTTCCTGATGCGCGCGCAAGCGGTCGCCGTGTTCCCCGGCGGGTTCGGCACTTTCGACGAGCTGTTCGAGCTGCTGACGCTGGTGCAGACCGGCAAGATGGCGCCCATCCCGATCCTGCTGTTCGGCCGCGAGTTCTGGGAGCGGGTGGTCGACTTCGAGGCGCTGGCTGCCGAAGGCGTGATCGCGCCCGCCGACCTGAACCTGTTTCACTTCGTCGAGACGGCCGAAGAGGCGTGGGACCATGTCTGCGAGCATGGCGCCCCGGCCGAGGTGCTGATCGCGAAATAGCCCCCCTCCGCGGCCCCCCTCCGCGGCCCCTCCTCCGCAGGCGCCTCAGTAGGTGCCCGGAATCTCGCGGTCCAAGACAGTCAGGCGTTCCCGCAGCACAAGCTTGCGCCGCCCCGCCGACTGGGCGGTAGAGACGGCTCCGATTGCCGGGCAGCTTGCGCCAGACAGCGCATCGAGCGCAGCCCGCGTGGAGGCCTCTTGCGGGTCCCCCATGGGTCGCGCGATTTCGTCCTGTGCAGCGCAGCTGCGTGGAATGGTCCCGGCTAGGCCGTTGTAAAATCCCCCCTGACGGTCGGCATTCTTCGTCTCGAAGGCAACCACCCGCAGCCGGTCGTCGCACGCCGACCGGTCGCGCGCGATCTGGCCCACCGGCTTTCCGAAGGTGTTGCTCCCCACCAGGATCAGATTGTTGCGCAGCCATGGCTGCATGCCGTTGATCACCAGTTCGCTCGCCGAGGCGCTGGCCGAGGTGGTGATAAAGGCGATCCTGACCGGCGCAACCGACTGTGGCTGGCGCTGGAAGCGCCGTGTCTCGTTGAACTGTGCCTTGGACGGCCGATACTCGGTCGTTTCGAACACGTCGCCTGCTGCGCGGTTGTCGCCAAGCAGATCGCCCATCAGGTCGGCGATGTCGACCAGTCCACCGCCATTGTAGCGAAAATCAATGATGAAATCGGTGATTCCCTGCGCCCGGAACGTGGCGAAGGCGCTGCGCAACGCCGGATCGGCGGTTTCGATGAAGGTGCGCAGGTTCAGATAGCCGACCCGGCGGCCGCCGTCCATCAGCACCTGGGCGCCGTATCGGGCAGAGACGGGCGGAATGTTGAAACTGGCCTTGGTGATCGTCAGGATCCGGCGGCCGCCGGCATTTCCGATCTCGAGCGTCCGGCTGGTTCCGGCTGTCGACGGGCCGAGTGCGTCTGAAACGCCGCCGGCGCCTTCGGCTGCGATGATCTGGGAAACGGGGCGAAGTGTGGACGGGCCTGTCCCGATCGCCAGGATTTCGGTGCCGCGGTCGATCCCGGCTGCCAGCGCCGGCGCCCCTTCGAAGGCATCGGCCACCAGCACCCGGCGGCCTGGCGTGTCTGTCTGGATGCGGATGCCGAAGGCGGCTGTCTGACCCGAGCTGAAGAAGGCGGTCTCCTCTGCAATCGAATCGATATAGGTGAAGAAGCGGTCCCTGCCCTGCGACCGGGCGGTTGCCGTCAGTGCATCAAGATAATCCTGGACGCTGGCAAAGGACGCGGGATCGAGGCCAGTCGCCAGCGTTTCGGGGAAGAGATACCATTCGTCGAGCTGCCGGGCTGCCCAGGTCTGCCGCGCCCGCAACGAACAATCGGTGGAGGCCGGCGGTGTGGTGATGGTGCCCCCCCCACCGCCACTGCCACTGCCGCCGCCAGCGTTCGGCGAGCCGGTTGCCGTGCCGGGGGCCCCGCCACCCGAGCCGCAGGCGACAAGCGCGAGCGAGGCCATAAGGGCGGTGGCATGGCGCGACAACAACATGGGATCAGCCTATCGAGCCCGAAGCGGCTCGGAAAGCAACGGCAGCACGGTGGCCGACCGGATACGACGAAGCGTTCGCCCGGCGCGTGCCGATGCGGTGCAGCTTCAGGCGGCCGGGGCTGTCGCGGGAGCTGCTGCCGCATCGGCGGCCGGCGCGGCCGCTGCATCGGCAGCTGCCGGCGCTGCTTCTGCCGGCGCGGCCGGGACCGGCAGCGGGCTTGAATCCTTGCTGTTCAGATAGGCGATCAGATTTGCCCGATCCTCGGGCTTGGAAATGCCCGCGAAGCTCATCTTGTTGCCGGGGATATACTGCCTGGGGTTTGCGAGCCAGGCTGACATGCTCTGCCAGTCCCAGACCTTGCCGCTGGATGCGGATGCCTCCAGCGCGCCGGAATAGGTGAAACCCGGCACAGCGGCATGCTTGTTGCCGACGATTCCGTAGAGGTTGGGCCCGATCCCGTTGGCGCCGCCATTTTCGATCGCGTGGCACGAGGCGCACTTCTTGAACTGCGCCTCGCCCTTCGCCAGGTCGGCCGAAGCGAGATAGAATTCGATCGGCTTCTCGGCTTCGGCTGCGCCGCCGGCAGCAGCGGCGACTTCAACGCCCTGCACCACATAGGCGGGCTTTTCCGGCAGATTCACCGGGAACATGTAGCCGGTCAGGATCGAAAGCCCGAGCACTGAAATGGCTGCCGCCAGCGCCCAGCCGGCAATCTTGTTCCACTCGTAGCTGTCCACCTGACCACATCTCCGAAATAACATTGCATGTGCCGCAGCAAGCAGACGCGGCGGGCGCCGCACCTCTCTCAATTGGCCTAATAGAAAGGGCGGCAGGGCTTGGCAATGGCCGAGGGCTGTCGGCCGGGCTCGCGAATCGCCGCAGGCACCCTGTATCCTGCCTTGGCAGCCATGCAGTTGACGGCACGGCTGGTGGGCGGCAAGCCCGGCGCCCATGCAGAGCTATTCCCCCAATGCGCAGGCCCTTGTCGACCAGATGCGGGCCAGCGCTGCCGAAGCCCCTGACAGGGCGGTTGCTTTTCAGGGTGCGCCGGGGGCCTATTCCCACCAGGCCGTGCGCGAAACGATGCCCGATGGCCTGCCGCTGCCCTGCTTCAGCTTTCAGGATGCACTTGTCGCGGTGACGGAAGGCCGGGCAGCGCTGGCGGCCATCCCGGTGGAGAACAGCCTGCACGGCCGGGTTGCCGATGTGCACTTCCTGCTGCCCGAATCGGGCCTGTCGGTGGTGGGCGAACATTATGTGAAGGTGGAGCATTGCCTGCTTGGCGCCCCAGGCGCGAAGCTGGCAGATGTGCGCGAGGTGATCTCGCACCCGCAGGCGCTGGGCCAGTGCCGCCGCCGGGCCCGCGAGCTCGGGCTGATCCCGGCTGCCCATGCCGATACCGCCTCGGCCGCCGCTGCTGTCGTCTGCGACGGCAACCCCAAGGTCGCCGCGATCGCCTCGCGGCTGGCGGGCGAGCTCTATGGCAATGAATTGCTGATCGACGGCTTTCAGGACGCCGATCACAACCGCACGCGCTTCCTGCTGCTGTCGCGCACCCTGCGCGATGTCTCGGGCGAGGCCGGGCGTTTCAAGACGACCCTGCTGTTCGAGGTGAAGAACGCGCCGGCCGCCCTGTTCAAGGCGCTGGGCGGATTCGCCACCAACGGCGTCAACCTGACCAGGCTGGAAAGCCATCTGCGCGGCGGGGCCTTCGTGGCGGCGGAATTCCTGATCGACATCGAGGGCCGGCCCGAGGACACGCCGGTTGCCCGCGCACTGGAAGAGCTTGCCTTCCATTCCAAATGGGTGCGACTTCTTGGCAGCTACCCGATGGTCCCGCCGGAGATCGCCGCCCCTTAATTTCCCGCTGTCGTTGCCGTGAACTGCTTTCGACCAGGCACCACTTCGGTGCCCGGACACCGGGCTGCACGAAATTCGGGGTCGGGCCTTCGGGCACTCGAAAGATGTCAGGCATGTGCGCATGAGCTTCCTGTTCCATCCGCCGACAGCCGCCGCCGCGCGGGTCAGCTTCCGTGACCTGTGGGTTCTGGGTGACGAAAAGGATCCGTTCTGGCGGCAGGTTCGCGCCGCGCGCCTTCGCTATCTCGACAATTACCTGTGGCTCAACATTGCGATCGCGCTGCTGAACGGCGGCATCGTGCTGGTCGGGATTTCGCATCTGGTCCATCCCGCCATCCTGTGGTTCTGGGGGATAGCCCAGTCGGCAAGCATCCTGCTTGTCCTTGCAGCCAGGTGGCAGCGGAAGTCACTCGGCTTGGGTCAGCCCTCCGATCGACGCTCCAGCATGATCGTGCTTGTCCAGTTGCTGGTCGTCGGGATCAGCTGGGGTTTCGTGTTCCTGAGCGCGCTCGGCAAGGCGGGGCCGACGGACATCGCGCTCGTCGCGGTGATGACGATGGCCGGCATGGGCTGCCTGTTCTTTTCCACCGCCGTCTGGCCGGCCGGCGCGCTGGCCATGTCGGGCTCGGTTGCGATTTGCACCCTGGTGGGCCTGCTGTCGTGGCCGCAGTCCCAGGTCTGGCTGGTTGCAACCGTGATGGGCGGCTTCATCCTGTTCATCACGCGGGGCTGCATCGTCAGCACCCGCGACATGCTGGAATCCATGCGGCTGCAGGAGCGGCTGGTGGAGCAGGAAGAGGTGTTGCGGCTTCTGCTGAACGAGTATGAGGCCAATGGCCGGGAGTGGCTGTTCGAGTATGACGCGGACGGAATCTGCACCTTCATGTCCTCGCGCTTCGCCGAAGTTACCGGGTTGCCGACGTCTGTCGTGATCGGAACGCACTGGCAGGCCGGCGTGAGGGACCTGGAGGCCGCCCAACCCCTGATCGAAATCATCGAGCGCTGCGAGCCCTTTCGCAACTTTCTCCTGCCGGTGACCATCAGCCGGGAGCAAAGGTGGTGGACCCTGTCTGGAACGCCGAAATTCGGCCCGGGCGGCGTGTTCCTGGGCTATCGGGGGGTTGGATCCGACGTGACGGAGATCGAGCGTGCAAGCCGGCAGATCGCCGAACTCGCAACGCTTGACACGCTGACGGGCCTCGTCAACCGCCGCATCGTCCACCAGGCGCTGGCGGAAGGCCTCAAGGCCGGCAATGTCGCCCTGCTGTTCGTCGACCTCGATCGCTTCAAGGCGGTCAACGACAGCCTTGGCCATGCAAGCGGTGACCGGCTGCTGAAAGACGTTGCAACCCGGCTTTCGGATGTGGTGGCCGAACTGGTCGGGCAACGGGCCCTGATCGGCCGGCTTGGCGGCGACGAATTCGCGGTGGTGCTGCGGGAAACCGACACCAACGAGGCAGTCCGGGTCGGCGAGGCGCTGATCGCGCGGCTGTCGCTGCCCTTTACGACCGGCAGCAAGCGGGCTTCGATCGGTGCGAGTGTCGGACTGGCGGTCGGCCCTGCCGACGGTGACACGGTGGAAGCGCTGATGCGCGCGGCCGACCTTGCCCTTTATGATGTGAAGGGCAAGGGCCGCGGAAGGGTGCGCCATTATGATCGCGCAATGCACCGGCAGGCCGAGGACCGTCGCGCCCTGGAGTTCGACCTGAAGTCCGCGCTGGAACTGAACCAGCTGCACCTTGTGTTCCAGCCGATGGTGAACGCGCTGGACGAGCGGGTCGTTGGCTTCGAGGCGCTGCTGCGCTGGCGGCACCCGGTGCGGGGCGAAATTCCGCCGGGGGTCTTCATCCCCATCGCCGAGGAATCTGGCCTGATCGGTCGCATCGGGAAATGGGTTCTGCACGAGGCCTGCCGGGTGGCCGCCAGCTGGCCCCCGCAGGTGAAAATCGCGGTCAACCTGTCGCCCCTGCAGTTCGATGATCTGCAGCTGGTCGAAACGGTGGGCGAGGCGCTTGCCCGGTGGAATGTCGCCCCCGAGCGCCTGGAGCTGGAACTGACCGAAAGCCTGTTCCTCGACGAGCGGCCGCAGACGGCGCGGATGCTTGCCGACCTGCGGGGCATGGGGGTGTCCTTCGCGCTGGACGATTTCGGCACCGGCTATTCCTCTCTTGGATATCTGCAGAAGATCAGCTTTGGCCGAATCAAGATCGACCGCAGCTTCGTGCAGGCCAGCGCTGCCGACGGCGGGGAATCGACTGCGATCATCCAGGCAATCGTGGCCCTTGCCGAGCGGCTGGGCATGGAGACAACCGCCGAGGGAACCGAGACCCGGGCCGAATTCGAAGCCATGCGCCGGCTGGGCTGCGGTCAGATGCAGGGCTGGTATTTCGGCCGGCCGATGGAGCCCGAGGATGTCCGCCGCTTGCTCGACCGGACCCGCCCGCTTGTCGAGTTCGTGGAGAGCGGTCCCCCGTCGGTCTGGCCTACCCGGCCGGGCCGGCCCAGGTTGCGAGCAGCCAGTGCGCAATCGCCAGCGGAGGCGGCGCCTTCCAGTCCGCAGTCCCGGAAAGCGCTGCCTGCACCTCTTCGCGGCTGACCCAGCGGGCTTCGGCGATCTCGCTCTCGTCGAGCGCCAGCTCGAAGCCGTCTGCCGTTGCAAATGCCCCCATCATCAGGCTCGACGGGAAGGGCCATGGCTGGCTCGCGCCGTAGCGCACTGCATGCACCCGGATGCCGGCCTCCTCGTGCAGCTCGCGGGCGACCGCTTCCTCCAGCGACTCGCCGGGCTCGACGAAGCCGGCGAGCGCCGAAAAGAAGCCGGCCGGAAATTTCGGCCCGCGGCCGACAAGCGCAAGCCCGTCCTTTTCTGCCAGCATGATCACCACCGGGTCCACGCGCGGGAAATGCTCGGCTCCGCAGGCCCCGCACAGCCTGCTGTAGCCCGCCTTCTGCACATCGGTCTGAGCGCCGCAACTGGCGCAGAACCGGTGCCGGCGATGCCAATCCAGTACGGATCGCGCCTGGGCGATGATCGCGGCACGCCCGTCCGCCAGCAGCGCGCCCGCAGCGCGGGCATCGGTGGCGCGGGCCGGAAGGTCGTCGTCGGGCTTGCCGTCGACGGCAAAGCGCGGCTCGCCATCGGCATTCAGGCCAAGGAAGATTGTCAGCCCCTCGGGCACCTCGCTGCGACGGGCCCAAAACAGCTCAGTCCCGCTGTCGGCCATCAGCGGCTTCAGATCATCGAGGATCAGGAAACGCGCACTGGGGTGCATCCGGGCGGCCTGGATGGCGGCCGCGTCACGCCGCAGGTGATCGGCCTTGTCGAGCGGGGCGCCGGTGTAGCCGAGGTGCAATCTGGTCATGTGGTCTCCGTTTCGGGGAGGGGGAGGGGCGTCAGGCCGAGCGCAAGCCCCGCCGCGCGGGCAAAGAGGGTGGGGAGCCCGGCCGACGCCACGGCCTCGCGCGGGGTCCAGATCAGCGCGTCGCCGGCGATGCCGTTCAGCCGCTCCGGCGCGTGCGCGATCGCGATGTTGAGCTCCAGCTCGAAATGGGTGAAGCCGTGGCGTACCGGCTCGGGCGCGAGCTGCCAGTCGGCCGCGAACGGAAAGGACGGCCCGGCATCCACGGCCCAGGCCGAGGAGGGGAGGGCGAGCATCCCGCCCAGCAGGCCCCTTGGCGGGCGACGGACAAGTGCCACGTCGCCCCGATGCGCGATCCACCATGCGGTGCCCCGCTTCAGGGGCCGGGGGCGTTTTGCGGCCTTCACCGGGAAGCCCTCGGGCAAGCCGGCGGCCCGCGCGCGGCAGTCCGCCGTCAGCGGGCAGAGCAGGCAGCGGGGCGCCCGCGGCGTGCAGATGGTGGCTCCAAGGTCCATCAGCGCCTGGGCGAAATCGCCCGGGCGCCCGGCAGGCACCAGCGGCCGCAGCGCCGCTTCCAGAACCGGACGCCCGGCAGGCAGGGCATCGGAAAGCGCGAACAGCCGGCTTGTCACCCGCTCGATGTTGGCGTCGATCACCACCGCCGGCTCGCCGAAGGCGATCGCCGCGATGGCCGCTGCCGTGTAAGGCCCAACCCCGGGAAGCGCCCTGAGCGCGGCGGACGTGGTCGGGAAGCCGCCGGAGGCTGCAACAGCGCGGGCGGCCCCGCACAGGTTCCTCGCCCGCGCATAATAGCCGAGCCCCGCCCACTCGCGCATCACCTCGGCCTCGTCGGCCGCCGCCAATGCCTCGACCGTCGGCCACAGCGAAAGGAAACGGTCGAAATAGGGGCCGGCAGCCGCGACCGTCGTTTGCTGCAGCATGATTTCCGACAGCCAGACCCGGTAGGGATCGGGCGGGGGGGCGCCCGGCGGGGCCCGCCAGGGCAGCGTCCGCGCGCCCGCATCGTACCAGGCCAGAAGCCGACCGGTGGCGATGGGCATGCTTTGGATGTCGACTGCCATGCCCGCTCTCTGGCACAGGGCGTCACCATGGCGAACCCTCCCCGGAAAAGCAGCGACAGCGCGCCGCCTGCACGGCCTGCAGTTGGCACGGCATCGGCCAGACGCAACGGCGTGCGCGATGTCGGCTCGCTTCTGCCCGACGTCGGGGGAATGGCCTTCCGGCGGTTCGGCTTCGTCCAGGGGGCGCTGCTGTCGCGCTGGCGCGAGGTGGTCGGGCCTGTCTATGCGCGCTGGTCCATCCCCGAGTCGCTGAAATTCGCCCGCGGGCTGACGACGGACGGCGTGCTGACCATCCGGGTGGAAGGGCCCTTTTCCATCCAGCTTCAGCATGTGGGGCCCCAGATCATCGACCGCGCGAACCGGATCCTGGGCCATGCCGCTGTCGGCCGGGTCCGGCTGGTGCAGGGCGAGGTGCCGAAGCCGGGCGAACGCGCGGCGGCGGCCCCCGAGGCACCGGGTGCCCCGGCGCCCGGTGGCCTTGCGAACCTGGCCGGCGTGAAGGACGAAGGGTTGCGCACCGCGCTTGAGGAGCTTGCAGCGCAGCTTGGCACAGCGAAGGGGCCGCCGAAGATCGGATAGGATGCGGCCACTTTGCTGTGCCAGCGCAGGCGTTGGTTGAATCGGACAGCGAGGCGGCCTATTTCCAGTGTGCGGCCCGAACTGCGGGCTCCGTTCCAGACAGGGGCAGAAGAAGCGCATGGGCACGTTCGACGAACGCGAAAAGGGTTTCGAGGCGAAATTCGCGCATGACGCCGACCTCGAATTCCGCGTGACGGCACGGCGCAACCGGCTTCTGGGCCATTGGGCCGCCGAAAGGCTGGGCCTGACAGACGCCGAGTCCGAAGCCTATGCCAAGTCGGTCGTGCAGGCCGATTTCGAGGAAACCGGCGACGAGGACGTGATCCGCAAGCTGATCGGCGACCTGCTGAAGGGCGGCGTGGAAACCAGCGACATCGAAATCCGCGACATGCTGGCGAAGAAGACTGCCGAAGCGCGCACCCAGATCGAAAGGCAGGGCTGAGCCATGCCGATGCCCGGCCCTGAAATCGAAGCGGCCATCAAGGCGGCCCTGCCCGATGCCGAAGTCCGGCTGACCGACCTTGCTGGCGACGACGACCATTGGGCCGCGCACGTCGTGTCGGCGCAGTTCGGCGGCTTGTCGCGTGTGCGCCAGCACCAACTGGTCTATGCCGCGCTCGGCGGCCGCATGGGTGGCGCGCTGCACGCCCTGCAACTGACCACCGCCGTCCCGGCAGACGCCGCCGGCCGAACCCATGCCTGACGCGCAGGAGACCCGCACCATGGACGCAACGCAGGAACGAATCGACGGCATCGTGAAGGGCAATGACGTTGTCCTCTTCATGAAGGGGACGCCGCTGTTCCCGCAGTGCGGCTTTTCCAGCCGCGCGATTGCCATTCTCGAACATCTCGACGTGCCCTTCCACCCGGTCGATGTGCTGCAGGACATGGAGATCAGGCATGGCATCAAGGCCTATTCCGACTGGCCGACCATCCCGCAGCTCTATGTGAAGGGCGAATTCGTCGGCGGCTCGGACATCATGATGGAGATGTTCGAGGCAGGCGAGCTGCAGGCCCTGATGGCCGACAGCGGCGTCAAGGCCGGCTGAGCGACACGGCCCACCTGAAGCCACCGGCCTTGGACCGCATCAGCTTCGGCCTCCTCTGGCCCGATACGGTGGCGTCCGTGCGCCGCCACGCCGAGCTGCTGTTGCCGCTTGCGGCTGCCTTCCTGTTCCTGCCCCAGCTGCTGCTGGCCCGGCATGTGGCGGACCGTCAGCCGCAAGAGATTTTCGTTGGCGATGCCTTCCCCGGCGATGCCTTCGCGCTTGGGCTTCTGCTGCTCGCATCGACGCTTGGGCAGCTGGTGATGGCCCGCATCATCGCCAATGACGGCACCAAGGGGCAGACGCTTGGGGCAGAGCTTCGCGCGGCGGCAGCCCGGTTGCCGGCTGCGATGGCCGCTTTTCTTGCCCTGACTGTGCTTCTGCTGATCGCCGCACTGCCGCCCGCCATGCTCGCCCTGTTGCTGGGCGGCGGCAACCTTGCCGTCGTCGTTGCTGTGCTGGTGGCAGGTTTCTGGGTTTTCGCCCGGGTCGGGATCGTGCTGCCGCTGGTCGCAACCGACGAACCCGACCCGATGTCGGCGATCGCGTCGGCCTGGCGGCTCACACGTGGGCGGGCGCTTCGGATAGCTGCCATGCTGGTCACGCTGCTCGCGGGTTTCGGGCTTCTTCTGATCGGCATTGCCGGGATCGGAGCTGCAGTCGGCGTGATTTCCACAATGGCGACCGGCCCGTCCGAAAGCGGCTGGAGCATCGGGCGCTGGCTGTTCGAACTCGTCAACGCGGCCGCATCGGCTGCAGCCGGCACCTTCTACATCGCCTTCCTGACGCGCGTTGCCCTGGCGCTGAAGCAACATCCAACCGCCGTCTGATGCGACCCGAGATCGTGCTGGTGGTGGCGGTTGCCGACAATGGCGTGATCGGGCGCGACGGCACCATGCCCTGGCACCTGCCGGCGGACCTGAAACATTTCAAGCGGCTGACCACGGGCAAACCGGTCATCATGGGCCGCAAGACCTTCGATTCGATCGGCAAGCCGCTGCCCGGGCGGCACAATATCGTGCTGACCCGCGACAGCGGCTGGACAGCAGACGGCGTGACTGTGGTGCCCAACCTCGCCGAGGCGATCGCTGCCGCCGGCCTTGATCCGCGCGCCCGCGCCGGTGCCATCATGGTGATCGGCGGCGCCCAGATCTATACCCAGGCCCTGCCCATCGCGACCCGCATCGAGCTCACCCGCATCCACCTGGCACCCAATGGCGACACCCGCTTTCCAGACCTTGATGCCGCGGTCTGGCGCGAGCAGGCGCGCACCGGGCACCCGGCCGACGGCGACGCGCCCGCGCACGACTTCCTGACCTATGTTCGGGCCTGACGAGCCGGACGGTCGCGGCCCTCTGGCCGAGCGGGCCCGGTGCCGCTAACGGGCTGGCCCATGAGATGCGTGGAAGGGCGGAACCAGGTTCCTGCGGAACTGAGGGGCGGCGCGTTGGCGCTGGGCAATTTCGATGGAGTGCACCGGGGCCACCAGGCCGTGATCGGCGCGGCTCTCGCTGCCGCGCGCGCCGCCGGAACGCCTGCCCTTGTCGCCACCTTCGATCCGCACCCCTCGCGTCATTTCCGGCCCGACAGCCCGCCGTTCGCACTCACGACGCCGGCGCAGAAGCTTCAGCTGTTCCACGGCCTGGGGGTCGATGGTGCAATCGTGATCCCCTTCGATGCGGCGCTCGCAGGTCTTTCGGCCCGCGCCTTTGCCGAGGAATGGCTGGTCGAGCGTCTGGGCATCGCCCATGTCGTGACAGGCGAGGACTTTACCTTCGGCAAGGGCCGTTCGGGTTCGGCTGCGACCCTGGCCGACCTCGGCCGGGAGCTCGGCTTCACGGCCGAAGCACTGGCTCCGGTGAGCGCGGATGACGAGGTCATTTCGTCGACGCGGGTCCGCCAGGCGCTGTTGGAGGGCGATATGGACAGCGCCACGCGTCTCCTCACGCGCCCCTTCACCATCGCCATGCCCGTGATTCATGGCGACAAGCGCGGCCGGACGATCGGCGTGCCGACCGCGAATCAGGCGCTCGGTGGCTATGTGCGGCCGCGCTACGGGGTCTATGCAGTGCGTGTGCGCCTGCCGGATGGCAGCCTTGCGCAAGGCGTCGCCAATCTCGGCATCCGTCCGATGTTCGATCCGCCGAAGGAGCTGCTGGAAACCTGGATCCTGGACTGGTCGGGAGACCTCTACGGCCAGACGATCGAGGTGGCGCTGGTCCGCTGGCTCAGGGGCGAAATGAAGCTCGACGGACTCGACGCGCTGAAGGCGCAGATCGCAAGGGACACCGTGGCTGCACGGGATGCCTTGCGCGACTGACGCAGTTCAGGTGGCGACGCGGCCCAGTTCCTCGCGCACAAGCTGGCGGGCATAGGGCAGGCACTGGCCGCACTGGGGGCGGCACCCCAGGCGCTGATAGGCTTCCCGCTCGCAGCGCACGCCGCCGCGCGCCACTTCCCGGACCTGGGATTCCCGAAGCATATTGCACGAACAGACGATCATGGTCGGGCTGATCCGTCGAAAGGTTGCAAGACACCGGCCTGAACCAGCTGTTGCGAGTGATATTCAATAGTCCGCAAGATTGCAAGCGATTCGCATCAGCATGGTTTGCCCGGGCATTCCCACATGGGCGGCATAAGTTAACTATTTTGCAGCGCTGTTAATGCCAAAATCGGTTGGAGCCGGCGCCATTCATTGATAACGGTTAATCAGGGTCGGTTCCTGCGAAGTGCGCGACAGCACTCCGCTGATGGGGATGCCAGACCTATGCAAGGCAGGTCGCCGCTGTTGGCCGTGTGCGGGACACGGCCCGAGGTGGTCAAACTGGCGCCGGTGCTCGGGGCGCTGCGGCAGAGGGGCCACCGGGTGTTGCTGGTGATGACGGGCCAGCATCAGGATCTTGCGCCCCAGATGCTGCGGGAACTTGCCCTGCAGCCGGACGTCGATCTCCATGCCTGCCAGCCCGGACTGGCGCCTGCCCAGCAGCTGGCCGCAATCGTCGGCCGGCTTGGCCCTGTGCTTGCGGCCTGGCGGCCCCAGCTCGCACTGGTGCAGGGCGACACCGTCTCCACATTGGCCGGCGCGCTGGCTGCGGCCTATGCCCGCGTGCCGATCGCCCATATCGAGGCCGGCCTCAGGACCCATGATTTCGACGAGCCTCACCCCGAAGAGCTGCACCGCACCCTGATCGGCCCGATGGCCAGCCTGCACTTCGCGCCCACCCGCCACGCAGCCGCAGCGCTCAGGAGGGAAGGGGTCGATGCCGAGCGCATACATGTGACCGGCAACAGCGGGATCGACGCGCTGCTGGCGACGGTCGACCGACTGGACGCCGATCCCTCGCTGATGGCCGACCTGGCAGAGCGTCACCCCTATGCCGCGAGGCCCCGGCGGCCGTTGCTTCTGGTCACCGTTCATCGCCGCGAGAACATGGGCCGGCGGCTGCAGGCGATTGCCGCTGCACTGGCGCGGCTCGCGGCCTTCTGCGAGGCCGAGATCATTCTGCCCCTGCACCCCAATCCTGCCGTCCAGCGCGTGCTGAGGGCCAAGCTGGAGGGCCTGGACGGCGTACATCTGATTCCGGCGGTCGACCATGTGACGATGGTCTGGCTGATGCGCCAGGCGCGCGTTCTGCTGTCGGATTCGGGCGGCCTTCAGGAAGAAGCCCCGGCGCTGGGCCTCAGGACGCTCGTTCTCAGGCAGGCCACCGAGCGCTCCGAAGCGCTGGCGGCCGGTGCGGCCGAACTGGTGGAACTTCAAGCCGACAGCATCGTGTCTGCCGTGCGCCGCACCCTGCTGCGCAAACCGCTCAAGCCCGTCATGCCGTTCGGCGACGGCCATGCTGCCGAGCGGATTGCAACCATTGTCCACGACTGGCTGGGCTATGCTCCCGATGCCCAGCGCGAGGTGAGCCTCGCGCCCTGAGGGTCTGCGCGAGGTGAGCCTCGCGCCCTGAGGGTCTTCGCGAGGTGAGCCTCGCGCCCTGAGGGTCTGCGCGAGGTGAGCCTCGCGCCCTGAGGGTCAGGCGTCGCCGCGCTCCCGGGTTCCAAGCCGGGCCATCAGCGGCAGGAAATCGGGAAAGCTGGTGCTGATCGGTGCCCGATCGTCCACCTTGATAGCTGCACGAGCCACCAGCGACAGCACGGCGAAGCTCATCGCAATGCGGTGGTCCAGCCGGGTTTCCACCGTCGCGCCACCTGGCACCGGGTCGCCACCGCTTCCGTCTACGATCAGCCCGTCGGGCAGCTCCTCCACCCGCACCCCGGCTGCGCCGAGCCCGGCTGCCATTGTCGCGATTCGATCGCTTTCCTTCACCCGCAGCTCCTCGATGCCGCGCATGATCGTGCGGCCGCGGGCAAGGGCAGCAGCAACGAACAGGATCGGATACTCGTCGATCATCGACGGCGCGACGTCGGGCGGCACCTCGATGCCGGTCAGCGCCGAATGGCGCACGGCAAGGTCGGCCACCGGCTCTCCGCCCACCTCGCGCAGATTTAGGAAGGCGATATCCGCCCCCATCGCCCGCAGCACGCGCACAAGGCCATCGCGCGTGGGGTTCAGCCCGACGCCTTCGATCAGCACGTCGCTTCCCGGAACCAGCAGGGCCGCGACCAGCGGAAAGGCCGCCGACGAGGGGTCGCCGGGCACCAGCAGCCGTTGCGACCGAAGGTTGGCCCAGCCGCGCAACCGTATGCGGTTGCCGCCGCCCGCCAAGGGCTCGACCGAAAGATCCGCCCCGAACGACTTCAGCATCCGCTCGCTGTGGTCCCGCGTCGGCACCGGCTCTTCCACCACTGTCTCGCCCTGTACGTTCAGCCCCGCGAGCAGGATTGCGGACTTCACCTGCGCCGAGGCGACCGGCAGGCGATAGCTGATCGGCAGCGGCAGGTGCGCGCCGCGCAGCATCAGCGGCAGCCGCCCGCCCGGCGAGGCGCCGATATCGGCCCCCATGCGCGACAACGGCTCGATCACCCGTCCCATGGGGCGGCGGCTGAGCGAGGCGTCGCCAACCAAGGTGGCCGTGATCGGGTGCGTCGCCACCAGCCCCATCAGCAGCCGCGTGGAGGTGCCGCTGTTTCCCATGTCAAGCGCGGCCGGCGGTTGCAGCAGGCTTCCGACACCGACCCCGTCGATTGCCCAATGGCCGTCGCCCAGCCGCTCGATCCGGGCCCCCATTGCCCGCATGGCGGCGGCAGTCGCAAGCACATCCTCGCCCTCCAGCAGGTCGAGCACCTCGCTGCGGCCGACGGCCAGTGCCGACAGCATAAGCGACCGGTGCGAGATGGACTTGTCGCCCGGCACCCGCACGCGGCCCTTCAGCGGGCCGTCGGCACGCAGCGTGAAGGAGTTGGGCGTTGCAGGGGAGGCAGTCATGGGATCTTCACCTGGGGAATTGCGGCCGGGCTTTGACAGCCGGGGCCGCCTATGGCAAGGCGCACCCCTTATGACGGCACTGACGTCGGGCCTTCGAAGGCCCACCTGCCGGGCCTTTCGTGATCTGGAGACTTCAAGACGTGATCAAAGCCGAATGGGGCAGCAAGCGCCAGTGCCCGAAATGCGGGACCCGCTTCTATGATCTGATGCAGGATGATCCTGTCACCTGCATCAACTGCGGCAACAGCTGGGCCCCCGAGCCGATCCTGAAGTCGAAGCAGACGCTTCCCTTCGAAGCTGCCAAGGCCGAGGGCCAGGTGGTCGAGGCGGAACCTGCACTCGAGGCCGACGATCTCGATATCGATGCCGACAGCGACGAGCCCTCCGAAGACACCGACGTGGACATCGGCGGCGACGACGATCTGTCGGAAGTCGTCGTCGAGGACCGCGAAGAGGACCGCTGATCATCCCGCCCCGGCCTGCCAACAAGCCGTGATAGGCCGGCTGGCACGGCCTGCCGGTCAACCAGTTCTTCGAACAATCGCGGGCCGACAGCGAGAAGGGGCTTGAACCCCGGATATCGTTGCGCTAGGCGCGCTGCTCCCGCACCCAGGGCGGGACTGCAGATGGTTTCGGGGCCTTAGCTCAGCTGGGAGAGCGCTACAATGGCATTGTAGAGGTCAGCGGTTCGATCCCGCTAGGCTCCACCATCTTCCCCCTGCCGCCTCTCTCCCTTCTGCACCCGCCCGACGCACAGGCGTCTGCGATAGCCCCCCCATGTGCAAAATCGTGCGCCGGCTTCGGCAAACTTGCGCCAGATATGAAGATGGTGTGACGTTCGCGCCCATCGTGCTGACTTCGACGCTCGAACATGAATAATTCCGATAGCTGCCCCTTCCCACGCATTTCCCTTCGTGCCGAAACTTGCTGGCTGATGAACGGATGCAGGCATTTCCCGCATCGTCTGCCAACCTGCGGAACCGGGGCGCTGCCGGCACGCTGGTGCTGCTGAGCGGCCGCCGGGTGCCCGCACACGGCCTCAACGGCGGCATCGTCGACGTGAACCAGATCCCGCTGTTCGCGATCAAGCGGGCCGAAGTGCTGAAGGACGGCGCCTCGGCCCTCTAAGAGCCTGATCCGAAATTAAGTTGAGTGGTATCAGCA
>BBPD01000075.1_pt1 | contig 38710 bp, 38 predicted proteins | sample 1344911 | NCBI WGS metagenome assembly BBPD01 (sample SAMD00019088, study PRJDB2971) | groundwater metagenome | biome: freshwater biome; feature: mineral spring; material: ground water | place: USA: CA, Sonoma | collected 2011-09 | depth surface m
CGTTGCCAAGGTTCAAAATAATTTTGAATCAGACTCTTAGGGATTTCAGCTTGAGCGCGCTAGCCTCGGCAACGATCTGTCCGATGTCGAATGTGCCCTTTTGGAACTTTTCAAGGGTCTTCGCGTCGGCGGGTTTCGGCTGCTCCAAGCTGAACGTGAAGAATGGCTTTCCGTCCATTTTGTTCGGCTGGTCACTGTCCGTGTAAAACTGATAGATGACGCCGTTGGTGAGGATAGCGAGCCGCGCCTCGGTCACGCTGAAATACCGGAACAACTGCCCAGCGTGGTTGAGGTTAAGGTCGGACTGCACCGGCTTGCACTCCACCAGAATGGAAACCTTGCCGCCTCCGCAGATGGCGTAATCAACCTTTTCGCCCTTCTTGGTTCCTACGTCCGCCGTAAACTCTGGGATGACCTCGCCGGGGTTGAAAATGTCGTAGCCCAGGGCTTGCAGGAAGGGGAGCACTAGCGCCGTCTTTGCGGCCTCCTCAGTCAAGAGCACCTCACGATGCTGCGTCATCCGTTTTTGAAGCTCACCGATACGCGCTGCCAACTCCATGGCGTCCCTCACATTGTTTAGCCTTTGCCGCTTCATGCCCTTGATAGCTGCCTTCGTCTAGGGAGACCCTTTCCATGCTGGACGAAGACGCCCAATGTGATCGCACTTGGGAAACCAAGTCGCTCCGCAAGGGGCATATAGTGGTAGCTCAGTCGGATAGAGCACTCGCCTGCTAAGCGAGAGGCCGCGGGTTCGACTCCCGCCCACTCGCTTGGCAGGGCTACCACTTTAACCGCTTGGGCGACATTTGATGTGGAGGCGCTTTCGCTTCTCGCACATCCAACATCCCAAAGGGTAGGCAAGCATAGCCCCAGTGCAATTGCTTCGATGCCCGCAAATGCCATTGGTACGCCATGCGCGTCGCCAACTTCTTTTCGGTCAGGTGCAGTCAGTCTCAAAACCCACCGCACCCTGACGCGAATGCTTTTCCAATTGTAACCCTATTTCCCGCAGCGCAGCAGTCTCAGGCGCCGCCGAGTGCGCCTTGCGTGACCATGCAGTAGAGCATGGGGAGCGAGAGCACCGTGTTGGTGCGGCTGAAGATCATGGCGGTGGTTGCGGCCTTTGCCTTGGTGTCGGCGTCGGCCTCGACGATGCCGAGTGCCTTTTTCTGGTTGGGCCAGATGATGAACCACACGTTGAAGGCCATGATGAGGGCAAGCCACATGCCCAGCCCGATGAGCCGGTAGGGCGACTGGAGGGTCAGCGCCTCGATCATGTAGCCCGACAGCATGGAGACGATGAGGCCGGTCAGCACCGTGAAGAGGGCTGCGTAGCGGAACCAGAACAGCGCCTCGGGCGCGATGTATTTTGACACGGCCGGCTTCAGCTCGGCAGGCACCTTGGGCATGGTCGGGATCTGCACGAAGTTGAAATAGTAGAGCAGGCCGATCCACATGATGCTGGCGAGCACGTGGAGGAAACGGAAGAAGCCGTTTGCATAGCCTTCGGCCGCGACCAGCTGGCCGTGGAAGCCGAACAGGACGACAAGCAAGAGCGCGGTGCTCAGCAGAACCGCATAGCTCAGGTTTCCGAGCAGTTTCGCCATGGAGAAGAACCCCTTTTCGAGACGCTATTGATGGCCGCGCTGGAGCGGCTTTCCCGGGACCATGCCAGCCACTTGGAGCGGTTGCAATGATTTCGCAAAGACTGCAACCCTTGGACGCAATGCGCGCAAGCCCCGTTCTTCTCTATGTCGTGGGCATCGCCTTCTTCTGCGGGATGGATGCGCTGATGAAACAGCTGGTGGGCACCAACCCGGCGGTGATGGCGAGCTTCTGGCGCTATGTGGCGGCAGTGCCGTTCATCGTGCCGCTGTGGTGGCGCGAGGGGTTGCCGGCCATCACGCGCGACATGCTGCCTGTGAATTTTGCCCGCGCGCTGTTTGGAAGCCTGTCGGCGGTCGCCTTTTTCTGGTCGCTTTCCGTGCTGCCGCTTGCGGAGGCGGTGACCATCGCATTCATTGCGCCGCTGCTGATCCCGCCGCTGGCCGCGCTGATCCTGAAGGAGCGGATGCAGGGCGGAAACCTCGCGGCCGGGCTGCTGGGCTTTGCGGGCGTGCTGGTGGCCGTGGGGGTCGACCTGTCGGGCCGTTCGCCGGAACAGCTGCTGGGCGTGGGTGCCACGCTGTTTGCAGCGCTGTGCTATGCGATCGTGATCGTGTTGACCCGGATGCGGGCGGCCCGCGACGGCCCTTCCATCCTGTCGCTGCTGCATGCCCTGTTCGCCAGCCTGTTGATCGGCCTTGCGATGGCGGCGAGCGTGCCGCCCGAGCAGTGGCTGCCGCGGGGCCCGGACTGGTGGTATGTGGGCGCCGTCGGGCTGTGCGGTGCGCTTGCGCTGCAGTTTCTGGCGCGCGCCTATGCGCAAGTGGAGGCACAGGTGCTGGCGCCGTTCGAGTATACGGCGCTTGGCTGGGCGGCGCTGTTCGGGTGGCTGTTCTTCGGCGAGCCGGTGTCGCTGCGGACCTGGGCGGGGGCCGGGATCATTGCAGCAGCCTGCCTGTGGCAGGCGCGCCGGCGCAGACAAGGCGTGCGCGGCCCCGGGCAAGGCCTTTGACTGCGCCCGTGTCGGTGAGGCGGAAGGTCAGGCCCGGCTGGGTGATGCAGTCGACATGCTGTTTCAGGCGACAGGCGCCCATCAGCTGCAGCGCGTCGCCGGCGACCTCGCGGGCGATTGCGGCGAACTCCTCGAGCAGGATCAGCGCCTCGAGATTGCCGAGGCCGAGCCCGCCGAGGCGGGTGGGGACATTGATGCCGAGGAAGCCCAGATCGGCGAAGCGGCGGATGAGGTCATGCAAGGGCGGGCTGTCGTCATGCTCCAGCGTCTTGGCGATGCCGCGCAGTTCACCTTGCGCGAATTCGCGGGCCGCCGACTGCAGGGCGAGGTGGTCAGGATCGAGTTTGAAATGCATGAGCTTGCCAACCAGGGGCACAGCTGTTTTGAATGGTGGCGGGCGATCGGGGCACAGGCAAGGAGAGGCAATGGCGACGAACCCCTTCGGCTTGACCACGGACACGCTGGACGACCGGATCGTGAACCCGGCGGTCTATACCGACATGGCCGTGCTGCTTGCCGACTATGCGACGCTGCGCAGCGAGGACCCGGTGCACTGGACCGAACCCCGGGGCTACCGCCCCTTCTGGGCGATCACGCGGCACGCCGACATCGTGGCGGTTTCCAAGGCGAACGACCGCTTCATCAGCCGGGAGCGGACCTATCTGAGCCCGATCGAGGGGGAGCAGTGGATCTTGGCGATGACCGGGGACACGCACCTGTTCCGCACGCTGGTGGACCTGGACGACCCCGAACACCGGAAGCTGCGGCAGGTGACGCACGGCTGGTTCCAGCCGGGTGCGGTGAAGGCGAACCTGGACGCGAAGGTGCGGACAATCGCGCGCGAGCATGTGGCGCTGATGCAGGCAAAGGGCGAGACCCTCGACTTCGTGAACGAGGTGGCGCTGTTCTACCCCTTGCGGGTGATCATGGAGATACTGGGCGTCCCGCGTGCGGACGAGGCCCTGATGCTGAAGCTGACACAGGAGACCTTCGGCGCGCTGGACCCTGACGTGATCGCGCGGTCGCAGATATTGACGGAAGGCGCCGGGCTGTGGGGCGGCAGCACGGGCGAAGCCCAGGTGGACCTGTTGCAGCTGGCGCAGATCTTCTTCCAGTATTTCGGGCGCGTGATTGCCGACCGGCGGGCGAACCCCCGCGACGATGTGGCAAGCGTGATCGCCAACGGCATCATCGACGGGCAACCGATTCCGGAGCGCGAGGCGCTGTCCTACTTTGTGATCACCGCGACCGCCGGGCACGACACCACAAGCTCGTCGGCGGCGGGCGGATTCTGCGAGCTGGCGCGCAATCCTGCCGAGCTTGCCAAGCTGAAGGCCGATCCGTCGCTGATCCCGCTGTTCGTGGAAGAGGCGATCCGCTGGACGACGCCGGTGAAGCATTTCATGCGCACCGCGACCGAGGATACGGTGGTGGGCGGGAAGACCATCCGCAAGGGGGACGGGCTGTGCCTGTTCTATCTGTCGGGGAACCGCGACGAGGACGTTTTTGCGCAAGGCGACCGCTTCATCGCGGACCGCAACCCGAACCCGCATGTAAGCTTCGGGCACGGCGTGCACCTGTGCCTGGGCATGCACCTGGCGCGGCTGGAGCTGAAGATCCTGTTCGAGGAGCTGTTGCCGAAGATCGCCGCCGTGGGGCTGACGGGCGAGCCGAGGCTGAGCACCGCGAATTTCGTGAACGGATTGAAGACGCTGCCGGTGCGGGTGACATGGGCGTGAGCCCGGCGGGCCGGACTGCCCTGAAGGACGAGGCCTGGCGGCTGGAGGTGGCTGCCTATCCGCGCCGGCTGTTGCTGCAGCCCCGCTTTGGCGACATGGATGTGAACGCGCATCTGAACAATGTGGCGATCGCACGGCTGTTCGAGGAGATGCGGGTGCAGACGCTGAGTGCGCTTCGCAGGCAGCCGGTGGGGGGTGGGGACCCGTCGTCGATGATGATCGCGCATGTGGGCATCGATTATCTGGCGGAAGGGGCCTGGCCGGACCCGATCGAGGCGGGGCTTGCGGTGACGGAAATCGGGCGGACGAGCTTTCGGCTGGGGCTCGCGCTGTTCCAGGGCGGGCGGGCGATTGCGCTGGCCGATTGCGTGATGGTGAACCTGAACGCGCGGCGGCCGGGGCCGATCACGCCCGAGCTGCGGGCGGCATTGGAGGGATTGCGACATGGGTGACATGACTGGCTTTTCGGGGCCGGCCAAAGATGTGGCGGCGATCCGGGCGCTGCACGATTGTGGCGGCGATGCCGTGAGCCGGCGGGCTGCGGAGGCCTGGGGGGCGCTTTGGGCCTGGGATGCCGGCTGGGACGTGATGGGAACGCGGGTGGAGGGCCGCGGCGCGATCGTGGGACTGTGGACGCAGGCGATGGCGGGTTTTGCCTTGTCCCCGGTCTCGATGCGGAAGTCCCATCGCGTTCGGCCTGCCGGCCGGCGCGCGGTCGCGCCTGCCGCCGCGCGGATGGCTGATGGTTGGCGCGATGCGGTATTAGTGGGCTTTTTCAGCCATGTGGCAGCGATTGCGGTGTCCGGCGACCGGGCCGGGGGGCAGGTGTGGACTCACGAGCTGCTGGCTGGTGACGAGGCCGGGTGCCGCCCGCCGGGGCGATACGATGAGCTGCCTGTGAAGCGTGCCGGCGCCCGGCTGCCACCACTAGAGCTGGGCGGCCGACCCTGATGCCCCCGACCGGATCCATGTTTTCGACGAGTGGGACACGGCCGAGCAGCTGGCGGCGCACCTGAACGGGTGGCTGCCGTTGCGGCGGAACCCCAATCCGGCGGAGATGCAGGCCGCCGTGATGGCCGCTATGCAGCAGAGCGGATGAAGCCGCCCCCCAGCATCCGGCTGCCGGCATAGCAGACGGCGGCCTGGCCCGGCGAGACACCGAACTGGGGCCCGGCCAGCTCGAGTCGGGGTGACGTGCCTGCGAACAGGCGGGCAGCCGCGAGCGGGGCCATGGAGCGGAGCTTGACGGCGACCTGGAGGCCTTCCGGCGGGATCGGGCCGGCGAGCCAGCTGAGGCTGTCGAGCGCGACGGTGGAGACGGCGAGTGCGCTGCGGGGGCCGACGACGAGGCGGTTGCTGTCGGGCTCCAGACGGACGACGTAGAGCGGGTCGGCCTGGCCGCCGACGTCGATCCCGCGGCGCTGGCCGACGGTGAAGCCGATGAGGCCCGTGTGGCGGCCAAGGATGCGCCCGCCCATGTCGACGATATCGCCCGGCGCCTCGGCCTCGGGGCGGAGTTTTTTCACGACTGCGCGATAATCGCCGCCCGGCACGAAGCAGATGTCCTGGCTGTCGGGCTTGCCTGCGACCCTGAGCCCGAAATGCTGCGCGAGCAGGCGCACCGTCGGCTTGTCGAGGCCGCCGAGCGGGAAGCCGAGGCGGGCGAGCTGGGCGCCGGTTGTCGCGAACAGGAAATAGCTCTGGTCCCTGGACGGGTCGGCCGCGCGGTGCATTTCGGGGCCCGTTTCGCCGTCGAGTCGCTGGACATAATGGCCGGTGAGGAGGGCATCCGCGCCCAGATCGTCGGCGACGGCGAGCAGGTCACGGAATTTCACGGTCTGGTTGCAGCTGATGCACGGGACGGGCGTGCGGCCGGCCAGATAGCTGTCGGCAAAGGCCTCCATGACCTCGGTGTGGAAGGCCGACACATAGTCGAGCACATAATGGGCAAAGCCGGCCCTGTCGGCGACGGCGCGGGCGTCGGCGATGTCGGAGCCGGCGCAGCAGGCCCCTTCGCGCGAAGGGGCGGCGTCGCTGTCGGACAGGCGCAGGGTGACCCCGATTGTCTCGCAGCCATGCCAGTGTGCGAGCGATGCGACGACACTGGAATCAACCCCGCCCGACATGGCCACGACGACCCGGCGGCCGGGGGCGGGCAGCTTTGCCGAGATGTGACGAAGTGCTGCCGAAACAGCGTCTTCGCGGGACGGTGCGGCCCTGACAGGTGCTTCGGTAACAATGCTTTGCACCACTTTGCGCACGTTTCGGGCTACCTACAGTCATCGTTGGTCTCAAGGCGGCGCCAAGTCTGCCGTTGCTTGGGAAAAGGCAGGCACAGGCCGGCGATATCGGGGTGAAATGCGGTTGTCTGCTTTCGCCCGCACGGATCGACATGGGACCCCTTGCGCGAAAGCACAAGAGCCGCGCCGATCCGGGATTTGTGGATGTGGCGTGGACAGGACTGCTTTGTCGGATGAGCAAGGGTTGGGACAATGAACGAACAAGAAACCAGGAACATTGCGGGCGGCATTCGCGGCACGGACCAGGGCGGGGCTCCCGCAACGGGTGCCCGAGCCGACGACACCCGGCCCATCGAGGTTCCGGGGCCGCTGGGTCGGCCTGTCACGCTGGACAGCCTGCCGCCGCCGGACACGCGGCGCTGGGTGGTGCGCCGCAAGGCGGAGGTGATCGCGGCGATCCGCGGCGGATTGCTGACGGCAGCCGAGGCCTGTGCCCGCTATCGGCTGAGCCCCGAGGAACTGGAGCTGTGGCAGGATTCCATCGACCGGGCCGGTGTGCCGGGGCTCAGGGTCACGCGGATCCAGCTGTATCGCGACTATCCGGTGAAGCCGGCAACCACCGAGGTGGAGCGGCCCGAGCATCGCGACCTGAGCCGCCCCTGGGCGATTTGAGACCGGAGCGCCTGCCCCGTTCCACACAGACGACTGCTGATGCGAAATTTTCTCGGCTTGCAGCCGTGAACGGCTGCTAGCCGGAAAGGACAGATGACGATGGCGATGATGGACACCGGCGGATCGCGAGGCCCGCAAAATGGGCCAGACGGGCTCCGCGTGAATGGTCGCAGCGAAACCCGACGGGACGAGGACCCCCGTGCGGATGCCCCCGAGGGTGATTTCCGCACCGGGATGGACCGCGCTGCTGCGCCGGCCGCGACGCGCTTCACCGCCCCGCAGCGCACCACGCGGCTGCTGCTGGTGGAGGATGACCGGCTGTTGTCGGATGCGCTGAGCCGGATGCTCGAGCTGGCCGGGTTCACCGTTTACGTCACGGGATTCGGCGAGGATGCGCTGGACCTGGCACGGGCCTATCGGTTCGACGTGGTGGTGCTGGACCTGACGCTGCCGGACATGGCGGGCGTGCAGGTGTTGCAGCAGCTGCACCAGATGCGCCCGGACACGCCGGTGATCATCCTGTCGGGTGAGGGGCGCCTTGAATCCAAGATCGAGAATTTCCTGGAGGGTGCCGACGACTATATCACCAAGCCCTTCCACCGCGACGAGCTGCTTGCACGGATCCATGCCGTTCTGCGCCGGGCGCGGGCGGCCGCCCCGCAGGAAATCCAGCTGGGCGTGCTGGTGCTGGACCTGGTGGCGCACCGGGCCGCGGTGGGCGGCGTGCAGGTGCCGCTTACGGGCAAGGAATATGCCTGCCTGGAGTATCTGGCGACGCGGCGCGGCATGACGGTGACCAAGGAGATGTTCCTGGCGCACCTGTATGGCGGCCGGGACGAGCCGGAAATGAAGATCATCGACGTGTTCATCTGCAAGTTGCGTCGCAAGCTGCTGGAAGCCGGCGCACCGCCGGTGATCGAGACCGTCTGGGGCCGGGGCTACACCATCGCCACCGACGGCTGAGCCGCGTTACCGGGCCCCTGCCCGGTGCTTTCGCTGCTCGGCCAGCGCGCGGATGATGCCGCGCAGCGTGCGGACCTCCTGGGCGGAGAATTGCGGGCGGGTGAGCATGTGGGCGAGCGTTCGCCGGGTTGCCGGCGTGCGATCGGGCACGTGGAAATAGCCGGCCTCGTCCAGCGCGGTTTCCAGGTGGGCGATCAGGCCTGCGATCTCGGCATGGGGGGCGGGCACATGGTCGGCCGGGGGGCAGGTCGGCGGCTCGGTGCCCAGATACCATTCATAGCCCATCAGCAGCACGGCCTGGGCGAGGTTCAGCGAGCCGAAGCCCGGGCTGGCCGGGCAGGTTATGATGGACTGCACCGGAGCAAGATCGTCGGCCGTGAGGCCCGAGCGCTCGGGGCCGAACAGGATGCCCGCGCGTGTGCCCCGGGCGGCGGCTTCGTGGATCAGCGCGGCCGCCTCGCGCGGGGTGACGACGGGCTTCACCATGTCGCGCCCGCGCATCGTGGTCGCGAAGGTGAGTGTGCAATCGGCAAGGGCGCCGGCGATGTCGTCGTGGACCGTTGCGGCTTCGAGCACATGGTCGGCGCCGGCGGCGGGGGGGCCGGCCTCGGGGTTGGGCCAGCCGTCGCGCGGGCTGACGAGGCGCAGCGATTGCAGCGCGAAATTGCCCATTGCGCGCGCGGCCATGCCGATGTTCATGCCGAGCTGCGGGCGGACGAGGATGATTGCGGGGGGGAGAGCCGGAGCGTCGGGCAGAGGGTCTGACATGGGGCCGCCTGATGGACGAGGGCGGGCCGGCAGTCGAGTCCGGCAGAGCCTGCCGGTGGCGGTGGCGGTTTGTTGCGGCTATGGGCAGGCGATGGACGCAGCCCTTCCCGCACAACCGCAGCCGATCGCCCGGATCGCTGCCCTGCCCCGCTGGGCGACGCTGCTGGTGGCGTTCGGGGCTGGTGGCCTGTCGGCGCTGGGGTTCGAGCCGGTGGGGACGATTGCCGGGCCGGTGCTGGGGGTGGCGCTGCTGCTGATCCTGCTGGCGCAGGCGCCGGCGGGGCGCGCCTTTGCGCTGGGGTTGCTGTTCGGGTTCGGGAACTTCCTGCTGGGGCTTGCCTGGATCGCGACCGCCTTCACCTACCAGTCGAACATGCCGGAGTGGCTGGGCTGGGTTGCGGTGGTGGGGCTGTCGCTGTTCCTGGGGGTTTATACCGGCCTTGCAGCCTGGGCGGCCCGTTGGCTGACCGACAGGCTCGTGCCCCTGACGCTGCTGTTTGCCGGGCTGTTCGTGCTGGCCGAGATGCTGCGCGGAGAGCTGTTCTCGGGATTTGCCTGGAACCCGCTGGGGGCCAGCTGGCTGCAGCTGCCGGGCGTTGCGCAGCTGGCGGCGCTGGTGGGGGCGAACGGGCTTTCGGCGCTGGCCGTGCTGGCGGGCGGGAGCCTGGCTGCGCTGCTGGGTGCGCGGGGGGAGCCCGGGCGCGGGGTGCTGGTGCTGCTGTTTCCGCTGCTGCTGGGGCTGGGGCTGCTGGTGCCGCGGGTGCAGGCGCCCTTGCCGCCCGACACGGCGACGCGGCTGCTGCTGGTGCAGCCCGGCACCCGGATCGAGGACAAGCATTCGGATGGCGGGCTGCAGCGCAGCCTTGAGGCAGCCGTGTTGCAGACGCGGGCGGCGCTGGCCGGGCAGCCGGCCCCCGCAGCGGTGATCTGGCCCGAGGCGACGGTTGAGTATCCGTTGGAGGAAACGGCGGGGCTGGGAGCTGCACTGACGGACGGGTTTGCGCCGGGCTCGCTGCTGCTGACCGGGGGGGTCGCCGTTGAGCGGGACGCAAGGGGTGCGCTGACCGGCGCGCGCAACAGCCTCTATGCGCTGGACTACCGGGGCACGATCCTTGCGCGATATGACAAGGCGCATCTGGTGCCCGGTGGGGAATATCTGCCGCTAAGGGCCATTGCCGAGCCGCTGGGGCTGGCGCGGCTGGTTCCGGGTTCGCTGGATTTCCTGCCGGGCCCGGGTGCGGTGACATGGGTGCTGCCCGGGGTTCCGCCGCTGGCGCCCAACATCTGCTACGAGATCATCTTTCCGGGCGCGATCGTGGAGCGCGGCGTGCGGCCGGGCTTCATCCTGACGGTTTCCAACGACGCCTGGTTCGGACGGTCGGGGCCGCCGCAGCACCATGCGCAGGCGCGGCTGCGGGCAATCGAGGAGGGAGTGCCGGTTGTGCGGGTGACACCGACCGGCATTTCTGGCGTTATCGACGCGCGGGGCGGGCTGGGCGTGACCCTGCCCACGGGTAAGGCAGCGCATGCCTTCGTGAACCTGCCGGCCGCGCTGCCCGCCACGCCCTTTGCACAGGCCGGCCTTGCCGCGCCGGGGCTGTTGGCCTTCGGGCTGATCGGCCTGGGGGCGTGGGCCCGGCGGCGCGGCCTTGGCAGCACAAAGACATAAACAAAACTTTATGTTCCTTGCCAAGCTGTGCGGCACGGAGTAGCGCCGACGGCGTTATCCCCAACGGGGTGTGCCCCCAACGGGGTGTTTTACAGGAGTGTTCATGCCGCGCAGCAGCTTCGCCTTCACATCGGAATCGGTTTCGGAAGGCCATCCCGACAAGGTCGCCGACCAGATTTCGGACGCCGTTGTCGACCTGTTCCTGGACCGCGACGGGGTGGCCCGGGTTGCCTGCGAGACATTGGTGACGACCCAGCGGATCGTGCTGGCGGGCGAAGTGCGGTGCAACCCGGACAACTTCCCGTCGCTCGCCGAGATCGAGCAGGCCGCGCGGGCGACCGTGAAACGCATCGGCTATGAGCAGCATGGCTTTCACTGGCAGACCGCGGATTTCGCCTGCCACCTGCACGGCCAGTCGGCCCACATCGCGATGGGCGTGGACGAGAGCGGGAACAAGGACGAGGGCGCCGGCGACCAGGGCATCATGTTCGGCTATGCAACCGACGAGACGCCCGACCTGATGCCGGCGACACTCTATTATTCGCACCGGATCCTGGAGCGGATGGCAGCCGACAGGCACGCGCGAAGGGTGGATTTCCTGGAGCCCGACGCCAAGAGCCAGGTTACGCTGCTGTACGAGAACGAGGTGCCGGTTCAGGCGACCGCGCTTGTCGTGTCCACCCAGCACACGCGCGAACTTTCGAACGACGCCGGGCAGAAACGGCTGCGCGATTATGTGATGACGGTGTTCGAGGATGTGCTGCCCCGGGGCTGGCTGCCGGCTGCACCCTCCATCTACGTGAACCCGACCGGGCTGTTCGAGATCGGCGGGCCGGACGGCGATGCGGGGCTGACTGGTCGCAAGATCATCGTGGACACCTATGGCGGCGCGGCGCCGCACGGTGGCGGCGCGTTCAGCGGCAAGGACCCGACCAAGGTCGACCGTTCGGCTGCCTATGTCGCACGCTATCTCGCCAAGAACATCGTGGCCGCCGGCCTTGCCAAGCGGGTTACCATCCAGCTGTCCTACGCGATCGGCGTTGCCGAGCCGCTGTCGATCCTGGTCGATACACACGGCACGGGCACGGTGGACGAGGTGAAGATCGAGGCGGCACTGCCGCAGATCGTGCGGCTGACGCCCAAGGGCATCCGCACGCACCTGGGGCTGAACCGGCCAATCTACCAGCGCACCGCAGCCTACGGCCATTTCGGCCGGACACCAGACTCCGACGGCGGGTTCAGCTGGGAACGGACGGACCTGGTGGAGGCGCTGAGAGGCGCGATCTGAGGGATCGTTTGCCTCCAGCCGGCCCCCGGTTCAAGCCCCGGAGGCCGGGGTCCGGGGGGCAGAGCCGCTGGCATATCCGTCGGCTGTTTCCCTGATCATCACGGCCTTGTCCCACCTTCTGATGGAGCTTGGCAAGCTTGGCGATGACCGAATTGAGGAACCCGGTTCGTCCGGTTGCCCTGACATGGCGACTGCGATTGCGCGGGAGCAGGCGATCAGGGCGTGGAAGCGGGCGTGGAAGGTGGAGCTGATCGAGCAGGCCAACTCGGCGCGGGATGACGGTTTTGGCTGGCGAGCATTTTGTCGGGTGAAGGCCTCTAGCGGAAGGGGGGTTCGTCGAAGGCCCGGAGTTTGCGGCTGTGGACCCGGCCGCCTTGTTCGCGGAGCAGCTCCACCGCGCTGATCCCGATTTGCAGATGCTCCGAGATAGCCCCTTCGTAAAACCGGTTCGCCTGCCCGGGCAGCTTGATCTCCCCGTGGAGCGGCTTGTCGGACACGCACAGCAGCGTCCCGTAAGGCACGCGGAACCGGTAGCCCTGGGCGGCGATTGTGGCGCTCTCCATGTCGACGGCGACGGCGCGTGACTGGTTGAAGCGGCGGGAGCTCAGGCCGAACCTCAGTTCCCAGTTGCGGTCGTCGGTGGTGACGACGGTGCCGGTGCGCAACCTGGGCTTCAGCGCCTCGTGATCGAGGCCGGTGACCGCCTCGGCGGCCGAGGAGAGGGCCTGTTGCACCTCGGCGATGGCGGGGATGGGGATTTCAGGCGGCAGCATGTCGTCGAGGACATGGTCGTCGCGGAGGTAGGCGTGGGCGAGCACATAGTCGCCGATGGTCTGGCTGGGGCGCAAGCCCCCGCAGTGGCCGATCATCAGCCAGGCCTGGGGGCGCAGGACCGCCAGATGGTCGGTGATGGTTTTCGCGTTGCTGGGGCCGACGCCGATGTTGACGAGCGAGACGCCCTGGCCGTCAGGCGCCATCAGGTGCCAGGCGGGCATCTGGAACTTGCGCCAGCTGCCGTCGCCCTGGGCCTGTTCGGGGGAGGCGTTGGTGGAATCGAGGAGGGCGCCGCCCGAGCAGCTGAGCGCGGTGTAACGGCTGCCGGGGCGTTTCAGCTCGGCGATTGCCCAGCGGAGGAATTCATCGACGTAGCGGTGGTAGTTGGTGAAGAGGATGTGGTTCTGGGTGTGGTGGGCCGGGGCGCCGGTGTAGTGCTTGAGCCTTGCGAGCGAGAAATCGGTGCGGGGGCCATCGAACAGGGCGAGCGGGCGCGGATCGCCTGGGTGTTGTTCCCACAGGCCGTCGGGAAGTTCGTCGCCGATGTGCTTGAGATCGGTTGTCGGGAAGTGGCGGGCGAGTTCGCGGGCGGCGGTTGCATCGAGGACGAGGTCCTTTGCGCCGTCGAGGACGTAGGGGAAGGGGATTTCGACCGTGCTGGTGCGGACCTGGAAGGTGGCGCCGTAATCGCGGGCGAGAAGGCTGATCTGTTCACTGAGGTAGCGGCGGAACCATTGGGGGTGGGTGATGGTGACGGCATATTCGCCTGGTGCAACAAGGCGGGCGTAGGCGCGCGACAGGCGGGGCAGGTCTGCTTCGGCAGACCAGGCGAGCAGCAGTTCGGGGTAGGCAAAGCGGCCTTGCCCGCGCTCGTGCGGGGTGGGGGGGAGGCCGCCGTCGAGGAACTGCTTCAGGCTGGCGCGCAAGGCTCCGACCGATTGGGCGTGGATGGCGGCGAGCTGGTCGACGATGGCGCCGGCGTCGGTTGCGGGGGCGGCTTCGGAGGACGGATTCTTCATCCCTGGGGTCTATGCCAGCCTTGTGACGGGAGCGCCAGCGGATGTGGCTAGCGCCCCTGCATGTTGGTGTGGGCGACGGGCAAGCTGACGGTCAGCTCGGTGAGCTCGGCTGCCGTGTAGACCTGGCAGCTGAGGCGGGAGTTGGGTTGGACGTGGGCGGTGAAATCCAGCATGTCCTCTTCGTGAGGGGTGGGCTGGGGGAGTTTGGCGAAATCGCCGCGGGCCACGATGACGTGGCAGGTGGAGCAGGCCATGGCGCCTTCGCAGGTGCCCTCGAGGGGGAGGCCGAGGGATTGGGCGAGGGTGAGGAGGCGGGTGCCGGGGGGAGCGCTGGCCTGGGCTGCGAGCGTGCCGTCGGGGTTCAGGAAGCGGATGTTGGTCATGGGACGCGGTCCACGGCGGTGGTGAGCAGGGTAAGGGCGTGATCGAGATCGGCGAGCGGCATGGCGGGTTGCCAGCCGAGGCGCAAGGTGCAGCGGGCGGCAGCGGCATCGAGGCCCAGCGCTGCAAGCACGTGGGAGGGGCGGCCCGAGCCCGAGGAGCAGGCGGCGCCGGAGGCGAGCGCGAGGGTGGGGAGCGCGCTGATGAGGCGTGACGCATCGACAGGAAGGGTGATGCTGAGGTTGCCGTGCCAGCGGTGGGGGCCGCGCGGGTCCGGGCCGTTGATGTGGTGGGGGATGCGGGCGAGGTGGTGGAGGGCGCGGTTCATCAGGATGCGGGCGTTGGCGTGGGTGGCGGCGGGGTCTGCAATGGCGGCGGCGGCGCCGAAGCCGGCTGCGAGCGCGGGGGACTGGGTACCGGAGCGCATGTCGCCTTCCTGGCGGCCGCCGTCGAGGAGGGGGGAGAGGCGGACGCCGGGGCGGACCCAGAGCGCGCCGATGCCCTTGGGGCCGCCGATCTTGTGGGCGGACAGCGAGATGAGGTCTGCGTGGGGAGCGTCGAGGGGGAGCTTGGCGAAGGCTTGCGCGGCGTCTGTGTGGAAGAGGGCGCCGGCGGCGTGGGCTTCCTGGGCCATGTCGGCGATGGGCCAGATGGTGCCGACTTCGTTGTTGACCCACATGGCCGAGACGAGGGCGACGTCGGCTGCGGCGAGGGCGGCGGTGTAGGCCGCGCGGTCCGGGAGGCCGTCTGCTGCCACGGGGAGGATGGTTACTGGGGTGCCCCGGCGTTCAAGGTGGCGGGCGGTTTCGAGGATGCAGCTGTGTTCGGTCGCGAAGGTGAGGAGGCGGCCGGGACGGGTTTCGAGGGTGCCCTTGAGGGCGAGGTTGTTGGCTTCGGTTGCGCCGGAGGTGAACAGGAGCCCTTGCGCGGCGCGGGCGAGGGCGGTTGCGACCTGGATGCGGGCGGCTTCGAGCGCGGCTTTGGCGCGGCGGCCGCCGCGGTGGGCGCTGTGCGGGTTCCAGTGCTGCGCTTCGAGGTGGGGCAGCATGGCGGCGAGCGCTGCGGGGTGCAGCGGGCTGGTGGCCTGGGCGTCGAGATCGAGGATGTCAGGCGGCATCGTGGGCGAAGGGGGCGCGGGCGGCGAGCGGGGCCCAGGTGGCGAGGAAGCGATCGATGTCGGCCGGGGTGGTGGACCAGCCGGTAGAGATGCGCAGCGATTCCTTCGCGGCCCGGGGCAGGCCCATGGCTTCGAGGGTGGCCGACGGTTTCAGGGTGCCGGACGAGCAGGCGGCACCTTGCGAGACGCTGATCCCGGCCATGTCGAGCTGCATGAGCTGGGTTGCGGCGGGGACGCCGGGGAGATGCAGGCTGGTGATGGTGCCGAGGCGCGGCGCGGCAGCGGCGTTGACGCGGGCGCCGAGTGTTGTGGCAGCTGATTCGAGTTGGTGCTGGAAGGCGGCGGCGCGGACGGGGAAGCCCTGGTCCCACGCGTCGAGGGCGGCGGCCCAGCCGAGGATTCCGAGCAGGTTTTCGGTGCCGCCGCGCCAGCCTTGTTCCTGGCCGCCGCCCTTCTGGACGGGACGGAAGCCATCCTTGCAGCGGACGATGAGGGCGCCGGTGCCAGCGGGGCCGCCGAGCTTGTGGGCGGAGACGGCGATGAAGTCGGCCGGGGGGAGCGGCAGCTTGCCGGCGGATTGCACGCAGTCTGCAACAAGGCGGGCGCCGGATGCGTGGACGGTTTCGGCGATTGCGGCGAGATCCTGCACGACGCCGGTTTCGTTGTTGGCGTGGGCGATCGCGACGAGGGCGCCGGCAGGGATCCGGGGAAGCCGGGCCCTGCCCTGTTCGTCGACGGGGACAAGGGTGGCGCCCGGGGCCGCGGCAAGGACGGCGCCGTGTTCGGTTGCGCCCACGAGGCGGAGGCTTGCGTCGGCGCCGTTGAGCGCGAGCGACAGGGCTTCGGTGCCGCCGCTGGTGAAGATGATTGCATCCGCGGGGATGCGGAAGAAGGCGGCGATGCGGGCGCGGGCATCGGTGAGGGCGCGGCGGGCCGCGCGGCCGGCTGCGTGGACGGAGGAGGGGTTGGCCCATTCGCCCGATGCGAGGCGGGTGGCGGCGTCGGCCATGGCCGCGGCGGCTTCGGGGCGAAGCGGGGCGGTCGCGGCCCAGTCCAGATAGGTTGGGGCGAGATGGGTTGGGGCAAGAGGGGTGGTGGCGGGAGTGGTGGTGGGTGTCATGCTGCTTGCTTTTTGCCTGTCGCGATCCTTATAGGCCGCCCTTTCCCGGATACCATGCCCGGTGTGTGCCCGCCCAGATTTCGGGCCCAGGTTGCCCGCCGCGCGAGACGCTGAGGAGCCCTGCGAGTGCCGGAAGTGATTTTCCCAGGACCCGAAGGCCGGTTGCAGGGGCGTTACCAGCCCGCCGGCAAGCCGCGCCCGCCCGTTGCCATCATCCTGCACCCGCACCCGCAGGCCGGCGGCACGATGAACAACCCGATCGCGCTGGCCTTGTACCAGATGTTCGTGAAGCGGGGCTTTGCCACGCTGCGCTTCAACTTCCGGGGGGTCGGCCGGTCGGAAGGGGTGTTCGACAACGGGGTGGGCGAGCTTTCGGATGCAGCGTCGGCGCTGGACTGGCTGCAGGCGACCAATCCCGAATCGAGCGGCACCTGGGTTGCGGGCTCCAGCTTCGGCGCGTGGATCGGGATGCAGCTGCTGATGCGGCGGCCCGAGGTGAAGGGGTTCATTTCGATCGCGCCTCCGGCGAACCTCTATGATTTCGGCTTCCTGGCGCCCTGCCCTTCGAGCGGGATCATCGTGCAGGGGACGAGCGACGAGGTGGTGACCGAGCCCGCAGTCCAGAAGCTGGTCGACAAGCTGAAGACGCAGCGGCACATCACCATCGATTACGAGAAAGTGGAGGGCGCGAACCACCATTTCGCAGCCGAGATGGACGAGATGATGGGGACGGTGGAACGCTATCTGGACAGGCGGCTGTTGAGCGGGCGGTAACGCCTGCGAATCACCGGGAGGCGCACTATGCAGATTAGTGTTGCGATTTTATGACGAACCATTGACATGTTGGTGACACAAGGATAGCTTTCTTCGTGAAGGGAGCCGGCTGTGTGCCCGTGCGAGGCGAAACACGCCTTCGAGCCGACGGCCTGCTCCTTCGCGTGCAAGGGGTTCCCGATGGTGCGGGAGCCGCGCGCGACACAGGAGACTGGAGATGCGTGGATTCGGATTTGTGCTTGCAGCTGTTTCGGCCCTCGGTTCGACGTTCTGGGCGGTGCCCGGTGTGGCGTCGCCCGAGGGCGTGAAGCGGGTGCAGTTTGCAGACCTGCAACTGGAGAGCGAGGCCGGGCGGGCGACATTGCAGCGCCGGCTGGACCGGGCCGTGCAGACGATCTGTTCAATCGACGGGATGCCGCAGAGCGCGGCACTGAGCGCCGAGAAGGCCCAATGTGTTGCCGAGACCAGCGCATCGCTGGCCGGCAGCGTGGACGCCGCCATCCGCACCAAGCGCGCGACGGCAACGGCAACGGCGATCGCCAGCCGCAACTGAGCGGCCGCCGATGAAGGGAGGAGGGGGCCGCACGCCCCCCCCTTTTCATATCCCCCCTTTTCATATCCCCCCTTTTCCGATCGTTGTGCAGCCGGCTTGCAGTTGGTCGATCCGCGCTGTTCCACAAAAGGCGTTTGCACAATGTCACGGATGCTCCACCGAACACCGGCGGAAACTGTAACGCAAACCCTCTAGGGCCCTGTCGCACGGGGCGGATGGCATGGAACCGTCCGCCAGCGCGCAGGAGTGCACCGATGTCTGCCCGGGTTTTCGTTTCGCTTGTTGCTGCGACCCTGTCGCTCGGCAGCGGGGCGCGTGCGGCCGACAAGCCGCCGGCGCAGGTTTCGGCTCGGGGCGTGGACCTGACGGATGCCGTCGCGCGTGCGGCGCTGGAGCGGCGGATCGACCTGGCCGCTGCCGAGTTGTGCGGGATGGACCCTGCCGCATCGGCCGAGGTGCGGCACCAGCAGAACCTGTGCATGATCGCGACCGGCAATGCGGCCCGCGCGCGGCTGGCAATAATCGCGGCCCGTCGCCAGGTGAAGCTTGACGTGAAGCTGGCCGGGCTCTGACAGCGTTCAGGGGGTCGCCAGCCGGCCGCCGGTCAGGGGAGCAGGAACGCCGGTGGTTTCGGGCCAGCTGAGCGGCAGGCCCTTCAGATGGCGGACGGCGAGCCAGGCGAAGGCTTGGGCTTCAAGCGCGTCGCCGTGCCAGCCTTCGGCTTCGACCGGGTCCGTCGGCAGGCCGGTGCGCTGGGCGATCATCCGCATCAGCACAGGGTTACGGCGGCCGCCGCCGGTGACGAGCAAGCGCCTGAGCGGCACGGGAACAGCCCGGAGCGCGAGGGCGACGGTTTCGGCGGTGAAGGCGGTGAGGGTGGCGGCACCATCGGCCGGCGAAAGGCCGCGCGCGGGGGCAATGGCGAAATCGGCGCGGTCGAGCGACTTTGGGCCTGCCTGGTCGAAGAAGGCGAGGTCGGCCATGGACGTCAGCACATCCTCGTGCACCTGCCCGGCACCTGCGAGTGCGCCGCCCGCATCGAAGCGGGCCCCGCAGCAGGACTGAACCCAATCGTCGATGAGGCCGTTGCCCGGGCCGGTGTCGAAGGCGCCCCAGTTTCCATCGGCGTCGAACCAGGTGAGGTTGCCGACGCCGCCAAGGTTGAGGATGCCGACGGGAAGTGCGAGGCCTGAGACGAGGGCGCGGTGGTAGCCGGGCGCGAGCGGGGCGCCTTCGCCGCCGGCTGCGACATCGGCGGAGCGGAAATCATGGACCACCGGGCGGTTGGTGAGTTGCGCGAGCAGCGCTGCGTTGCCGATCTGCCAGGTAAAGGGGTTTGCGTATCCCGAACTGGGTGGGCGGTGGGCGACTGTCTGCCCGTGGAAGCCGATGAGGGTGGCCTGTTGCTGGCCCGGAAGAGCAGCGACGGCTTCGGCGTGGGCGAGGGTAAGGACGCGTTCGGCCTCTGTGATGAGGGGGCCTTCCGCTGGGGCGGGGAGCGTGAGGGCGTAAGCGGCGGCCTTGCGGATGAGCCGGCGTTCGGTATCGGTGTAGGGGCGATCCGTGGCCGCAAGGCCGCGCACATGGCCTTCGCCATCGGTTTCAAGGAGCGCTGCGTCGACCGCGTCGACCGAGGTGCCGGACATGAGGCCGATCACGATATGCTTTTCACCTGCCATGGCTTCCCCTAGAGCGTGGCGCGCCATGACCTACAAGAGCGAATTCCTGGGCGCGATGGACGCGCGCGGCCATATCCACCAGCTGACGGACGCCGGGGGCATCGATGCGGCCGCGCTGAAGGGCGGGCTGACGGCCTATGTGGGCTATGACATGACGGCCGCGTCGCTGCATGTGGGGAATCTGGCGACGATCATGCTGCTGCGGCGGCTGCAGCAGGCTGGCGGCAGGCCGATCGTGCTGCTGGGGGGCGGGACGACGCGGATCGGCGACCCGAGCGGCAAGGACACGGCAAGGCAGCTGCTGGACGATGCGGCGATCGCGCGGAACATGGAAAGCATCCGGGCGGTGTTCGGGCAGTTCCTCACGTTCGGCGACGGACCCTCGGACGCGATGATCGTGAACAACAACGACTGGCTGGACGGGCTGAACTACATCGCCTTCCTGCGCGATTACGGGCGGCATTTCAGCGTGAACCGGATGCTGACGATGGATTCGGTGCGGCTTCGGCTGGAGCGGGACCAGCCGCTGACCTTCATCGAGTTCAACTACATGGTGCTGCAGAGCTATGATTTCGTCGAGCTGAACCGGCGGTTCGGCTGCACCCTGCAGATGGGCGGATCGGACCAGTGGGGCAATATCGTGCAGGGGGTGGAGCTGGGCCGGCGCACCGATGGCGCCGAGCTGTTCGGGCTGACCACGCCGCTGGTGACGACCGCCGACGGGGCCAAGATGGGCAAGACCGCAAATGGGGCGGTGTGGCTGAACGCCGGGCAGCTGGCAGATTGGGATTACTGGCAGTTCTGGCGCAATGTGGACGACCGCGACGTGGGGCGGTTCCTGCGGCTGTTCACCGATGTGGACGACGACGAGATCCGCCGGCTGGAGGCGCTGGAGGGGGCGGAGATCAACGACGCGAAGGTGGTGCTGGCCAATGCGGCGACCACGCTATGCCGGGGGGCAGACGCAGCGGCGCAGGCGGAGGCGACGGCGCGGGCGACCTTTGCCGAAGGCGGGGCCGGCGAGGCGTTGCCGCGCATTGCGGTAGCCGGACCGCTGGTGCTGGTGGATGCGCTGGTGCTGACGGGGCTTGCGGCCTCGAAAGGCGAGGCGAGGCGGAAGCTGGCCGAGAATGCGGTGAAGGTGGACGGGGTGGCGACGAGCGACCCGACCGCGCTGGTGGGGGCGCCTGCCAGGCTGAGCCTGGGCCGGAAGCGCCATGCGCTGCTGACCGCGAAGTAGCGGCTAGGGCTTGGTGGCCTTAAGGTGCACGGTGCCGAGCCGGGCGTAGCGCCGGGGTTCGAGGCGGGCGGCGAACTGGGCGGCACCCGGCTGGCCCTGCCCGGCGGCGGCGCGGGCAAGGGCGCTTGCGCGGGCCGGATCGCGGGGGACACCGCGCCCTTGCGCAAAGGCGCCGGCGAGCGCGAGCTGGGCTGGGCCGTAGCCGCGCCGGGCGGCGCGGAGGAACCAGGCGGCGGCGACCGCCTGGTTGGCCGCTGCGCCCTGTCCGTTGGCGGTCATGGTGCCGAGCAGGGTTTCGGCGGCCGGCACGTCGCGGCGGGCGAGCACGCGGAAATCCCGCCGGGCGGCCGCGTAATCGCCGCGGTTGAAGGCTGCGAGGCCGCGCGCAAGCAGTGTGTCGGTGGACTGGGCGGCCGCGCGGTCTGCACTGGCGGGGGGCGCGGCTGTGGCGGGGGCGGCCATCAGCGTGGACGCCGCGACAATGATGACAAGGCAGGGCCGGAACAGCATCCCGTGCCCGCTAGCCCGGAACTGCGGCAAGTTGAAGGGGTGGGCGGCGACGCCGGGCCCGATTCGGGGAGGACTGTCGTTCAGCCGCCACGCAATGTCGCAACGGCTGCGTCCTTTTCGAACAGGTAGAGAAGGTTGCGGGCGGCCTGGCCGCGGTGGCCTGCAAGGCCGCCGTCGTGTTCGACGAGGAGGCGGGCGTCGGCGTCTGCCGTGGCGAGGAGGCGATCGACCTGGTCGGGGGTGGCAAGGATGAAGCCCTGGTCGCCGGACTGGCGCAACCCAAGCAGTTCGCCGGAGCCCCGGAGCCTGAGGTCGGCTTCGGCGATTGCAAAGCCGTCGTCGGTCTGGCGCATCATCTTCAGGCGTTCGCGTGCGGTTTCGGAGAGTTTTTCGCCACGGAGCAGCAGGCACACGCTGTGGGCGGTGCCGCGCCCGACCCGGCCGCGGAGCTGGTGGAGCTGGGCGAGGCCGAAGCGTTCGGCACCTTCGATCACCATCAGGGAGGCGTTGGGGACGTCGACGCCGACCTCGATGACGGTGGTGGCGACGAGGATCGCGGCCTCGCCCGACTGGAAGCGGGCCATTTCGCGGTCGCGCGCGGGGCCGGGGAGCTTGCCGTGGACGAGGGCGACCTGCGGCCCGAAGCGCTGTTTCAGCATGGCGGCGCGGGCAACGGCGGGGGCGGCTTCGTCAGGGTCGGAGGTGACTTCGCCGTCGGCGCCGCCATCGAGGAGGGGGCAGACCCAATAGCCTTGCGCGCCGGTTGCGATGTGGCGGGCAAGGCCGTCGACGACCTCGTCGAGGCGGGTGAGCGGGGTGACGCGGGTGTCTACGGCCAAGCGGCCGGGGGGGCGTTCGGCGAGTTTCGAGACCTCCATCTCGCCGAAGTGGGCAAGCGCCAGCGTGCGCGGGATCGGGGTGGCGGTGGTGACCAGGAAATGGGGGGGTGCCTTTGCCTTTTCGGCGAGCATCATGCGCTGGGCGACTCCGAAGCGGTGCTGCTCATCGACCACCGCGAGGCCGAGGCGGCGATACTGGACGGCGCCGGAGAAGATGGCGTGGGTGCCGACGAGGATGTCGATATCGCCGGCCGCAAGCGCTGCAAGCGTGTCTTCGCGCGCCCTGCCCTTTTCGCGGCCCGAAAGGAAGGCGAGGCGGACGGGGAGGTTTGCGAGCAATTTCGAGAGCGTTGCGTGGTGCTGGCGGGCGAGCAGGTCTGTCGGGGCGAGGAAGGCGCCTTGCGCGCCGGATTCGACCGCGATGAGGAGCGCCATGAGGGCGACGAGGGTTTTCCCGGAGCCAACATCGCCCTGCAGCAGGCGGAGCATGGCGTGGGGGGCGGCCAGGTCGCCGGCGATTTCGGAGATGGCGCGGGATTGGGCGCGGGTGAGGGGCCAAGGCAGGCTTTTCAGAAGGGCGTCGGTGAGGCGGCCGGTGCCCGTGAGCGGGACGCCCTTCTGGCGGCGGCGGCGGGCGCGGACGAGGCCCCAGGCGAGCTGGCTGGCGAGGAGCTCGTCGTAGGCGAGGCGGTCGCGGGCGTCTGTGCTGTCGGGCCCGGTGTGGACGCTTGCGAGGGCCTGGGCGAAGGACGGCCATTGGCGCTTTGCGAGCAGGCCCGGCTCGATCCATTCCTCGAGCGCCGGGGTGCGGGCGAGGGCCGACTGGATGAGGGATGCGAGGCGGCGGGAGGTGAGGCCTTCGGTGAGGGGGTAGACCGGTTCAGTGGTGGGGGCGTCTGCCGTGGTGATTTCGGGGTGGATGATCTGGAAGCGGCCGTTCCACAGTTCGAGGCGGCCGGCGACGCTGAGGTTGGCGTCGACGGGAAAGCGGCTGGCAAGGCCCGATGCCCTGGGGCCGAAGAAGGCGAGCATCAGGCCGATCCCCGAGGCATCGTCGGCGAGGATGCGGAACGGGCCGCGGCCACGGCTGGGTTCGTGGGCAGTGATGCGGACCGGGACTGCGACCCGATCGCCCTCGCGCGCGGTGGCGAGGCTTGGGAGCCAGAGGGTTTCGCGCCACGCGACGGGGAAATGGAACAGGAGGTCGCGCACGCGGGTAATTGCGAGGCGTTCGAGCGCGCGGGCGCCGGCCGGGCCGACGCCTGGAAGGGATGCCGCATCGGCAAAGAGGGGGTTGAGCCTGTCGGGCCGCATGGCTAGGTCGCTAGCAACCCTTGGCGCGGCCCGCAAATTCATGCGTGGCCGCCAAATCGGCGTGGGAGTGGGCGATGGTCAGCGAAGTCCGGATAAAGCGTGCGCACTGGCGGGCCCACCACCGGGGGACCAAGGAGGCCGACATGCTGGTGGGCGGCTTTGCCGACCACTGGATGGACGCGATGGCAGCCGAGGAGGCGGCGTTCGGCTGGTTCGAGGCGCTGCTGGAGGAGCAGGACGTGGACATCATGGCCTGGGCCTTCGGCAAGGCGGAGCCGCCGGAGACGCTGCGGGGCACATGGATGAGCCGGCTGACGACGCTGGACTATATCCGGCTGGTGCCGCGCTGATGCTGCCGATCGAGGCCATTGCCGGCAGCGGCGGTGCGCTGAAGCTGACGGGGGCGCCGCAGGGCCTGATCCCGCTGCTGATGGCCGGGCTTGCGCGGGCAGCGGGCCTCGATGGTGCGCGTGGCGTTCTGATTGCAGCCGACGAGAGCGCCGCGCGGGCGGTGGTGGAGGCCGCGCCCTTCTTTGCGCCGGACGTGAAGACCATCTGGCTGCCGGGGTGGGACTGCTTGCCTTATGACCGGGCGAGCCCGGGCCAAGGGGTGATGGCTGAGCGGCTGGCCGGGCTTGCCGCGCTGGTGCGGGCGCCCGAGGGCCCCGAGCTTCTGGTGACGACGGTGAGTGCCGCGACGCAGCGGCTGCTGCCCAAGGACATTCTTGCGGGTGCGACGCTGGAGGTGCGGCAGGGGAGCCGGATCGGCCGGGATGCGCTGGTGCAGACGCTGCTGCGGGCAGGATACACGCGGGCCGAAAGCGTGGCGGACGCAGGGGATTTCGCGGTGCGGGGCGGGCTGGTGGACGTGGTGCCGCCGGGTGGAACCCGGGTCGGATACCGGCTGGATTTCTTTGGCGACGAGGTGGACGGCATCCGGACGATCGACCCGCTGACGCAGCTGACCATCGGCAAGGCGGACGGGTTCACGCTGCTGCCGGTTTCGGAACTGCTGTTGGACGAAGGGCGAATCAAGGCGTTCCGCGCGGGCTGGCTGGAGCGGTTCGGGGCGGGGGCGACATCGGACCCGCTGTATCAGGCGGCGAGCGAGGGGCGGCGGGCAGCGGGCCTCGACCATTTCCTGCCGCTGTTCGAGCCGGGGCTGGTGACGCTGTTCGACTGGCTGGGGGACCGCGACGTGCTGGTGACGGACCCGGGCCTGCAATCGGCCGTGGACGCCCGCTATGAGGCGATCACCGACTATTACCAGAACCGGTTCGAGGCGCTGCGCACCCCGCAGAAGGGCAAGGCGAAGCTGGGGGCCGCCGTTTATCGGCCGCTGGAGCCGGACCAGCTGTATCTGGGGCGCGACGCGTGGGATGCGGGCCTTGCCCGGGCGCACCGGACGGCGGCCTTGCCCGGCGATGACGGGCTGGACCTGGGTGGGCTGCCGGCGCAGGATTTCACGGCGGCACGGGTGGCTGCCGCGAGCGGGGGCGAACCCGTGTACAAGGCGATTGCGGCACGGCTGGCGCAGGCGCGCGAGGCCGGGCGCAAGACCGTGCTGGCGGCCTATTCGGAAGGCTCACGCGGGCGGATGTCGGGCCTGCTGAAGGAGTTCGGCGCCGAGGGACTGGTGCCGGTTGACGGCTGGCAGGCGGCGCTGGGGGCCACAGACACGGGCGCGGTGCCGATGGTGGTGCTGCCGCTGGAGAGCGGCTTTCGCCATCCGCACGCCGAGCTGTGGACCGAGCAGGACATGCTGGGCGACCGGCTGGTTCGGCGACGGTCTGCCCGGAAGGCGGACGCCTTTCTGAAGGACCTGGAGACGCTGGAGGCCGGCGAGCTGGTGGTGCACCAGGAGCATGGCATCGGGCGCTACATCGGGCTGGTGCCGATCACCGTGTCGGGTGCCGAGCATGACACGGTCGCGCTGGACTATGCGGGCGGCGACAAGCTGTATGTGCCGGTCGAGAACCTGGATGTGCTGAGCCGCTATGGCAGCGAGAGCGAGGGCGTGACGCTCGACAAGCTGGGGGGCACGGGCTGGGCGCAGCGCAAGGCGCGGATGAAAGAGCGCATCCGCGAGATCGCGCACGAGCTGCTGAAGACGGCTGCGTTGAGAGCCACGCGGGCGGCCGACGCCTATGAGGTGGACCCACAGGGCTATGCGGCCTTCCTCGACCGCTTCCCTTGGGCCGAGACGGACGACCAGCTGCGGGCAACCGCCGAGGTGCTGGAGGATCTGGCGGCAGGCCGTCCGATGGACCGGCTGGTGTGTGGCGATGTGGGCTTTGGCAAGACCGAGGTGGCGCTGCGGGCGGCGTTTGTGGCGGCTGCGTCGGGATCGCAGGTGGCGGTGATCTGCCCGACGACCCTGCTGGCAAGGCAGCATGCGGCGACCTTCCGCGAGCGGTTCGCCGGCACCGGGCTGACCGTCGGGTCGCTTTCGCGGCTGGTGCCGGCGGCCGAGGCCAAGGCGACGCGCGAGGGCCTTGCGGACGGACGTGTCGACATCGTGGTGGGGACGCATGCGATCCTTGCCAAGGGGGTGGCGTTCAAGCGGCTGGGCCTGGTGGTGGTGGACGAGGAGCAGCGCTTTGGCGTGACGCACAAGGAGCGGCTGAAGGCGCTGCGGCGCGCAGGCGCAGCCGGAGCCGGAGGCGACCAGACAAGACACGGAGCCGGAGGCGACCAGACAGGACACGCAGCCGGAGGCGACCGGATAGAACAAGGAGCCGGAGGCGACCGGACGGAACACGGAGCCGGAGGCGACCAGACAGGACACGCAGCCGGAGGCGACCCGCACGACAGCCAGAATGTGCATGTGCTGACGCTGACCGCGACGCCCATTCCGCGCACCTTGCAGATGGCGCTGAGCGGCTTGCGCGATCTGAGCGTGATCGCGACGCCGCCCGTCGACCGGCTGGCGGTGCGCACGACGGTTTCGCCGTTCGATCCGGTGGTGGTGCGCGAGGCGCTGCTGCGCGAGCATCATCGCGGCGGGCAGAGCTTCCTGGTGACGCCGCGCATTGCCGACCTGCCCGATATCGAGGCCTACCTGCGCGAGAGCGTGCCCGAGGTGCGCATCGTGACGGCGCATGGGCAGATGGCGGCCGGCGAGCTGGAGGACCGGATGACGGCCTTTACCGACCAGCGCTTCGACGTGCTGGTTTCGACCAGCATCGTGGAAAGCGGGATTGACATCCCGAATGCCAACACGCTGATCGTGCACCGGGCCGACATGTTCGGGCTGGCGCAGCTGTACCAGCTGAGGGGCCGGGTGGGGCGGGCGAAGCGGCGGGCCTATGCGTTGCTGACGACCGCTGCCGACGGGACGATCACGCCGGCGGCCGAGAAGCGATTGCAGGTGCTGGCGAGCCTGGACAGCCTGGGGGCGGGGTTCGAGCTTGCCTCCCACGACCTCGACCAGCGCGGGGCGGGCAATCTGCTGGGCGACGAGCAGTCGGGGCATATCCGCGAGGTGGGCTTCGAACTGTATCAATCGATGCTGGAGGATGCGATCCTGGCGGCGAAGGCCGAGGCGCGCGGGCTGAAGGCGCCGGCGGACCCTTCGAGCCCGACGATTTCGGTCGATGCGCCTGTGATGATCCCCGAGGAGTATGTGCCTGATCTTGCGCTGAGGATGGCGCTGTACCGGCGGGCGGCGGACCTTAAGGACAAGGCCGAGACCGAGGCGCTGGCGGCCGAGATGATCGACCGGTTCGGGCCGTTGCCGGAGCCTGCGCAGAACCTGCTGAAGATCGTGGAGGCGCGCAATGCCGCCAGAAGGGCCCATGTGCAGAAGATCGAGGTGGGGCCCAAGGGCGCGCTGGTGACGTTCGTGGGGGACAGTTTCCCCAACCCCGCGGGCCTTGTGGAGTGGGTGCAGAGGCTGAAGGGGCAGGCGCGGCTGCGCCCTGACCAGAAGCTGTTCCTGGCACGCGATTTCGGCAGCGGGCAGGGGCGGCTTGCGGGCGCGGTTGCGCTTGCACGGGGGCTGGCGCAGGCGGCGCTGCGGCCTGTGGAGGGGGTGCCGGAGCCGGAGGCGACCAGACGGTTACCGGAGCCGGAGGCGACCAGACGAGGCACGGAGCCGGAGGCGACCAAAAGAGGCACGGAGCCGGAGGCGACCAAAAGAGGCACGGAGCCGGAGGCGACCAGACGGTTACCGGAGCCGGAGGCGACCAGACGGGCAACGGAGCCGGAGGCGACCAGACGGGCAACGGAGCCGGCGAAGGCTGCGGCCGTGCAGCGGCAGGCGGTTCCGGGGGTGTTCAGGGGCAAGCGGCGCTGACGCCGGGCGCTCGAACCTTCTGGCGGCTTGGCGGTTGTGGGGGGGAACCCCAAGCCGCAACGGAAGGACCCGAGCATGACCGACAAGAGCCGGAACGCCGAGCAGGACAGCGCCAGCGCCGAGAGCGACGGCACCGAGCTCAACATCAGCGTCGAGGAGGACAGCCGCGCCGAGGCGGCCGATGCTCTGGCCGAACGCATTCGCGCGCTGGGCAAGCTCGCCCCCACCGGCTTCCAGGCTTTCCGCGACCTCACCATCATTAAGCATGATGCGCAGCACCGGTCGACGCCGGAGATGATTGCAGAGCTGGTTGCCGACAATGAGGCGGTTGCCCGGCGGATGAGCGAATTCGCCGAGCTTGCGGAAGATGCGGGCGGCACCCGGCGGCCGGTGGTGTGCGACCGGCCGTCGGACGCGCGGCTGGATGCTGCGACCGGGGATCTTTCCTGTGTGGTGGTGCCGCTGCCGGATTGAAACCCCGGGCGGCGCGTCAGTCGTCGGTTTGCAGGAGGCGCGGGTCTGGGTTCTCGTCGCTTTCCTGGGTGAGCTGGGAGACCAGGCGGTTGTAGTTGAAGCTGGAGCGGGTGCCGATCTTGCCGGAATGGCGTTCGAGCCATTCGCTTGCGGCTTCGCGGCCGCTGTCGCGCAGGGTGAGGAGAAATTTCCGGTCGGCGGTGAGCTTGGTGGATGCGGGAAGTTCGCCGAGTGCCCGGTCGCCATGGATCATGTGGAGGTGGGTCTTGCGGTGCTTCTGTTCGGACAGCTCGCCCGCGTCGATGAGGCGGTTGCGCTCGGCGATGAAGCGGAGTTCGGTGACCAGGCTGGCGTTGAAGCTGATTTCCGACAGCCGGTCAAGGATGTCGGCCGCCTTTCGCGGGATTTCCGAGCGCACGATCGGGTTCAGCTGGACGATGAGCACATCGTCGGTATCGGTTGCGCGGCACATCGGCGCGATCGCGGGATTGGCGATGTAGCCGCCGTCCCAATAGCCCTCGCCGTCGATCATGGGGGTCTGGAACAGGCTGGGGAGGCAGGCGGACGCCAGCACCATTTCGACCGTGAGCTCGTGCTCGCGCCAGCACCTGAGGCCGCCGGTGGCCACATGGGTGGTGTTGATGAAGAGCTTGATCTGGCGCTGGCGGCGCACCTTCTCGAAATCGATAAGGTCGAGGAGGGCCCGGCGGAGCGGGTTGGTGTCGGTTGGCGAGACATCATAGGGGCTGAACATGCGGGTGGCGGCCATCGACGCCTCGAACAGGAACGGTTCGACGAGGGCGTAGCCGGGCCAGATGCGGAACGGGTTCAGCCGGTCGGCGGCGTCGGCCATGCCGATCCAGAACTGCTCGAGCTGGGCGCGGGCGCGTTCGTTGCCGCCCTCCAGCAGGCCCTCGGCCATGACCACTGCGTTCATGGCGCCGGCCGACGTGCCCGATACGGCGCTGAAACGCAGGTCGCCTTCTTCGAGCAGGCGGTCGAGGACGCCCCAGGTAAAGGCACCATGCGCGCCGCCGCCCTGGAGGGCGAGATTGAGCTTTTTCGGTTCCAGCATGGTGGCCCCCTTCATCCTGCGCCCGACCTAGCAGGTGCAGTATCCGCCTTAAAGGGGGTAGCCGGCGAACGCCTTGGTGCGGTGCATGGCAACCGAACTGGAGACCCGCTCGATCTGCCAGGGCCCGGAGGTCCATTGTGCGGTCAGATCGCGCCATTCGGCCATGTCGGCCACGATGACCTTCACGAGATAATCGCTTTTCCCAGAGATTTCGGCGGCTTCGAGGACGCGGGGGTCTTTGGCGAAGAGGGTTTCGAGTGCGCGGAAATCTTCCGGAAGGTGGCGCTTCAACGTGACTTCGCCGTAGATGAGGAGAGCCGCGCGCAGGCGTTCGATCGCGATGTCGGCGCGGTAGCCGGTGATGATGCCGAGCTGTTCGAGGCGGCGGACGCGGGCGAGGCAGGCCGACGGGCTGAGCGCGACATCCCCGGCGAGCGAGGCGTTGGTGATTCGCCCGTCGCGCTGAAGGACGGCAAGAATCTTGCGGTCGATACGGTCGATGCTGTCCAAGCCTGTCTCCACCGCAGAATGTACGGTTTTCGCCGCAGAGTTTCGTTACCCCGGTTTCGCCGGCTGGGGCAAGAAGGGGCATGTCCGAGGCGGGTGCGATAAATCTGGCGGAGTGGCGCGTGCGGCCGGCCGACCCGGCCGATCTGGACGGGCTGAAGGCGCTTGCCGAACTGACGGGGGGCGGGTTCACCAACCTGCCGAACGACCGCAAGGCGCTGGCCGAGCGGCTGGACTGGTCGGAGCGGAGCTTCGCGGCGCCTGTGCGCGAGCCCGAGGACGAGAAATACATGCTGGTGCTGGAGCATGGGCCCAGCGGGCAGATCGGCGGCACGGCCTGCCTGTTCAGCCGGGTGGGTGTGCGCTGGCCCTTTTATTCCTACAAGCTGACGACCCTTTCCATGCAGTCGAAGGAGCTGGGGCGGACCTTCCGGACGGGTGTGCTGCACCTCGTGAACGATTTCGACGGCGCAAGCGAGGTCGGCGGGCTGTTCCTGCACCCTGAGCTGAGGACGGGCGGGCTTGGCCGGCTGCTGGCGCGCAGCCGCTATCTGTTCCTGGCGTTGCACCGCGCGCGGTTCGGCGACCGGGTTCTGGCCGAACTTCGCGGGCGGATGCGCGCCGACGGCAGCTCGCCCTTCTGGGACGGGCTGGCAGGGCGCTTCTTCGGCATGAGCTTTCAGGAGGCCGATGCCTTCAATGCCTTGCAGGGCAACCAGTTTATCGCCGACCTGATGCCGCGCTATCCCGTCTATGTCGCGATGCTGCCGGAGGAGGCGCAAGGCGCGCTGGGCCAGCCGCACGATGCCGGCGTTGCAGCGCTGCGGCTGCTGGAGGCGGAGGGGTTCGCCTTCCACGGCTATGTCGACATCTTCGACGGCGGGCCGACGATGGACGTGCGGGTGGGCGACATCCGCACCGTGCGCGAGGCGGTGCATGCGCGGGTGGCGGGACTGCTGGCGCATGAGGGGACACCCCGGCTGGTTGCCGGCGGGCAGCTGAAGGGCTTCCGGTGCGCGGCAGTGCCCACCGCCCAGGCCGCGGATGGTGGGCTGCTGCTGGGCGCTGAGGCGCCCTTCGGGGCCGGAAACGAGGTTTTGCATGCCCATTTCTGAGACGCTGAAGAGCCTGCGGCCGTATGACCTATCGCTGTTGTGGGAGGGCGCGGTTGCCGACGCGGCCGCCGTTGCTGCGGCGGTGGCGCGGGCGCGGGCGGCGCAACCGGGCTGGTTCGCGGCCGGGCTGGAGGCGCGGCTGGCCGTGGTGCGGGCCTTCAGGGCAGCGGTGGAGGCCGAGGCGGACGGGTTCGCGCGGCTGATCGCCGAGGAGACGGGGAAGCCCTTTTGGGAGGCGAGGACCGAAGTCGCAAGCGTGGCCGCCAAGGTGGAGATTTCGATTGAGGCCCATGCCGAGCGGACCGGCTGGCGAGAGGCGCCGTTCAAGGCGGACCCGGCTGGTGCGATGCAGGCGCTGAGGCACAAGCCGCATGGGGTGCTGGCGGTGTTGGGGCCCTATAATTTTCCCGCGCATCTGCCCAACGGGCATATCGTGCCGGCGCTGATCGCGGGCAATGCGCTGGTGTTCAAGCCGAGCGAGCAGACGCCCGCGGTGGGGGCCTTCATGGCCGGGCTGTGGGCGAAGGCCGGGCTGCCGGCGGGTGTGCTGGAGCTGGTGCAGGGCGCGGCCGGGACGGGGCGCGCGCTGGCCGGCGCCGACACGGACGGACTGCTGTTCACGGGTTCGGCGCCGACGGGCGCCGCCCTTGCGCGGCAGTTTGCCGAGACGCCGCACCGGATCCTGGCGCTGGAGATGGGCGGGAACAACCCGCTGGTCGCCTGGGACCTGGCGGAGGGGCAAGTGGAGGCGGCCGCGCTGATCGTGGTGCAGTCCGCGTTTCTGTCGGCAGGGCAGCGCTGCACCTGTGCGCGGCGGCTGATCGTGCCGGATGGGGGGCATGAGCGGCTGATCGATGCGGTGGTGGCGCTGGCGGATGGGCTGGTGATCGACCAGCCCTTTGCCGAACCCGCCCCCTTCATGGGCCCGGTGATCGACAACCGGGCGGCCGACGGGTTGCTTGCCCGAAGCGCCGCGATCCATGGCAAGATCATCCGGCCGCTGTTGCGGCTGCGGGACGGCCTGCCCTTCCTGACGCCCGGGATCGTGGATGTGACAGGCCTGGACGTGGCCGACGAGGAGCTGTTCGGGCCCTTCCTGCAGCTGGTGCGGGTGGCCGACCTCGATGCTGCGATCGCGGCTGCCAATGCGACGCGGTTCGGGCTTTCGGCGGCGCTGCTGGGGGGCGACCGGGCGCTTTACGAGCGGTTCTGGGCGGGCAGCCGGGCTGGCGTCGTCAACTGGAACCGGCCGACCAACGGGGCGGCCTCGAACGCGCCGTTCGGCGGGGTTGGGCTTTCGGGCAACCACCGGCCGAGCGCCTGGTATGCGGCGGATTATTGCGCCTGGCCGGTTGCCAGCGTGGAGGCCGAGACGCCGTTCATCCCGACGCCTGCCGGCGTGGCCACGCCCAAGTCCGGAAGCATCCGCTGATGCCCGAGCTGAATCTGGACGGCCTTGTGGGGCCGAGCCACAATTATGCGGGCCTGAGCCTGGGCAACATCGCCGCGACGCGCAATGCGGGCGGCGTGAGCGCGCCGCGGAAGGCGGCGCTTCAGGGGCTGGCAAAGATGCGCCTGCTGGTGGAACTGGGGGTCCCCCAGGGGCTGCTGTTGCCGCACCGGCGGCCGAACACGCGGTTTTTGCGCGGCATGGGCTTTGAAGGCGATGACGCCCGCGTGCTGGCCGATTGCGCGCGCGAGGACCCGCAGCTGCTGGCTGCGGCCTTTTCGGCAAGCGCCATGTGGACCGCCAATGCCGCGACCGTAAGCCCGGCGGCCGATACCGCGGACGGGCGCACGCACTTCACCGTGGCGAACCTGGTGACCATGCCGCACCGCAGCCACGAGTGGCCGGAAACCCATGCGCAGCTGAAGCTGGCCTTTGCCGACGAACGGCATTTCGCGGTGCACCGGCCCGTGGCGCCGGGGTTCGGCGACGAGGGAGCGGCGAACCACATGCGATTCTGTTCGGGGCATGAAAGCGCGGGCTTGGAGGCGTTTGTCTATGGGCTGAACCGGGGCGGCGAGTTCCCGGCGCGCCAGCATGTGCGCAGCAGCCAGGCGGTTGCGCGCAGCCATGGGGTGCGCCACGCGCTGTTTATCGCGCAGGCCGACCGGGCGATCCAGGCGGGCGCCTTTCACAACGACGTGGTCGCGGTGGCGAACGAACATGTGCTGTTTGCGCACGAGGAGGCGTTCGAGGACCGGGCGGGAACGCTGTCGATGCTGGCCGACCGGGTGCCGGGCTTTTGCCTTGTGGAGGCGCCTTCGGCCGATGTGCCGCTGGCCGACGCGATTGCGAGCTATGTGTTCAATGCAGCGCTGGTGAGCGTGGGAGGCGGCGAGATGGCGCTGATCTGCCCGAAGGAAGCCGAGGAGACGCCCAGTGTGGGGCGCTGGCTGCAGCGGGTTCGACAGGACCCGGCCAATCCGATTTCGCAGCTGCACGTGCTGGACTTGCGCGAAAGCATGAAGAATGGGGGCGGGCCGGCGTGCCTGAGGCTGCGGGTGGCGCTGAGCGACGCGGCGCTTGCCTGTGTCGACCCGCGGTTTCTGGTGGATGCAGCGAAGATCGACCGGCTGGAGCGGCTGGTGGAGCAGTGGTGGCCCGAGGCGATAGCGCCGGCCGATCTGGGGAATGCCGCGCTGTGGCGGCAGTGCCATGCGGCGCAGGATGCGCTGCTTGCCGAACTGAAGATCGGGGCGCCGGAACCCGGCTGGTGAGCGAGGCGCTTGCAACCTTGGGCCCCAGCATCCAATCGGGACCGGATAGCAGCTGCCAGGGGGATACGGATGACATCGCGGGAGGCAACCGGGCTGTGGGCGCGTGCCGATGGTGTTCGCCAGTCCGCCCGGTCGCGCGCGTTCACGGTGGCCTTTGCGCTGGTGCAGTGGCCGTGGCTGCTGAAATCGCTGTGGGGCGGGCCGAAAGCCGAGAAGGCCGCATTGCTGGAAAGGCTGGCGCTGGCTGATGATGCGCTACCGAACCTGGGCAGCTGGAAGGCGGACACCTTCTTCCTGCACAGGATTGTCGACAGGATCGAGGCCGCGCGCCCGGCACAGGTGCTGGAACTGGGCTGCGGGGCAACGTCGCTGGTGGCGGCACGGGCGCTGGCGCTGCACGGCGGCGGGCGGCTGACGAGCCTGGACGGCCATGCGGATTTCGTGGCCGCGACCCGCGCCTGGCTGGAGTCGCACGGGCTGGAGGCAGATATCCGCCACGCGCCGCTGGGGCCGCCGCCGGGGGATTGGCCCGGGCTGTGGTACCAGTTCGGAGCGCTGCCCGAACGAATCGACCTGCTGCTGGTAGACGGGCCGCACTGGACGCTGCACCCGTTTGTGCGGGGGGGCGCCGAATGCCTGTTCGCGCGCATTCCGCCGGGCGGGATGGTGATGGTGGATGATGCCGCCCGGCCGGGCGAGCGGGTGGTTGCGCGGCGCTGGCGCGCGCGTTGGCCGGACTTTTGCTGGGAGCGGCCGAAGGGCGGGACCAAGGGGCTGCTGGTGGGGGTGCGGGCCGGGTAGCCGGGTTGCGCGGTTGCAGGACTTGCGGCCGGCGGCACAGCCGCCGGGTCCGCTTGGGGGACAGGGGACGAAAATCAAGGTTGCGGGCGAAGCCCGCGCGTCGGACGAGTGCGTGGGGCGATTCCCCGCGCCTCGCCGGCCGGGCTGGCGCCAAGTCTGGCGACCAGTGCTGCGCACTGGCGGCTGCAGGATCGCAGCCGGGAAGACGATCTCGTTCCAGCTGGGGTTGGCATAGGCGTTGACGGTCATCGGGGTGATGAACCATTCGCTGCGGTTCTTGGGCCTGAAGCGGCTGAGCTTGTAGCGCGCGGCCTGCTTCGTCTTTGCGTCCATCCAGCTGAGATTCTGAAGGCGGACATCCATGGCGGCGATGATGGTCTGCACCAGCACGTCCATTTGCGCCCTGGCTTCCGGCGGGAAGTGGCGGGCGACATGGTCTTCGCCCATCGCTTCACCGAGCGCCCCGGTGGTGAGGTTCACGGCCTGTTTCCAGCGCTCTTCCCGGGCGGGCGTGCCCGACAGCGTCTTGCCGTAGAAGGCAAAGGTCTCGTCGCGCAACGCCTTGGGGAGGACCGACGCGCTGGAGCGCAGCACGTGGTAGCGGGCCCAGGCCTTCCAGTCCTCGATCGGGGCGGTTTCGACCAGCTGTGCGATGCCGGCGAGCGCCGAGGGCTGGTTGACGTTGACCGTCTGTTCGCCCGCGATTCCGGTAATGGTGCGGTCGGTCGACCAGTCGACACCGGGGAATTTCGCGGGCAGCTCGGCGGCGGCAACCGGATTGTAGCGCTGTTCGGCCTGGCGGTTTTCAACATTCGTCCAGTGCGCGGAGGCGATATTGGTTTCCAGCGCGACGATGCGGGCGGCGTCGGCCTTTGCCTCGGCCTTTGTCACCCCGGACAGGGTGAGGAGCCTTGCGACATGCGCCTCGTAGGCGGCCTTCTGCGGCGCGAAGCTGGGGCTGAGACAATAGTCGCGGTTGGGCATGCCGATGCCGGCCTGGACCAGATTGACGGTCATCCGGGTCGGGTCTTTCGCATCCTGCGCGATGCCCATGCGGAAGGGGGCGGGGCCGGTGGCAACGGCCGGGGAAAGCGCAAGGGGAGCTGCTGCGGCGAGCAGCAGGGCAAGCGTGCGCGTGCGAGCCGGTCGAGCGGTCATTGGTTGCTCCCCAGATGGTGCCGATGGGTCCCGGCTGGTTCGGCCGCCACCGTTCGTGCGCAGGCGCCTGTGCGGCGTCAGCGGTTCTGGGCCGGCACCCAGAGGGGATCGCCCTTCCCGCCCCCCTCTGGACGGTTTGCGTGCCGGGCCATCACGAACAGATGGTCGGACAATCTGTTGAGATAGTGGATTGCTGCAGGATTAACGGGCGCTTCTGCCGCGGCGGCGACAGCCTCGCGTTCGGCGCGGCGGACGATTGTACGCGCGACATGGAGATGGGCAGAGAGCGGCGTGCCGCCGGGAAGAATGAAGCTGTTGAGGGGCTGAAGCTCGGCGTTCATTGCGTCGATTTCCGCCTCCAGCCGATCGATTTGGGACCGGACGACGCGCAAGGGGGGCCATTCGGGCTGCAGCGCGCCCGGGCGCCAGTCGTCGCCGGGGGTGGCGAGGTCGGCGCCGACGTCGAACAGATCGTTCTGGATGCGGATGATCGTGGCAAGCTGGTCGCCGGCAGCGTGCAGGCGGGCGACGCCGAGTGCGCTGTTGGCTTCGTCGGTGGTGCCGTAGGCAGCGACGCGGGAGCAGGATTTCGAGACGCGCGATCCGTCGACGAGGCCGGTGGTGCCATCGTCGCCGGTGCGCGTGTAGATTCGGTTAAGCTTGACCATCGGCAGGCGGGGCCCTCTCAGCTTCCCGACCCGCGGCCCATCGCCAGCATGAGCACGACGACGAGGAGGACGGCGAGCATCTGGAACTGGACCCGTCGCCACATGTATTTGTTGGACTGTTCGCCCGTGATGTCCTTGCCCGACGCCATGGTGATGATCCCGCGCACCAGCACATAGGCGGTTGCGAGCGACGCCAGCACGATCAGCGCGATGATGAAGCCGTTCATGATATAAGCCTCTAACAGCACGGAGGGGCCCGCGCACGCCGATAATGGGGGCTGGGCGCCCCGGGTTCGAAGGGCGTGGTGTCGCGGGGTGGATTGAGGGCCGGAAAACTCAGGGCCGGAAATCGAGATCGGGGCCGGATGGGCAGAGGGCTTGCAGGCGGGACACGAGGGATGGGCCGTCGAACCCGGCCTGTCGCAAAGCGGCCAGGGTTTCGGCCTTGTCGCGCTTGGCAAGGCGGCGGCCGTCCGGGCCAAGCAGCAGGCGGTGGTGGTGGTAGCGCGGGGCGGGAAGATCGAGCACGGCCTGGAGCAGGCGCTGGGTGGGGGTGGCGTCGAGCAGGTCGCGGCCGCGCACGATGTCGGTGACGCGGCTGTGCGCATCGTCGACGACGGCTGCGAGCATGTAGCCGACGCCGATGTCCTTGCGGGCAAGCACGATGTCGCCGGCGAGCGCGGGGTCGGCCGGGGTGGGCGTTTCGCCCTCGTGCCAGCGGAGCGGGCCGGTGCGCGCCAGTGCGGCTGCGCTGGCCAGCCGGATGGCGTGCGGTTCGCGGGCCGCACGGGCGGCGGCCTGCGCAAGCGGGAGCGCGCGGCAGGTGCCGGGATAGGGGATTTGCGCGCCGTGCGGGGCCGCGGCTGCGGCTGCGATGTCGGCGCGGGTGCAAAAGCAGGGGTAGGCGAGGCCCATGCCGGCCAGGCGGTCGAGGGCGGCCTGGTGGGCCGGGCGGCGATCGGACTGGCTGCCGACTTCATCGGGTGTCAGCCCGAGCCAGGCGAGATCGTGGCGAATCGCGGTGCAGAATTCCGGGCGGCAACGGCTGCTGTCGATATCCTCGATGCGGACGATCCAGCGGCCGCCGGCAGACCGGGCCATGGCATGGCCGATTGCCGCAGAATAGGCGTGGCCGAGGTGGAGAAGCCCTGTGGGCGAGGGGGCAAAGCGCGTGATTATCGGGGACGATTTCATGAGCCCGCTTGACCTCAACAATATCTGGTGCTGTCATAGCAGCGACATACAGCCTCTGGTATAGGGGCTTCAGACGAGCAGGCGTGTTTGCGGCTGTCCGACGTGCGATAGGGCCCGAAGTGCGATAGGGATGATGGCGAAAGCCATTGCAGCAACGGAAGGCCTGCTCCGGCGGAAACAGAGAGCGCGGCCATGTATCATCCCGATCTTTTTCACGAGCGATGGCGCCCCGAGCATGACGGCGGGCGGTGGCAGAGCCCGCAGGCCTGCCCTGCGCTGGTGCTGAACGCAGATTACACCCCGCTGAGCTATTACCCGTTGAGCCTGTGGAGCTGGCAGGACGCGATCAAGGCGGCGTTCCTGGAGCGGGTGGACGTGATCGCGCAGTATGACCGCGAGATCCGCTCGCCCAGTTTCGCGATGCGGCTGCCGAGCGTTGTCGCGCTGCGGCAATATGTAAAGCCCAGCCAGAACCCGGCCTTCACGCGGTTCAACCTGTTCCTGCGCGACCGCTTCACCTGCCAGTATTGCGGGACGAAGGAGGACCTGACCTTCGACCATGTGGTGCCTAGAGCCTATGGCGGGCGGACGACCTGGACCAACGTGACAACGGCGTGCGCGCCCTGCAACCTGCGCAAGGGCGGCCGGACGCCGGCGGAGGCGCACATGCTGCCCCGACAGCGGCCGTTCCAGCCGACCAGCCACCAGCTGCAGGACAACGGCCGGGGGTTTCCGCCGCATTACTGCCACGAGACGTGGCGGGATTATCTGTATTGGGATACCGAATTGGAGGCCTGAGCGACCGCGAAGGCCGGACGGCGGGGTGGAGGGCTTCAGCCCACGATTTCGTCCGGCTTGAAGAAGAACGCGATCTCGATTGCCGCATTCTCCTCGCTGTCGGAGCCGTGGACCGTGTTCGCCTCGATGCTTTCGGCCAGTTCGCGGCGGATGGTGCCGGGCTCGGCGTTGGCCGGGTTGGTGGCGCCCATCACCCGGCGGTTCAGCGCAACGGCGTCTTCGCCTTCCAGCACCTGCACCACCACCGGGCCGGACATCATGAAGCCGACGAGGTCGTTGAAGAAGGGACGCTCATGGTGGACAGCGTAAAAGCCTTCGGCCTGTTCGCGGGTCATGTGGATGCGCTTGGACGCGACAACGCGCAGGCCTGCCTCTTCCAGCATCGTGATCACCCTTCCGGTGATGTTGCGCCTGGTGGCATCGGGCTTGATGATCGAGAAGGTCCGGGTGACGGCCATTTGTCTTGTCCTGTGGTTGGGAATTGAGGGCGGGAGTTGGCGGCGGGCCATAGCCGAGGGTGTGGCCGGGCACAAGGCTGGAGCGAGGGGGCGTGGCGGTCGCCCGCGCCCCGCCGTCCGGGTATCGTGCGAGGCTGGCCGTTGGCGCTCTCGCGCCAACGGCCA
>BBPD01000660.1_pt1 | contig 38483 bp, 40 predicted proteins | sample 1344911 | NCBI WGS metagenome assembly BBPD01 (sample SAMD00019088, study PRJDB2971) | groundwater metagenome | biome: freshwater biome; feature: mineral spring; material: ground water | place: USA: CA, Sonoma | collected 2011-09 | depth surface m
TGGCCAGCTGCAGCAGATGCCACTTTTCGGTGGTCACGCGTTTCACTTATACGCCTTTTTCCGGCTGATTGATCGTAACCCAGCCGTCTTCGATGAACACGGGGTAGGTCTTGATCGCGACCTGGCAAGGGAATGCCTTGGGGGCACCGGTGATGATGTCGAACGAACCACCGTGGAATGGGCACTCGATGATGCCGCCGTCCTGGTAGCCATCGGTCAGCATTGCACTGCCGTGGGTGCAGAGGTTGTCCGTAACGAACATCTGGCCATCAACATTGTAAACTGCCAGCACGGGCATCTGATCAACGAAGACACTCTTCGGCTCGCCCTCCTTGACATCCGCAACTTGGCAAAGGCGTAGTTTATCTGCCATTTATTCCCCTGATTCCTGAAATTGGCGGCAAAGGTTCGCTCGGCGGGGTGTTGGGAGGTTCCTACAGCGGAATGTCCATCCCATAGCCCGTCGCCTCGTTGCCGTGACCGAAAATATCCCGGGTGTAATATTCCTGCTGGCCGGTTGCCTTGCGGGCACCCCAACCGAACTCCCAGAGCCAGCCGGACGGGTTCGCGCAATAGAACGTCAGAGCCTGGTCGTTGGAGTGCTTTCCGAGTTGCAGTGCAACGTCGATCTGGCGCGCGCGCACGATATCGTGGGCGAGGCCGAGGTCGTCGAGTTCTGTATACTCAAACATCATATGGTTGATACGTTTTTCCATTGGGCCGAGCCCGAAGGCGATCGAGTGCTGCCGGTCATTGCAGTGCATGAAGTAGGGTTTGGCAACCATGCCATTGGGCAGCTGCAGGTGATATTCCTCCGAACCACGCAGTCCGAGGAGGCCATAGAATTTGGCTGCAGCCTCGACATCGTCCTGGCGCAGGATGCAGTGGCCGAGCCCTCCGGACCCAGTCAGGAACTTGCCGAACATGGGCCGTCCCGGATGGAAGGGCTTGTGCGTATCGACCTGCGGGCCATAAAAAATTTCGGTGGGGATGCCGCCGGGATCAACCAGCTTGGCAAGTCCTAACACACGGCGCTCACGGGCCGCAGCTTCGCTCGCGACGCTGACATCGATGCCGGCCGCGGTCAGCCTTTCGACTATGGCCTCAAATTCGACCGGGTCAGCGACGCGCCAGCCCACATACGCCAGATCGTCGTTGCCATCGGCATGGAGGGCGATGCGGTGGTGCCACGAGTCCATGCGAAGGTAAATGCGATCGCCTTCCCGTTCGTCGACTACCTCCATGCCAGCCACTTCGGCGGCGTAGGCACGCCAAGCGCCAATATCCGATACGGTCAGCCCGAGATAGCCGAGTTCGGTGACTGCTGACATCGTCTCTCTCCCAAACTGTGCTGTTATCGCGCGCTCTTCCGGCCGAACCCTCCGGCCGCTCTCCCTTCGGCGGCCCGCCTCGATTGCGCGATGACAACCCTATCGCAGTCGTCGCTACCGTATGATATTCCATTGTGCAACACGTTGCACAAGAAAAATCGATGGTGTAAGTGCAAAGGTGAAAGGCTTGAAATTCGATCCATCGGACGGAAACCCAATCCATTGGCAGGAATCAAGGTGTGCGTGCGTTGTTTGCGCAGAGCAAACTGATCCGTGGGGCTGGAGCCAAGGTGCCCACCCCGGCCCAGGGTGGCCGGTCGAGCGTTGATTCTCAAGCGTTGATTGCGGGAGAGTTAGAGAAATGGAAGAAACAAAAAAGCGCGCCGGACGGATCGCCGACTTGCAGGCTTTGCGCCAACGGATGGAAGGCTGGCTGAGCAAGGATCAGGATCAGGGAATCTACCAGATCGATCGCGCTGCGTTCACCGACGCCGAGATCTTCGAGATCGAGATCAAGCACATCTTTGAACGCAACTGGGTGTTCCTTGCCCATGAAAGCCAGGTCGCGAAGCCCAATGATTTCATCACCACCAGGATCGGCCGGGTGCCGGTCTTGGTCACCCGCGACAGGGGGGGCGTAATCCGCGGCATGATCAACGCCTGCGCCCACCGCGGCGCGCGCGTCTGCCGTGAACGGGCAGGCAACCGGAAGAATTTCATGTGCCCGTTCCACGGCTGGACCTATTCATCCTCGGGGGAATTGCTCGACGTGACCGAGGAGCGAGCGGGTGGATATGCGGCCGGCTTCAATCGAGCCGATTTCGGTCTGCCGCAGCTTGCGCGGCTTGAAAGCTATCGTGGTTTTATTTTCGGCAGCCTGTCGGGCGACGTCCCGCCACTTGAAGACTATCTCGCCGGCTCCAAGACCTTCATCGACCTGATGGTAGATCAGTCGCAGCAAGGCGAACTGGAGGTGCTGCCCGGCGCGACCCGCTACCGGTATCGGGGCAACTGGAAACTGCAGGTCGAGAATGGACTCGACGGCTATCATGTAAGCACCGTGCACGCGAATTATTTCATGACGGTTCAGCGCCGGGCCGAAGGGCAGTCGACCAACGACACGAAAGCGATCGACTTCTCGAACTTCAATCGCAATGATGGCGGATCATTCTCATTTCAAAACGGTCATTCCGTACTTTGGGCCGATTACTCAAATTTCCGTGATCGTCCGAATTTCAGACAACTTGACTGGCTGATCTCAACACATGGCGAAGAGAAGGCGGTGTGGATGAACAAGCGCATCCGCAACCTGCAGTTGTTTCCCAACGTCTTTCTGATGGATCAGACCAGCACGCAGATCCGGATCATCCAGCCGATTGCGGTTGATGAAACCGAGGTGACCACCTATTGTATCGCCCCGGTTGGCGAAAGTGATGAAGCGCGGGCATTGCGGATTCGCCAGTATGAAGACTTTTTCAACGCCAGCGGCATGGCGACTCCCGACGATCTGACCGAGTTCAACAATTGCCAGGTTGGCTTCGGCGCCGGCGAGGGCCGAAAGAACGACATGTCGCGTGGTTCAACCAGGTGGGAGGAAGGCTCCGGAAAATTCGGCAAGGTGCTGGATGTCGATGCGGTGCTGAGCAGCCCGGCCGTCGCGGATGAAGGCCTCTATGTCGCGATCCACAACGAATGGATCGACCGGATGAACGTTGCGATCGACAGGGAATGTGCCGAGCTGTCCGCCCTTGAGGGCATGGAGCCTGCACAATGACTGCTTCTGATGCACTATGGATTGCAGTGAGCCGACTACTTGGTCGCGAGGCGCTGGTGCTCGACCAAAAAGATTGGGACGGCTGGCTCAGCCTCTTTACTGAGGATGCAGTTTACTGGGTCCCCGCCTGGGACGATCGCGAGCGCCTGACCGTTGATCCCAATCGGGAGATTTCGTTGATCTACTATCCCAATCGGGGTGGTCTGGAAGACCGCGTGTTCCGGATTCGGACTGGCCGTTCGTCGGCCAGCACGCCGGGTGCCCGCACGTCGCACATGTTCACTTTGCTCTCGGTGTCGGACAAGAGCGAGCTCGTTCAGGTTCGCACCTCGTGGACCGTCACCTCCGTGCTTGAGGGCGCGGTAACAAGCTATCACGGCTCATCCTACTATGATCTGCTCCCTGCTGACACTTCGTTCCTGATCAAGCGCAAGGAGACGATCATCATCAACGATCTCGCTCAGACCATGCTTGATGTCTACAGCATCTGATCCGGCGGTGACTTCGCGCGCCCGGAGGCCGGTCATCGGCACAATGATCGGCGATCCGGCCGGAATCGGTCCTGAGGTCGCGGTCAAGGCCTTGGCGAGTGGTTCGGTCCATGACGTGTCGATCCCGGTCCTCGTTGGATCGGCTGCGGCGGTCGAACGCGCCATCGACATGACCGGGGTCAAGGCTCGGGTCCGGGGCATGCACTCGTTCGAGACGCCAAGCGATGAACCGGGCGTGATCGACGTGATCGATACCGGGGCGCTGCCGACGGGCGCCCTGCCGCTCGGCCAGGACACAGAAATCGCCGGCCACGCCACAGCAAAGTGGCTCGACGAGCTTGATGCACTGGCACGCGAGGGTTCCTTCGCCGCTACCATAATGGGACCGATCAGCACTGGGTCGCTAAAGATGGCCGGCAAGCTGGACAAGGTTATCAGCCCCACACCGGGCGAGAGTTATCTGGTTTTGTTGACAGGGCCGTTGCGTGTTGCGCACCTGACAGACCACATGTCGCTGCGCCAGGTAATCGATGTCATCACCGCCGATCTGGTGGACAAGGCGATCGGCCAGGTGAGTGATGCCATGCGCTCTTGGGGAAACGCCAGCCCACGAATCGCAGTCGCCGGGCTCAATCCGCATGCCGTGGGTGAGGAGGACCGGATGGAGATCGCGCCCGGGGTCGAACGGGCCCGTGCGCGGGGGATCAACGTGGATGGCCCGATAGCCCCGGATTCGGTCTTCCGCCAATGCATCGAGGGACGGTACGACATGGTCCTCGCCATGTTCCACGATCAGGGCCACATCGCCGTCAAGACCTGGGGCTTTTCGGGCAACTGCGTGATTATGATGGGGCCGCCCTACCTTCATATGTCGGTCGCCCATGGCACGGCCTACGACATTGTCGGCACCGGGAAGGCCGACGCTTCGATGATGCTGAGCGCTATGCGCACCTGCGGCCAATTGGCCGCAGGACTTGGCTTTGAAGATGAACAGAAATGAATTTCGAGGCGCGGATGACCACCCGCCAGCCCTTGCTGACCACCATCGACTACCTGGTCTATCATCGTCAAGACGTGCGCGCTGCGGGGCAACGCAACGGTGTTAGGAGGCGGATCTGGTGCATCCCCGGATTGGACGCCGAGATCCCAAATCCGGCGGACTTCCGGTCGGCGCCTGTCGGACAAGCCCCCGTTGTGCTAGTTCGCGGTCAGATCGGGTGTGCTTCCGCCTCGGTTAAGGGCATCCGCGTCGATCATGTCGTGGCCTTGCGCCGCGCCAATGTGTTTCCCGAGCCCGGCTGCCGTCACCTGATGTCGCGCTCATGGATCACCCGGGTTGTAGGGAACACTGTGACGGCGCAGACGGCGATGCCGGTTTGCAGCCCCGCAATGATGGCGAAACAAGCATTCTCAATCTCGGCAAATACAACGGCCGGTTTGCCATGGCGGACGACATCGCCAAGTTGCCGAGCCGAACCTGCATCTACGGCACACATCGGATCGCCACCTCTCTGCTGGCCCCGATCTGGCAATCGGCAACCACCACCAAGAACCCCAAGGAGTTAACAACATGAAGCTTTTCATCAGCCCCGGCGCCTGCTCGCTCGCTCCCCACATTGCGCTGCATGAGATTGGCGCGGATTTCGAAACGGTCAAGGTTGACCTTGGGACTCGCAAGACCGAAACCGGCGAGGATTTTCTTGCTGTCAATCCGCTGGGCAAAGTCCCCGCTTTGGTCCTGGGTAATGGGCAGGTGCTGACGGAAAACCCTGCGATACTGCTCTTCATCGCCGACCAGAAGCCCGAATTGGGCTTGGCTCCGCGCGAAGGCAGCCTCGAGCGCTACCAGCTGGTCAGCCGTCTGAGCTTCCTGAGTTCCGAATTCCACAAGGCGTTCGTACCCCTGTTTACGCCCGGCACCTCGGACGAAGCCAAGGCCGTCGCCGCCGAAGCGGTCAAGAAGCACCTCGTGGCACTCGATCTGGAACTCACCCGCCACCAATACTATGCGGGTGCGTCATTCAGCGTGGCGGACATATGCCTTTTCGTAATGCTTGGCTGGCCCGCACACATTGGCATCGACATGTCGGTCTATCCCGCGCTTGGGGCTTATGCTGGCCGCATCGCGCAGCGCCCGGCGGCCGGATCGGCCCTGAAGGCGGAAGGGCTGGCCTAAATCCGTTGGACCAAGAATGGGTGCGTGCGCTGGAGGAGTGCTCATTCTCCATTTGCAAACGCATTCTTATTGGTGTAATAATTGCGGTGATCGCAAAGGTGCAATATACTGGGTGCGCGCTCCCCGACGGGACGGTGGGGTGATCGGTTACGAATAACGTATGTTTGGGAGAGCCATGGATACTGGATTGGTCGGAGTCGCACGTCCGGAGATCGGCAAATCGCTGATCGTTGATGGCAACGCGACCAACTATCACGACTTGGGTGAAGGGGCGCCCATCCTGCTGATCCACGGTTCGGGTCCGGGTGTCACCGCTTGGGCCAACTGGCGGCTGAACTTGCCCGAACTGGCGAGAGAGTTTCGCGTTATCGCTCCCGACATGTTCGGATTCGGCTATTCCGATGCGAAGGGGCGGATCGAAGACAAGCAGATCTGGGTGGGCCAGATCGCCTCGCTGCTCGACGGTCTCGGCATCGAAAAGGTGTCGTTGGTTGGCAATTCGTTCGGCGGCGCCATCGCGCTGGCATTTATGATCGCCCATCCCGACAGGGTCGAACGTTCGGTCCTGATGGGACCGGCCGGGCTGGAATTCCCGATCACACGCGCGCTCGATGAGGTCTGGGGTTATGAGCCTTCCCTCGAAGCCATGCGGGCCTCGCTCAAATATCTGGCTTGGGATCACAGTAGGTTGACCGAGGACCTTGTTCAATCGCGCTATGAGGCAAGCATCCGCCCTGGCGCGCATGAGCCTTACAAAACCACTTTTGGCGGCGCGAACCGCCAAGCCAACATCGCCATGCTCGCGAGCCGTGAAGACGATATTGCCGCGCTGCCACATGAGACGCTGATTCTGCACGGGCTGTCCGACCAGGTCATTCCGATGGAATCGACGATACGGTTGGCAAATTTGATGACCAAGGCGGATCTCCATATTTTCGGGGAGTGCGGACACTGGGTCCAGATCGAGCGGATGGCCAGTTTCAACCGAATGGTGACCGAATTTTTCAAGAATGGCCTCAAGGCCTGATGCAATAAGGAGAATTGGAATGGCTTTAACCGGCGTGCTTCGCCCTGGCTATGTGCAGTTGCGGGTTCTGGATCTTGATGAGGCAATCCAGCACTACCGTGACAGGATCGGTCTTAACCTGGTCAGTGTCGAGGGCGGTCGCGCCTTTTTTCAGGCCTTTGATGAATTCGATCGCCACAGCATTATCCTGCGTGAAGCGGACTCGGCCGGGTTCGACCGGATGGCGTTCAAAGTCGCAAAGGATGCCGATCTCGATAGCTTTGCCGAACGCCTTCTCGACATGGGCGTGCACGTCGATGTCATCCCGGCCGGCGAGGACCCCGGGGTAGGGCGCAAGATCCGTTTCAACACCCCGACCGGGCACGTGTTCGACCTCTATGCGGAAATGGAATTGTCCGAAACAGGACCGGCAGTGCGCAATCCCGATATCTGGCTTGCAGAACCGCGCGGCATGCGCGTGACCCGCTTTGACCACTGTGCTCTCAACGGCATCGATATTTCCGCAAGTGCCAAGATTTTTGTTGAAGCTCTCGACTTCTCGGTTACCGAGGAATTGGTGGACGAGGGTTCCGGCGCGCGTTTGGGTATTTTTCTGTCGTGCAGCAACAAGGCTCATGACGTGGCGTTCCTTGGCTATTCCGAAGACGGACGGATCCACCACGCCTCGTTTTACCTCGAGTCCTGGCACGATGTTGGTCATGCTGCGGACATCATCAGCCGCTACAATGTTTCGCTCGACATCGGCCCGACGCGCCACGGAATTACGCGCGGACAGACGATCTACTTCTTCGATCCGTCGGGCAATCGCAACGAGACCTTCAGCGGCGGGTACTTCTATTATCCTGACAATCCGCGTCGGACGTGGCAGGCAGAGAACGCCGGAAAGGCGATTTTCTACTACGAAAAGGCGCTTACAGATCGCTTCATGACGGTGAACACCTGACCATGGACGGTATTGTGACGATCCGGACGATCGGACATGACCTCGCGGCCCAGGCGGTTCGGGCTGCGGTTGCCAAGGGTGTCGAATTGGGTTGTCCGGTCGTAGCTGCCGTTATCGGGGCTGATGGTGAATTGACCGCGCTGCTGCGTGCCAGCGGCGCACCATTTCCTTCCTCGCAGATTGCTCAGGACAAGGCGTACACTGCTGCCAGCTTCCGCATGGCGACGCCGGACCTATACCGCATGGTCGCAGGCAATCCGGCCTTGAGCAGCGGGCTGGCGGCAAAGCCCGGAATTGCAATGTTTGGCGGCGGTCTGCCGATCGAAATTGACGGCGAGTTTGTTGGCGCGATCGGGGTGTCGGGGGGAACGGAAGAGTTGGATACGGCCTGCGCCAAAGCGAGCCTGATCGCGATTGGCAGCCGGCACCATTGAGCGCCTGCGCGCTCCGCTGGAGGCAGAGGGACAACAAGATTTATGACGAGCGAGAGTCCCGTTCCTGTTGCCGACACCATCCTCAATTTCGTTGGGGGTTCCTATCGGCGAGGGAGCGCCGGCATGACCTTTGCCAATATCAATCCCGCAACCGGGCAACGGATCGGCACGGTCCATGAGGCCAGCGAGAGCGACGTGGCCGAGGCCGTGGCGGCAGCCAAGGCGGCGCTGAAAGGTCCCTGGGGGAAAATGACCACCGCCGAACGGGTCAAGCTCATCATCGCCGTCGCGGCCGAAATCGAGCGCCGGGCTGACGATTTTCTCGAAGCTGAAGTTGCTGATACCGGCAAACCACGCCATGTCGCCTCGCACATAGACATTCCGCGCGGTGCCGCCAATTTTCGCATGTTCGCTGACGTGATCGCAACCATGCCGTCGGAATCGTTCTCAACGGCTACTCCCGATGGTGGCCAGGCGCTCAATTACGTCGTGCGCAAGCCCAAGGGCGTGATCGCCGTGATCTGCCCCTGGAACTTCCCGCTGCTGCTGATGACCTGGAAGGTCGGGCCGGCTCTGGCCTGCGGTAACACCGTAGTGGTCAAGCCTTCCGAAGAGACGCCGCGGACGGCCACCCTGCTGGGCGAAGTGATGAATGCCGTCGGGATGCCTGAAGGCGTTTACAATGTGGTTCACGGTTTTGGCGCCGGATCGGCCGGCGAGTTCCTGACCTCCAACAAGGACGTCGATGCCATCACCTTTACTGGCGAGACTGGTACGGGCCAGGCGATCATGCAGAAGGCGGCTGTCGGCGTTCGCGATATTTCGTTCGAGCTCGGCGGCAAGAACCCAGCTATCGTGTTTGCCGATGCCGACCTCGACAAGACGGTCGAGGGTCTCGCGCGCGCCATGTTCCTCAATACCGGGCAGGTCTGTCTTGGCACCGAAAGGGTCTATGTCGAGCGTCCGTTGTTCGAAGAGTTCGTCAGGCGGATGACGCTTGCCGCCAAGGCGTTTAAGCCCGGCGCAATCGGTGATCCGGCCTATCTTGGGCCGCTGATCAGCGCGGAACACAAGGAAAAGGTGCTCGGCTTTTACGCGCGGGCGGCCGCCGAAGGGGCCAAGGTCGTCACTGGCGGCGGGGCTCCCCGGATCGAGGGCGCTGAAGCGGGTGGCTTTTATGTCGAACCGACCTTGTGGACGGGTCTGTCACATGACAGTTCGGTGATGCGCGAGGAGATCTTCGGACCCTGTTGCGGCATCATCCCCTTTGATTCTGAAGGCGAGGTGATCGCGCTGGCCAATGACACCGATTACGGCTTGTGTGCGACAGTCTGGACCGAGAATCTTTCGCGGGCGCACCGCGTCGCGGCGGCGATGCAGGTTGGTGTATGCTGGGTCAATTGTTGGTTCCTGCGCGATTTGCGCACCGCTTTTGGTGGTTCGGGTCATTCCGGGATCGGCCGCGAGGGCGGCGTGCACAGCCTCGAATTTTATACCGAATCCGAAAACATCTGTGTGAAGCTGTGAGATCATGACGACTAAAACCACTATCGATCCAAAAATCATCCAACAGGCAGCGGAACTGCTGCGCGGCGCAGCGTTGAGCGGGAAACCCGTGGCGCCTGTGCGCGATATGATTAGCGCAGGCGGCGTGGACGCTGCCTATGCCGTGCAAGAGGCCAATACCCGGCACTATCTTGATAACGGACGACGCCTGGTCGGGCGCAAGATCGGCCTGACCTCGGTCGCGGTCCAGCGGCAACTGGGTGTGGACCAGCCCGATTACGGCATGCTGTTTGCGGACATGGACGTGCCCGAGGGGATCCCGATCTCGCTCGATCAGGTGATCCAGCCCAAAGTCGAGGCGGAGATTGCCATCGTTGTCGGTCGCGACCTTCTACATCCAGACCTTACAACCGGCGAACTGATCCGCGCGGTCGAATATGTCGTGCCCGCGATTGAGGTCGTCGACAGCCGCGTGGTCAATTGGGACATCCGTATCTGGGATACGGTCGCCGATAATGCATCGAGCGGTCTGTTCGTGCTGGGTGCGGTCCCGCGCAAGCTAGAGGGGCTCGACCTGCGCGAATGCGGGATGGTGATGGAAGTGAAGGGGCAGCCGGTTTCGGTCGGTGCGGGGATTGCCTGTCTGGGCAGCCCGATTACCGCAGCGCTATGGCTGGCGCGGGTCATGGCCCGGGCGGGACGGCCGCTGCTTGAAGGCGACGTGATCCTGTCGGGTGCCCTTGGGCCGATGGCCGGGGTCAACCGCGGCGATGTCGTGGAAGCGAGAATTCATGGTGTCGGAACGGTGCGGGCGGCCTTCGCTGCCGAAGCCGGCTGACGACTGCACGGAAAGGCAGATAAATGGCCAAGATGAAATGTGCCATCATCGGTTCGGGCAACATCGGCACCGACCTGATGATCAAGCTTCTCAAGGGTTCGGATATGCTGGAACTCGCCGCAGTCGTTGGAATCGATGCTGCTTCGGAAGGGCTGGCGATGGCCCGCGAGCGCGGGGTGGCCACAACACATGAGGGGCTGGAGGGGCTGCGCAAGTTGCCGGTCTACCCCGAAATTGGCATCGTTTTCGACGCGACCTCGGCCTATGCGCACAAGCAACACGACGCCGCGTTGCAACAGGACGGCAAGCTGGTTATTGACTTGACCCCGGCAGCGATCGGTCCGTTCTTCGTGCCTCCGGTCGATGCGGTGCTCGACAGCGGCGTCCGCAACGTCAATATGGTCACTTGCGGCGGCCAGGCGACGATCCCGATCGTCGCAGCCGTATCACGCGTCACCCCGGTGCATTATGCCGAAATCGTTGCCTCGGTGTCCTCGCGATCGGCCGGGCCGGGGACCAGGGCCAATATCGACGAGTTCACCCGGACCACTGCGAAGGCGATCGAAACTGTCGGCGGCGCGGGCCGCGGACGCGCGATCATCATCCTCAATCCAGCCGAACCGCCGATGATCATGCGCGACACGATCTTCACGCTCACCGATCAGGTCGATGAGGACAAGGTTCGCGCATCCGTCGAGGCTATGGTGGAGACCGTCCAGTCCTACGTGCCCGGCTACCGTCTCAAGCAGGAAGTGCAGTTCGAGCGGTTCGGCTCGAACCGTCCCTTGAAGATTCCGGGCTACGGCGAGTTTGAGGGCCTGAAGACCAGCGTTTTCCTCGAAGTCGAGGGTGCGGGCGACTATCTGCCCAAATATTCCGGCAACCTCGATATCATGACTGCCGCTGCCAAGGCGGCCGGCGAGCGTCTTGCCCAACAGCAACTTGAAATGGCGGCAGCATGACTTTCAATCCCGAAACCGACAAGCTCTACATTCAGGACGTCACGCTGCGGGATGGGATGCATGCCATCTTGCATATGTATGGCACCGAAAGCGTGCGCACGATCGCCAAGGCACTTGATGATGCCGGTGTTGATGCAATCGAGGTTTCGCATGGCGACGGGCTCAATGGCACTTCGTTTAACTACGGTTTTGGTTGCCATACCGACTGGGAGTGGATCGAGGCGGCGGCCGATGCGATCAACCGTGCAGTTCTGACCACATTGCTAGTGCCGGGCATTGGCACGGTGGAGGAACTCCGGCGGGCTTACACGCTGGGTGTGCGTTCGGTGCGCGTTGCGACCCACTGCACCGAGGCCGATGTCGCCAAGCAACATATCGGCATCGCCCGCGATCTGGGCATGGATGTCTCGGGTTTCCTGATGATGAGCCATATGATCGATGCTGAGGCTCTGGCGCAGCAGGCGCTGCTGATGGAAAGCTATGGCGCGCACTGCGTTTATGTAACCGACAGCGGCGGCGCGCTCGACATGGACGGCGTGCGCGATCGCCTGCGGGCCTATGACCGCGTGCTGAAGCCGGAAACCCAGCGCGGCATCCATGCCCACCACAACCTGTCGCTGGGGGTCGCCAATTCCATCGTTGCCGCTCAAGAAGGGGCCGTACGGATCGATGCCAGCCTTGCCGGCATGGGGGCAGGGGCCGGTAATGCGCCGCTGGAGGTTTTTGCGGCCGCTGCTGATCGCAAGGGCTGGAACCATGGTTGCGATGTCATGGCTTTGATGGATGCGGCGGAAGATCTGGTTCGTCCGCTGCAGGATCGCCCGGTGCGAGTTGATCGTGAAACGCTCAGTCTGGGTTATGCCGGGGTGTACTCCAGCTTCCTGCGGCACGCGGAAAAGGCAGCCGAGCAATACGGGCTCGATACACACGAAATTCTGCTCGAACTTGGCAGGCGGCGCATGGTTGGCGGGCAGGAAGACATGATTGTCGATGTCGCACTCGATATCATCGCCGCGCGCGCGGCATAGGTGGATGACAATGGACAGGCTTGAACGATACGCTGAAATTCTGGACAGCGCCGCGCTGCAAGCCAGCGCGACTCCCCAGTTGACCCACACCGATCTCGATCTGAGTGTGGCCGACGCCTACCGCATCCAGAAGCTGTCGGTGGATCGCCGTCTGGCCCGCGGAGAGCGCCGGATCGGCGTCAAGATGGGGCTGACGAGCCGGGCCAAGATGCTGCAGGTCGGGGTCGATGAGGTCGCATGGGGTCGGCTCACCGACGCGATGTTGATCGAGGAAGGGTCGGCGCTGTCACGGGCACGCTTCGTCCACCCAAGGGTCGAGCCGGAGGTGGCTTTCCTGATGAAGGCGCCCCTCGCGGGCAAGGTTACGGCAGCTGAGGCGCTGGCGGCAGTGGAGGCGATTGCCCCGGCAATGGAAATCATCGACAGCCGGTATGAGAATTTCAAGTTTTCGCTTGTCGACGTGATCGCAGACAATACCTCGTCCTCCGGTCTCGTGATTGGCCCGTGGAACGATCCCACCAAGGATTTCTCCAATCTGGGCGTTATCCTCGACATAAACGGACAGGTTGCCGAGGTCGGTTCGACCGCAGCAATTCTCGGTCATCCCTTGCGGTCGCTGGTTGCAGCAGCACGGCTTGTCGCCGAAGCCGGTGAACAGATCGACGCCGGTGCCATCGTTATGGCGGGGGGTATCACCGCAGCGCCGAACCTTGTCCCGGGGCAGACCGTCCGCACGACGATCCAAGGGCTGGGCACGGTCATGTTCCAGGTGGAGGCATAGGTGCCGATCATCGAAGTCAATATGCTCGAAGGGCGATCAGCTGACGACAAGGAACGGTTGATCGAGGCGCTGACTGACGCGGCCATCACTTCGATCGGTGCGCCGCGTGAATCGGTGCGGATCATCCTGCGCGAAATGCCTGCAGGCCATTTCGCGGTGGGAGGGCAATCTTTCGCGGCGAAGGCCGGCGCCAAGCCCGGAAGCCCGGATTAGGGCGATGGCAGGGCTGCACCGGATTCGGATCGTTGATGGCGCGGAGTTTGACTGCGGCGAAGACGAACGGGTTCTGATCGCGATGGAGCGGTGCGGGGTTGACGGCATCGGGGTTGGCTGCAGGGGCGGTGGTTGCGGAATTTGTCGGATCAGGGTGGTCGGTGGCGACTACAAGACCGGCAAGATGAGCGCAGACAAAGTTTCTGATGTTGATCGGGCAGCGGGATTTGCGCTTGCCTGCAGGCTGTATCCGGCTGGCGATTTGTTGATTGAAGTTGAATAGAACCAAAGGGAGAGTGGAAATGGCTACGCAGTTGACGGATGTCGAAAATGAATACGGGATCAAGTCTGAATACGGCCATTTCATTGGCGGGGAATGGGTTTCCGGCGACAGCGGCAAGACCATCGACCTGATCAATCCGGCAACCGGTGTGGTTCTCACCAAGGTCCAGGCTGGAAATGCCAAGGACATCGAACGCGCGGTGGCCGCTGCCAAAGCGGCCTTCCCGAAGTGGTTGGAAAGCTCGCCTGCCGAACGCCAGGAAATCCTGATCGAGGTCGCTCGTCGGCTCAAGGCGCGCCATCAGCATTATGCTACGCTCGAAACGCTGAACAATGGCAAGCCGATCCGCGAATCGATGTATTTCGACATGCCGCAGGCGATCGGCCAGTTTGAGCTGTTTGCGGGTGCTGCCTATGGCCTCCACGGCCAGACGATCGATTTTCCCGACGCGATCGGCATTGTCCACCGCGAGCCTTTGGGGGTCTGTGCCCAAATCATTCCCTGGAACGTCCCGATCCTGATGATGGCCTGCAAGATCGCGCCTGCGCTGGCTTCGGGCAACACCGTCGTCCTCAAGCCAGCCGAAACCGTCTGCTTGTCGGTGATCGAATTTTTTGTGGAGATGGCCGACCTTCTGCCGCCCGGCGTCATCAATGTCGTAACCGGCTATGGTGCCGAGGTCGGCGAGGCCCTGGTAACCCACGCCGACGTCAGCAAGGTTGCCTTTACCGGCTCGGTCGCGACGGCGCGGCGGATTATGCAATATGCGTCTTCGAATATCATTCCCCAAACGTTGGAACTCGGCGGCAAGTCCGCGCATATCGTGTGTGCCGATGCCGATATCGACGCGGCGGTGGAAAGCGCCACCATGTCGACGGTGCTCAACAAGGGGGAGGTATGCCTTGCTGGTTCCCGCCTGTTCCTCCACGAATCGATCGAGGAGGAATTCCTTGCCAAGTTCAAGGAAGCGCTCGAAGGCATCCGTCAGGGCGATCCGCTCGATTTTGCAACCCAGCTTGGTGCACAGGCCTCGCAGATGCAGATGGACAAGGTCCAGAGCTATCTTCAGCTCGCGACGGAGGAAGGGGCCACCGTACTGACCGGTGGCAGCCGCAACTCCAATCCCAATCTGGCAGCAGGGCACTTCGTTCAGCCAACCGTCTTCACCAATGTGAAGAATTCGATGCGCATCGCCCGTGAAGAAATCTTCGGCCCCGTTACCAGCGTTATCAGCTGGAACGACGAGGATGCGATGATGAAGCAGGCCAACGACACCAGCTACGGACTTGCAGGGGGCGTGTGGACCCGTGACATCATGCGGGCGCACCGCATCGCCCGCAAGCTCGAGACCGGCACGGTGTGGATCAACCGCTACTACAACCTCAAGGCCAATATGCCGGTGGGTGGCTACAAGCAGAGCGGGTTCGGGCGTGAATTCAGCCATGAAGTGCTGAACCACTATACGCAGACCAAGTCGGTCGTGATCAACCTGCAGGACGGCCGCACCGGTATGTTCGATCAGTAAGAGCAGGCGGTTCGCAGATTTGTAACGAGGGAGATGGGCATTGTCTGCAAGGCTTGAGGGACAGGTGGCGCTGCTGACTGGCGGCGCAACCGGGATCGGTGCTGCGGTCGTCGCGCGCTATGTCGAAGAAGGGGCCGAGGTTGGCGTTCTGGTCAAGAACGCCGAACAGGCCGAGCAGGTCCGCGCGCGCCACGGCGGCAGGGTCGTCGTGTTGGAGGGAGACGTGCGTTCCTATGCCGACAATGTCCAAGCCGTGGCCGCGACGGTCGCGGCCTTTGGCAAGCTGGATGTCTTCGTTGGAAACGTCGGCATCTGGGATTTCATGGTCCCGCTTGAGCAACAGGAGCCCGAGCAGCTTGACAAGGTCTTCGACGAAATCTTCGATGTCAACCTCAAGGGTTATTTCTTCGGGGCCCACGCCGCGCTTCCCGAACTCCGGAAGACCAAGGGAAGCATCATCTTCACGGCGTCCACTTCGAGCTTCTACACCGGCGGCGGCGGAACGCTCTATGTCGCTTCGAAGCACGCTGTGCTTGGGTTAATCCGGCAACTGGCCTGGGAACTGACTCCCGACATCCGGGTTAACGGCGTCGCGCCCGGCGGCACCCGGACTTCGCTCAGCGGGACCAAGGCCGGCGGGTTCTCCGAGACCAAGATCGAGGAGATGCCCGGTCTGGACGATTTCATAGCCAATATGACCCCGCTCGCGCGGATCGCCGAGCCCGACGACCATACGGGGCTTTATGCTCTTTTGGCCTCGCGGCGAGACTCTGCCTACATGACGGGAACGGTCCTGCTCAGCGATGGCGGAATCGGGATCGGCAAGCGTCCGGAGTCGTGACGGCCTCATACAGATTGCAGGGTTCGCAGCTAGTTTGGCCTGAAACTTGAATGCGTCACACAAGGATCGAAGTCATGGCTGAGAGATTTCGCTATACCGACCTGCTTACAATTCCGGGAGTTATCGGCGCTGCACGGTGGAAGCCGACGCATGTTGGTTCGAATGGGGCGCCGCCGGAGCTGGTCGAATTCGGCGGAAATCTGACCAGGGACCGGGCAGAGCGACTGATGGGCCATGCCGAAGCCGGTGGCCTCGCAATTTACGGGATTGGCCAGCTAAGCTACCAGCGCGCGCCAGTGGACAAGACAGTCGTCTATCCGATCGACGCCTATTATGCGCACGGCCAATATACCTCAGTCATTGCCACCATCAATCGCGTGGCGGTCCTGCTCGACAACACCGTGCAGGTGGATGTCCAAGACGTCGCGAGCAAGATGATCCGGGTCGATAACTGACGCAGGCTTTGGTCCTGGACGGCCCTTGGGTCAGGAAATTGATAGGCTGGCGGCAGGGGAGGCCGCGTCTGTTCTGGGATTCAGCGCAAATTGCTCCGGTCGAGAAACCGATCGGCAGCTATAGCTTCTTGCCTTACCCCTGCCTTCAGCAGAAGAGCTTCGGCTGCATCGATCATGGCGGGTGGACCGCACAGATAGGCTTCGTGACCAGCCAGCTCCGGGATCGTAGCGAGCGGCGCGGTAACCAGCCCGCGGGCGCCCGTCCATTCGCTGTCCGGGGCCTCCTCAGACAGCACTGCAGTGAACACGAAGGGTGCCTTCCAAGCGGCCCTGAGCGCCCCGATCTCGTCAAGGCAGTAAAGGTTCTCCCGGGTTCTTGCCCCATAGAGTAGCGTCACGGGCTGCTTCCCTCCGAGCGCCAGCGCTTCCTCCAGTATCGCGAGGATCGGAGCCAGTCCGCTGCCACCGGCGACGCAGAGCATTGGGGCCAAACCCGGCTTCAGTCGGAACTGGCCGAAGGGTGCTGTCAGCATGAGTTTTGTTCCGACACGGTTGCCGTTAAACAGCCAGTCGGTGAAGGACCCACCAGGAACATGCCGAATGTGAAACCGGAGAGACTGCGCCGACCCATTGTTGGGCGCAAACGCGAAGGAATAGCTGCGCGGGCCATCGATTCCGGGCGCGTTCAGATCGGCATATTGGCCAGGAACGAAGGCCAATGGGTGGTCGAGTTCGACCGAAAGTTCGATGATGTCCGGGCAGAGCCGCGGTGCCGCAACGATGGTGGCAGAAAAGTTTTCGACCGCCACTTGCTTGGCCAGAGGCGCGTCGAGCGCAATAACAAGGTCAGACCGTGGCATGGCCTGGCATGCCAACCGGTATCCAGCAGCCAGTTCATCCCGTTCCAGCACCAGCGCCGATGGGCTCAACTCCCCGATTTTGCCTTCGAGCAGCTTGAACCTGCAGGTGCCGCAGGACCCGACTTTGCAATCGTGGGGCATCGCCAGGCCTTCGGCAAGCATGGCCTCGAGCAGGGTCTTGCCGTTCGAAACCTGCAGCGCCTGATGCTCGGAAGTGATGGTGACGGTTACCGGCTGAGATTTCTTCAGGAACGAGAACATGTCAATTGGCCAGTCTTGAGCAGCCAGCGGCTGAATTGAAAGAGCAAAGGAGCGTCATCCCAACGAGAGGAATGACGCTCAAGTGACATGGAGGTCATCGGAGAATTGTAAGACCCTCATGCGGGTGGAACCATCAAATCGATGCGTGCCACCGCGGCCAGCCAGCCTGTATGTTGGCGGCTTCAGCCAGTTGGCGTTCGGCTGGTGATGCGAACCGCTGGTCCCAATCCTTCAGCCGCGGCTGGGCAATGAGTTTGTGCCAGACCGGCGGCACAAGCCCGCACAGGAAACACAAAAACAGCGATGGCATCTGGGGGGCATCGGGTTCGGGCTTGAGCTCGTAGAAGGGGGTATGGCCATCGAGATGGTGGTTGATGTGATTGGTGATTTCCACCCCGATTGGTCGCACGATCATGCCGAGGTGATTCCAGGCGTGGTGCTTGGCAATTGGTTCACCTTCGATCCGCAGCAAGCCATAGTGCTGGAAATAGTTGAAGGCCTCCACGAACATCTTGGCGAAAAACATTGCACCCAATGTAACAAAGCCTGCGGCAACACCGGCGATTGCAAACATAAGCGCAATGATACCGCCGCTCAACAGCAGTTGCAGCCACATCGCATTGCGCCAGCTCCACTTCGAATACCCCATGCGCGATAGGAGCTCGCTTTGCTTTTCCCACGTATCCTTGTAGGAGCCCCAGCTTGCCTGGAACACGAAGCTGTAGATCGACTGCCCCCTTTGCGGCGTATCGCTGTCGTTCGGGGTGTCAAGATGGACATGATGCGTTACAACATGGGCGACATCGCGGTTTGGATCGCCATAAAAAGCGCTCAGCGCTTTCGCGATCGCGCGCGGGAACCAGTGACGACGGTGCATCAGCTCGTGCGCCACGGGCAGAGTGGGTACCGCCGAAAGCCAGGCCAAGCTGGCCAAAGAGCCAGCCAGTTGCCAGGCCGAACCGTCGGCTCCCCAAATCGGGTTGCTGCCGGTAACAACAGAATTGGCGAAGGCCACGTAGAGGGCCACCATCAACGGTAACTGAGCATAGATCGCGACGTCCGCCAATGGCGCAATTCCGCGTGATCGTATCTTGTGGTCGCTCGGCAGGATAATGTCCAACATCATCATGACCGCAAAAGTCCCGATACCCAACCAGACATACGGCCCGCCAAGTACAAAGCCGGCAATGCCTGTCAAGGTCATTGCGGGAACGAGATAATAGCGAAGTGCGTCCATTTTCTTCTTCTCCGATCCGCTACCGGCCCGCGCCCTAGCGGGGTCGGTCGATCAAGCGGGGGCGCTCGTTGCAGGGCCATCCCGCAGGTTGCTGCATGGCAGCCGGGAGAAATGCGGATTGCTCCGATTTCGCCCGGCCCAATGCCTAGAGGTAGATGTTCAGGTTCTTGCTGAGCATCACGTTGTGCTTGAGGATGATCCGGCGCCTTGCGAGTTGAAAGGCCCCGCCAGCTTCGCGCCAGATGTCGATACGGTTGCCGACCAGAGAATCCTCGTCGCGTTCATTGCGGTTGCGATAGGCATAGAAGTTGGAGAACACCCGGTATTCCCCGTCCGTTTCCGTATGCTCCACTTCGACATTGGTGATGATGTGTGTATACCGCGTGGCGGGATCCTCGGACCAGGCTGTGCCTGTTTCGAGACGTGACAGGCGCTTTTTGATCTCTTCAAGATTGTCGTTGTAGTAGGCCATCCGGGTCAGATCGCTGATCTGGTTGGTTTTGTCTCGGCGATAGCGGGTTTCGATGCCGGGCATGTGATAATGCAGATCTTCGGCCAGCATCATCACCCAGCCCGCAAAGTCCTCGTCGTCGAGCAGCCGCGCCTCGCGATAGAGCGTCTGGGTGAGCGCATGAGTCAATTCCAGAGAGGCGATGCTGCCGGACAACGGGCGTTCGAGTGTGGCGGTTTGCGTCATGGTCGGTGCTCCTCTCAAAGCGCAAACAGGCCGGGCAGGTTGCGCGTTTCAGCAACCTCGCTGAGGCGCGGCTCGGGCCGGAGCGGCATCGCGCCGAGGCTGTTGGCTTCCATCATGTCGAGCCAACGCTGGTAAAAGCCGCGCTGGTTGGCGTCGTTATACTGTCCGCGATAGACAATCCCGGGCAACGTATCGTGTTCGATCTGGCGCGAAATTCCGCAGCGGTAGTGCAGTTTTTCGTGCCGGGTGATCACCCCGCGATTGACCGTTGTGCAGTTTTCCCAGTTTTCGCCGTCGTCCATTTCGAAGGTGCCGCCGGGCCCGAAGGTCTGCATCACTCCCCTGGTGATTTCGTCCTTGATGTCGTCGGGCATAGCCTTGTTGACGATCACCCAGGTTTTCAGTTCGAACTGCATCGGCCCTTTGGGCTGCCACTGGCGGAATGTGGAGATCCCAGGCAGGAACGAAACGTTCGGGAAGATCGAGGCCGAGGCCACCGACCCGAAAATCTGGGAGCGCATCTCTCCCAGTCGTTCGGCCATCTTGGGGCGGATTTTGTTGTAATATTCCATAACCTTGGGGCGGCCAAGCAGGAACAGATCGCCCACGCCTTCAGTGCCGAATTCCCAGCCGTGCCCGTTGACGCTGGCGTGGTAGGAATTCTCCATGTCGATCGGCGGGAAGGGTTGGCCATTATTCATCGACCGGCAGCCGGAATCGTGGGTCCAGCCAGCATGGTAAGCATCGCCGATGAAGTTCTCGACCCCGAACTTCCAGTTGGCGTTGATCACACTCTTGATGCAGCCGCCGACGAGTTCCGTCCCGCCGTCCTCGTTGTCAAGGATCATGTCGAGGTACCAACGGAAATCGCCAAGCCAGGCGTCAAGGCTGGGGCCGTCTTCGGCGAAGGTTGCGAAGACAAGGCCTTTGTAACTGCTGACTTTGGCGACCTGCTTCAGGCCGTTGTTCTTGCGGTCGATGTCGCCATCGTCGTAGCAATATTCTTCGTGCATACCCTTCAGCTCGCCCGCGGTATCGAAGGCCCAGCCGTGGTAGTTGCAGACGAACCGGCGGGTGTTGCCAGCGTCGGCAAAGCACACCTTGTTGCCGCGATGCGGGCAGGAATTGAGGAATACCTTGATCGAACCGTCGGGCTGGCGCGTGACGATTACACCATCTTCGCCCATATGGGTCGTCAGGAAGTCACCGGCGTTTGGCAATTGGCTTTCATGCGCCACGAACAACCACGAACGCGCGAAAATGCGATACAGTTCTTCCTCGTAGATGTCCGGATCGCTGAAAATCCGGCGATCGACCCAGCCTTCCTTCAAATCCATGTAACGCGAAAAATCCGGCTCGCGGCCAATACGTTCAATGCGCATGTCAACTCTCTCCTTCTTTTGCTTGCTCAAAAAAACACATTCATGTTGCTGTCCGGGGCTACGGAATGATCAAGGGTGCTTGCGCGCGCTGCAAGGTGCCACCCGCAGTCTCCCCTGCGCCAGCGATCCGTGCGACCGGCAGTAAGGAATTTTGTAAGCCCATCAATTCGGTTGCGATGAATTACGACCACCGAGTGCACAATCATCTCGCCCTCGCTAATTGCCCGCTCACACTCGACGTTCGAAACAACTCGGCGGACAAAATTCGGGGGATCTTCGGCCCAGACGAACCCAGACCGCAAGCGGTCGATTCTAAGCTTTAGCCGGGCCAATGTTTCGTTGAAAATCACACCGGTTCCGACCGCCAGCGGGGCTGAGCGATCAGCCCGGAAGCGGCGGCTCTTGAGTGCCATCTCGTAGCTGACATCGTCGCACAGCAGCGTCAGCCAATCGTCAAAGCGCTCATCGTCCAGCAGCCGCGCTTCTTGATAGAGGCGCTGGGTCAGGGCGATGACATCATCCATCGGGACCGGAGCGGGTAGCGGTTCAGGCATCAACCGTCTCTTGCGCCGCAAGGGAGTTGATGTTGTAGGTCGGGACTTCGTTCCAGTTCGAAGCTTGCATATGTTCTTGCCAGCGGCGGTAAAAATAGCGCTGGTTGTGCTCGCTCACCAGTCCGGCGGCAATATCTCCCGGGAACCCCTCACGAGGGCCCGAGTGGCCCAGTGCCATGTTTGTATAGACATCCATCTGGGCGGTTCGCCAGGCGCGGGACTGGTCGGTACAGGCAGCGAGATTGTCGCCGTCATCATTGTCGAACAGGCCCGCCAGGCCGAAAGTCAGGCACTGGTTGTCCAGGATGGCGGCTTTGATCTCCTCGGGCATGTCGTTCTCGACCATCGCCCAGGTCCATTGCTCGATCCGGCCTGGCCCCTTGGGGTGATAGACCCGGAACCAGTTGAGGCCGGGCAGGAACTGGAGGTTGGGAAAGATCGTGATGTTGATCTGCGATCCCCACAGCTGTTCGCCGCGCAGCGTGCCAAGGCGTTCGATCGCGGTTGGCCGGTTGGCCTCCAGATATTCGAGCATGGGCTTGGGGTCGGGATAGAAGGCATAGCCCGAGACCCCGTCGAGCGCAGTCAGCGCCATGTGGCCGTTCATGCCAGCGACCGAAAGCGCCCCTTCAAGGTTGGCGCTGGAATTGCCGACACTAAGGCCGGCAATATCCATCGACTGGACCGCCATCATGGCCCCGGCGTGGGCCCAGCCAAGGTGATAGCCATCGCCACAGACGTTTTCCACTGGCAACTTCCAGTTGGTATCAAGCACCATCTTCTGGGTTTCCCCGACTAGCGAGGTTCCGCCGGGCATGGCATCTAGCCAGACATCGAGAAAGAACCTTGCATCCCCGAGATAGTCTTCAAGTGAAGGTGCTTCCGGATCGAAGCAGCCGAAGATCAAGCCCTTGTATTCGGCAACCTTGGTTACCGGCACGAGGCCGAATTTGCTGCGGTCCAGTTCGCCGAAATAGGCTTCGTTCTCAAGCGGAACGCCAGCGAGCGAGCCGTCCGGAGCAAACGACCAGCCGTGATAGTTGCAGGTGAAAGCCTTGGCATTCCCGCGATCGGCACGGCAAATCCAGTTGCCGCGATGGGTGCAGCTGTTGAGAAAGGCCCTGACCGAGCCGTCCTTCTGGCGGATCACGATGACATCGTCTTCCCCCATGAAGGTCCGGAAATAGTCGTTGGGTTTGGGAATCTGGCTGGTATGCACGAGAAACAGCCAGCAGCGCCCGTAAATTCGCTCAAGCTCCTGGCGGTAGATTTCGTCGCTGGAATATATGACGCGCGATTGCCGCCCCGTCGACGTATCGACCAATTGAGACACATCCACCTGCAACTGTCCTCTCCTCAGGTGCCGTCCGTTCGTCCGCCCGGTCAACCTGCCTCGTATCAATACACTATGCAAAGATTGTGCCAAGATTCGTATTGACCCTTTTTCGATCCTGTTTCCAGTCGATTGGATAGAATCGGATGCCATAAGCCCGGATTGAAAGTGACGTTTTTGTCGAATTTTTGCAACCTCTGGCACGACACGAACATATTTGTTAATCGTATCACATGAAGCATCTCCCCTCGTTCGCCGATCTCACCCGCCGGCTCCGCTTTTCGCCCGAACAGGGCCGCATATGGCGCGACAGCGAACGCTGCGTGCTGTTGAGCATTTCTGCCTTGTCCCAGCTTCGCAACGAACTGGTTGCCAAATTGGGATTGGGCAGTGCGCGCATGCTGTTCTGGGACCTTGGGTTCGCCGAGGGCGCGCGTTGCGCGGTCGAGGCAAAGGAACTGCGGCCCGATCGGGATTTTCTCGAAGCTTTTGCGGTCGGCCCGCAGGCCCACGCATTGACCGGGTTCGGCTGGACCGAAATCGAGACCCTCGACAGCGATCCTTCGAGCGGTCATTTCCAGGGAAGTTTCATCGTCCATGATTCGATCGAAGCTGCAATCCATGTTGCGACCGAAGGTGTCAGCACAGATCCGGTCTGCTGGTTGCAAACCGGCTTTGCCAGTGGCTTTGCCAGCACTTTCGCAGGCCAGTCGATCATCATGCGCGAAATCGAATGCCAGGGCATGGGCGATCCGGCCTGCGTGGTCCATGCCAGGCCTGCAGCTGCATGGCCGGGCCTCGATGAAATCGAGCGGGTGGCGCTTCAGCCTCAGCCAAAATGCAGCGAAAGCCATCCTGACGACGTGGTTTCGGGCGTGTCGGCAGGTTTCCACGCAGTCCGCAACATGATCGAGCGGGCCGCAGGGACGGATGCCAGCCTGCTCTTTCTGGGGGAGACCGGGGTCGGCAAGGAAGTGTTTGCCAAGATGGCACACCGGCTCAGTCGTCGCCACCACGCCCAGTTCGTTGCGCTCAACTGTGCCGCGATCCCCGAGGGGCTGATCGAGGCCGAACTGTTCGGCGTGGCCAAGGGTGCGTTCACCGGGGCGGTGGCGAGCCGACCCGGGCGATTCGAGCTTGCCCACGGTGGGACGCTGTTTCTCGACGAGATTTCGATGCTTTCACCGCTGGCGCAAAGCAAGGTCTTGCGGGCCGTTCAGGAGGGTGAATTCGAGCGCGTCGGTGATACCGCCACGCAGAAGGTCGACGTTCGGCTGATCGCTGCTTCCAACGTCGATCTCGAGACAGCCATGGCCGAAGGGACGTTCCGCACCGACCTGTATTTTCGGATTTCCACTATTCCGATCCGGGTTCCCCCGTTGCGCCAGCGGCGGGAGGATATCCCGGGCCTTCTGGAGCATTTTCGCGCCAAATACGCGCAACGATATGGCCGGGACGTCGCAGGTTTCACGGCGAGGTCGATCAACGCATTGTTGATGCACGACTACCCCGGAAACGTAAGAGAACTCGAACGCATGGTCGAGCGGGCCGTGCTGCTTGCCGATGAGGGCGGGGCAATCGACCTGCGGCACTTGTTACTCGGCTCGGACAAATCACTCGTCCAAGTCGGCCTGGTTTTGACGGATGAGGGCCTTGTCGGGAGCGCCGATCAGGGGCAAGAATGGTCTCGTTCGATCAGCCAAATGGTCAATCTGCTTCGGCCAAATGGCGAGACTTTGGCGACCGTCGAAAATGCTATTGTTCAAGCGGCTGTCGAAGCGGCAAACGGAAACGTCGCCCAAGCCGCGCGCGACCTTGGCCTGACCCGGCGGCAACTTGCCTTCCGCCTCGAGAAGATCGGCCGAGCAGGGTAGGTTATACATCTTGAAATGAATTGCATAATGCACAATGCAGGGCATCGCCCGGCGCCGATGCGATGAAAGAGCAGCGCGGGCAGAACGGGAGAAATCGAGTGCGTTCGGTTGCAATTGTCGGGGCGAATCTGGCGGGTGGACGCGCGGTGGAAGCTTTGCGCCAGGCGGGGTTCGATGGCCGGATCACGCTGATCGGCGAAGAGCCGTGGCGGCCGTACGAACGCCCGCCTTTGTCCAAGGAGGTCCTGTGGGATCCGGCCAACGTCCCTGACAACTTCTTCCTGCAGAACGAGGCCTGGTACCACGACAACCGCATTGACATGCGGCTTGGCACGCGCGCCGAGGCGGTCGACCTGGCTGCAGGCGGGGTGCGCCTGAGCGGCGGCGAACTGGTGGCCGCCGACAAGGTGTTGCTGGCGACCGGCGGGTATCCCCGCAAGCTCAATCTGGCCGGGGCCGACTGCGCCAACGTCCACTATTTGCGCACCCGCGACGACGCCGCCCGGATGGCGCTCGACCTGCATGAAGGGGCGCGGATCGTCATTGTCGGGATGGGCGTGATCGGCGCCGAAGTGGCGGCAAGCGCGATCAAACGTGGCTGCGATGTCACTGCGGTCGAGCCGTTGGCGGCACCCATGGAGCGTGCGCTCGGCCAGCGGTTCGGCCTCTGGTTGGGCGAGGAGCACCGCAAGCGTGGGGTAAAGACGCATTTCAGCCGGGGTGTGACCGGCTTCAAGTTCGCGGACGGACGAGTTTTTGCCATCGAGCTTGACGATGGCACCCTGATCCCTTGCGATGCCGTGGTGGTCGGGGTGGGGATCGTGCCAGCCACGTCGCTTGCGCTCGATGCCGGGCTTGCAGTCAATAACGGCATCATTGTTGATCGTCGCTGCCAGACCAGCAATCCGGCCGTATTTGCCGCCGGTGATGTTGCCGAGCAGGACGGGTTCTTCGGTGGACGCTTCCGCCAGGAAACCTACCAGAACGCAGCGGACCAGGCCCAGGCTGCCGCCATGGCGATGCTCGGCCGGGAAGTCGATTACTGCAGGCCGATGTGGTACTGGAGTGACCAGTACGATCTCAACATCCAGTTCAGCGGCCAGATCCCGGTGCAGGCGGAAGTGGTGCTTCGCGGCGACATGGAACGCAACGCCTTTGTCGCCTTTTTCCTGTCGGGCGGGACGATCAACGGTGTGCTGACCGTCAACCGTGCGCCCGATATGGGCATCGGCAAGCGCCTGGTCGAACGCCGGGCCAAGGCCAGCGCGGCGCAGCTTGCCGATGCCGACGTGTCATTGCGCGACGTGCTGAAACAGGCAAGCTGAAGCCGTCAGCGCGGCAGGTCTTAACCGATCCCGCCGCCGGCCACGAACAAGGTCTGCCCGGTAACATAGGATGCTTCATCCGAGGCAAAGAAGCAGATCGCGGCGGCAAGTTCCTCTGGCTCGCCGAAACGGGCCATCGGCGTATCGCGCAGGGTCTGCTCCACCACCTTCGCAAAGCCGACTTTATCTGCTTCGGTCGGAGGAGCAGGATTGCGCGGCGTGATTCGCGTGACGTTGACGCCGCCCGGCGCGACGCAGTTGATGCGCACGCCGCTGGTTTCAAGCTCTAGCGAAAGGGCGGCGGTCAGCGCTGCAACCCCGCCCTTGGCAGCGGCATAGGGGACACGGTTTACACCGCGCGTCGCAACGGATCCGATATTGACGATCGACCCGCGTCCGGCTGCCAGCATGTGCGGTAGAACCGCATGGCAGCACCACAGCGTGGGCCACAGCGAACGGTTGATTTCAGCTACGATCTCGTCAGGTGAATATTCCCAGTAGGGCTTGGCCCAGATCGTGCCGCCGACATTGTGGACTGCGACATCGATCCGGCCAAAGCGATTGACGACGGTCCGGTACAGGTCGGCAGCGCCTTCGCACTGTTCGAGATCGGCACTCACGGCATGGGCATCTCCGCCATCGGCCCGGATCCGCTCGACCGCCGATGCAGCTGCCTCTGCTGCCCGGTCGGCCACCACCACGGTTGCGCCTTCCAGCGCCATTCGCCGGGCTGTGGCCAGCCCGATTCCTTGCGCGCCGCCCGTTACAACAGCGACCATTCCATCAAAGCGCTTCAACAAGCTCATATCCTGGGTGCTTTCCGCTCGGCTGCCGCGTTGCAGACCAAAGATACGCCCCACCGCGACCGGTCATCATCGCTGCAAGACTATGTTGCCCCTTGCAGTCGCACGACGAAAAGCGTTACACAATGGCGAACGTGGAGGTTCCATACCAGCGAATGAAGGGCTTGCGACTGCGGGAGAGCAGATGGCACGCACGGTCTGAAACCTGGTGATATCATGGGCGCCGGGGCGATCATTTCGGCGCCCGCGAAAGATGGCGCCTCGGACTGGCGAGCGACCGAGACTGTCTGTCTTGATGAAGCGAGGCGGGAGGCTAACGGCTTGACCCAGGCGGGATCGACTGCATTCTCAGCATGGTGATGCCAGGTGAAGAGGCGACGATGACCCATTACGAGAAACCCGATTTCTTGAAGTCGCCGGTCGAGACGGTGGCCGGGAAGCTTGCGGCAACGACCGCTGCTGACAGGAGAGAGTAGATGACGGAAATAGAGCTGTCCTGGCCCAAGAACTACAACGAGGTTCCCAAGGAAGCGTTCACCCGAAAGGACATCTACGCCGAGGAGATCAAGCGCATCTTCCACGGGTCCGAATGGCATCCGGTCGCGCACGAAAGTGAACTGCCCGATCCAGGTGATTTCAAGACATACCGGCTGGCCGGAGTGCCGCTGCTCATCGTGCGCGATCAGGAGGGCGTTGTGCGGGTGTTCTACAACGCCTGCTCGCACCGCGGCAACCAGCTCGAAACGGCGGTGATGGGCAACAAGACCGAGTTCGAATGCCCCTATCACCGCTGGCTGTTCAACATCAAAGGCGATCTGGTTGGCTGCCCCAACCACCGCGACTTCCTGCCCGGGTTCGACAAGGCCGACTACCCACTGGCCCAGCCGCGGTTCGACAGCTTCTTCGGCCTGATATTTGTGACGCTTTCGGCCGAAACCGAACCACTTCTTGAATTTCTGGGCGATTCGCAGAACACGCTGCGCGAATTGCTTGCAGGAGACGGGAGGCTCAAGCTGCTCGGTTATCAGAAGGTCCGTTACGACACCAACTGGAAGTCCTATACCGACAACGATGGCTATCATGCGCCCTTGCTTCATCAGGCGTTCAAGCTGCTCAACTGGCAAGGGGGCAAAGGCCGCCAGTTTACCGCAACGAGGCACGGCCATATTTGTTTTGAATCCGCGCTATCGGTGGTGAACGGACCGACTGTTCTCAAAGACAAATCCTTGATCGAGTTCAAGGGGCAGGACCCGGCGATCGGCTCCCGTATCGTAAGCCTGTTCCCGACCTTCGTCTCGACCAAGCATCTCGACGTCATCAATTTACGTTTCGCGACGCCGATCGATGCAGAAACGGTTGAAGTCCACTACGCCTATTTCGCGCATCACGACGACGACGAGGAAATGGTTCGCCACCGGCTGCGGCAGAGCTCCAACCTGCTTGGTCCCTGTGGCCTGATCAGCATGGAGGATGCCTCTGTTTTTCACCGCATCCATATCGGCAACCACACGCCAGGTTCGGCGATCTTCCAGAAGGGGGTGCACGATCCCTCGAAGCTGGAATCGGAATTCCTCCAGAACGACGAGAGCGGCAACCTCCCGCGCTGGGAACATTACCGTTCGGTGATGGGTTTCGAAAGGGCGCTGGCATGACGCGGATCGATTCGACGCTCGAAGCGGCGCTTGAAGCCCTGTTGCTGGCGGATGCCAGCGCGCTCGACGGCAAGGACATGCAAGGCTGGCTCAGCAATTACGCCGAAGAGGATGCGGCGTCCTATTTCTGCCGATCGGCCGAGAATACCGAAAACAACCTGGCGCTTGGGTTCATGTATGATGATTGCCGCGCGCGGCTTGAGGACCGCGTCACCTTCGTCAACGATATCTGGGTTGGCACTTTCCAGGATTACCGTACGCGGCATTTTGTCCAGCGGATGAGCCACGCCCGGGTGGACGCAAGCACTGTGGAAATGCGGTCGAACTTTTCGGTGTTCATGACCCCGCAAGACAGCGGGGTGACCCAGGTGCTGGCTGCCGGCCAATATCTCGACACCGTGCGGGTTGGAAAGAATGGGGATCTGAAGCTGCTGTCGCGACGGGCTGAGCTCGATACCTCGGTCCTGCCCCGGTACCTGGTTTATCCGATCTGAAGTTACTGCGACAGTTCTGCAGCCAACACCCAATTTCGTGGAGGCTTGTTGAACCGTGAGCATTGATGCCCAAGCGCAATTCGTAGCACAGGCCAAACTTGACGCGCACCGGATCAGTAAGGTGGTGACGTGCACCCCTGAATTGGCGTCATTTTTGGGTGTAGTCCGTTTCTCGAGGAGACGGACGAATGAAGCGGAGCGGGTTTTCGGACGAGCAGATCATCGCGCTCCTGCGCGAGCAGGAGGCGGGGATGCCGACAGCGGAGGTGTGCTTGCAGGCACGGGATCAGATCGGCGACGTTCTACAGGTGGAAGGCCAAGTATGGCGGCCTGGAAGTGTCGGAGGCCAAGCGGCTGAAGGCGCTCGAGGACGAGAACGGGCGGCTGCGGCATATCTGCAGTCGACCTACGAGATGAGCGAGCGGCGGGCGTGCCGGGTGATCGGGACCGACCGAACCAGCGTGCGCTGCCGGGCGACGCGGGACGATGATGGTGTGCTGTGCGCGCGCCTGACGGCGCTGGCGCAGGAGCGTCCCCGGTTCGGCCATCGGCGGCTGCATGTGCTGCTGCAGCGCGAGGGCCATGCGGTCAACAAGAAGCGGGTCCAGCGGCTGTATCGCGAAGAACGGCTGACGGTGCGCCGGCGGGGCGGCCGCAAGCGCGGGCGGTGCTGGAGGCCTGGCGGCGCCACTACAATGAGGAGCGACCGCACTCGAAGCTCGGATGGATGACGCCGCGCGATTACACCGGAGCACTGTCAAACGACCCCGGCCGGGACGCTTCACACCTTCGGTCCACGCTCATCGACGACACGCTTTGGCTAAAAAATCCCGTTCCACGACCAGTTGCCCGATCTTGCCATGCAGCTTGTCGATCTTCCGCTTCGCCGCTCGCCCGCACCACCTTCCGGGGCGCCAGCAAAGGTCGAGGCCATCCCGTCGATCGCCTGCCGCTTCCAGGCCGCGATCATCGTGTGGTGAATGCCGTGCTTGGCGCCCAGCTCCGCCAGCGTCAGGTCCCCGCCGATCGCCTCCAGCGCAACCTTGGCCTTGAAATCCGCGCTGCAGCGCTTTCCCGTCGTCTTCATTCCCGTCCGTCCTTCAGATCGGGAATAGCTTGACACCCTGTCCAGTTTTCCGGGACCACCTCTCCGGTTTACATCAAACCCGCACCATCAAATCCCGGGACGAAACAGCTAGCCTGACCACCTGTCCACCAAACCGGGCGCAGGCCAGAACGCAGCCAGAGGCTGCGCCTACACCAAACTGAACTCGTCGAACTTGCGGGTCGGCGCGTTCACGTCGCGGGTGTCATAGACATAGCTCGACACGACGCCCGTGCGGCTTTCGAACACGGTGAAGGCGGTCAGCACGTTGGACGCGATGAAGGGCAGGTCCGACGGGGCGCCGGCCATTTCGCGCATCGGGTTGAAGATCGAGGGCATCTGCATGGCGCGGCCATGCGGCTCGCCGCTTCCCGGATAGTCTGCCGGGTTCCAGGTCAGGGTGGTGCGCGGCGGCGAAGCAGCGACGGTCTGTGCCCGCCAGGCGGAGTTGCCCGGCTGCACGCCGCGCGGCCCACGGCTGGGGCTCACGCCCGGCTGAGCGGTGTCGAAGAACATCGCGCCGAAACTGTTCCCGACATTCGCGGTCTCGATATAGTTGAGGTTGCCCACCCGGCACCGGTTCCACAGGTGCGAGTGGCCGGTGTGCACCAGCTGCACATTCGCGCCTTGCAGCAGGGGTTCGATGTCGCGCCGCCAGATATCGTCGGCCAGCGGATATTCGTAGCGCACGAAGCGGACCTGCCCGGCGCGCGCCGCCTGATCGACCGCCGCCCAGCGCTGCGGCCATTGCGAGGCGGGGAAGGGCCCGATCAGGCTGCCGTTGGTCAGCTCGACGGTGACGACCTGCTCGGCAAGCACAGGCACCGTATTGTCGCCAAGGCCGGCCATCGTCTGGTGCGAAAGGACAATGCGGAAGCGGGCCGTCCGGCAGGCTTCCGACGCCAGCGTTTCCTGCAGCCAGCGGAACTGGCGCGAGCCCGGGCCGAAGGGGCGGAAGGTGAAGTCGCCGAAGCCCCAGTCGTCGGGGTTGTCGGCCGTGCGGTTGGCGCCGGCAACGAAATTCTCGGTGAATTTGCCGCGCTGGCCGGGGTTCCACGTCCGCCAGATCCGGTTCGCATCGAGCGAGATGATGAACACGTCGCCGAAGCGCTGCGCATAATAGGCCTTGCCCTCGGGGCCTTCGGGCAGCGACCACATCTCGCGATAGGTGGTCCATTCATGGCTGTTGTCCTCGATCCAGCGTTCGCGAAGCTGCGGATCGTTGTTGGGGTTCACGGTTGCGCGCAGCTGTTCGTACCGCGCTTCGGCGTACCAGCGCGGCTGCGGGTCGTTGTCCATCGCATTGATGCTGGTCGGGCCGGTGTTGCCGGGGTTGTTGGTTGCAGGATCCAGCCGCCAGCGGCCGGGATATTCATGGTTGCCAAGGCAGCCATACAGCGGGGCAAATTGCAGGATGTCGCCGCCGCGGAACACCGAGCCTGGGTTCCAGCGCTGCATGGTGCCCATCAGAGACTGGAAATAGGAAGGATTGTTCAGCGCCACCCGGTCGAACCATTCGCTCGCGCGGTTGGGCTGGCTGACGAAATCGCCCGGGAATGTGACGGCATCGACGGGGCCGATGGTTTCCTGCACCTTCTGGAAGTTGGCGGCAGTCATGCGGTTGTTCTGCTGGTCCGACGAGAGCAGGATCCGCACCGGCTGGCCCGGAGCCGGAAGCGGCTGAAGCGTATAGTCGCGGGTAGAGCGATATTCGATCCCGTCGATCCCGCTGATCGCAAAATAGCCGATCCGCTGCCCCGGCGTGAGGCCGGTGACCAATGCTTCGTGCCGAAAGACCTGCCGCCGCTGCGGCACGGTCAGTTCCGATGTGATGCGCTGGAAAACCTGGCTATCACTGTCTTCCAGCATGTGGCTCATTTCGGTGGTGGTGGCGGCAAAATCGCGCGGGCCGCTGTTGCCCAGCACGCGGACCCGGTTTGCAGTGCCGGCGGTTTCGGTGAACCAGACAACCCGCACACTGTCGGCGCCCGGGTTCTGCAGCATCGGCTCCGACAGGATTGCGCGGACTTCCGAGAAGGTGCGCGTGGGAAGTGCGGGAATGGGGGGCGGGGCTGCAACGGGGGGAAGCGTGGGCGCCGCGGCGGGCGTGCCTGCATCGCTGCTGTCGCAGCCCGCGACCATCCCGCCCATCGCAAGCGCGCCGAACGACAGCACATTGCGGCGCGAGGGCCGGGTGTCGGTGGCCGGGATCGCCGGATCGGACGGAGGCGTGCTGCTGGTATCGGACGAGTCGGCCATGCGGATGCTCCCTGTGCTCCCTGTGCTCCCTGTGCTCCCTGGGCTGAATTTTCAGCCGAGAGGTAGTTAAGGAAGTCGAGTGACGAATCGGTTCCCATTGCGTGACAATTTGTGGAATGTCCGGCGACACTGGCCGAACTCATTCGGGCAACTTTCGGTGCAAGGGTCCGCGCGCGCTTCCTTCATTTGAGAATCTCGGCTTTAATCTGGCCGCGAGGAGTGTTTGATGGCTGGACGGCGTGCCGATGGGCGCAAGACTCAGATTGTGGTGGTGGGCGGCGGGGCCGGCGGGCTCGAGCTTGTAACACGGCTCGGACGCAACCTTTCGTCTCGGGACCACGACATCATCCTCGTCGACCGCAACACGAGCCACATCTGGAAGCCCCTGCTGCACGAGGTGGCTGCTGGCTCGCTCGACGCCAACCTCGACGAGGTGGGCTATCGTGGCCACGCCTTCCGCTGGGGCTATCGATACTTCGATGGCGCGCTTGAGGAGGTGGACCGGGCGGCGCAGGAAATCGTGGTGGCGCCCATCCTCGACGAGGACGGGCGCGAGGTAATCGGCCGACACCGGATCCGCTATGATTATCTGGTGCTTGCTGTTGGCTCCGTCTCGAATGACTTCGGCGTGCCCGGCGTAAAGCAGCATTGCCTCAGCCTCGAGAGCCGGGTGGACGCAGACCGATTCCGGCGCCGGCTGCTGAACCAGTGCCTTAGGGTTTCCAGGCTGATGTCGGCCGATCCGGCCTCCGACGCGCGGGCGCGGGTGGCGATCGTGGGCGGCGGGGCCACGGGCGTGGAGCTTGCCGCCGAGCTGTTTTCGGCAGCCGATGCGCTCGGATACTATGGGCTGGAGGTTTTCGATCGCAAGCGGCTGCAGGTGACGCTGATCGAGGCGGGGCCGCGGATCCTGCCGGCGCTGCCCGAAAAGCTGGCGGCTGCAGCGCATGCCGAGCTTGAGGCGCTGGGCGTGCGGGTGCTGACGGCGACGCAGGTGGTGGAGGCGACCGAGGACGCCATCGTGACCAAGGATGGCGAGACAGTGGAGGCCGATCTGAAGGTTTGGGCCGCAGGTGTGAAGGGGGCTGATTTCCTGAAGGAGATCGGTGGGCTGGAGAGCAGCCGCAACAACCAGCTGGTGGTGCGGCGCACGCTGCAGACCACGCGCGATGACCGGGTGTTCGCAATCGGCGACTGCGCGTTCCTTGTGCCGGAAGAAGGCGGCCGTCCCATCCCGCCCCGCGCGCAGGCCGCGCACCAGATGGCCACCACGGCCTATCACAACATCCGCGCCCTGATGGACGACAAGCCGCTGAGGGATTTCGTCTACCAGGACAAGGGTTCGCTCGTCAGCCTGGCCGGCTTCAACACGGTGGGCAGCCTGATGGGGAATCTGGTGGGTGGGCGAATGGCGATCGAGGGGCGGATCGCACGGCTGGTCTATACCTCGCTCTACCGGATGCATCTGGTTGCCATTCACGGCTGGATGAAGGGCACAGGGTTGATGCTGGTGGGGCGTGTGAACGAAGTGGTGCGCCCCCGCCTCAAGTTGCATTGAGGCGAAAGGCAGCGGCGAGCGAGTGCGCAGCACGGGCCTGCAGACCGCGCCGGGGGGCGCGGCCGGCACGCGGGCCAAGCAGTCGCCTGACGTGTCCGACGAGCCGGTGTCCAGCCGGAGGCTGACTTTCGGTGCGCCTGCAACCGTGCTTCTCTTCTCCTGCCTCCCCAGGCGGACTCGGCAGCTTTGCTGCCGGCTGCCCCATCATTCGTGAAACTCCGCCGCCTCCGGGATCCGCCCGAACGCAATCCGCGTGCCGATCCGCCCGACCCGGCCTTGCCCCACAGGCCCCAGCGTCACCGCATTCCGCCCGAACTTCGCATTCAGCGCATCCATCGCCCGCGCAATCTCCAGAGTCGGGCGCCTCGGCGCGTCGAACAGGCTCAGCTGGGTGCCGGCGGCCGGGCGGATATCGTCGAGGCTGACGCCGATGGTGCGGACGCGCTCGCGGGCATGATCGCGCTGCAGCTGCTGCCACAGCGCGGCGAGGGCTTCGAGCAGGGGGAAGCTGTCGTCTGTCGGGGGGAGCTTTCGCGTGGCAGACCAGCTGCGCTTCGATTCGAACCGGGCATGCAGCGTCAGGTGGCGCGTCACGCACTCGGCGCGGCGCAGGCGGCTTGCGGCCTTCAGCAGCAGGCGCCGCGCGGTCTGGCGGGTGGTTTCGCGGTCGCGGGCATGGGGGGCAAGCACATGGCTGTGGCCGATGGATCGGGACTGGCGGGCGCGGTCCGGCAGGTCTGCGCCCTGCAGCGCATACCACAGGCGGGTGCCGACGACCGAGCCCCAGGCGGAGCCGGCAGCCGCGGGATCCTGCGCCAGCAGCTGCGCCATGGTGGCGATGCCGCGGGCGGCAAGGCGTGCTTCCATCTTCGGCCCGATGCCGGGGATTTCGCGCAAGGGAAGAGGCAGAAGCGCATCGGGGAGGTCGCTTGCCTCCAGCACGGTAAGGCCGTCCGGCTTCTGCATATCGGCGGCGATCTTGGCCAGCAGGCGCGAGGGCGCGATACCGACCGAGGAGGTAAGGCAATCGCCGACATTCGCGCGGATGCCGGCCTTGATGCGGCGGGCGAGCGCGATGGCCTCGTCTCGGCCGTTCTCGTTGTCGAGAAGGCGGCAGGCCACTTCGTCGATCGAGCAGACGGCGGTCACCGGAATATGCCGCCACACCTCGGTCAGGATCTTCTCGTGAAATTCCGCATAGCGACTGTGGTCTCCCCCTGCAAAGAGCAGCCCGGGGCAGCGGCGCCTGGCTTCGCCGACCTTCATGCCGGTGCGGATGCCGTGGGCTTTTGCCTCGTAGCTGGCGGCAATGATGGTGCCGCTGTCCATCGTTGCGGGGCCGACTGCGACGGGTTGGCCACGCAGTGCCGGGTTCAGCTGCTGTTCGACGGACGCGAAATAGCTGTTGAGATCGAGGTAGAGCCAGCGGAGTGGAGTCGCGCCCATCATCAGAACATATAGCGAACACTTGCACGAGTCGAGAGGGGTCGGCAAGGTAGGGGCTGGCAGCGCGGGGTGGTGATGGACGGGCGGCAGGTGGACGGATCGGCAAGCGACAGCGTTCGTGCGGTGGAAGCCCGCGAGATCGCCGGCCAGCGGCTGCGATACTACGACTACTGCATGGCCGCCTTTGCGGTGATCCTGATCTGTTCGAATTTGATCGGGGCGGGGAAGGTGGCGACGCTGGACCTTCCGCTGTTCGGCGCAGTGACCTTCGGCGCTGGTATTTTGTTCTTCCCTCTCAGCTGTGTGCTGGGCGATGTTCTCACCGAGGTTTATGGCTACGCGCGTGCCCGGCGCGTAGTATGGGTGGGCTTCGCGGCGAGCGTTTTCGCAGCTGGAATGGCGGCTGTTGTGGTTGCAATGCCGCCAGCAGCGGACTGGCAGGGGCAGGAGGCACTCGCTGCCGTCTTGGGCCAGGCCCCGCGGATTTTCGCAGCCTCCATCCTCGCCTTCTGGGCCGGCGAGTTTGCCAACGCCTTCGTGCTGGCCCGCATGAAGGTGTTGACCGGCGGCAAGTATCTCTGGACCCGCACCATCGGCTCCACGGCGGTAGGGCAGGGCGTCGACACGCTGATTTTCTATCCGCTGGCCTTCTGGGGGATCTGGGAGACGAGCCTGATCCTGACGGTGATGCTGACCAACTATCTGTTGAAGGTGGGGTGGGAGGCGGCGTTGACGCCCGCTACCTACAAGGTGGTGGGCGCCATGAAGGCCGCCGAAGGGCTGGATGTGTTTGATGTGGAGACAGACTTCACGCCGTTTCGGACGAAGGTGTAGTTGATGGCAAAACGCGATTGGCGTAGATGTAGCTGGCGAATTGTTATAGCCGGAAAACTTTTACAACGCGGTTCAGACCAGTTCTAATATTGGTATGGATACCTATTGGGCAAAACAGCTCAGTCATCACACTGGAGAGCCTTATGTTATACCAGGTCTCCAAGAGGAAGACTGGTCGCGTTCGGCCTGTCGGCCGGTGCGCGGCCGCGCCTGCCGCTGCGCGGACAGCTGATGGTCAGCGGGATGCGGTATTAAAGTCTGCGACTTATGAGACGTTCGAAAATCACACGGCTGCATTACATTACATTATCAGTCTTGAAACTGGGAATGCTGGAATCTGTCGACGTCAGACAGTGCCATTGTTTGCCCCTTGATCCCCGAAAGAACCCTCCACGCAGCGTGAGACAAAGCCAATAAAGAACCTGCAAGCTACGCGAGGACGCTCAGCAGCCCTTCGAACAGCCGGCGCCCGTCCGTCCTGCCGTGCGCCGGTTCCACGGCCCGCTCGGGGTGGGGCATCATGCCGAGCACGTTGCGCCTGTCGTTCAGGATGCCCGCAATGTTCCGCGCAGAGCCGTTCACCTGTTCGGCATAGCGAAAGGCAACCTGGCCCTGCTGTTCCAGTCGATCGAGCGTGTCGGCATCGGCCTGGAAGTTGCCGTCATGGTGGGCAACCGGCACCATGATTGTCTCGCCCGGCGTATAGGCCCGCGTGAACGGCGTGTCGGTTGTCACCACCTCAAGCGACACGTCGCGGCACACGAAATCCAACCCTGCATTGCGCATAAGCGCGCCTGGCAGCAGCCCGCTTTCCGTCAGCACCTGAAACCCGTTGCAGATGCCCAGCACCGGCGTGCCCCTGTCTGCCGCGCGAATGACGGCGCGCATGATGGGCGAGCGCGCCGCAATCGCGCCCGAGCGCAGATAGTCGCCGTGGCTGAAACCGCCAGGCAGCGCGATCAGGTCAAGGCCGTCCGGCAGCTCTGCATCGTCGTGCCACAGCATCGCGGGCTTGCGCGCCGCCACCAGCTCCAGCGCAACCGCAAGATCGCGGTCGCAGTTGGAGCCGGGAAACACGACGACCGCCGTCTTCATGCCAGCTCCACCCGGAAATTCTCGATCACGGTGTTGGCAAGCAGCTTCCTCGCCATGTCGGCCACCTGATCCTCGGTCGTGCCGTCAGCCACTTCCAGCTCGATAACCTTGCCCACGCGCACTTTTTCCACACCGGCAAAGCCAAGGCCTTCAAGCGCATGATGGATGGCGCGCCCCTGGGGATCCAGAACGCCGGGCTTCAGCGACACGGTGACTCGGGCTTTCATGACGCCGTGCCTATGGGCAATGCCGGGGTAAAAGAAAAGGGCGTGCCGCCATGCTGCGCCACGCCCTTCCCAAATCCAACCGGCACTATCCCGTCAGGCCAGCACGCTGTTCCTGCGACGGCGCGCCATTGCGCCCACGAAGCCAAATCCGGTGATCAGCATTGCCCAGGTTGCAGGCTCGGGGACGACACCGCCGGGGGTCGGCGGCGGGCGAACGCCCTGATCCAGGGTCAGGACCGATTTGCCGAGGCTGACGATCCAGCCTTCGTCATTCTGGTCGATGCGAATCTGCACCATCAGGCCGGCAACAATGTCGTCGAAGAAGTTGCCGCCCAGGGCAAAGCTGTTGCCGTATTCCCAGGCATCGTTTGTGCCGCTCAGCGTGCCGAGGAAGGTCCAGACGCCATTGTCCATCGCATAGATGTCGTCCTTCTCGCCGCAGCAACTGTCGACGTCGAAGGCCGAGATGCTGAGCTCGGCCGTTGTGAACGGGGTTGCGATTGCGCCATGCTGCCACTCCCAGTCCTCGCCGGCGCCGCGGTAGAAGGGATCGTCATACTTCTGGGCGTCGGTTGGCACAAAGAAGCCGTCCGGCGCTTCGACAACGTCGACTGCCGGAACGGCGAGCGCAACCGTTGGCACCAGGCCAGCCGCCAGCAACGCCCCAAGTGCGGGTTTCATCCATTTGATCATCATGAGCCTCCTCTGTTGTGCGCCTGCCCCGGCGCTGCAGGAGTGTCTGCCAGGAGCCAGTGTTAAGCAACGTCAATTGCTTGATCGCTTACTATTTGTTGGATTCATGCAATCCTGACAGTGGCTGTGCTTGAACAGCGGATTGACCGTATCCATTCGGCGAGTCCCGCCTTGCCGTGTTGGTGA
>BBPD01000050.1_pt1 | contig 36960 bp, 36 predicted proteins | sample 1344911 | NCBI WGS metagenome assembly BBPD01 (sample SAMD00019088, study PRJDB2971) | groundwater metagenome | biome: freshwater biome; feature: mineral spring; material: ground water | place: USA: CA, Sonoma | collected 2011-09 | depth surface m
CCGCCCCGACCTCCCGCGATGGTTCGATTTCAAGCGTCGCTTCGAGGATCGCACCGGGATCAAATTCGGCGGCTCCTGAGGCGTGCTGACACAGGGCTTCTCCGAAACGCTGACCGGAGAGTCGCTGTCCGTCGGCCACAAGTTCACCTTCAACGCAGCCGCCGCCATCGCCAACCGCGGCAAGCCCAACGCGCTGACGTTCGAGATGGCGATCGAGGACCGGCGGCCGCTTGCCACCGATCTCCCTCCCCTGTTCGCCGGCATCGCGGCGGGCTCCGGCGTGCCCACTGCCGCCACCTGGGGCGATTTCTCCCTGGGCATCACCCAGGCCTATATCCGCCAGACAGTTGCCGGCGGCCGGTTCCAGTATTCCATCGGCAAGATTTTCGCTCCGAACTTCGTGAACGCCTACCCCTTCTTCGACGACAACCGCCAGTTCCTCAGCCTCGCATTCTCGACCAGTCCCACGATTGCGGTGCCCCTGCGCGGCGCGGGCTTCGTCGTGGCCGCCTACCCGGGCAGCGGAAACCTCGGAAACCTCTATGTGAAAGGCGGAATGTTCACCGCCAATTCCGACGACACCGGCTGGACAGTCGGCGGCTTTTTCGGCCGCAGCGAACATTTCTACTTCGTCGAAGTCGGCGCCAGCAGCTTTGCCCGCCGTCCGATTCCGATCCATGCCCGCGGCCCGATGGACCGCAACAACATCCACGTCACGCTCTGGTATCGAGACCCGCTGGCGCCGCGCGGGCCGGGGGATTTCTTCCGCCCGCAGGACGAGGCCTATGGCATCGCCTTCAACATCAACCAGATGGCCAGTGACAACCTCATGTGGTTCCTGCGCGGAGGGCTCGGCACGGGCGGCTTTGCAGAAGTGAACCTGTCGGGGGGCTTCGGCTGGCGCCCGGCCAGTCGCACGGCCGACCTTTTCGGCCTCGGCCTTGGCTGGTCGAAGCCCGACGACGCCCAGATCCCGGTCCTGCTGCCCTTCGCCCTGCGAGACCAGGTCACTTCCGAAGTCTTTTACAGGCTGGCGATCACATCCAACTTCACCATGACGCTGGTCTACCAGCTGATCCTCAACCCGTCGCTCAACCCACGCACCGACACCCTGTCGGTGCTGAGCCTTCGCGGCCGCCTTGCCTTCTGACGATTGAGCAAAGCCGCCGGCTCTGCCCCAGCGTTCCCGGCCGGGAAGGCGTGCACGCCGGCCAGTCCCGCGGCAAGTCTCGGAAAACAGGCCGGACACCGTGCACCTATACCGCATCCCGCTGACCATCAGCTATCCGCGCAGCGGCAAGCCCGACCGCGCGCCGGTCGACAGGCCGAACGCGACCAGTCTTCCGCATCAAGACCTGGTATCAGGAAACATTCTCGGCAGTTTGTGTCTGGTGCCGACGGTGCGCACCGCTTACTGTCGGCAGGAAACAATTGCCCCGGTGGAAAGCCACATGCGCAACAAGATCATCGCCGCCACATCCATCGCTCTCATGATCGCCCTGTCGGCCTGCGGCCGGAACAACATCTATGCCGATGTCGCCCGGTTTCACTCCAACCAGCCGATCAGCCGCGGCACGCTCTTCATCCAGCCGTCCGATCTTGCGCTCGCAAACAATCTGGAATTCCGCACCCACTCCGAATCGGTCGCCGTCGAAATGCGCCGCCAGCGCTTCCAGACCGTCCCCAACGCCGCTCAGGCCCGATATGTCGGCACGCTCGACATCACCCAGACAGACGGCACCACCATCACCCGCCCCGGTATGACGGTCGCTGTCCCCGTAGGCCCCGTAGGCCCCACCATGATCGCAACACCCGCCGGCCGCGGCCCGCGCAACAGCACGGAACGCACCACCACCATTGGTGTCCAGATCAAGCGCCAGGGCGATGGCACCCAGATCTGGGAAGGTCGCGCCTCCAAGACGGCATCGGCCGGCTCCGAACATGCCACCCTCACCTGGGCCGTCCCTGCCCTGTCCACCGCCCTCTTCAACGATTTCCCCGGCACCCCCGGGGTCACCCAGCAGGTCAGGGTCTGATCGCATGAAGCCTTTTGTACCGGCCATTGCAGTCGGCCTCGGCCTCGCCTTCGGCGCCTGCTCGACAACGCCGACTGCAAGCGTCCTGCGCTTTCACCTGAACCAGCCGATCAGCCGGGGCACAGTCTATATCCGCCCGACCGATCCGCAGATGGCAAACAGCCTGGATCTCCGGACTCAGTCGGATGCCGTCAGCGCCGAACTGCGCCGCAACGGCTTCGAACCGGTGTCAACTCCGTCCAATGCCCGGTTCACCGCCGTCATCGACGTCCGCACGACCGAACGGATGGGTGCGCCCCGCCAGTCCAACGTCTCGGTCGGCATCGGCGGGGGGTTCGCGCGCGGAAATGTCGGCATGGGCGGAAACGTGCAGATGCCAATCGGATCCACACCTCCGGCCAATGTCGAGACAACGACCACGCTTTCGGTCGCCCTGCTGCAGAACCCGGGCACCCAGGCCGTGTGGGAAGGCCGCGCCAGCCTCGATACCGCAGCAAACGGCCAGCGTGGCACGGCGCTGACGCCCATCCTTGCCCAGTCCCTGTTCCGCGATTTCCCCGGCCCCTCGGGTCAGACGGTTCAGGTCCCCATCCGCTAGCCAAGCCCCGGCCCGCCGCTCACCCGGCCGGCTCATAGTTTGCGAACCGCTCCCTCAGCGTCGTCTTCTGGATCTTGCCGGTCGCCGTGTGGGGAATGTCGTCGACAAACTCGATCGCATCCGGCATCCACCATTTGGCAATCTTGTCAGCCAGATAGGTCTGAACATCCTCGGCGCTCACCTCGGCGCCGGCCTTCCGCACAATGATCAGCAGCGGCCGTTCGTCCCACTTCGGGTGCGGCACCCCGATCACCGCGGCCTCGGCCACCCCGGGGCAGCCAACCGCGCAATTCTCAAGGTCGATTGACGAAATCCACTCCCCGCCCGACTTGATCACATCCTTCAACCGATCGACGATGTGCATATAGCCCTGGGCATCCAGCGTCGCGACATCGCCCGTGTCGAACCAGCCGTCGGCATCCAGCACCTGCCCGCCATCGCCCTTGAAATAGCTGCCCACGATCCACGGCCCGCGCACCATCAACCGGCCGAAGGTCTTGCCGTCGCGAGGAAGCTCGACCCCTGCATCGTCGACGATCTTCATTTCGACTCCGAAAGTCGCCCGCCCCTGCTTCACCCGGTAATCCAGCTGCTCGTCATAGGGCAGCGCGGCGACCTCGGGCGTCGGCGAGCCGATCGTGCCCAGCGGCGACATCTCGGTCATGCCCCACAGCTGGATCACGCGGACATTGTGCTGCTTGTCGAACGCTTCGATCATGCTGCGCGGCACCGCGGAACCGCCGATCCCGGTGCGCTCCAGCCGACCAAGGTTGCCACCCGTCTTTTCCAGATGCTGCAGCATCGAAAGCCACACCGTTGGCACGGCAAGCGCCAGGTCCACGCCCTCGTCGATGATCAGCTTCTGCAAGGTCGGCGCATCGAAATTGGGGCCGCCCATCACCAGCTTTGCCCCGCAGGCGGCCGTGGTGTAGGGGATGGACCACGCATTGGCATGGTACATCGGTGCAATCGGCAACACCACCGAGCGCGCGCCGATCGTGAATGTGTCGGTCATGCAGGCCGCCATCGCGTGCAGCACGTTCGACCGGTGGCTGTATTGCACGCCCTTTGGATTGCCCGTGGTGCCCGAGGTATAGCAAAGCCCGGCCGGCGCGTTTTCGGGCACCTGGGTCCACGGCTCATCGTCGGCGTGCGCCGCGATCCAGTCCTCGTAGCACATCAGGTCGAGCGTGGTTTCCGCCGGCATGTGGGCCCGGTCCGTCAGCAGCACATAGCGCTCGACGGTGCTCAGCTTAGGCGCAAGCCGCTCCGCCAGCTTCACGAACGTCAGGTCGAGGAACAGGATCCGGTCCTCGGCGTGATTCGCGATGTAGGTAATCTGCTCTTCGAACAGGCGCGGGTTGATGGTATGAGCGACACTGCCGATGCCGGAAATGCCGTACCAGCATTCCACATGGCGATGGGTGTTCCAGGCCAGCGTCGCAACCCGGTCGCCGGGCTGTATTCCATAGCGGCGAAGCGCGGCTGCCACCTTCTTCGCCCGCGACCGGACACGGGCCCAGTTCGATCGGTCGATGCTGCCCTCGCAGGTCAGCGAAACGACCTCGCGGGCCCCATGGTTCACCGCCGCATGATCGATGAGCTTCCAGACGTTCAGCGGCCAATCCTGCATCGTACCTGTGATCATGTGCATCTCCTTCTCCTGACGCTTTATCCTGTTGCAGCGGTGAAAGAAAAGAGGGGGCCTCCGCCTTCACTCCGGGATCGCGGTATCCGGTCTTGACTCGGTTGGAACAAAAACGGAACATGAAGCGTCCAGACCGAGTCGGCAGTCAGGCCGGAGCGGACGGACGGAAGGAACGCCCCTTGGTGACCGCGACCGCTCTTGGCCTGCTTGGCCCGCTTGCCCTGATGGCTGCCCTCGGGCTGAACGCGATGCTGCTGTGGCGCGCTGCACCGGCCTTTGCGCGGGCACTCCGCGGCGCGCGGCCGGTGCTGGTGACGGCCCTGTTTGTGCCGGAAGGCGAATCGAACGTGGTGCCCTTGCGCCCGCGCGTCAGGGCTTCGGAAGGCGTCAGGGCTTCGGAAGGCGTCAGGGCTTCGGCAGGCGTCAGGGCTGCGGCAGATCGTCCTGTCCGGCAGGTCGCGGCGTGAAGGCCTCGATTTCAGCGCGGCGGAGGCGTGCATAGCGCACGGTTGCGAAGGGAAAGGCCGCGGCATACAGGGCCGCAACGCTGAACAGGGTCATCCACGGCGCCTGGGCCAGTGCGGCTGCAAACACGCCAACGCCTGCCAGCACGAACAGCCTGGCCGAGCGCGGAATGCGCACCGCCTTGAACCCCCAGCCGGGAAGCGAGGAGACCATCAGGAAAGCGGTGACCAGCGTGACGACCGCCACCAATGTTGCCCTGACATCCGGGTTGGCATCCAGCGAGCCGTCGGTCGCGAAATTCCAGAACAAGGGTGCAAGCGCGAGCCCCGCGCCGGCCGGTGCCGGCACGCCGGTCGTGAAGCCGAGCCGCTTCTTGGGCATGTCCTCCTGGTCGAGCGCGGCGTTGAACCGGGCCAGCCGCAGCGCGCAGCAGACAGCCAGCGCAAGGGCCGCGACCCAGCCGAACCGACCGAGATCATTCAGCGCCCAAAGATAGAGGATCAGCGCAGGCGCGACCCCGAATGCCGTGACGTCGGACAGCGAATCGAGCTCGGCGCCGAACCGGCTGGTGCCGCGCAGCAGGCGGGCCACCCGGCCGTCGATCCCGTCGAGCAGGGCTGCGATGACGATCGCGGCGGCCGCCTTTTCATATTCCCCCGAAATGGCAAACCGCACCCCCGTCGCCCCCGAGCAGAGCGCGAGCATGGTGATCGCATTGGGGATCAGCGCCCGCAACGGAAGGGACGGGGCGCCCGGCGGCTGCGGCCCGTCAGCCACGGGCGGGGCCCAGGCCGGCCGTCACTGGATCGCGCCCGCCACCGCCGGCGCTGCGCCCCGTGCCGCCAATATGGTTTCGCCGGCAACCGCGCGCTGTCCCTTCAATACCTGCGGCGCATAGCCTTCGGGAAGGAAGACATCAACGCGGCTGCCGAAGCGGATCAGGCCAACCCGCTGGCCAATGCCGACCATCGAGCCTTCGCGGACAAAGCCGATGATCCGCCGCGCGATCAGCCCGGCGATCTGGGTGAAGCCCACCCTGGTGCCGTCCGTGCCCTCGATCAGGAAATATTGCCGCTCATTCTCCTCGCTCGCCTTGTCGAGATCGGCATTCAGGAAGGCGCCGGGCACATAGGCCATGCGGGTGACTGTGCCGCCGATCGGGGCGCGGTTGATGTGCACGTCGAACACCGACATGAAAATGGAAATGCGGGTTGCAGTCCCGGCAGCAAGCGCGCCCTCGCCCACCAGCTGGCGCGGAAGCTCGACCGTCACGACCTGGCTGACAAGCCCGTCGGCCGGCGACAGGATCAGGCCGTCGCCCGCCGGCGACGCGCGCCTTGGATCGCGGAAGAAGGCGCAGATGAAAACGGTGAGCGCAACCAGCACCCAGCCGATGAAGGTCCAGCCGGCAAGGAACGAGACCAGCGCAATCGCCCCCGACATACCCGCAAAGCGATAGCTTTCGGGGTGGATCGACGGCCACTGCCAGGCAGCCGGCGCAGCGCCGGCCGCGTGGGGCGCGATTGGTCTGGACATATCCGGGCCAGGTGCGGACGAAACGGTCGTCGGCACCAGCTCGGCCGGAGTTTCGGGGGTCTTGTCGTTGGACATTCGCGGGAGCCTAGGCGTTCCTTGGCGTTTCCGGAAGGCCCATGCGGCAGTTCGCTGCGACGGCAGGGCACTTTTGCCTTTGCCCGCTGCGGTCTATGGGGGCCTTACCATGGCCAGCACCGCCCTTGCCAACACAGCCGGAACGCCCGCAACCGCGCGCCCCGGAGCCCTTGCAGCCTGGCTGCTGGGCGTCGCCACGCTTGTCTTCCTGATGATCGTGGTTGGCGGCATCACCCGGCTGACGGAAAGCGGCCTTTCGATCACCGAATGGAAACCCGTCACCGGGGCCCTGCCGCCACTGAACGACGCACAATGGATGGCCGAGTTCGAAAAATACCGGCGGATCCCCGAGTATCAGCAGATCAACAAGGGCATGAGCCTTGCCGCGTTCAAGTTCATCTATTTCTGGGAATGGTTCCACCGCCTGCTCGGGCGCCTGATCGGGCTTGCGTTCGCGTTGCCCCTGGCCTGGTTCGCGTTGCGCCGCGCCATTCCGGCCGGCTACGGCCCCCGCCTGGTCGCCCTGCTGGCACTCGGCGGGCTGCAGGGTGCGATCGGCTGGTGGATGGTGACATCTGGCCTGTCCGAACGAACCGACGTGTCGCACATCCGGCTGGCCGTGCATCTGCTGACCGCGCTGTTCATCCTCGCCGGCCTTGTGTGGACCGCGCTTGACCTCAGGCGCCTTGCTGCCGACCGGTCCGCGCGCGCTGCCCGCCTCACGCCGCTTGGCCTGGGGGTTGCGCTGGTGCTGTTCGTGCAGCTGCTGTTCGGGGCCTGGGTCGCCGGGCTGAACGCCGGCCATGCAGCCGACAGCTGGCCGCTGATGAACGGACGCATCTTTCCCGAGAACGCCGACTGGGCCGGGCTCCAGAGCCTGGTCAACGATCCCTACATCACCCATTTCGTGCACCGCTGGTGGGCGTTCGTGGCGGTGGCGGCGCTCGTCGTGCTGTCGCGCGCGGCACGCAGCGCCGGCAACCGGCCAGCCTCGGTTGCAATCCACAGCGCCCTCGCGGTGCAGATCCTGCTGGGGATTGCCGTGGTGATGACAGGCGTCGACATCACGCTTGCGGTGTTGCACCAGGCGGTCGGCGCGATCGTGGTTGCATCCACCGCCTGGGGCTGCCACACGATCGGGCGCCACCCGGCAATGGGCAACTGACCGGATGACTGACCAGATGACAGCCGAACGCAACATTCTTGGGCAACCGCTTCAGCCCTGTTCCATGGATCCGCTGACAGGCTGGTTCCGCGACGGCTGCTGCGCCGCCGATCCGAACGATCAGGGCCGCCACCTGGTCTGCGCGATCGTGACCGGGGCGTTCCTCGATTTTTCGAAGGGCGTGGGCAACGACCTGATGCGGGCGCGGCCTGAGCATGGCTTTGCCGGCCTGAAGCCCGGCGACCGCTGGTGCCTGTGCGCGGACCGGTGGGAAGAAGCCCGTCGGGCTGGATGCGCGCCCTCCATTGTGCCGGAAGCGACCAATATGCGCGCGACTGACGTGGTGGCGCTGGGGCATCTGCAAGCCCATGCAGCCGGGGATACGGCCGACTGAGGCTCTGCAGAAATCCTGAGGTATCTAGATACCACATGGCTTTTCCTTGCCATTTCCCGGCATTTGGCCTAGACGGCGCCTCGAACACATGGGCCCCCATGCTGTCTGCCCATATCCCGAGCTTCGAGGACCTGAAATGCTCACCCGCATCACGGACTCGGCGAAACCCGCCGAAGTCGAGAAGAAGTGGATCCTGATCGATGCCGACGGCCTTGTCGTCGGCCGTCTTGCATCCATCGTCGCCAACCGCCTGCGCGGCAAGCACAAGGCGAGCTTCACCCCGCACGTCGATTGTGGTGACAATGTCATCATCATCAACGCGGAAAAGGTGAAGTTCACCGGCCGCAAGGCGTCGCAGAAGCTTTACTACCGCCACACCGGCTTTGCCGGAGGCATCAAGGAAGTTCGCGCCGACAAGGTTCTGGAAGGCCGCTTCCCCGAGCGCGTGCTGGAAAAGGCCGTCGAGCGGATGGTTCCGCGCGGGCCTCTGGGCCGCCAGCAGATGCGCAACCTGCGCATCTTCGCCGGCACCGAGCATCCGCACATCGCCCAGAACCCGGAAGTGCTGGATGTCGGGTCGATGAACCGCAAGAACGTCGTGGGAAGCCACGCAGAGACATCCGTGGGAAGCCACGCAGAGACATCCGTGGGAAGCCACGCTGAAACCAAGGTTGCTGCGCAATGAGCGAGAACACCCCCCAGGAAGACACCCGCATGAGCCTGGCGGATCTCGCCAGGCTCGCGCAGACCGAAGCTGCTGCGGCTCCGCCTGCAGCCCCGGCCGCCGCGCCTGCCACAGGTGCAGACGACGCCCCGGCTGCGGCTGCCCCCAAGCAGATGGCGCCCGTCGCGCTTCGCCCGCAGCAGCTGGACAAGTTCGGCCGCGCCTATGCAACGGGCCGCCGGAAGGACGCGGTCGCCCGCGTCTGGCTGAAGCCCGGCTCCGGCAAGATCGAGGTCAACGGCCGCGACCAGACAGTCTATTTCGCACGCCCCACGCTTCGCCTGGTGATCAACCAGCCGTTCGACGTGGCCGAACGCCGCGAACAATATGACGTGATTGCAACGGTGGTCGGCGGCGGCCTTTCGGGGCAGGCCGGTGCCGTGAAGCATGGCATTGCCCAGGCGCTTACCCGCTATGAACCGGCCCTGAGGGGCCCGGTGAAGCAGGCCGGCTTCCTGACCCGCGACAGCCGCGCTGTCGAGCGGAAGAAGTATGGCAAGGCGAAGGCCCGCCGCAGCTTCCAGTTTTCGAAGCGCTGAGCGGCCGAAGCCCGAAGGAGGATTGCACGGCAATCGTCCAACGGCCCGCAGTCTCGCAAACGCGCCGGCCGGCCGGCCGGCACGAGAAAGGGCGGGGTCGCCACCCCGCCTTTTCTGCGCCTCCGACGGGTCGGCTTTGCCGACCCCTGTCCGGTCTTTTCGTCTGCCCCGCCGAACTCGCGCGGTTTTGCCGCGCGGCCGGTCTTCGCGCCGCTTGGCGCCAACCCCACCCTCCCCTATCTAAACCTCCATGCTCGCCCGCCTGCTGATCCTCCTTTCTGCCCTCGTCGCGGGCCCCGCGCTCGCCCAGGCGGCAGCCGATCTCCCCAACACCCGGGTCGAGCTGGTTTCCGAGGTGAAGGCACCCGCCCCGGGGCAACGCTTCACCATCGGCATCGTGATGAAGCCGAGGCCCGGATGGCACAGCTACTGGGAAAATCCGGGCGACAGCGGCATGGCCACGCGCGCCGTATGGACCCTGCCGCAAGGCGTAACGGTATCGCCGTTCCGCTATCCCGTGCCGGAAACCTATGTGGTCGCCGGGCTGATGAACCATGTCTATTCGGGCGAAAATGTGCTGCTGGCCGAGGTCAGCGTGCCGCAGGCGGCATCGGGTGCGCTGCCGCTGAAGGTGCGGCTGGACTGGCTGGTGTGCGACGACAAGATCTGCGTGCCCGAACGTGCGGACCTCGCCCTGCCGCTGGCAACCGGCGACGGCGCGGCAGACCCGGCGCAGCGGTCGCGCTTTTCCGATGCGCGCGATGCGCTTCCGCGCCAGCTGTTCGAAAGAGGCCGCTTCGCGAACGAAGGCAAGCGTCTGCGGCTGCTGGTGCCGATGGCCGGCACGCAGGATGTGACAGCGGCCCATTTCTTTCCGTCGGGCGACGACAGCTTCCTGTTTGCCAGCCAGCAGACGGTAACCCGGACCGACAATGCCCTCATCATCGAGGCGGATGCGGTGCCGGGCGCAAACCCGGCCACGGTTTCCGGGCTGCTGCAGATCGAGCGTGGCGCCCGGGTGATGGGCGTGACGCTGACGGCAGATCCCGGCGCGGTTGCGCCCGGTAAACCACTGGAACAGGCGCCGGCGAGGGCCGGAATGGACGGCTTCCTGCCGGCACTGGGCCTTGCGATCCTGGGCGGGCTTCTGTTGAACCTGATGCCCTGCGTATTCCCGATCCTCAGCCTGAAGGCGCTGAGCCTTGCAAAGGCAGGCGAATCCACAGCCCATGCCCAAACCGAGGGGCTGGCCTATACGGCCGGCGTGACCCTGGTGACCACTGGGCTCGGGCTTGCCGCGATCCTGATCGCGAATGCCGGTGCGGGTGCCGGCTGGGCCTTCCAGCTGCAGGACCCGCGGGTGATCCTGTTCCTTCTGCTGCTGACACTTGCGATCAGCCTGAATTTCGCCGGCCTGTTCGAGGTGGACATGGGCACCGCCAACCTCGGCAGCGATCTTGCAGCAAAGCCCGGCGCAAGGGGGGCCTTTTTCACCGGTGCGCTTGCGGCCTTTGTGGCAACGCCGTGCACAGGCCCTTTCATGGCAGGCGCGCTGGGCGCTGCGCTGGTGCTGCCACCCGCGGCTGGCCTTGCGGTGTTTGCCGGGCTGGGGCTGGGGCTTGCGCTGCCGTTCCTTGCCATCGGGTTCGTGCCTGCGCTGCGCAACCGGCTGCCGCGCCCGGGGCCCTGGATGCTGACGTTCCGGCGCATTCTCGCCGTGCCGATGCTGCTGACGTCGCTTGCGCTGGCCTGGGTGCTGGGCCGGCAGGCGGGGGTGAACGGGCTGATGGCCGGCCTCAGCGCGGCCCTGGTGCTATCCATCTGCCTGTGGGTGCTGGGCCTGAGGCAGCAAAGGCGTGCACCGGTTGCAGTCACCGTGTCGCTGGCTGCCCTTGTTGCATTGGCGGCGCCGCTTGCGCTTGCCCGCTTGCCGGTGGGCGCAGCGCAGGCGGCAACGCCGGGGCCTTCGGGCCTGGAGGGTGTGCCGTTCAGCCCCGAGGCGCTGGCCGCGGCCAAGGCCGAACGCCGGCCTACCTTTCTCTATTTCACGGCCGACTGGTGCCTGACCTGCAAGGTGAACGAAAAGGGTGCACTTTCGGACCCGGCGGTCGCGGAAGCCTTTCGCAAGGCCGGCATCACGGTGATGGTGGGGGACTGGACCCGGCCCGATCCGGCAATCGCCCGCTTCCTCGAGCAGCAGGGCCGGGCCGGAATCCCGCTCTACCTGTTCTACGCACCCGACGGGACAATTCGCGAAATGCCCCAGATCCTGACCGTCGACAGCCTGGTGCAGCTGGCCAGCAAGGGTTAATCCAAAGCTCGTTAGGGAGACAACCATGATGAAAACGATCGTTGCCGCCGCCGCCTTTGCGCTTGCTGCGCCCGTTGCCGCCGCAGCGGTCGTGGGCAAAGCCGCACCGGCCTTCACCGCAACCGACAGCAACGGGCGTTCCGTCAGCCTGTCGGACTATCGCGGCAAGACGGTCGTGCTGGAGTGGACCAATCCGGACTGCCCGTTCGTGCAGAAATATTACTCGGGCGGCGACATGCAGGAGCTGCAGGCCGAAGCCCGCAAGCAGGGCGCTGTCTGGCTGACCGTGAACTCGGGCGCGCCGGGCAAGCAGGGGCATCTGACGGGCGCTGCCGCCAACGCGAAGCTGAAGTCGGATGGGGCTCAGCCGACCGCCTATCTGCTCGATTCGGCGGGCTCCGTCGGCCGCGCCTTTGGCGCGCGCACGACGCCGCACATGTTCGTGATCGCGCCGGACGGCACGCTTGCCTATGCCGGCGGGATCGACAGCATCGCATCCGCCAACCCGGCCGACATCGCCAAGGCCGAGCCGCTGACCCGGCTGGCAATCAGCCAGGTGGCGGCGGGCAAGCCGGTGGCAACTGCAACCAGCCGTCCATACGGCTGCAGCGTCAAATACTGAGGCCGAAGCCGCCTTTCGCCTTCGCCCCGTTCACCGTCCCTGTGGCGGCGGGGCGGCGCGGATGTGCAGTTCCTTCAACTGCTTGTCGGTGACAGCCGACGGCGCGTTCATCATCAGGTCCTCCGCCTTCTGGTTCAGCGGGAACAGCGTGACCTCGCGGATGTTGGGTTCATCCGCCAGCAGCATGACGATCCGGTCGACGCCCGGCGCGGAGCCGCCGTGGGGCGGCGCGCCATATTTGAAGGCGTTGATCATGCCGGGGAAATTGCGGTCCACCTGCTCGCGGCTGTAGCCGGCGATCTCGAACGCCTTGTACATGATCTCGGGCTTGTGGTTCCGGATCGCGCCGCTGGACAGCTCCACCCCGTTGCAGACGATGTCGTACTGATAGGCTAGGATCTCCAGCGGCTCCTGCGTGTCCAGCGCCGCCAGCTCGCCCTGGGGCATGGAGAAGGGGTTGTGGCTGAAGTCGATCCGGCCGGTCTCCTCGTCGGCCTCGAACATCGGGAAGTCGACAATCCAGCACAAGCGATAGGCACCCTGCTCGATCAGGCCGAGCTGTTCGCCGACCCGGGTGCGGGCGTGGCCGGCGAGTTTTGCGGTTGGCAGTTCCTTGCCGGCCGCGAAGAAGCAGCCGTCGTCGGGCCCAAGGCCGAGCGCGGCGTAAAGCGCCTCCATCCCGTCCTGCCCATGGTTTTTGGCGATGGGGCCGCCGAACTCGCCCCCCTTGCGGGTCACATAGCCCAACCCTGCATGGCCTTCGGCGCGCGCCCATTCGTTCATGTCGTCGAAGAACTTGCGGCTTTTCTCAGCGGTCGCCGGCGCCGGGATCGCGCGCACGACGCCGCCACCGCCGACGATCTTCTCGAACAGCCCGAAGCCCGATCGGCGGAAATGGTCGGACACGTCGGCGATCTTCAGCGGGTTCCTGAGGTCGGGCTTGTCGCTGCCATAGGTCAGCATCGCTTGCGCATAGGGAATGCGCGGAAACGGCGTGGCGGTCACGGCCCGGGCCTGCGTGCGGTTCCAGCCGGCGAACTCCTCGAACAGGCCGCCCAGCACCGGCTCGATGGCCGCAAACACATCCTCCTGCGTCACGAAGCTCATCTCGAAATCGAGCTGGTAGAATTCGCCCGGGGAGCGATCCGCGCGGGCGTCCTCGTCGCGGAAGCAGGGCGCAATCTGGAAATAGCGGTCGAAGCCGGCCACCATCAGCAACTGCTTGAACATCTGCGGGGCCTGCGGAAGCGCGTAGAATTTCCCCGGGTGCAGCCGGCTGGGCACCAGGAAGTCGCGCGCGCCTTCGGGGCTGGAGGCCGTGAGGATCGGAGTCTGGAATTCGGTGAAGCCCTGGTCGATCATCCGCTGCCTGAGCGATGCGATCACCTTCGATCGCAGCATGATGTTGCGGTGGATACGCTCACGCCGGAGGTCGAGGAAGCGGTACCTGAGGCGGATGTCCTCGGGATAATCCGTCTCGGCCGCCACTGGCAGCGGCAGCTCGGCAGCTTCCGATTGCACCGTCACGCCGCGCACCCGCACCTCGATGCCGCCGGTCGGCAGGTTGGGGTTCACCGTCCCTTCCGACCGCGCGACCACTTCGCCATCGACCGTGACGACGGATTCCAGCCGCAGCCGGTCGAGCTGGTCGAGAAAGGGCGAACCCGCCGCGCAGACCAGTTGCGTCAGGCCATAATGGTCGCGCAGGTCGACGAACAGCACCCCGCCATGGTCGCGTTTGCGGTGAATCCAGCCCGAAAGGCGCACGGTGTCGCCGACATCGGCGGTGGTCAGCTGGGCGCAATGATGGGTGCGATAGACGTTCGGTGCAGGGGTGCTCGTTGAGGTGTTCATGGGGCCGGGGTGAAGGCGAGCCTCTCCCTTTTGTCAAGCGCTTGCGGCTCGGCTATCGAGCGCCATGCAGATCCATCCGCTTGTGACAGACACCGGCACCCTTGCCCGACTTTGCGAACGCCTGAAGGCCCATGACGTGCTGTGCGTGGACACCGAGTTCATGCGGGAAAACACCTATTATCCAGAGCTTTGCCTGGTCCAGCTCGCCTCGCCGGACGAGGCGTTTGCCGTCGACCCGCTGGCCGATGGCATCGATCTGGCGCCTTTCCTCGATCTGTTGCAGGACGAATCGATCCTGAAGGTGCTGCACGCGGGCGGGCAGGACATCGAAATCTTCATGAACCTGTGCGGCCGGGTGCCCTTCCCGCTGTTCGACACCCAGATCGCGGCCATGGCGATGGGGATGGGCGAGCAGGTGAGCTATGCCAATCTGGTCGCCCATTTCGTCGGCCAGCAGATCGACAAGGGCGCCCGTTTCACCGACTGGGCGCGCCGCCCCTTGAGCGAGCGGCAGATCCAGTATGCGATCGGCGACGTAACCTATCTGGCGCAGCTGTTCCCCAAGATGCTGCAGAAGCTCAGGCGCACGAACCGGGGCGAATGGCTGGACGAAGAGATGGCCCGCCTGTCGGACCCGTCCAACTATGCGGTCAATCCCGACACCGCCTGGCTGCGGCTGAAGCTGCCGAACCGCAAGCCCGATGTGCTGGGCCGGCTGAAGGCACTTGCGCGCTGGCGCGAACTGGAGGCGCAGGACAAGAATGTGCCGCGCGGCCGGATCGTGAAGGACGAGACGCTGGCGGACCTTGCCGCCGCCCCGCCAGCCGCGCAGGCCGATCTTGCGCGTGTTCGCGGGCTTTCGCCCACCTGGGCGCAGAATGCGATCGGCCAGCGCCTGCTTGCAACAATCGCCTCGGCCGAACCGTTGCCCGCAGCCGAGATGCCGCCGCGGGAAAACCGCCCGGGGCTTTCGACCGACGCCTCGCTGATCGCGGACCTGCTGAAGCTGCTGCTGAAGATCCGGGCCAAGGACACCGGGGTGGCGCCCCGGCTGGTTGCCCGTTCCGACGAGATGGAGGCGCTGGCGGCCGGCGTTCGCGACGGGCTGCAGATCCTGGAAGGCTGGCGCCACACGATGTTCGGCGCGGATGCGCTGGCGCTGGTGGAAGGCCGCCTCGGGTTTTCGGTGAAGGATGGCAAGCTCAGGATGCAGCCGCTGGATGGAAGCGCGCCGCGGCCGGCGGAGGAGCCGGATGCCGATGACGCTGCCTTCAGCCCCGCCGAAGCCGGGGCTGCAGCCCAAGCGCCTGCGCCAGAGCCCGATGTCGCCGCTGCACCGGTTCGCCGTAAAGGGCCGCCTCGCCACGCCCGAGGCTGAGTTCGAGCACAGTGCCTTCGCGTCGGAGGCGGGCTGTGCAAAGCGGCTCGGCCGCGCCGCCACCCAGCCGCTGCCCCAGCCGCATCGCCAGGCCCCAGCGCCGGGCAAGCTCGAGCTGTTGCGGGGCCGCCAGCCTCTCGAGCAGCGCCGTGCTTTGCCCGCCGGGCCACGACCCGCCGTTCACACCCCACAGCGCTGCTGCCAGCATTGCCCGCTCCCCCGACGTGATGCCGACCCAGGTGCCGTGAAGCGCGATGTTCATTCCGTCTTCGGCGCGCATGTCGGGGTGGGCGCGCCAGGCGCTGTCGGCAAGCAGGCAGGCCGCGTGGCGGATCCGCCGGTCGGCTGCACTGTCGTCGGTGAACAGCCCGTCGGTGAAGGCGAGCAACGCTTCCCCCACCTCGGAATCGCTGCCGTCGGAAAAGCGGCCGAGCCGTTCGGCTGCCTCTTCGGCGCCGGCGATCAACGGGTCCTGCGCCTGCGCTGCCGGCGACAGCGCCTGGTAGAGCAACCCTTCGCGCAGGCCATAGGCTGAGGTGATGATGCAGCTGGAGCCGAGGCGACGGGTGACGGCCTTCAGCATGGCGGCAGCGCCCGGCAGCTGCGGCGCCCGCGAGGCCGAGATGGAGGGCACGGCCTTCAGCGACTTGAGCGAGAGCTGGGCAAGCGTGCGCACCAGCCGCTCGGGCGCATCGGGCGGCATGACGTGGTGGTGGATCACCGGTAGGGGCCAGCCCGTCAGGTGGATGTAGAGCTGGGCGAGCGCGCGCCAGCTGCCCCCCACGGCATAGAAGGGCTTGCCCTGGCCCAGCTCGGCCCATTTCAGCTTCCGCAGGCCCACCTCGATCTCGTTGGACAGGTCGCGCCGGCTGCTCTTGCGGAAGGCATCGAGCCTCAGCGCACCCAGCGGCAGCGACAGCCGCTCGTGGATCTCGCCACCGGCGATGCGCACCAGCTCAAGCGAGCCACCACCGAGGTCGCCGACCACGCCGTCGGCCTCAGGAATGCCGGCGATCACGCCATAGGCCGCCCCGCGGGCCTCGGTCTCGCCGTCGATCACCTCGACATCGAGGCCGGTTTCCCGTCTTACCCGGGCGATGAAGGCAGCGCCGTTCGCAGCATCGCGGACGGCCGCAGTTGCGACCGCGCGGATGCTGTCCACCTCCATCCCGTCGCACAGCAGGGCAAAGCGGGCAAGTGCCGTGACGGCGGTGTCCATCGCATCGGCCGACAGCTTGCCACCCGGGCTGAGCCCCTTGCCGAGACCCGCCATCACCTTTTCGTTGAACAAGGTGGCGGGGGTCCGCGTCAGGCCCTTGTAGACCACCAGACGAACCGAGTTGGAGCCGATGTCGATGATCGCGATGCGCGGCGCGGCGGCGCCGATCCGGGGCACCGCGGCCTGGTCGACGGAAAGCGTTGCCATGGTCAGGCCGGCTGCCGGATGGCGGCCTTCACCGCCGCAATCGCGTCGGTCGCCCTTGCCGCCTCCGGTCCACCGCCCTGCGCCATGTCCGGCCGGCCGCCACCGCCCTGCCCCCCGAGCACAAGAACGCCCGCGCGCACGAGATCGACCGCGCTGTTCGCACCGATCAGGTCTGGCGATACGCTGACCGCGATCGAAGCCCGCCCGTCGCGGTTCGTGATGAATGTGAACACGCCGCTGCCATGCTGTTGGCGCTCGGCGTCCAGCAGGCCGCGCAACTCCTTGGGATCGAGGTCGTCGACGACGCGGCCAAGGAAGGGCACCCCGTTCACCAGCTCGACGGCAGGTGCCGTCGCGCTCGCCGGCCCGGACAGTGCCAGCGCCTTCTTCGCTTCGGCCAGTTCGCGCTCCAGCTTGCGGACGGTGTCGGCAAGCCCCGCCACGCGCTCGGGAAGTTCATCCGGCCGGCTCTTCAGCAAAGCCGCGGCTGATTTCAGCAGACTTTCCTGCGCCACCAGATGCTTCAACGCCTCGGCACCGGTCAGCGCCTCGATCCGGCGCACGCCCGACGAGACCGCGCTTTCCGAGACGATCCGGAACAGCGCGATGTCGCCCGTTGCCGACACATGGGTTCCGCCGCACAGCTCGACCGAATACTGGCGACCGGCCTCGGCCGGCCTGCCCATGGAGAGCACACGGACTTCCTCGCCATATTTCTCGTCGAACAGCGCAAGCGCACCGGCCTCGATCGCGGCGTCGGGTGTCATGAGGCGCGTGCCGACCGGCAGGTTCGCCCGGATTTCGGCATTCACCTCGGCCTCGACCGCTGCGATCTCCTGCGGGCTCAACGCCTTCTGGTGCGCAAAATCGAAGCGCAGGCGGTCGGCGGCGACCAGCGAACCCTTCTGGCTGACATGGCCGCCCAGCACATTTCGCAGCGCCGCGTGCATCAGGTGGGTTGCCGAGTGGTTGGCCTTCACCGCGGCCCGACGGTCGGCGTCCACCTTCAGCGCGACTGCCGTGCCGACCTTCAGGCTTCCGGATTTCAGCACGCCGACATGGGCGTGCAGCTTGCCGAGCGGCTTGGCCGTGTCGGTTACCTCGAACAGCGCGTCGCCAGCGGAAATCGTGCCGGTGTCGCCCACCTGTCCGCCGGATTCGGCATAGAAGGGTGTCTGGTTGGTGATGACGGTCACGCGGTCGCCGGCCTGCGCCTCGTCCACCTGGGCACCGTCCTTCACGATTGCCGCGACGCTGCCTTCGGCCTCGGTCGTCGAATAGCCGATGAAGTCGGTCGCGCCCACGCGCTCCACCAGGTCGAACCACAGGCTGTCGGTGGCAGAAGCCCCGCTGCCGGCCCAGGCGGCCCGGGCGCGCGTTTTCTGCTCGGCCATAGCTGTGTCGAATCCGGCGCGGTCCACGCCCAGCCCCTGCGCTTTCAGCGCATCTTCGGTCAGGTCGTAGGGGAAGCCAAAGGTGTCATAAAGGCGGAAGGCGACGTCGCCGGGGAGCACTGCCCCCGGTTTCAGCCCGGCGGTTGCCTCGTCCAGCAGCTTCAGACCGTTCTGAAGGGTCTGGCGGAAGCGGGTTTCCTCCAGCTTCAGCGTCTCGGCGATAAGTGTCCGGGCGCGCACCAGGTCGGGGTAGGCAGCGCCCATCGCCGACACCAGGCTCGGCACCAGCCGGTGCATCAGCGGCTCGGAGGCGCCAAGCAGATGCGCGTGGCGCATCGCGCGACGCATGATCCGCCGCAGCACATAGCCGCGGCCTTCGTTGGCCGGCAGCACGCCGTCGGCAACCAGGAAACCGGCTGAACGCAGGTGATCGGCGATCACCCGGTGCGAGGCACAGGTCCCGGGCGCATCAGTCGGGGTTTTCGTCAGCGCGCCGGATTCGCTGATCAGCGCGCGGAAGATGTCGGTCTCGAAATTGTCGTGCGTGCCCTGCAGCACGGCCGCGATCCGCTCCAGCCCCATGCCGGTATCGATCGAGGGGCGGGGCAGCGCGAGGCGGGTGCCGTCGGGTTGCTGGTCGAACTGCATGAACACCAGGTTCCACACCTCGACGAAGCGATCGCCGTCCTCGTCGGGGCTGCCCGGGGGGCCGCCGGGGATATCGGCGCCATGGTCGTAGAAGATTTCCGAACAGGGGCCGCACGGGCCGGTGTCGCCCATGGACCAGAAATTGTCCGACGTTGCGATGCGGATGATGCGCTCGTCGGGCAGGCCCGCGATCTTCTTCCACAGCCCATGTGCCTCGTCGTCGGTGTGATAGACGGTAACAGTCAGGTGGTCCGGCGAGATGCCCCACTTTCTCGTCAGCAGGTCCCAGGCAAGATGGATCGCCTGCTCCTTGAAATAATCGCCGAACGAGAAATTCCCCAGCATTTCGAAGAAGGTGTGATGCCGTGCGGTATAGCCCACATTGTCGAGGTCATTGTGCTTGCCGCCGGCGCGCACGCATTTCTGGCTTGACGCCGCCATCGTGTAGGGGCGCTTTTCGAGGCCGGTGAACACATTCTTGAACGGCACCATGCCGGCATTCACGAACATCAGCGTCGGATCGTTCTGCGGCACCAGCGGCGCAGACGGCACCACGGCATGGCCTGCGCCTGCGAAATGGTCGAGGAAGGAGGCCCGGATGTCGGCGATCGAGGTCATTCGTCTCGTTTCGTGCTCGTGGATATGGGCGCAGGAGGCCCCTGTGGTCCCATTAGGGGGCGCATATGGCCTGGTGCAAGTGCTGCCCCGCCGCACAGGCGCGATTCCGGCACCCCTTGAAAGCCGCAGGCAGGCCCCCAGTTTCCACCACGTGGACAGCGGTCGCCTGATGGGGCCGCGCCCCACGATCCCGGCCATGTCGGCGGGCACCATGACGAAACCATTGCTTTTGAAAGGATGGACCATGCGTACGAACTTCGACTTTTCGCCCCTTCTCCGCTCCTCGATCGGGTTCGAGAACCTGAACCGCCTGCTGGATATCGCAACCCGCGCGACCGAGGGTGACGTAAGCTTCCCGCCCTACAATATCGAGAAGCTGGGCGCCGACGCCTACCGCATCACCATGGCGGTTGCCGGCTTCACCCGCGCGGAACTCGACATCACGGTGCAGGAAAACACCCTGGTCGTCACCGGCAAGGCCGCCGACGAGGCGCAGCCAGCCGAGCAGACCTACCTCCAGCGCACCTACCTCCATCGCGGTATCGCAAAGCGCGCCTTCGAGCGCCGCTTCCAGCTGGCCGACGTGATCAAGGTGACGGGCGCCTCGTTCGAGAACGGCCTTCTGAACATCGACCTGCAGCGCGAAGTGCCCGAGCACAAGAAGCCCCGCAAGGTCGAGATCGGAGAGACCGCGCCATTCATCGAGGGTGAAGGCTTCGTCGAGGGCAAGGCGGCCTGACGCCCGACAAACCTGCACAACCATGACGGAAGGGGCCGGGACACCGGCCCCTTCTTCATGCGCCGGCACTCAATAGTAGTAGCGTTCCTCCACAACCTTGTCGTCCGCCACCCGATAGCCGACAACTTCGCGCATCTGTAACCGTTCGCCGCCCTTGGGCGTCACGTCCAGCTCCATCAGGATCAGGAAAGTGTCGCCGTTCACGAACGGCCCTTCCGAACGGAAGCCGTGGATCTCGTGGTTGGCATACCAGCCTTCCGCCTTTTCCACCGCATGGGCCTTGCCGTGTGTCTCGGCCATCTCGCCGGGCACCGCTTCGCGTGTCACCAGATCGTCGGCCCAGTATTTCATCGCAGCCCGGTCCATCTGGCCGCTTGCCACCATCGCGGCATAGTCTGTTGCAATCTCCCGCACGTCCATCGCCGTCCTCCTGCCCTCTTTCGCCCCCCCAGTCTCCCTGCCCCCAAACCTCCCTGCCCGGCTGTTCTCCCTGCCCGGCTGTCCCGGCTTCGGGGACGACATCATCTGCCTGTTCGGCTAGCGTCTCAAGCAGAACATACGGGAAGTTTCTCCACATGAGCGGCTATTCCATCGAGCGCGCGCGGTCCGAGCCTGGCCGGTGGCGCGAAATCCCGGTCGATCTGCAGCCCGCCGACGGCGAGGTGGTTGCCCGGGTCGACGTGGCTGCCCTTACCTCGAACAATGTCACCTACGCCGTCCATGGCGGGCCGCCGCTGTTCTACTGGAACTTTTTCCCGGCAAGCGACACCGACTGGGGCGTGGTGCCTGTGTGGGGCTATGCCACCATCACTGCAAGCCGGGCTGCGCATCTGGCCGAAGGCAGCCGCTTCTATGGCACCGGCTTCGTGCTGGCGCACAGCCTTGCAGCCGATGTGGCGGCCGGGCGGCAGGTGATCCTCACCAGCGCGTCGTCGAAAACGGCGCTTGCAACCGCCTTCAACCTGCAGGCGGCAGGCGCAGCGCCGATCGGGCTCACCTCGGCGGCGAACCGGGCTTTCGTGGAAGGGACGGGATTCTATGCGCGGGTGCTGACCTACGATGCGGTCGAGGCACTGGACAGCGCGGCACCCTCGGTGCTTGTCGACTTTGCGGGCAACGGTGCGCTGAAGGGCAGGCTGCACACGCAGCTGAAAGGGCTGACAGCAAGCCACATCGTCGGCAACACGGACTGGCGGGCGCCCGCGCAGGCCGGGCTTGCCGGCCCGCAGCCGTCGCTGTTCTTTGCGCCAAGCGCCTGGGAAGCCCGCGCGCGGAAGATCGGGCCTGCCGCCTTCGAGGCCGAGCAGTCGGCAAGCCTCTCGGCGTTTCTGAAAACGACACCGAACTGGCTGACGGTCGAGACCGTGCGCGGCGCGGACGGTTATGCAGGCGCGTTCGAACGGCTGCTCGCGAACCGTGCGCCTGCCCGTCTGGGAATTGTCTGGAAGCCCTGAGGCACCAGGCCCGGCCCCTGCCGCGTCAGCCCCGGGCGGTGGCCCGCCGTTCGACCGAAAAGCGCTTGAGCTGCTCGGCAGGCTCCTTCCATTGCGGTGCAATGGCGGCAGCAGCCGTGTAATCCTCGTACGCCTCGCGCACATTGCCCAGCATCTCGTGCGCAACCGCGCGGGTATAGAGCGCGACTTCGGGACGCTCGGGTTTCATCCGCAGGGCCCTTGTCAGCAGTTCGACGGCGACCTGATCCTGCCCGCCCCGATGCAGGAAGGCGATCCCGAGATTGACATGCGCTTCGGCAAGTTCGGGCTCCAGCGCGATTGCCGCGCGATAGTCTGCCGATGCGCGGTCCAGCGCGCGGGCCTGCATGTGGATGATGCCGCGGTTCACCAGCGTCGCCGCCCGGTCGCGGCGCGACAGGTTCTCGTCCTCCAGCGCACGCGTGCAGGTGGCAAGGCCGGCGCGGGTCTCGCGCTTGAGTTCGGCCGCGAGGTAGCAATCGCGACCGGCCGTGCTGCCACCCAACATGGTCGCGGCAGCCTTGGCCGAACCGGTCCACACCAGCGCCGCCAGCAGTGCGGCTGCCGAAAGACCCAGTTGGCGCAGGCCCCTTGGCCAGTGACCCATCGCGGACAGTCTCGACATCGGCGAACCTCCCTTCCTCGTCCGCCCTATTCTAGCACAGCCCGTAAACCGGTGAAGGGGTCCCCCTGCATCACGAACGTCACATGCCCCATCTTGCGGCCGGCTGCCGCCTCGGACTTGCCATAGAGGTGCAGATGCGCCTGTGGATCAGCCAGCAGCGCCGGCCAGCGGGCCGAGGTGTCGCCAAGCAGGTTCTGCATCTCGATCCGCCTTGCCAACAGATCGACCGGGCCCGGCGGAAGGCCGCAGATGGCGCGGACATGCTGGGTGAACTGCGAGGTGCGCGCGCCCTCGATCGTCCAATGGCCGCTGTTGTGCACCCGGGGTGCCATCTCGTTGAAGACGGGGCCCTTTTCGGTCGCGAAGAATTCGCAGGTGAGGACGCCGACATAGCCCAGCCTGTCGGCCACCCGCACCACGAGGTCGATTGCCGCGTCCACGTCGGCGGCCGCAATCCCGGTCGCCGGGATGTCGGTGCGCGCAAGGATGCCGCCTTCGTGGCTATTGAGGCAGACCGGGTAATGCGCCTCGTGGCCATCAAGCGCGCGCGCGACGATGACCGAGAACTCGGTGTGGAAGGCAACGAAGCCTTCGAGGACCAGGCCCTGTCCGCCGAGCGCCGCAAAGGCGGCGGCGGACTGGTCGGCCCGGTCGATCCGCACCTGGCCCTTGCCGTCATAGCCGAAACGGCGGGTCTTCAGGATTGCCGGCGTGCCGAGCGCTTCGAGCGCGGCCTCGAGGTCGGCGAGGCTGTCGACCGCGCGGTAGGGGGCGGGGCGGCCGCCGAGTGCCTCGACGAAGCGCTTTTCGGCGAGGCGGTCCTGCGCGACGTCGAGCGCTTCATGGCCGGGGCGGACTGGCTTCAGCCCCTCGAGGAAGGCGACCGTGTCGGAGGGCACATTCTCGAACTCGTAGGTGATGACATCGCAGGCCGCGGCAAACGCAGAAAGCGCCACGCGGTCCTCGTAGGCGGCGCGGGTGCAGCGGGCGGCAACGTCGGCGGCGACGAGTTCGCTTTCGGGCGCATAGATATGCACCCTGTAGCCCAGCGGGGCAGCGGCAAGCGCAAGCATCCGGCCAAGCTGGCCACCGCCCAGGATGCCGATCGTCGCCCCGGGCAGGATTGCCATCAGGCGGGCTGGTCCGCGACCGCGTCGCTCTGCGCCTGGCGCCAGGCCTGGAGCCGCTGCGACAGGGCGGGATCGGCTGTGGCAAGGATTGCGGCCGCCAGAAGCCCCGCATTGGTGGCGCCGGCCTTGCCGATCGCAAGCGTGCCGACGGGGATTCCAGCTGGCATCTGCACGATCGACAGCAGCGAATCCTGCCCCGAAAGCGCGGCCGACTGCACGGGAACGCCGAGCACGGGAAGGTGGGTGAGGCTTGCAACCATGCCCGGCAGATGTGCCGCACCGCCGGCACCGGCAATGACAACCTTCAGGCCGCGCCCGGCTGCGCTTTCGGCATAGGCGACCATCCGGCGCGGGGTGCGGTGCGCGGAGACGACCTTCACCTCGTGCGACACGTCGAGCGCGGTCAACACGTCGGCCGCGTGGCGCATCGTCTCCCAGTCGGAGGTGCTGCCCATGATTATTCCGACGGAAACGGTCACCAGGCTTCTATCCTGCGGCAAAAACAGCGCCCTAAGGATGTGGGCGCGGATTGGCAAGGTGTGCCGGGCTCAGACCTCCAGGAAGCGGCGATCGGTTGCGGCCAGCGCATCGTCGAGGGTGTAGAGGATGGGCACGCCGGTCGGGATTTCGAAGTGCACGATGTCGGCGTCCGAAATGCCCGACAGATGCTTCACCAGTGCGCGCAGCGAATTGCCGTGGGCAGCGATGACCACGCGCCTGCCGGCCTTCAGTTCGGGGACCACCAGCGCCTCGTACGCCGGCAGCGCCCGGGCGATGGTGTCCTTCAGGCTTTCCGTCTGCGGCACGGCGATCCCGGCGTAGCGTCGGTCGGCCGAGACGTCGAATTCCGAGCCATTTTCCTGCACAGGCGGCGGCACGTCGAAGCTGCGGCGCCACAGCTTCACCTGTTCGTCGCCATGCTTTGCCGCCGTCTCGGCCTTGTCGAGGCCGGTAAGCCCGCCATAGTGGCGTTCGTTGAAGCGCCAGTCCTTGATGACCGGCAGCCAGAGGCGGTTCATTTCCTCGAGCACGAGGTTCAGTGTCCTGACGGCACGGGTCTGCAGGCTGGTGAAGGCGATGTCGAAATCATGGCCTGCGGCCTTTAGCGCTGCGCCAGCCGCGCGCGCCTCGGCAACACCCTTCTCCGTCAGGTTTACATCCCACCAGCCGGTGAAGCGGTTTTCCAGGTTCCAGCTGGATTGGCCATGGCGGATCAGCACAAGTTCGGGCATATGGTGCACAGGTTCCTATCTCAGGTCGTCGAGGATGTCGGCAAGCGCTGCGAGGCAGGCGCGGCCGAGGTGGCGCGAGCGGGCCGGCGACCAGCCCTGCTCGGCGTCGGGCATTTCGAGCGCATCCTTGAACGGCATTTCAAGCGTCGCCGAAACGCAGCCGAAGCGGTGCGCGATCTGGTTGGTGGACATCGACAGATTGGCCTTGCCGGACGGGGTTACCGGGTAGCCGACCCTGGTCTGGAAATCCGCACTGTGGCGGCAGAGCGCGGCCTTGTAGCGGGCGAGCAGGTCGAGCTGCGCGCTGGTGACGCCGGGGATGCCTTCGAAGCCGGCAATGAACACATGGGGCAGGGATTCGTCGCCATGCACGTCGAGCGCGAAGTCAACCCCGGTCTCGTCCATCCGGTTGCGCACGGCCAGCACTTCGGGGGAGCGTTCGGGCGTGGGGTTGGCCCATTCCCGGTTGAGGTTGGCGCCTGCCGCGTTGGTTCGAAGATAGCCGCGGAACGATCCGTCGGGGTTCATGTTCGGCACGATGTGGAAGCGCGCCTTTGCACGGAGCGTCCGGGCGAGCGGAGAGGCGGTGTCCGTCAGTTCGGCAAGCGCCCCTTCCACCCACCATTCCGCCATGCTCTCGCCCGGGTGCTGGCGGGCATGGAGCCAGATGGTGCGGGGCCCTTCGCCCAGCTCCAGGCAGTCGATCGGGCGGCCGTCGAGCGAGTGGCCGAGCACGGTTGCGATGACGCCCGGCTGCATCGCGGTGCGGGCGACGAGATCATGGTGCCGTTCCAGCGGATAGGGGGCGAAATAGGCGCACCAGAGCGCGTCGTAGCGCGGGGTCACGCGGATCGTCAGCGTGCCCCCGTCGGCGCCCTTGTCGTAGGTCGTGTCGGCCTGGACCCAGATCTCGCGGTCGTCGGAGATGCGGGCGCGGTAGCCGGGCCAGCCGCCCGGATAGGCGGATTTTTCCAGCCCGACGATGTCGAGCCGGACGGATCGGCTGCGGGCCCCTGCCAGGCGGAAGTGGAACCACTGCAGGAATTCGCCGCCGGCATCGGGCCGGATCGCCAGGCGCACATGATCGGGCGCGGGCTGGTCGACGATCTGGATGTTGCCCGAATCGAAGACGGAACTGATACTGATGCCCATCGCTTGCGCCTAGCAGGGGGGGCAGGCGGCTGCAAAGCCGGCTGCATCGCCGGAGTGCGTGATTGACTTTGGCCCGGCCAGCGCCTAAGCGCCGCGGCTCATTCGAATCCCCCGGGGAACACCATGAAGATTCGCAACAGCCTGAAGTCGCTCAAGGGGCGGCACCGTGACAACCGTGTGATCCGCCGTCGCGGGCGCACCTACATCATCAACAAGACCAACCGCCGCTTCAAGGCCCGCCAGGGCTGAACCGAAGCGATGGTGCAGGCGGACACCCCGGTGCGCGAAGGCGCAGCCGGGGTGTTGGCATCCGGCGCCCAACCCAGGGCTGTGGTCTGGGACGTCGGCCATGTGCTCTATGACTGGGACCCGCGCTTTCTCTATGCCCGGCTGATCCCGGACGCCGGCAAGCTGGACTGGTTCCTGGCCAATGTCGTCACCAGGGCCTGGCATTATCAGCATGATGCCGGAAGGTCCTTTGCCGAGACGTCTGCCGAGCTGATCGCGCAACACCCCGACTATGCCGAGCTGATCGCGGCCTACGGCCCGCGCTGGCTTGAGACCATTCCCGGCCCCATTCCCGGCACCCACGCGATCGTCGAGACTCTGGCGGCCGCCGGCGTGCCGCAGTTCGCGATCACCAACTTCTCGGGCGAGTTCTGGGACCGTTTTCGCCCGACTGAACAGCTGTTCGAGCGGTTCCGCGACGTGGTGGTGTCGGGCCAAGAAAGGCTGGTGAAGCCGGCACCCGGAATCTATGCGCTGGCACGCAGACGATTCGGCCTCGGGGACGGCGAGGCGATCTTCATCGACGACAATGCCGCCAATGTGGAGGCGGCGATCGCTGCGGGCTGGTTTGCCCATCGGTTCACGGGGGCAGATGCGTTGCGCGACGCCCTGCGCAGCCACGGTTTTCCCGTCTAGATCCCTGCAGCGCGCATAAGCGCATCAGTCGACGGGTCGAAGCCTTCGGTTTCGCCCGCTGACAGGCGGTTCGCCACCTGCTTTCCCAGTTCCACACCCCACTGATCGAAGGGGTTGAGGCCCATCATCACGGCCGCCGAGAAGGTGCGCGCTTCGTAGAAGGCAAGAAGCGCGCCGAGCCTGTCGGGCGTGAGCGTGTCGAGGAGGATGGTCGCCGAACCCCGGTTGCCGGGGAAGCTCTTGGCGTGGGCAAGCGCCGGATCGCCCTTTGCTTCGGCAAGCGCCTCCTTTTCGGTGCGGCCCTTCAGCAAGGCCGCGCCTTGTGCAAAGCAGTTGGCAAGCAGAAGCCGGTGATGGATCGGGTCGAGGCCATGCCCGGCCGTGGCGACCGCGACGAACTCGATCGGATCCCGGTGGGTGCCCTGGTGGAGCAGCTGGAACACGGCATGCTGGGCATCCGTGCCGGTGCCGCCCCAGCTGATCGCGGCTGTCGGGAACGGCAAGGGGGTGCCGTCGCGCGACACCGACTTGCCGTTGCTCTCCATCTCGAGCTGCTGGAGATAGGGCGGCAGCAGACGGAGGCGCTCGTCATAGGCGAATATGGCGCGGGTGGGCCGCTTCAGGAAACAGGCCTGCCACACATCGGCCATTGCCGCGAGCACGGGCGCGTTCATCGCAAGCGGGCGTGTGAGGAAATGGCGGTCCATCGCGTGGGCGCCGTCGAGCAGCGCCTCGAACGCGTCGGGCCCACAGCGCACCGCAAGCGGGAGGCCGACAGCCGACCAGAGCGAATAGCGGCCGCCGACCGACTCTGCGAAGGGCAGGATTTCCGCGATGCCACTAGCCCCGGCCTTGCCGGGCGCAGCGGTAACGGCAACTGCCCGCGAAATCGGATCGGCGACCCCGCCGGCCGCAAGCCAGCCGAGCGCGCTTTCGAGGTTGGTAAGCGTTTCCTGGGTCGTGAAGGTCTTGGAGACGGCAACCAGCAGGGTTTCGGCCGGATTGCAGGCGGCAAAGGCCCGGGCGAGCGCTGCGCCGTCGATGTTGGCGGCCACATGCACGTCGGGCCCGTCGCCCCGGGTGCCGAGCGCATCGACAAGCAGCTGGGGGCCCAGCGCCGAGCCGCCGATGCCGATGTGGATGAGGTGCCGGACGGGGCCGAGCGCGCCGGACCGGATGCGGCCCGCGAGATCGAGCAGGGCTGCGTGATCGGCGCGTCTGGCCGGATCGCGCAGGGCCATGTGGGTGGCGGCCCTGCCTTCGGAGGTGTTCACGACCTCGCCGGCAGCGAGACTTGCGCGCCATTCGAACAGGCCGGCTTCGGCGGCGAGGCCGGCAAGCGCCTGCACCTGCGCCAACGAGAGCGGCAGCTTGGAAAGATCGAAGCGGATGCCGTGGACAAGCGGGGCAAGGACGTCGAGCCGGGAGGGTTCGTCGTCGAACAGGTGCGCGATGCGGCTCTGCGGTTGCGCGGCGAGCCTCTCGAGAAGGGCCCATGCGGCGGACTGGTGGGGAAGCATGGCGCGGCTGTAGCCCAAAGCGCAAGCCTGCGCGAGGGCCCAGCCGGCTCGGGCGGGCGCGCGGGTGGGCCACTTGACAGTCGTTTGCACCAAGGCCACCGATCTGGGCGATGGACGCGCCCACCACCATCGACACGGCCCGAGCGGCGCATCTGAGCGCCGGCGAGCGGCTGTCGGCTGCGCTGTGGCCTGTGCTTCGCCTCGTCTCGGCGGCCCTTGCGATCGCGCTGGTGGTGCGGATCCTGATTGCCCAGCCCTTTGCGATTCCGTCGGGATCGATGACCCCGACGCTGGAGCCGGGCGACTTCGTGGCCGTGGACAAGCGGGCCTATGGCTGGTCGCTTGCGTCGCTGCCGCTTGCAACACCGCTGATGCGCCCGCAGGGCCTGGCTGTCGGCCGGCTGGGCGCAAAGCCTGTCCAGCCGGGCGACGTGATCGCCTTCGTGGGGCCGGACGGGCGGGATTATGTGAAGCGGGTGGTGGCCGTTGCTGGCGACAGGGTGTCGCTGGAAGGCGGCGTGCTGCACCTGAACGGCCGGGCATTCCCCTGCGTGCCCGAAGCGGCCGACCTGTGCCGCGAGAGGCTGCCGAACGGGCAGAGCCACCTGATCCGCAGCAGCGGGACCGGCCCGACCGCAACCTTCCCCGAACTGCTGGTGCCGGATGGCCATTACTTTGTGCTAGGAGACAATCGCGACGCCAGTGCCGACAGCCGGGTCCCGCGGTCGGACGGGGGCGTGGGGCTGGTGCCCGACGCGCAGGTGATGGGCCGGGCGGCGCGCATCTTCCTGTCGGTCGATGGCGGCATCCGGTGGGGCAGGGTCGGGCGCGCCATTGACTGAGGCCTGCTTAGCCTGGGCGGCCGACGCCCTGGGGTGGCACAACCCTGACATGGCGCTGCTGCACCGCGCGCTGACCCACAAGAGCGTAGGGCCGGACAATTACGAGCGGCTGGAATTCCTGGGCGACCGGGTGCTGGGGGCCTTGATCGCGGATTGGGTGTTTGCGGCCTTCCCGGCCGAGCCCGAGGGCAAGCTGACGCGGCGCTTCCACCAGCTGGTAAGCCGCGAGATCTGCGCCCGGGTGGCCCGGCGGGTGGGTGTGCCGAGCGTGGTGAAGCTGGGGCAGCAGGCACGCGCCGACGGCGGCGCCGACAGCGATAATATTCTGGGCGACGTGATCGAGGCGCTGATCGGTGCGGTCTACCTGGACCGGGGCATGGATGCCGCGCGCCTGATGGTAAGGGCCTTGTGGGACGCGGAGGTGAGTTCGGCTGCCGAAGCACCCAAGCACCCCAAGATGCAGCTGCAGGAGTGGGCGGCCGCGCACAGCCTGAAGGCGCCGGTCTATGCATTGCTGGGGCGCACCGGCCCGCACCATTCCCCCCGTTTCCGGGTGGAGCTTTCGATCGCCGGGCTGGCGCCCGTGGTGGCGGAAGGCAGTTCCAAGCAGGATGCCGAGACGGCTGCGGCGCGGCAGTTTCTGGAAACCCATGCCGCCTGATGCGCCCACCCGCTGCGGCGTCGTCGCGCTGATCGGCGCGCCAAATGCGGGCAAGAGCACGCTGGTGAATGCGCTGGTCGGCCAGAAGGTCGCGATCGTCAGCCCCAAGGTGCAGACCACGCGCGTGCGGCTGACGGGTGTTGCAATCGAGACGGGGGCACCGGGGGGCGCAGCGCAGCTGCTTCTGGTGGACACGCCGGGCGTGTTCCAGCCGAAAAGCCGGCTGGACCGGGCGATGGTGCAAAATGCGTGGGACGGCGCGGCCGACGCGGACGTGCTGCTGGCGCTGGTGGATGCAAGGGCCGGGCTGCGCGACGAGGTGCGCGCGCTGCTGACAGCGATTGCTGCGCGCCCCGAGCCGTGCTGGCTGGTGCTGAACAAGGTGGACTCCGCCGAAAAGGGCCGCCTGCTGGAGGTCGCCGCAGCCGCCCACGCCATTGCGCCCCTTGCCGAGACCTTCATGGTCTCCGCGCTGACCGGCGACGGGGTCCCTGACCTGAAGCGGGCGCTGGCGAACGCCGTGCCGGAAGGCCCCTGGCTGTTCCCGGAAGACCAGTTGTCGGATGCGCCGGCACGGATGATGGCGGCCGAGCTGGTGCGCGAGCAGCTGTTTCTGCAGCTCGGGCAGGAGCTTCCCTATTCGGCCGCCGTGATGGTGGAGAAGTTCGAGGAGCGCCCCGACGGGTCGGCAGCGGTGCACGCGCAGATCCTGGTGGAGCGCGACAGCCAGAAGGCGATCGTGGTGGGGGCGCGCGGCGCGCGGATCAAGGCGATCGGCGAGGCGGCCAGGGCCGGGACGACCGAGTTGCTGGGGCGCAAGGTCCATCTGTTCCTGCATGTGAAGGTGAAGCCGGGCTGGGCCAACGACCGCCACACCTGGCGCGACCTGGGGATGGACTGGGTCGATTGAGGGCGCGCCGGCGCACGCCATGCTGAGTTTCGAGGACGAGGCGCTGGTGCTGACGGCGCTGCCCCATGGCGAGCACGGGGCAGTGGTGCGTTTCCTGAGTTTCGCAGGTGGCCTGCGCGCCGGCTATGTGCCGGGCGCGCGGGGCAAGGGAAAGCGCGCGCTGCTGAGCCCGGGCAACCGGGTCTCGCTGTCGCTGAGGGCGCGGGCGGAGGGCCAGCTGCCGGGCGCAACCGTGGAGCTGGTCGAAAGCCGCGCCCTGCTCGCCTTCGAGCCGCTGCCCGCCGCCATGCTCGGCTGGTTGACGGAGCTGACCGCTGCCGCGCTGGCCGAGGCGGTTCCGCACCCGCGCGTGGCAGGCGCGCTGGATGCGCTGCTGGCGGGGCTTGCAGCCGGGATGGACCGCGACGGGAGCCGGGCAGCACTCGCCCGATACGAGCTTTTGCTGCTGGAGGAGGAGGGGTTCGGGCTGGCCCTCGGCACCTGCGCGCTTGGCGGGCCTGCAGGCGACCTGGGCTTCGTGAGCCCCAAAACCGGACGAGCGGTTTCCCGCGCCAGATCCGCAGGAAAGCCCTGGGCAGCACAGCTTCTTGCCCTGCCCCAGTTCCTGCTGACTGGGGCGCCGGCAGGCCCTGCCGAGGCGGAGGCCGCGCTTGCCCTTTCGGGCCATTTCCTGGCGCGCCACTGGCTGAAGGGCGAGCGGCTGGAGGCCCTGCGCGCGCGGGCCATTGGCAGTGGTCGCGCTGCCCCCTAAAGCCAGCTGCATGACCCAGACGCCCGAGCCCGGAATCATCGAAACCCCGTTCGATGCGGCGCTGTCGGAACGCTATCTCGTCTATGCGCTGTCCACCATCACCGCGCGGTCGCTGCCCGATGTCCGCGACGGGCTGAAGCCGGTGCACCGGCGCATCATGTGGGCGATGCGCCTGTTGAAGCTGGACCCGGCGTCGGCGCCCAAGAAATGCGCCCGCGTGGTCGGCGACGTGATCGGCAAATACCACCCGCACGGCGACACTGCCGTGTACGACGCGCTGGTGCGCCTCGCGCAGGATTTCGCGCTGCGCTACCCGCTGGTCGAGGGCCAGGGCAATTTCGGCAATATCGACGGCGATAACGCAGCTGCCATGCGCTACACCGAGGCGCGGCTGACGAAGGCGGCCATCCTGCTGATGGAGGGCGTGGACGACGAGACGGTTCCCTTCCGCCCCACCTACAATGGCGAGGAAGAGGAGCCGGAGGTGTTTCCGGCCGCCTTCCCGCACCTGCTGGCAAACGGCGCGACCGGCATTGCGGTGGGCATGGCGACCAGCATCCCGCCGCACAATGTGGCCGAGATCGCGGGCGCAGCCGCGCTGCTGCTCGACGATCCGGCAGCGAACCTCGCCGACCTGATGGGGCTGATGCCGGGGCCCGATTTCCCGACCGGCGGCCTGATCGTCGAGCCGCGCGAGAGCCTGATCGAGGCCTATGCGACGGGGCGGGGATCGGTGCGTCTCCGGGCGCGCTGGCACCAGGAAGAGCTGGGGCGGGGCACATGGTCCGTCGTTGTTTCCCAGATTCCGTGGGGGGTGCAGAAGTCCCGCCTGATCGAGCAGATCGCGCAGATCATCGCCGACAGGAAGCTGCCTATCCTGGAGGACGTGCGCGACGAGAGCGACGCCGAGATCCGGCTGGTGCTGGACCCGCGGTCGCGCAACGTCGACCCCGACCAGTTGATGGAGAGCCTGTTCAAGCTGACCGACCTCGAGACCCGGGTGTCGATCAACCTCAATGTGCTGATGCCGGACAGGACGCCGCGCGTGCTGGGGCTTCGGGCACTGCTGCAGGCCTGGCTGGACCACCGGCAGGATGTGCTGGTGAAGGCAAGCCGGCACCGGCTGGGCGAGATCGCCGACCGGCTTGAGCTGCTGGCCGGCACTGTCATCGCCTATCTGAACCTCGACGAGGTGATCCGGATCATCCGCACCGAGGACGAGCCGAGGCCGGTGCTGATGACGGCGTTCGAGCTCAACGAACGTCAGGCCGAGGCGATCTTGAACATGCGCCTGCGGTCTCTGCGCAAGCTGGAGGAGATGGAGCTTCGCCGCGAGCAGGCGAAGCTGCTGGCCGAGCAGGCCGAGCTCGATGCGCTTGTGGGATCAGCGGCGCGGCAGAAGACTGCACTGAAGAATCAGCTGGCAGCGCTGATGAAGGACTATGGCGCAGACACACTGCTGGGCCGTCGCCGGTCGGACTTTGCGAAGGCGCCGCTGGCAGTGGCGATCAGCCGCGAGGCGATGATCGAGCGCGAGCCCGTCACCGTAATCCTGTCGCAGCGCAACTGGATCCGCGCACAAAAGGGACACGCCGACCTGTCGGCGCTGGACGGGCTGAAATTCAAGGAAGGCGATGGCCTGGCGTGCGCCTTTCATGCCGAAACGACCGACCGCATCCTGATCGCGGCCTCGGGCGGGCGCTTCTTCACCCTGCTGGCGAACGACCTGCCCGGCGGGCGCGGCTTTGGCGAGCCGATCACGCTGATGGTGGATTTCCCGCAAGGCGAGGAGATCGTCGCGGCGCTGCCCTGCAGGCCCGGCACGCGGCTGCTGCTTGCAGCGTCGGATGGGCGCGGGTTCGTGGCCGAGGCGGAGGAGCTGCTCGCCGAAACCCGCAAGGGCCGGCAGGTGGTGAACGTCAAAGACAAGGCCCGGGTCGCCATCGTCCGCCCGATCCTGCCCGATCACACCCACGTCGCGGTGATAGGCGAAAACCGCAAGCTGCTGGTCTTCCCGCTGGATGCCCTGCCCGTGATGGGCCGCGGCCAGGGGGTCGCGCTCCAGAAATACAAGGATGGCGGGATGTCGGACGCAACCACCCTGAAACTCTCCGACGGGCTCAGCTGGAAACTGCAGGGCGAAAGCAACCGCACCCGCACCGAAACAGACCTCACGCCATGGCTTCTGCCCCGCAGCAGCGCAGGCCTCCTGCCGCCGCAGGGCTTTCCCAGGGACACCAAGTTCCAGTAGTGTGCCCCGGTAACGCCCGGTTGACCAGCTTTTGGGGGAGACACAGTGTGATCCGAACATGCGCCGGATTGGCCCTGCTGACGCTGCCCGCCGGCATGGCTGCCGTTGCCGACAAGCCGTGGCAGTTCAACGCCGTTCCCTATCTCTGGATGGCAGGCAGCACGACCAGTGTGCAGCACCCCGGCTTTCCGATCGACGTGCAGGCCGACACCAGTTTCGGCGACATCGTGGAAAATCTGGATTTCGGTGCAATGCTGGCATTCGAGGGGCGCAAGGGGCGCTGGGGCTTTGTTCTCGATGGCCTGTTCGTGAAAGTGTCCGAAGACGCGGAGGTCGGCATACCGCAACTGGGGGGCGCGCGGCTTCCGGTGGGCCTGTCGGTCCGAACCTTCACCGGGCTCGCGGCCGTCAGCTACAGGGCGGTGGACGATCCGGTGGGCAGTCTCGATCTGGTGGCGGGCCCACGCGTCTGGTCGCTCCGGTCGGGCATCACCGCGTCCTTTGCGCCGGGCACGCCGCTGCCACCCGGCGTCCCCGCCAGCTACGACCGCGCGGAAACCCTTGATTGGGTGGATGCCATGGCGGGCGCCAAGGCCGTGGTCCGCATCGCGCCCGGAATCACGCTCAATGCCCACGCCATGTTCGGCGGCGGCGGATCACGCTTTTCGTCCGACAGCATGGGCGCCGTGGGGTTTGGGCTGGGCAGCGAGGTCTCGCTGCTGGCCGGTTACCGCCATCTGTCGGCCGGTGTGCGGCAGAGCAATGGTCTCGAGGTCGACACCCGCATGCACGGCCCTATTCTGGGGCTTGGCGTGCGGTTCTGAAATCCTTGCAGGGGGTTTACTGATGCGTTACTTCATCCTTGCGCTGCTGTTACTGTGCGCCGCAGGAGCAGGTGCGCAGCCTGCCGAGCGGCAGCAATCCACCCTGTTCCGAAACGTCCGCATTCTTGACGTGGAGAAGGGCGCGCTCGGCGCGCCGACCGACGTGCTGGTGGAGGGCGGACGGATCGTGCGAATCGGCATTGGCCCCGCGCCGGCCGGGGTCACGGCAATTTCGGGCGGCGGGCGCACCCTGATGCCCGGCCTGATCGATGTCCACGTCCACATGATGTTCAACAGCCTGTCGCCAAAACAGATGGCGGCCCCGGACATGTCGGCCGGGAAGCTTGGCGCATTGTCTGCAAGGGAGGCCGAGGCGATGCTGCTGCGCGGTTTCACGGCGGTCCGCGACGTCGGCGGGCCGGTGTTCCAGCTGAAGCGCGCAATCGACGCGGGCAAGGTGCCCGGCCCGCGCATCTGGCCCTCGGGCCCGATGATCTCGCAGACCTCGGGACACGCAGACCTGAGGGGGCCGCACGAGCCCTCGCGCCGCTTCACCGGCAAGGTGCCGGCCATGGAAGAGGCCTGGGCCAGCGTCGTCGCGGATGGACGCGACGAGGTGCTGACGGCCGTGCGCGAGAACCTCAGGCTCGGTGCCAGCCAGATCAAGATTGCAGCCGGCGGCGGCACCTCGAGCGAATATGATCCGCTCGACGTGACGCAATACACCCTCGACGAGATGAAGGCTGCGGTCGAAGCTGCAGACGACTGGAACACCTACGTGACGGTCCATGCCTATCATCCGAAATCGGTGCGCCGCGCGATCGAGGCCGGCGTGAAGGTGATCGAGCACGGCCAGCTGCTGGACGAGCCGACCCTGCGGCTGATGGCGGACAAGGGGATCTGGCTGTCGGGCCAGGTGCTTGTGGCCTCGACCGAGGCGATGGACCCGGCCCGGCGGGAGAAGCGCAGGCCTGTCATCGAGGGGCAGGACAAGGTGTGGCCGCTTGCAAAATCGCTGGGCGTGAAGCTGGCCTGGGGCACCGACTTCCTGTTCGAACCCGATCTCAACGCCCAGCAGAATGCCTATCTGCTGCGGCTGAAGGCTTGGTTCACGCCGGCCGAGATCCTGCGGATGGCAACCGTGCGCAACGCCGAGCTTCTCGCGCTGTCCGGCCCGCGCAGCCCCTATCCCGGTCCGCTTGGGGTGGTGACGGAAGGCGCACTTGCCGATCTGCTGCTGGTCGATGGCAATCCGCTGACCGACATCGACCTCGTCGGCGATCCGTCCCGCCGCTTCCGGGTGATCATGAAGGACGGGAAGATCTACAAGAACAGCCTATGACGAAAAGCCTGCTTGTCCTTGCTGCCCTTGTTGCAGCCGTGCCTGCTGCCGCCCTCGTGGCAGCCGCGCCGCTCGCTGCCCCGGCCCCTGCCCCTGCCCCTGCCCCGGACCAGTCCGCCCCGGATCAGGCCCCCAAGCGCTACGAACTGCCCTCCACCGAGGTGCACCGGATCGAGGCAAAGGCGCTTGGCCGCGCCTACGATGTCGTGGCCTGGCTGCCGCCCAGCTACGCCTCCAGCCCCCAACGCCGCTATCCGGTGCTGTTCACCACCGACAGCCCGCAGAGCCTGCCGCTGATCATCGGCCTGCACCGCCGGCTGCGCGCCTCGGAAAAGGGGCTGGAGGATGCGATCATCGTCGGGCTGGGCTATGCCGCGGGTGACGACGGCACCCACAGCCGCCGGCGGGATTACACCCCTACCCCGCACGGCGACATCGATGCAGAGCCGACGTCGGCAAAACCGGTGGAGTATGGCCAGGCGGAAGGGTATCGCCTGCACCTCAGGAACGAGGTCTTCCCGTTCCTCGAAAGCCGATACCGGATCGATCCCGCGCGGCGCATCTATGCCGGGCACAGCTATGGCGGGCTTTTCGGAACCCATGTGCTGCTGAGCGAACCGGAGATGTTCGAGAAGTATATCCTGATAAGCCCGTCGCTTTGGTATGGGCGGCGGCTGATGATCGCGCGCGAACGCGGCTATGCGATGCGCCACAGGGACCTGCCGGCGCAGATCTTTTTCATGATCGGCGGCGAGGAGACCGTGCCCGACCCCGACATCCTGCCCTTCGGCAACAGCCGGATGGCGATGGTGGAGGACATGGCAGAGCTGACCGGCATGCTGAAGTCGCGTGGCTATCCTTCGCTCAAGGTCCAGTCGCGCGTGTTCCCGGGCGAGGACCATGGCAGCGTCTATCCCGACGCAATCAGGACTGGGATGGAATGGGCGCTGAAGGGCACGGGCAAGACCGCGCATGTGCCCTGCGAGGTGCCCGGCTGCCGCGTGCCCTGGGCACCGAAATCGCCAGTTCCGAACGATTGATACAAGGTCTCGATGAGCCTTCCGCCTCGAGACCTGGTACAAGCACCCGGTCCGGCTCCGTCGGCATCGTGTCGGCGGGTTCGGTCATGTCGTCGGGATGATGGGGTCTGCCGT
>BBPD01000059.1_pt1 | contig 36926 bp, 30 predicted proteins | sample 1344911 | NCBI WGS metagenome assembly BBPD01 (sample SAMD00019088, study PRJDB2971) | groundwater metagenome | biome: freshwater biome; feature: mineral spring; material: ground water | place: USA: CA, Sonoma | collected 2011-09 | depth surface m
TGCCGCTGTCGGGGGCGAGCTGGCCCAAAATCAGCTTGAGCAAGGTGGTTTTGCCGGCGCCGTTGGGGCCGATCAGCCCGACCTTGTCGCCACGCAAAATGGTGGCAGAAAAGTTGTCGATGATGCAGCGGCGCTCGGCGCCTTCGCCAAAGCTTTTGCTCACGCCTTCGAGCTCGGCCACTAGGCGCCCGCTGCCTTGCCCGCTGTTCACGTCGAGCCGCACCTGCCCGACGGCGGCGCGGCGCTGGGCGTGTTCGGCGCGCAAGCTGTGCAAGCGCTCGATGCGCGCCTGGGCCCTGGTGCGCCGCGCCTCCACGCCTTTGCGTATCCACTGCTCCTCTTGCGCCAGCAGCTTGTCGGCGCGGGCGTTGAGCAGCGCCTCTTGCGCCAGCCGCTGCGCTTTCAGGCGCTCGAAGGCGCTGAAGGCACCGTCGTAGCTGTGCAGTTGGCCGCGGTCGAGCTCCACCGTGCGGGTGCAGACGCGGTCTAGGAAGTCGCGGTCGTGGCTGATGAGCAGCAGGGTGCCGCGAAACTCGCGCAGCAGCTCGGCCAGCCAGCCGATGGCGTCGAGGTCGAGGTGGTTGGTCGGCTCGTCTAGCAGCAGCAAATCGGGCAGCGCCACCAGCGCCTGCGCCAAGGCCACGCGCTTGCGCACCCCGCCCGAGAGGCTGCCAACGCGCTCATCGGCTTGCAGCCCGAGCCGGCTCAGGGTTTGCTCGACGCGCTGCTCCCAGTTCCAGCCGTCCAGGGTTTCGATCTCGCTTTGCAGCGCGTCGAGGTCGCAGCCGGGCTCGTGCGCCAGGTAGCGCTGCACCAGTTGCTGCACCCGCTGCAAGCCCACGCTGACGGCCTCGAACACGCTGGCCTCGGGGTCCAGGTCGGGCTCTTGGGGCACATAGGCCAGCCGCAGCCCGTTCTGGCGCTGCACGGTGCCGTCGTCGGGCCGCTCCAGGCCAGCAATGATTTTGAGCAGCGACGATTTGCCGCTGCCGTTGCGCCCCACCAGGCCGACGCGTTCGCCAGCTTGGAGCGAAAAATCCACCCGATTGAGCAGCGGCAGGTGGCCGTAGGCGAGGCTAAGGCCGGTTAAGGTGATCCATGTCATGGGGGGGATTGTCCATCAGAGTGGCTTGCGGCTCGCGCGTGCGCGGGCTGGCCTGCTCTGGCTGGAGCTGGATGTGCTCGATGACCCCGTTGCGGCTCACGACCAAGGCGGTGCCGGTTTGCGTCGCCAGTGCGCGTGCGCGCTGCGCAGCCCGAAGCAAAGCCTGCCACGACCCACGCAAAACCGCCGTGTTGGCCTGCTCGATGGGTTTGTGGTTCATCGCTCGATCCAATCCAGAAGCACCGGTGTTTCACCGGCATTGTCGTACAAGGCCCACGCATCGACGGCAGGGGCGTAATGGTGCTGAATTTGTGCAGCCCGGCGGCAAAGCGACGACGGATGACGTGATCCGCAATATCGTGCCCGCCTTGGCGCACGCGCTGCTGCACGCGCGCCACCGCTTCGTCGGCATGGCCGAGCTGGAGAAAGATCAACTCCACTCGGTAGCCCGCCTGCTGCCACTGGTGGATATGGCGCAAATAGGCGCGGCCGGATAGCGTGGTTTCAAAAGCAAAACAGCGGCGTGCCCGGAAATGTCGCTCCAATTCGGCCAGCATCAGTCGCCCGGCCTGTATGGCGGCGGTCTCGGGTGCGAACGGGGCCAAGCCGGCGGCAATCAGGTCGGCGTTGACGAACACGGGGCAGTCGGCCTCGTTGGGCAGGAACTCGCGCGCAAACGTGGTCTTACCCGCCCCGTTGGGGCCAGCGATGACAATCACCTTGAGCGCGTCGGCTGTCAAATCCCGGCCGATCATAGGGTGCCCGAAGTAAGAGATGAGGGTGCATAGCGTACCATTTTTTTATGCCTTGGAGCGGTGTTGCTCTTGAGGAGGATCTGCAAAACCCACGCCGCTGCGCTTCAATGGCGGTGCTGGTGGTGCGCATCCGGGTAGTGCGGGTGGCGGTGCGTGAGGGGCTCGTGGCGGTGCCAGTGGCGGTGCCCCAAGAGGATTTCGGGGCCCGTGCCAGCCTCATGTGTGTGGGCATGGTGCGCGTCGTGCGCGTGCCAGTGCTCGTGCTCTTGCGCCTCGTGCTGGTGCAGGTGGGCGTGGCGCTCGCCCAGGTGCAGCCAGACGCCCACGGCCATGAGCAGGCCGGCGAGCCAAAACAGCCAGGTGGTGGCCTCGCCCAGCAGCAGCAGCGAGAGCGCCACGCCGATGAAGGGGGCGGTGGCAAAGTAGGCGCTGGCGCGCGCCGTGCCCAGCCCGCGCAGCGCCAGCACGAACAACACCAGGCTCACGCCGTAGCCCAGCAAGCCCACCAGCATGGCCGCCAGCGCGGGGCCCGTGGCGGGCCAGGCGGCGCCCAGCGCCAGCGCCGCGCCGCTGCTCACCAACCCGGCCACCAGCCCGCGGCTGCCGGCGATGAACACGGCGTCGGCGGCGGCGACTTTGCGCGTGAGGTTGTTGTCGATGGCCCAGCACAGGCAGGCCAGCGCCACCAGCAGCGGCCCCAGCCAGGCGGCGCTGGCTGCCGCCCAGGCGCTGGGGGCCAACAAGGCGGCTCCGGTGCCGGTCAAGGCGGCGGTGGCTGCGGAAGTGGCGGTAGCGGCCGGGTCGGTGGGCCAGGCCAGCAGCAGCCCACCGGCCACAATCGCCAACATGCCAGTGACCACGCGCCGGCTGGCGTGCTCACGAAACACCAGCCAGGCCAGCAGCGCGGTGAACACCGCCTCCAGGTTGAGCAGCAGCGAGGCGCTGGCGGCGCTGCTGAGCTGCAGCCCAAACATGAGCGTGGCGGTGCCGATCACGCCGCCGATGGCGATGGCCGCACCCAGCCAGCCCCAGTCGTGCCCGTGCAGGCCGGGGTGGCGCCAGCCCCGATCGCGCAGCAGCCGGTACAGCAGCAGCCCGAGACCGGCCCCGAGGTAGAGCAAGCCGCCCAGCAGCAGCGGCGGCACCTGGTCGAGCAACTGTTTGGCCAGCGGCGTGCTGGCCCCAAACAGCAGCGCCGATGCCAGGGCGTAGGCGATGGAGCGGTTCATGGGGCGGGGGGCGTGCCTGATGCGTTTTTGGGGGTCTTGTCTGCAACCTTCTTTTGGAACGCGGCCAGCACCTTGGTGGTGATGAACATCGGATTGACTGCATGAATGGCCTGGGCTACCTGCATAGCATCCGCTGCACTCAGATGCTGGCCCTCTACCAGGGGCAGCATGATCTCAAGACCCCAAACCACCGGTATGCCTTGGGTTTGGCAGGCTTGGCGCAAAGGCCCGTCATTGGATAAGCACGCCCAGCCATTGTCCTTGGCTAGGATCAAGCATAGCTTGTCCTCAAACGACAAGGGGCCACCCCGCTGAGAGGCTTGCGTCAATTGGGCGAGATTGCCATCAACCACTGTCAGGCCGATGGCCCGGCACTGCGCCACATCGAGCTGTTCAACTTCGTCTAGCACATCTGCCGCCACATACACCGGGCCCACATGCTGGGCTACCAAGCCCAAGACGGTTGGCGAAGTTTGGGCGTAGTCGATCAAAACGTTCGCGTCGGCAATGAACCAAGCTGTGGGAGCTGTCAGCTTGCCCACGATTCGGCCAAATCCCGCATGTCGTTGAGCTTGAGGCCAAGTATCTCTGCGCCACGCGCCAGGGTGATGTCGCCGCCCAAGGTGGCCTGGCGCACCAGACGCCACAAGCGGTCGCCTTGAAAATCGTGCCGATCCATGCCCGCAGGCTCCGGCCCAGCTTGGTGCAAGTCCGACAGGGCGCGGTATGCATCTGCTTGCACGCTGTGCGGCTCGTCCATCTTCAGCAGCACCTTGTTGTTGATCTGCTTGTAGGCATAGGCAAAGCGGATCCAGAGGCGCTGGCGTTGGTTGGGATCGGGCATGGCCTCGCTCAAACGATGTAGCACGGTGCGCCAGCTCACCCGAAACATCCGCTTGACCTTGAGCACGCGGTCAAAGAGCGCCAGCCCCACGGTGTCGTCCCACTCGCGGCGAAACACCGCCTCGGGCATTAAAAAGTGCGAGGCAAAAGCATCGGCTTCACGCTCCTCGTCTGGGTTCTCCAGTTCTTCTGCTACCTGGTAGGCTTGCAGGTGCAGCAGCAAGTGCGCCAATTCGTGTGCCGCGCTGAATATCCAATGCTCAACGGGTAGCCGCTCCCACGTGTTGACGATCACGGCTGGGCCGGCGTCCTCTTCGGACACTGACAAGCCCAAGAAGGCATCGGTGGCCATGTTGACCGACAACACCTTGATGCCCTGGTGCTCCAAAAGGCCACAAATGTCGTGCACCGGCTCCTGCGCACCCAGTCCAAAGTGAGCCCGCATGGCCGCAGCCACTGCAGGGATGCCCTGCCCACGGGCCTGGGCGGCGATGGCACGCAAGGCATCGAAATCTTTGCGGTCGCTGGTTTGGAGTTGGGTTTCGAGTTCGACAAAATCCCGCAGCTTGCGCCCTACCTCGATCAGGACTTGCTCACGCCGCTTTAGGCGCTTGAGCGAGCGAAACCGCACCCGCTTGAGAGCAGGTGCCTCTACCAGCAGATCTGGGACACGGACATGCAGCGCCTTGGCCAGCGCACGCACCGTCTCGGCCCGAGGCTCGGCCTGACGCCGCTCGATGTTGATGTAGGCGATGCGGCTGATGCCTGCAGCCAGCGCAAGCTTGTCCTGCGACAGGCCTTGAGCGTGACGCAGTCGCTGCAAGTTGCTGCTTAGAATGTTTAGGCTCATGGTGGGGCTCCGTCAGCCAATCATCCTAACATAAAATCAATGTTTGTTTATTTGTAAAGTTATAGAGGCGGATGGCGCTTCGTCGGCGAGCCGCAGCAAGCGCCCGCTGTGGGTGAAAAACAGCGCCAGTTGCACCGGCAGGCCGTCGTTGAACAGGGCGCGGTAGCGCTGCAATTGGGCGCGCCAGGCGTTGGGGTCGGCGTTTTCGTGCGCCGTGGTTTTGTAGTCGATGATCCAGCGTGTGCCCTCGCAGACGAAGGTGCGGTCGAGCACGTGCAGCGTGGGGCTGGCGCTGGATTCGGCGGCGGCGCTGGCCAAGGCGTATTCGCTGGCCGCTTGCGGGTGCGGCGCGAGCAACCAGCGGCCCTCGGGGCTGGCGAGGGTGGTGTGCAGGTGCTGCTGCACCTCGGCGGCGGCGGCGCGGGCCTGGGCCTCGGTCAAGCCTTGGCCGCGCAGCCACTGCTGCATGGCGGTTTGCAGCGCGGGCAGGCGCTCTGCGGGCCAGGCGCCTTGGCCGTCGTGGGCGATCAGCTCTAGGTAGCGGTGCACCAGGGTGCCGATGGCGGTGGCCTGGGTGGTGGTCCTGCTGGTTGGGCCGGCCTGATCGCGCGCTGCAGCCGCAGCCGCAGTTTCAGTTTCAGTCGCAGAGGGTGGGTGCGCAGCGCTTGGGTCGGCGGTGAGCGCTGGCGTGGCGGGCTGCGTGGGGTGCATCAAGGCCGCGGGCCAGCCGGGATCGATCAGCCGCTGCAGCCGGTGCGCGTAATCGGCCAAGGTGGGACGGGCCGAGGAAATGGAGCCATCAGCAGCCGCATCAGCAAGCACATCAGCACCAGCCCCAGCCTCAGCCTCAGCCTCAGCCTCAGCCTCAGCCTCAGCCTCAGCCTCAGCCTCAGCCTCAGCCTCAAGCGGCAGCGGATCGGCCCGCCAGGCGCGTTCGAATTCGACTTGGGCCAGGGGCCACAGCAGGCCCAGCAGGCTGTCGGCGGGTGGGGTGCGCAGGGCTTCGCCTTTGCTGTTGGGCGTGGCGCAGCCGAGCAGGTGCAACTGGCGGCGCGCGCGTGTGGCCCCGACGTAGAGCAGGCGGCGCGCTTCGTTGCGCTGGCGCTCGTTTTCTAGCGTGAGCAGGTAGTCGTAGATCGAGGGGCCGTCGTGCTCGGCTTCGGCTTGGGCGGCTACGAGCAGGCGTTCGTGGCCCTGGTCGTCTAGCACTTGATCCCACAGCAGCAGGGCGCGATCGGCTCCCTGGGCTTTGCGCTGCAGGCCGGGCAGGATCACGGTGTCGAACTCCAGCCCCTTGGCTTTGTGCAGGGTCATGAGTTGCAGCGCGCTGCCGTCGGGGTCGGGGGCGGCGTAGAGGCGTTCGAGCTCGCTGCCGATGCGTTCGAGCTCCAGCGCGCCGTGGCGGGTGCAGCGCTCCAGCACCTCGAAATAGGCTTGGGTGTCGTTCAAATCGGCTTCTTGGCCCAGGGTGAGCGGGCCGCCCAGCGCCTGCCAAACCCCTTCTACCCAGCGCCGCGGCCGCTGCTGGCCTTGGTGCGCAAAGGCCAGGGTGAGCACCTCGCGCAGGTGCGCCAGCCGGCGTTGCCCGTCGGGGTGCAGGCGCTGGCAGCGGGCGCGGTCTTGGATGAGTGCCCAGACGCTGTGGCGCGGTGCGTCGGCGGCCAGTTGGTGCAGGTCGGCCAGCGTGAGGCCGCACCAGGGCGCGCGCAGCAGCGCCAGCCAATGCACGCGGTCGGCCAGGTGGTGCAAGGCGTGGGTGAGGGTGAGCAAGTCTTGGATGGCCTGGCGCTCGGCCAGCGCTTCGATTTCGACGGCTTGAAAGGGCAGCGGCTGTGGCCGCGCGCGCAGGGCTTGCACCAGGGCTTGGAGGTGGGTGCGGGCGCGCACCAGCACGGCGATGCAGCCGGCCGGGTCGTGGGCGCGGGCTTGCTCGATGAGGGCCAGCACCTGTTGCGCTTCGCGCTCGGCACCGCTGGCGGGCTCGTCGCCCAGCAGCGGGTCGGGATCGTCGTCTGGGCTGGCGGTCTGGTTGGGGATGATGATCGGGTGCCACTGCACGCGCGCCTGCGGGTGTGCGGCGCGGGTGGCGCTGGCCGGGGCGAAGCGCACGGCACCGCGGCGGTGGTCGTCGTGCGCGCCGAATACGGTGGCAAAGCTTTGGTTGACCCAATGCACCAGCGGCGGGTGCGAGCGGTTGTTGCGGTACAGGTGCAGCGGCTGCGGCTGGAGCGCTCCCAGGCCGTGCGCGCGCACTTGCAAAAACAGCCCGACTTCGGCTTTGCGGAAGCGGTAGATTGACTGCATGGGGTCGCCAACCAGGAACAGGGTGCGGCCGTCGCCCGCTTGCCAACCGGCGGTGAGGCGGCGCAGCAGCTCGACTTGGATCGGGCTGGTGTCTTGGAATTCGTCGATCAGCAGGTGGCTGAGGCGGTGGTCGAGCTGCAGTTGCAATTCGCTGGGTTCATCGCTGTGCCCCAGGGCGTGCAGGGCCTGCTGGGCGATTTCGGAAAAATCGACTTCGCGCGCTTGCTGAAACACCAGCCAGAGCTGCGCGGCGGCCACTTTGAGCAGCTCCAGCAGGTCGGCGATGAAGGGGCGGTCGGCGCTGGGGTAGTGCGGGTCGGGCAGGCGCCGCACCCGCGCCAGCGCTGCCGCAGCCGCTTCGGGCAGCGCCGCGAGGCCGTGTTTGAATGCCGGGGCCAGTGCCTGGCCTTCGGGGCCGGTGAAACCGAATTCGGCCGGGATTTTTAGGCGCGGTTTGCCGGCCTGGGTGAGCAGCAGCTCGGCCAAGCCACGCCACAGGGGCAGCTCGGCGCAGCAACCCCGCAGCGGCTGCTGCCAGTCGGCCACGGCGTGCAGTGGCTGGTTGGGCGAGGGCTGGGCGTTGCGTTGTTGCAGCGCCTGCGCCGCAGCCCAGCGGGCGGCGGCTTGCAGCGCCGCTTGCCAGCCAGCGGGCAGCAGCGCGGCCAGGCGGCGCAGTTCGTCGTCGATGAGGTCGCGCAGCGCGGCTTCGGCCTGCTCCAGATCGGCCCCTTGGTGGCTGCGCGCCAGCCAGGCTTCGCGGCGCGCGAGCATGGCTTGCAGCAGCTCGGAGAGGCGCGCCGGGTCGTGGTCGAAGCGTTCGAGCACGCGCTGCAGGCGCTCGGCCAGGGGGCCATCGGTGTCGAGCAGGCGCAGCGTTTCTTGGGCGGCGCGGCGGTAGTGGGCTTGGGCGTCGGGGGCGATGCTGGGCTGGCTGCCCAGGCGCGAGAGCAGCGGCATCTGGCGCGCCAATTGGCCGCAGAGCGCGTCTAGGGTGGTGATGCGCAGCCGCGCCGGGTGCTGCAGCAGGCCCCATTGGCGCTGGCGCTCGTGGCGCAGCACCGCTTGCCCCAGCCCGTAGGTGATTTGGCGGTGTGGCTCGGCCGGGGCGTGGCCCAGGGCGGCTTGCTCTAGGCTGCCGACGATGCGCTCGCGCATTTCGGCCGCCGCCTTGTGGGTGAAGGTGAGGGCGACGATTTGCTCGGGTTCCTCGACTTGCTGCAACAGCGCCAAAAAGCGTTGCGTGAGCAGCTCGGTTTTGCCGGCCCCGGCCGGGGCTTCGACGATGAAGCTGCGGCCCGGGTCTATGGCCTGCTGGCGGTTGTGCGCGTCCAGTGCCAGCAGGTCAGCGCTGGTGGGGTCTGGGGTGGTGGGCGCGGCTGCGGCTGGGTTCATGGCGTGTGCGGTGGCCTGGTGGGGTGGCTGGGCGCAAGCGCGGGCGGCTTGGCGGCTAGGCCCTGGGGCGGCTGCGCCAGCAAGGCCAGCCACTGGCTGCGCCGCTCGCTCAGGCGCAGCAGCGGCAGCACCTCGCAGTGGCGCAGCAGCGCCGGGTCGGCCAGGCGCACGGCGGCGTCGCCCGCGCGCACTTCGGCGGCCAGCGCGTGCAGCCGCTCGCGCCAGTGCTGCAGCACCGCGTCCCAGGTGGGGAAGCGCGCCAGTGGGTAGCGCGCGCGGCTGCGGGTGTCGTCGTAGCGGGGGGCGCCGTGGGGGTTGGCGGCGGCATCGGCAACCAGGCCGGCCCAGCCGGGGTCTTTGCGCCGCACCTTGGCAAACAGGGCACCGGCCACTTGGCCCGGGTGCAGGGTGGCGCAGGCGGCGTAGAGCGGCAGTTGCGGCTCGCTCAGGCGCTGGCTGGCCCAGTTGGCGGTGTCTATGCTCTGGCTGCTTTTGTAGTCGATCACCAGCAGGCGGCCGTCGTCGAGTTGGTCGATGCGGTCGATTTGCAGTTTGAGCCGCAGCCCGGCGAGTTCGATTTCCTGGTTTTGCTCGATGCCTATGACTGCAAAAGCGCTGCCCCGGCTGCGCTCTTGCTCCAGCCAGCGCTGCAGCAGCAGGTGCAGGTGGCGCTGCTCCAGGGCGCGCCGCCGCTGCGATAAACGGGGCTGCTTGGGGTGGGCTGCGTGCGCATCCAGCGCGCGGTGGCAGGCGCGCTCGATGGCGGCCTCGCTTTCGGCCGCGCTGAGGCGTTGCAGGGTGGACGCATCTTTCAACTCCTTCCACAGCAGCGCCAGGGCGGCGTGCATCAGGCTGCCGCGCTGGCGCGGCTCCAGGCCCTCGCTGGCCTCGGGCAGGCCCTGGGCCGCGAGCCGGTACTGGAAGTAGGCCCAGGCTGGGCACAGGGCTTGGGCCCGCAGCAGGGCGCTGCCGCCGAGGGTGGCTTCCTCGGCGCTCATAGGGGGGGCGCAGGCGTCGTCTAGGGTTTCGCGCGCCCGCAGCGCCTGCCCGCTGCGCAGCGCCTGTGCGCTCCAGTGTGGGTTGGGCGCTGCGGCGCACTCGGTGGCGCGCGACGAGAGCAAGGGGCTGGGCTGGCACGGGGCGGCCCCTTCGCTGCGCGGCCACGACAGCCACAGCGCGGGCGCGGCACGCAGCAGCCGCTGCTGCACCTGCTGCGCGAATTCGTATTGCACGGCGGCACTGGCGTTGGGGCTGGCGGCCCGGCGCTGGGCCGCAAAGGGCAGCAAGGGGTTGGGTTGCGGTGGCGGCGGCCACACCGCCGCCTGCAAGCCCAGCACCCAGACCGCATCGAAGCGCTGCCCGCTGGCCTCCAGCGCGCCCAGCACTTGCAGGCGCGGCTGGCCCAGGCTTTGCGGCTGAAAAATGCGCTCTTGGCAGAGGGCGCGCAGGCGCCGCAACCAGCCGCCCAGGGGCAGGGGGCCGCTGCAGGCATCGAGGCGGCCGAGCTCGGCCAGCGCCTCCAGCCAGGCCTGATGCGCTTGGAATTCGTGGCTCGACAGGCTGCTCCCATGCAGCCAGCCGGCCTGCTCCAGCCAGCCGGGCAGCAGCGCCGCCCACTGCGAGGGCAGGCGCGCTTCGCTGCTGGCGCTGGCGGCGAGCCGCTGAAGGCCCTGCAAATGCTGCAACCACAGCGCCGGGGCGGGCTGGGCGCTGGGGCCCGATTCGGCTCGGGCAGCGGATTGGGCAGCGGATTGGGCAGCTTCTGGGGCCGCTTCTGGGGCCGCTTGGGCTGCGTCCTGCCAGCGGCTGGGTTTGGCTGCCGCCCAATCCAGCACTTGCTGCAGCGACAGGTGCGCGGGCAGTGCGCTGCGCATCTGCTGTTCCAGGTGCGCGCGCGCCAGCGCCTCATCGGGGGCAGACCAGTAGGGATGCCGCAGCAGTTGGCCGATGTCGCTCTGCTTGAGCTCGTCGGCCTGGGCCAGGCATTGCAACAGCGCCAGCGCGCCTCCTACAAGCGCCTGCTCGGCCAGCGGCGCGCCCAGCGTCAGGTTAAAGGGTGGCTGGGCTTGGGCGCGCTGCGGGTGCAACTGTTCGGGCGCCAGCAGGTCTTGCAGCGTGTCGTGCAGGCGCAGGCGCAGCGCGCGCAGATCGGGTGCGACGATGGCGATGCGGCGCTGCGCGTCGGCTGCGAGTTGCTGCTGCGCCCACTGCGCGGCGGCCAGGCATTCGGCGGCGGCGTCGGGGTAGCTGCGCAGCTCGATGCGCTCGGCCTGGGGTTCGTCGGCCAGCGCTTGCACCTGCACCCCGAGGCGCTGCAGATGCTGCAGCAGGGTTTGCAGCAAGGGGCTTAGGCGGTGAAAACCCGCCAGCAGCAGGCGCTGTGGCCAGCCCGGCCCCGCTGGGGGCTGCGCCAGATCGGCCAGCGCGGCCACGGTGGCGGCATCGAGCTGCTCCACGGTGGCCCAGCCTTGCGCCGCGCAATGCGCCAAAAAATCGCTGCGCCAGAGCAGGTACTGCTGCGTCTCGGCGGCCAGCGGCGGCGCGCCCACTTCGATGCGCCACACGCACTGCAAGGCCAGCGCCTGCTGCGCCGACTGCGCCAGCGCGGGCAAATCGAACAGGTAGGGGGCTTCGGGGCCGAGCCGCTGCGCGATCAAACGCTGCCACAGCTCGCGCGCCTGCAGCTCGCTCAAAGGGGTGTGCGCCAGCTCCGGGTGCGGCACCGCGCCGCGCAGCAGCCACTGCTGGCGCAGCGCCGCCAGCCACTGGCCCAGGGTGCAGCAGTCCAGCGCCGCCCAACTGGCTTGCCCCTGCGCGGCCTGCAAGCGGCCGTGGCGCTGGCGCAACTCGGCCGCCAACCGCGTGGTGGCGCACAGCACCCGGGTGGCAGGGGCGGCGGATACGGCGTGCAGTGGGCAGGGGTTCATGCGGCGGGGTAGGGCGGTGCAAGCGCTGCCAGCCGGGGTGGCCTAGGCCTGCGCACGCACAGTCTAACTGGCTGCCCGCTCTGACTACCGGCCGCGGCTCCGTGGCACGCTCCAGCAGGCTGCAGGAGCGGGTGGTGCAAGCGCTAGACTGGAAGGAGTGTTTCCAGTTTTTCATCCATGATGGAATATTTGGTTCCACATCTGCCGCCGCCTGCCGGTGGGCCGCGCTGAGCGGGCCAAAATACCCGTTGCTTTATCAATCCCCTGTTGGGCTTGACTAGGGTTTGCACTAGGTGCCTGCAAAATGGCCCGCGAATTGCGTGCATGGCAGTGCGATCCTTGGATGCCATGCAAGCTGCAATCGAGCCACGGCGCTTTGCAGTTTTTCGGGATTTCACATCGTTACCGCTTCAGCCGGCCTTGCACATTCCACCGTTTTCAGGAGCACTCCATGTCCTTTCATTCCATTCGTTCCTTGGCCCTTGCGGCCGGGCTCATGCTGACCAGCGCTGTGGCCATGGCGCATCCGGGTCATGGTGCGCACACCTTGGCTGCGGGCTTGCTGCACCCCTTGGGTTGGGATCATTTGCTGGCGGTGCTGGCTGTGGGCCTGTGGTCGGTGCTGGCTTTGCCAGCGCAGCGGGTCTGGCAGGGGCCGGTGCTGTTTTTGTTGGCCATGCTGGGGGCCGTGTTGCTGGGCTGGTCCGGCTTCATGCTGCCTTATTTGTCGCACGCGCTGGCGCTCTCGGTGCTGTTGTTCGGGGCCCTGTTGTGGCTCAGCACGCAAAACCAAGCGCCGCTCGCCTTGGGCTTGGGCCTGGTGGCGCTGGCGGGGGCCTTGCACGGCTTGTCGCACGGCTTTGCCGCGCCGGGTGCAGGTGCCGCCGTTTATGCGCTTGGCCTGGTGCTGAGCACCGCCGCCTTGCACGGGGCCGGTGCGCTGCTGGGTTTGGCGATTCGGCGCTGGAGTGCCGCACAACGCCGCCTGACGCTGGGTGGGGTGGGCGCTGCGCTGGGCCTGGCGGGCTTGTTCCTGTTTGGCCAGCAGGTGTTCGCCTAAAGCGCCCTGAGCCGCCCAAGAACCCAAGCGTAGCCTGCAGTGTGCCCGGCTCGGCAACCCAGTTGATGAGGCAGACCCACCATGCATGAAGCCAGCTTGGCCGCCGGTGTGTTGCAACTGGTCGATGACACCGCGCAGCGCGAGGGCTTTAGCCGCGTGTTGCAATTGCGGCTTGAAGTGGGCCAGTTGGCCGGGGTCGAGGTGCAGGCGCTGCGTTTTGCGCTGGCCTGCATCGCCCCCGACACCCGGCTCGAAGGCGCGCAGATCGAGATCATCGAAAGCCCCGGCCAGGGCTGGTGCTTGGGTTGCCAGCAAAGTGTGACGATCGCGCAGCGCGGCCAAGCCTGCCCGCTGTGCGACAGCCACCAGATCCAAGCCACGGGTGGCATGGAATTGCGCGTGCTCGACCTGCAAGTGAGCGATGATTGAGGGCCAGCCGCTGGGGCGAAAATCGCCGCAGCCAGCTAGGCAGGCGCAGGCCCGCAGGCCCGCTCGATGATGCCCAGCAGACCGATCCGGCTTTGAACCCGGCGTCGGCACCCCAGTGGCCCCAAACCCAGGAGACCAAAACCATGTGCGTCGTATGCGGATGCAGCCAAACCAGCCGGATTGCCGGCCCCGATTCGGCCCGTTCTGGTGCCGCCACTTCCGGCAGCGCCCGGCCTGAGCCGCTGGCCGAAGGCCCGCAGATCGACCCGCACAGCGGCGATTTGCACTACGGCGCGGGGGCGGCCAAGGTGTCGGTGCCGGGCATGAGCCAGGCGCGCGCCATCAAGCTCGAACAAGACATTCTGGGCGCCAACCAGCGCATCGCGGAGCAAAACCGGGCCCACTTCGCGGCGCACGGGGTGTTGGCGCTCAACCTGGTCTCCAGCCCCGGATCGGGCAAAACCACCTTGCTGTGCGCCACCATCGACGCGCTGCGCCAGCGCCACCCGGCGCTGCCGGTGTCGGTGATCGAGGGCGACCAGCAGACCAGCTTCGACGCCGAGCGCATCCGCGCCACCGGCGCCCCGGCGATCCAGATCAACACCGGCAAAGGCTGCCACCTCGACGCCCCGATGGTGGCGGCCGCGTTTGCGCAACTGCACAGCCATGCGCAGCCGCACGAGCACGGACATGGCCACGGGCATGGGCATGGGCATGCGCACGAGCACGGCCATGAACACGCGCACAGCCACGATCCCGCCCACGCTGAGCACAGCCACGCCCCGAGCCTGCTGTTCATCGAAAACGTAGGCAACTTGGTCTGCCCGGCGCTGTGGGATTTGGGCGAGCGCGCCAAGGTGGCGATCCTCTCGGTCACCGAAGGCGAGGACAAGCCGCTCAAGTACCCCGATATGTTTGCCGCCGCGCAACTCATGATCCTCAACAAGATCGACCTGCTGCCGCACGTGGCCTTCAACGTGGAGCGCTGCATCGAGCTGGCGCGGCGCGTCAACCCAGGCATCGAAATTTTGCAACTCTCGGCCAGCACCGGGCAGGGCATGGAAGGCTGGCTGCACTGGATCGAGCACGCGCTGGGGCACGAACACGATCATGGGCGCGGTCATGGGCATTCACACGCCCCGGCAGCGCCTACGGCCGCCGAACAGGCGCTGCGCGAGCGGGTGGCCATGCTCGAAGCCGAACTGGCGCGGCTGCGCACCGGGGCGGTGGCCTGATCCAAATCCCATGAGCCCACAGCCCGCCGCGCCCTGCCACCGCACCGCCCCCACCGTGCTGGCGCTGGGGGCGTGGCTGAAAAACCGCGCTTGCCTGGTTCAAGGCGGCCGGGTGCAGTGGTCGGCCGCGCACGGCGACTTGAGCGACCCGGCGGCCTGTGCGGCGCTGCGCCAGTCGGCGCTGGAGCTGATCGAGCGCGCGCACCTGGCCGGGGCGCCGGTGGCGGCGCTGGCGCACGATTTGCACCCGGATTTTTACAGCAGCCAACTGGCGCTGGAACTGGCCGACGAGCTCGGCCTGCCGGCCGTGGCGGTGCAGCACCACCGCGCCCACATCGGCGCTGTGCTGGCAGCGCAGGGGCTAGACGAGCCGGTGCTGGGGCTGGCGCTGGATGGTTTCGGCTTGGGCGACGACGCCAGCGCCTGGGGCGGCGAGTTGCTCTGGCTGCACGGCCCGCACTGGCAGCGCCTCGGGCATTTGCAGCCGCTGGCGCTGCCCGGCGGCGACCGCGCTGCGCGCCAGCCTTGGCGCATGGCCGCCAGCGCCTTGCACGCCTGCGGCCACGGCGAGCAGATCGCAGCGCGCTGGGGGGCGGCGGTGGGCGCGCCCCAAGCCGCCTTGCTGCAACAAATGCTGGCGCGCCAGCTCAACTGCCCGCCCAGCAGCAGCGCCGGGCGCTGGTTCGACGCCGTCGCCGCCGCGCTCGGGCTGTGCCTGCAGCAAGACGACGAAGCCCAAGCCGCTGTGGCGCTGGAGCAGGCGGCGCAGCGGGCCTTGGACGGCGGCATTGCGCTGCCCGACCTGCCCACCCCGCTGCCCGACGCCCAAGGGCGGCTGGACTTGCGCCCGCTCTGGCTGGCGCTGCACCAGGCCGCCCCGGCCACAGCCCGGGCCTTGAGCGCCCCACTCAGCGCAGTGCCGTGCGCCGCCACCGACGCCCTTGCCGCCGCCTTTCACCTGCGCTTGGCCGATGGCCTGGCCGACTGGGTGCTGCAAGCCCGGCGCCAGCGGCCGGTGCGTGGCGTGGCGCTGGCGGGTGGCTGCTTTTACAACGCCATCTTGCGCCAGCGCCTGTGCGCCCGGCTGCAGGCAGCGGGTTTGCCGGTCTGGCTGCAAACCGAACACGGCTGTGGCGACGCCGGTCTGGCGCTGGGCCAGGCCTGGGTGGCGGCACAGGAACTCGCAGCCGCATCGGCGGCCCAAGTGCAGTGTCTCGAAACAACGAAGGAGAACGAACCATGTGTCTAGCCATACCGGCCCTGCTGCTGCAACGCCTAGAGCACGAGCAGGGCCTGATCGAACTCGGCGGCATCCGCAAATCCATCTCGCTGGCGCTGGTGCCCGAGGCGGTGGAGGGCGACTACGTGATCGTCCACGTCGGCCACGCCATTGGCCTGCTCGACCCCGAGGAGGCGCAGCGCACGCTCGAGATCTTTGCCGAACTCGAGCGCTTCCAAGAGCAGCCGCCGCTGCCCCAGATGCAGCCCCTGGCACCCAGGCCGCCCCTGGAGTCAAACCAGCCGGTCCAGGCCTACGCCCCATGAAGTACATCGACGAATTCCGCGACGGCGCACTGGCGCGCCGCATCGCCGAGCGCATCGCCGCCGAAGCCGACCCAGCGCAGCGCTACCGCTTCATGGAGTTCTGCGGCGGCCACACCCACGCCATTTCGCGCTACGGCGTGCTGGAGCTGCTGCCCGAAAACGTGCGCATGATCCACGGCCCTGGCTGCCCGGTGTGCGTGCTGCCCATAGGCCGACTGGACATGGCCATCGACTTGGCCCTGCGCCAGCGCGTCATCCTGTGCACCTACGGCGACACCCTGCGCGTGCCGGCCTCGGAGCAGCTCTCGCTGCTCAAAGCCAAGGCGCGCGGGGCCGACATCCGCATGGTCTATTCGGCCGCCGACGCCCTGCAACTGGCGCAGCAGCACCCGGAGCGGGAAGTGGTGTTTTTTGCCATCGGCTTTGAGACCACCACGCCACCTACCGCCTTGGTGATCGACGCCGCCGCGCGCCAGGGCGTGGCCAACTTCAGCGTGCTGTGCAACCACGTGCTCACCCCACCGGCCATACGCGCCATCCTAGACGGAGCCAGCGCGGCCGAGCGGGCCACGGCCGAAATCCAAGGCTTCGTTGGCCCAGCGCACGTGAGCATCGTGATCGGCTCCGATCCCTACGCCCGCTTTGCCCGTGAATACCGCAAGCCGGTGGTGATCGCCGGTTTTGAGCCACTCGACGTGTTGCAAGCCATTCTGATGCTGCTGCGCCAAGTCAACGAGGGCCGGGCCGAGGTGGAAAACGAGTTCACCCGTGCCGTCACCCCCGGCGGCAACCTGCGCGCCCAGGCGCTGATGGAGCAGGTGTTTGAGCTGCGCCCAGCCTTCGAGTGGCGCGGCTTGGGCAGCCTGGCGCATTCGGCCTTGCAGATACGCCCCGCCTACCGCCAGCACGACGCCGAACACCGCTTTGGGCTGCACTACCGCAGCGTGGACGACCACAAGGCGTGCGAGTGCGGTGCCATTTTGCGCGGTGTCAAAGAGCCGCGCGAATGCAAAATCTTTGGCACCGTCTGCACCCCCGAAAACCCGATCGGCTCGTGCATGGTGTCGAGCGAAGGGGCTTGCGCCGCCCATTACACCTACGGCCGCTTTCGCGACATTCCCCTGGTGCCCGCTGCCGCCGAGGCCCTGCCCGCATGAAAGACCCATCCCACCCCAAGCCCAGCGAGCAAGCCGACCGCACCACGGCCGCCGCCGCACCCAAAAAAAACTACGTGCGCCCGCTCGATCTGCGCCACGGCCGCATCGACATGGGGCACGGCTCGGGCGGCAAGGCCGCCACCCAACTGGTGCAGGAGCTGTTTCTGCCCGAGCTCGACAACCCCTGGTTGCGCCAGAACGACGACGGCGCGCGCCTGGAGCTGCCCGGTTTCGACCCGGCCCAGGGCCGCTTGGTGATGGCCTGCGATGCGCACGTGGTCTCGCCGCTGTTCTTTCCCGGTGGCGATCTGGGCAGCTTGGCGGTGCACGGCACCCTCAACGACGTGGCCATGCTGGGCGCGCGCCCACTCTACTTGAGTGCGACCTTCATCATCGAGGAGGGTTTTGCGCTGGCCGATTTGCGGCGCATAGCGCGCTCGATGGGCCAGGCGGCGCGCGCGGCCGGGGTGCCGGTGGTCACGGCCGACACCAAGGTGGTTGAGCAGGGCAAGGGCGACGGGGTGTTCATCAGCACCACCGGGGTTGGGGTGGTGGCCCCAGGGGTGCACATCAGCGGCAGCCTGGCGCGCGTGGGCGATGCGATTTTGCTCTCGGGCAGCGTGGGCGACCACGGCGTGGCGGTGCTGTCGCAGCGCGAATCGCTGGCCTTCGAGACCCAAATCGAGAGCGACAGCGCCGCCTTGCACACCCTGGTGGCCGATATGCTGGCCGCCGCACCGGGGGCGCTGCACGCCCTGCGCGACCCCACCCGCGGTGGGCTGGCGACGGCGCTCAACGAAATCGCGCGCCAGTCCGGCGTGGGCATGATGTTGCAGGAAGCGGCGATTCCGGTGCGGCCGCAAGTCGAGGCCGCGTGCGAGCTGCTGGGGCTGGACCCGCTGTATGTGGCCAACGAGGGCAAGCTGGTGGCGATCTGCGCTCCCGAAGCCGCCGACGCCTTGCTGGCGGTGTTGCGCGCACACCCGCTCGGGCGCGAAGCGGCCTGCATCGGGGTGGTGAGCGCCGACCCGCACCAGTTTGTGCAAATGCAAACCCGCTTTGGCGGGCGGCGCGTGGTGGACTGGCTCAGCGCCGAGCAGTTGCCGCGCATCTGCTAAGCCCCTTGCGGTGCCCCTTGCGGCCTGCCAGCCTACAATTGGCGGCAACGGCAGGCCGCCAAACCGGCGCATGCTTTAACCCTGTGCCCCTAGGCTAGGCCGCACCGAAAGCACCACCGTGAATCCCCCCGCTGCCTTCGATCCCCTGCCCACCGTGTTGGTGGTTGATGACGAATTGCGCTCGCAAGAGGCCATCCGCCGCACCCTGGACGAAGACTTTCAAGTGCTCACTGCGGGCGGTGCCGAGCAGGCGCTCGCCTTGCTGGAGCGCGAGCCGGTGGCGGTGGTGCTGTGCGACCAGCGCATGCCCGGCAGCACCGGCGTGACCTTTCTCAAGCAGGTGCGCCAGCGCTGGCCCGAAACGGTGCGCATCATCGTTTCGGGCTACACCGAGAGCGAAGACATCGTGGCCGGCATCAACGAAGCCGGCATCTACCAATACATCCTCAAGCCCTGGGCCCCCGAGCACCTGCTCGATTCGGTGCGCAACGCCGCCGAGGTGCACCAGTTGCAGCGCCAGACCGCGCGCCTCGATTTGGAGCTGCGCACCAGCACCCCGGCGCTGCGCCAGCGCGTCAGCCAGCGCCAGCAGCAGGTGCAGCAGGTGTTTGGTTTCGAGCGCATCGTGCGCGCCCCCGGCAGCCCGCTCGATGGCGTGTGCGCCGTGGCGGCGCGGGTGGCGCGCTACGATTTGTCGGTGCTGGTGCTGGGCGAATCGGGCAGCGGCAAGGAGCTGCTGGCGCGCGCCATCCACTACGCCTCGCCGCGCGCGGGTGGGCCGTTCGTGGTGGAAAACTGCGCCGCCATTCCCGACACGCTGCTGGAGTCGGAGCTGTTTGGCCACAAACGCGGTGCTTTCACCGGGGCCTACGAAGACCACGTCGGGCTGTTCCAGCGCGCCCACGGCGGCACCGTGTTTTTGGACGAAATCGGCGAGACTTCGGCCGCCTTCCAGGTCAAGCTGCTGCGCGTGCTGCAAGAGGGCGAGGTGCGGCCAGTCGGGGCGGCGCGGCCGCTGCCGGTGGATGTGCGCGTGATCGCCGCCACGCACCGCGAGCTCGAGCAGCGCGTGCGCGAAGGCCTGTTTCGCGAAGATTTGTACTACCGCCTGGCCGCCGTGACGCTCACCGTGCCGCCGCTGCGCGAGCGCGTGGCCGACATCGTGCCGATCGCGCAGCAACTGCTGCACGAGGTGGCGGCCGAGCTCGGCCGCTCCAGCGCCAGCCTGCCCAACCAAACCCTGGCCTGCTTGCTGGCCTACCCTTGGCCGGGCAACATCCGCGAATTGCGCAACGAAATCGCGCGCGCGCTGGCGCTGCACGACGGCGATCGGCTGCTGCCCGAGGCGTTCTCGCCGCGCGTGTTGCAAGGCCAGCGGGCCGGCAGCGCCCATGCCCAGTTGGCGGCGCTGGTGCCCAGCAGCGGCACCTTGGTGCAGCGGCTCGAAGTGATCGAGGCCATGCTGTTGCGCGAAACGCTGCTGCGCCAGCGCTGGAACAAAACCCGTGCGGCGCAGGAGCTGGGGCTGTCGCGCGTGGGCCTGCGCAGCAAAATCCAGCGCTTCGGGCTGGAGCCCGGCCCATGAATATGCTCTGGCTGCAAGCGGGCGGCTGCGGCGGTTGCAGCATGTCGCTGCTGTGCGCCGACACCCCCGATTTTCACGCGCACCTGCGCGCCGCCGGGATCGAGCTGCTCTGGCACCCCTCGCTCTCGCTGGCCAGCGGCGCCGAGGTGCTGGAGCTGCTGCAGCGCTGCGCCGACGGCCGCCAGCCGCTCGATGCGCTGTGCATCGAAGGCTCGCTGCTGCGCGGGCCCAACGGCACGGGGCGGTTTCATGTGCTCGCGGGCACCGGCGTGACCATGATCGATTGGGTGCGCCGCCTGGCTGCACGCGCGCGCCACGTGGTGGCGGTGGGCAGTTGCGCGGCCTGGGGCGGCATCACGGCGGCGGGCGAAAACCCCACCGACGCCTGCGGCCTGCAATACGAGGACGAGCGCCCCGGCGGCTTGCTGGGGGCCGATTTTCGCAGTGCCAGCGGCCTGCCGGTGATCAACATCGCTGGCTGCCCCACGCACCCGAACTGGGTGCTCGACAGCTTGGCGGCATTGGCCGCGGACGAACTCACCGCAGCCGATCTCGACACCCTGGCGCGGCCGCGTTTTTATGCCGACCAACTGGTGCACCACGGCTGCACCCGCAACGAATACTACGAGTTCAAGGCCAGCGCCACCAAACCCTCCGACCTCGGCTGCCTGATGGAGCACATGGGCTGCAAAGGCACCCAGGTGCACGCCGATTGCAACATCCGGCTCTGGAACGGCGAGGGCAGTTGCACCCGCGGCGGCTACGCCTGCATCGCCTGCACCGAGCCGGGCTTCCAAGAGCCGGGCCACGCCTTTGACCAAACCCCCAAGTTCGCCGGCATCCCGATCGGGCTACCGACCGACATGCCCAAGGCCTGGTTCGTGGCGCTGGCATCGCTCTCAAAAAGCGCCACGCCCAAGCGCGTGCGCGACAACGCCGTGGCCGATCATTTGGTACGCCAGCCGGCGCAGCGGCGCACGCGCCTGCTGAAGTAGCTGCCGCATATGAGCCGCCTGATCGTAGGCCCCTTCAACCGCGTCGAGGGCGACCTCGAAGTCACGCTCGATGTGGCCGACGGGGAGGTGCGTGCGGCGCACGTGAACGCGCCCATGTACCGCGGCTTCGAGCAGATTTTGCAGGGCAAGGTGGCGCACGATGCGCTGGTTTTCGTGCCGCGCATCTGCGGCATCTGCTCGGTTTCGCAGTCGGTGGCGGCAGCGCGCGCGCTGGCCGATCTGGCTGGGGTGGTGCCGCCGCCCAACGGCCAGCACGCCATCAACCTGATGCTGGCGTGCGAGAACCTGGCCGACCACCTGACGCATTTTTACGCCTTTTTCATGCCCGATTTCACCCGCCCGGTGTATGCCCAGCGGCCCTGGTATGCCCTGGCGCAGCAGCGCTTCGCGCCCGAGCGCGGCGGGCAGGTGCGGCTGGCGCTGGCGGCGCGCCAGCGCTGGTTCACCCTGCTGGGCACTCTGGGCGGCAAGTGGCCGCACACCCAGTCGATCGAGCCCGGTGGTTCGGCGCGCGCCATCGACGCCGCCGAGCGCCTGCGCCTGGGCGCCAAGCTGCGCGAGCTGCGCGCCTTTCTGGAGCAGCACCTGTTTGGCGCGGCGCTGGAGCAGGTCAACGCCATCGACAGCCTGGAGGCGCTGTGGCGCTGGCACGCCCAGGACCCGCTGCGCGGCGACCTGCGCGCCTTCCTCGGCATCGCGCTCGACACCGGTTTGGCCAGCCTCGGCCCAGGCCCAGGGCGCTGCCTGAGTTTTGGCAGCTACCCCCAGCCCGAGGGCGGGCCCATCTGGCCGGCCGGGGTCTGGCAGGCCGGTGCGGACGCATGCCAGGCGCTCGATGTGGCTGCGATCAGCGAAGACGCCAGCCGCAGTTGGCTGGCCGACGGCGGCGCGCCGCTGCACCCCTGGAGTGGGCTGACGCGCCCAGCCCCCGACAAAGCCGATGCCTACAGTTGGAACAAAGCCCCGCGCTTGGCAGGGCAGGTGCTGGAGACCGGGGCCTTGGCGCGCCAACTCGTGGCCGGCCAGCCGCTGCTGCGCCAGGCGGTGGCGCAGCACGGCTGCACCGTGCTGACCCGGGTGCTGGCGCGGTTGCTGGAACTGGCGCGGGTGCTGCCGCAAATGGAGCAGTGGCTGCGCGCCATCCGCCCCGGCGAGGCGTTTTGCCAGCCCGCCAAGCTGCCCGAGGAAGGCCAGGGCATGGGCTTGACCGAGGCCGCGCGCGGCAGCCTGGGCCACTGGCTGGTGCTGCGCCAGGGGCGCATCGCCAATTACCAGATCGTGGCCCCCACGAGCTGGAATTTCTCCCCGCGCGACGCCGCCGGGGTGCCAGGGGCGCTGGAGCAGGCGCTGGTCGGGGCCCCGGTGCAGCCCGGTGAAAGCACGCCGGTGGCGGTGCAGCACATCGTGCGCTCCTTCGACCCCTGCATGGTCTGCACCGTGCACTAGCCCCGACACCACAGCGCCGTCGCACCCACACACCGCAAGGCCGCGCCCATGTCGCCCCGCCCCATCACGCCGCCCTGGCAAGCCTCCCAGCTTGGTCGCAGCAGCCTCGATAGCCCAGCCGCGCCCGAAGGGCTGGACGAGTCGGCTTGGCTGGACGTGATCCAGAAAATGGAGCAGGTCTATACCCAGTTGATCGACGACGAAGTCGAGCTGGAAAAAAAGAACGCCGAATTGCAACTGCAGCAGGGTTTCATCGCCAGCGTGCTGGCTTCGATGTCCGACGTGCTGCTGGTGTGCGACCGCGCCGGCTGCATCGAGCAGGTCAACGCCGCGCTGTGCGAGCTGGTTGGGCGCGAGCCCGAGGACTTGCTCGGCCAGCCCCTGGCGCTGCTGCTGGCCGACGCGGCGAGCCAGCAACGCGCGCGCCAGGCGATGCAAGGCGCGGGCGCGGGTGCCGTGCTCGAACTCAATCTGCAAGACCGCCACGGCCAGCCGGTTTCGGTCGATGCCAGTTGCACCCCGCGCCTGGGCGCACGCCGCCAGCACTTGGGTACGGTGTGGGTAGGGCGCCCCACGGGCGAGCTCAAGCGCGCCTACCAGGAGCTGCAGGCGGCGCACGATGCGCTCAAGCGCGCCCAGCGCCAACTGGTGCATTCGGAAAAAATGGCCTCGCTCGGGCAACTCGTCGCCGGGGTGGCGCACGAGCTCAACAACCCCATCAGCTTCGTGCTCGGCAACACCCACGCCTTGCGCAAATACTGCGAGCGCCTGCAGAGCTACTTGGCGGCGCTGCAAGCCCCACACAGCCCGGCGCAGTTGCAGGAAATGCGCTCGCGCTTGCGCATCGAACACCTGCTGCGCGATTTGCCAACCTTGATCGAAGGCACCATCGAAGGGGCGCAGCGCACCGCCGACATCGTGCAGGGGCTCAAGCGCTTTTCCGCCATGGACCGCCAAGAGCGCATGCCCCTAGACTTGGCCGAAGTGATCGAGCGCGCCATCCTCTGGGTACACAAGGGGCAGGCGCAAGCGCCGCGCATAGACTGGACGCGCCCAGCCGAGCCGCTGCGGGTGCTGGGCAGCGACGGGCCGCTGCAACAGGTGCTCATGAACCTGCTGCAAAACGCCTGCGATGCCGTGGCGCAGCAGCCCAAAGAACGGCGCTGGGTGCGGCTCGAAGCCGAGTCTGGCCCCACTGCGGTGTGGGTGCGCGTGTTCGACGGCGGGGCTGGCATCGCGCCCGAGCACCTGTCGCGCATTTTCGACCCCTTTTTCACCACCAAACTGGTCGGGCAGGGCACCGGCTTGGGGCTGTCGATCAGCTACGGCATCGTGCAAGAGCACGGCGGCCAGTTGAGCGCACGCAACAGCGCGGCCGAGGGCGCGGTGTTCGAGCTCAGCCTGCCCAGCGCCGGGCTTAGCGCGGTGCGCGCACCTTGATGCGCAGCTCCGTTACGGCGTACCCAGCCTGCTGCAGCGCCGCCAGCAGCGTGGGTGCGAGCAAGCGCAGCTTGCTGTGGCCGGCGCTGTGTTCGACCAGCACGCACCACAGGCCATCTTCCAGCGGCCCGGCGGCCACCTGCTGGCGCAGCCCCGGCGGCAGCAGCGGCCGCACCGCCTCCAGCATGGCTTGCGACTGCGCCGCGCGCTGCAGCACCGCCGCCAAAACGGTGGAGGCACGCACGGCTTGTTGCAGCGCAATCATGGGAGCTTACTCAAGGTTCGGGGTGGAAGCGGGTGCGGGAACATGGCCCGATTGTGCCCACATCCGAGCCGGGCAGGCCCAGCGCCAGCCGCTGCCCATGCTGGGGCCAGAGGCCAGCGCCAGCCGCCGCGCTAAGATCAGCCCCAATCATGTGGCTGCCTCAACTTTACGCCTCCTTGGTCGAAATCGGCCACTGGCTGCGCCGTGGGCTGCTCGGTTGGTGGCGCATCGTGCACCTGGGGGCGGTGATTTTGGTGCTGGCACTCTCGCCTTCGAGTTATGCCCGAGCGCGCTGGCCGCTGCTGGCGCAGCAAATCTACTACGCCACGGCCCCGGTGTTGCTGTGGTTCACGGCGCTGTCGGCGCTCTTTGGGCTGGTGCTGATCCGCATCGTGGTCGTCACCGCCACCGGCTACGGGCTGTCGCAGTACGCGGTCGAGATGGTGGTGCGGGTGCTGGTGCTGGAGCTGTTGCCGCTGGCGGCGGCGCTGTTCGTGGCCCTGCGCTGCACCTTGGGGCAGGCCGAGCAGATCATGGCGCTGCGCCGCTCCGGCGCTTTCGAGCGCTTGCAGGCCCAGGGCCAAGACGTGCTGCACTGGCTGGTGCTGCCGCGGGCGCTGGCCGGGATGTTTGCCGTCTTTACCCTGGTCGCCATCAGCGGCTTGGTCGCGCTGCTGCTCACCTACCTCAACCTCTACGGCTTCAGCACCGGGGCCATCGATGCCTATATGCACCTGGTCGGGCGCGTGTTCAGCCCCGAGGTCACGCTGATCTTCGTTTTCAAAACCTTCTTCTTCGGGCTGGTGGTGGCCCTGGTGCCGCTGGCTTCCAGCCTGCACGATCCGATCGACTCGGCGCAGCGCAGCAGCAGCGAGTTGCAGCTGCTGTTGCGCCTGTTTTTGGCGCTGCTGTTGATCCAGATGGTGTCGCTGCTGGGCAGTTACTATTGAAGCCATGAGCAACGAAGCCGATCCGCTCGATCAAACCATCCGCCAGGCGCGCGTCAAGCACGTCGAGTTCAAGGCTGGGCTGCTGCTGCTCGTCATGCTGGCGCTGCTGCTGGGTTCGGTGCTGTTTTTGTTGCACGCCCGCGGGTTTTTTGAGCCCACGCAAGAGCTGGTTCTGATCGCCGACGACTCCGAAGGGGTAAGCATAGGCATGGACCTGAGCTTTTCCGGGTTCCCGATTGGGCGCGTGCGCCAAGTCGAGCTCGGTGCCGATGGCCGGGTGCGCATACGGGTGGAGGTGCGCAGCCGCGAAGCGCACTGGCTGCGCGAGAGCAGCGTGTTCACTTTGGAGCGCGGGCTGGTGGGGGCGGCGCGCTTGCGCGCTTTCACCGGTATGCTCGAAGACCCGCCGCTGCCCGATGCCGCCGAGCGCGAGGTGCTGCGCGGCGACGCGCTGGCCGATCTGCCCCGGCTCATGATCCAGATCCGCGATTTGCTGCACAACCTCAACACCATCACAGCCGAGCAAGCCCCGCTCAACGCCAGCCTGCGCAACGTGCAGCGCGCCAGCGAGGTGCTGGTTGGGCCGCAGGGGGCGCTGGGTTTGCTCGCCGGCAACGACGCCGACCGCGCCCGCCTGCTGCGCGTGGTCGATGAATCGAACGCGCTGCTGCGCCGCCTCGAAGCCGTGGCCGGGCGCACCGAAACGCTGGTGGGCAACGCCGACCGGCGCGTTTTTGGTGCCGATGGCCTCATCACCGACACCCAGGGCGCGCTGCGCGAGGCCCAAGGTTTGCTGGCCGACACCCGCACCTCCTTGCAAAAGGTGGATGCGGTGCTGGTCGAGGCGCAGGCCATAGCCGGTAACGCGCGCGCCGCCAGCGTCGATCTGGACCAGTTGCGCAACGAAGTCGAGGCCAATTTGCGCCGCGTCGATGCCCTGATGGGCGAACTCAACCGGCGCTGGCCCTTTGCCCGCGACCCCGAACTGAGGCTGCCCTGATGTGGCACCCCGCCATGCTGCTACGGGCTGGCCTGGCCTGCGCCTGCACAGTCCTGCTGGCGCTGCTGCTGGCTGGCTGCAGCGCCACGCCGCGGGTGCCAGACTGGCAGATCGAGGCGCACGGGGCGCAGCAGCGCGCCATGCGCGCCGAGCTCGAAGGGCGCGAGCGCGTGGCGGCGGCCGAGTGGCAGCGCGCGCTGGAGGCCACGCGGCGCACTGCGCGCGCCGATTGGCTGGCGCGCATCGAGCTCAGCCGCTGTGCGCTGCGCCAAACGGCGCTCGATTTGCAAGCCTGCAGCGCGGTGCAGGCCCTGCTGCCCCATGCCAGCCCCGCCGAGCAGGCTTATGCGCGCTATCTGCAAGCCCAGCCCCTGCCAGCCGACCCCGATTTGCTGCCGCCGCCGCAGCGCGCCGTGGCGCGGCATTTGCTCGCAGCGCCCCAGCCCCAGCCGGGCGCGGCCACGGCGCTGCTGCGCGCTATCGACGACCCGCTGGCGCGGCTGCTGGCCGCCAGCGTGTTGCTGCGTGCCCAGCGGCTGGAGCTGGCCGACTTGCCGTTGGCCATCGACACCGCCTCGGAGCAAGGCTGGCAGCGGCCCTTGCTGGCCTGGTTGCTGTTGCAGCAGCAGTGGGCGCAGCAAGCCGGCCAGAGCGAACTGGCGGCGCAGGCGCGCCAGCGCGCCGACTGGTTGAGCCGCCCTCCCGCACCGGCGGCGCGCCCCTGATCCGCCCCTAAGACGGGCCACTGGCCCATCGCTGCCCCGTGGCCACCGGCTGGGCCGAGTGCCCGGCAGAGCGCTTTGGAGGCGGGGTGCCGAGCCGCCCAAGCGCGCAGGCAAATTCGGTTCCAGGCGGAACCTTTGGCGCGATTTCGTGCCAAAATCTTGGGCCCCAAGCCCAGGTGCGAGGTTCTGTGCGAACCGAATTTTTATCTGATAAATAGGGCAAATATGAAGACCAAATTCCATCTAAACAAAAGACCCGGTATGCGCACCGGTTCCGCCGCTTCCTCGGCAGCGGGCCAGGCGGTGGCGCTGATCGACGAGCGCTACCTGCTCTGGCTGGCCAAGCAGCAGGGCGAGCCGCAGAGTGGCCCAGCCGCTGCCCCGCTGCAGCGCGCGGCGTTCAACCCGGTGTTTGCGCACCTGGGGCGCTTGTGTGGTGCCGATGCGCCGCTGCTGCGCAGCTACCTCTTCACCGACCAGCAGCCCAGCCAGTTGATCGACGACCTGGTGCTGCGCATGGTGCCCGCCCACGCCAGCGATGGCGGCTTGGGGCTGGTGCGCGCCCTGGGCTTGGAGCTCACGCAACTGGCCGACCGCGGCGCGTGCAGCCTGGCCCTGCTGGTCAGCGACGACGAGCGCCTGATTCCCTACATCGACGAAGCCCAGTGGCGCGGCCTCAAAGTGGTGCTGGTGACCGACGACTCGGCGCACGATTTTTCCAGCCTGCTGCAAGAAGACCCGAGCTGGGCGCGCTTGCTTATGCAGGCCGACCGCCGCGTGAGCCTCAACGAAGCGGCCTGGGCGGCGCTGCACAACCCCAACCCCGACACCGTTTTCAGCAACCGCTTGGTGCAGCCCGAGCGCACCCATGAGCGCGAATTCGAGCGCGAATACGAACGCGACCGCGATCGGGAGCCCATGATGGGCGAACCCGCCAGCCCCGATCAGCAGCCCGACCAAGAATGGCTCAGCCAAGTGCAGCGCGTGATCGAAGACTGGTGGCGCGAGGAAACCCCCCATGCGCGGCTGGATTTGTACGAAGAAATGCAAAACAGCCAAGGCGTGCCACCCGAAACCGACCGGCACCTGCTGCTGCGCGTGCGCCGCGAGCTGGGCCGCACCCTGAGTTTCCCCGAGAAAAAAGCCATGCGCGAGATGATTCGCGCCGCCGTGCTGGCGCAAGCGCCGGTGCTCGATGAAGCCGTTGGCACCTGAAGGCCATCCTGCGCCGCCTGGTGCAGGCGGGTGGGAGTTGGCGCGCTGGCTCGACAGCGTGCCAGGCCGCTACCTCCTGGACTGGGAGCAGAGCCGCTTCGATGAGGCCGTGGCCGACTGTTTCGGCTACCACGCCCTGCAACTGGGCCTGCCGCAGATCGATGCCTTGCGCAACAACCGCATCCCGCGGCGCTGGCTGGCCGTGCCCGAGCCACTGGTCGAGCGCTTCGAGCATGGCTACCGCCCCGCCAGTGCCACACCAGGCAGTGGGGAGCGCGCCGCCCAGCGGCCGCTGGCGCTGGTGGCGCACGCCGCTGCGCTGCCCTTTGCCGAAAACGCCCTCGATTTGATCGCGCTGCCGCACACGCTCGAATTCAGCGCCGACCCGCACGCGGTGCTGCGCGAGGCGCATCGGGTGCTGCTGCCCGAGGGCCGCTTGGTGGTGTGCGGGCTCAACCCGATCAGCCTGTGGGGCGCGCGCCAGCAGCGGGCGCGGCTGTGGGCCCGCCTGGGGCAGGGGCGCAGCCGCTGGGCGCGGCCTTTTTTGCCCGAAGCGGGCGAATTCATCGGCCCGCGGCGTTTGCGCGACTGGTTGCAGCTGCTCGGCTTCGAGGTCGAGTCCTGCCGCCTGGGCTGCTACCGCCCGGCCTTGCAAACCGAAGTCTGGATGCAGCGCTGGGCCTGGATGGAGCGCCTGGGGCCGCGCTACTGGCCGTTTTTCGGTGCCGCCTACTGCATGGTGGCGGTCAAGCGCGTGCGCGCCATGCGCTTGCTCGGGCCGGCTTGGAAGCCGCGCCCGGTGGCCGCCGCGCCGGTTGCCGTGGCGCAGCAGGTGGGCCGCCGCAGCGGCAGCAGCCGCCGCATGACCCAGGCCCTGGGCTCGGCCCAGACCGTCGCCCCCGCAGCCCCCCAAGCCACAACCCCAAGCACAAACCAAACCACAACCCCGAGCGCTCGCGCAACCCCTGCACCATGACCGAAGTCACCATCTACACCGACGGCGCTTGCAAAGGCAACCCCGGCCCAGGCGGCTGGGGCGCACTGTTGCGCTCGGCCGCCGGCGACAAAGAGCTCTGCGGCGGCGAACCGCAGACCACCAACAACCGCATGGAGCTGACGGCCGTGATCGAAGCCCTGCTAGCGCTCAAGCGCCCCTGCCGCGTCACGCTCTGGCTCGATAGCGAATACGTGCGCAAAGGCATCACCGAGTGGCTGCCGGGCTGGAAAGCCAAGGGCTGGAAAACGGCGGCGCGCCAGCCGGTGAAAAACGTCGATCTGTGGCAGCGCCTGGATGCGCTGGTGCAGCAAGGCGGCCACGAAATCGCCTGGCACTGGGTGCGCGGCCACAGCGGCGACCCCGGCAACGAACGCGCCGACGCGCTCGCCAACCGCGGCGTGTCCGACTTTGGCCGCAGCCAGCCCCACACACCAGCCCGCTAAAATGCAAGGTTTCAGGCGCTTGGCGCCCGCAGCGGCTTGGCGCGATTCCAGGCCGACCCCATCCATTTTCCCCTCTCGCGCCCCCTGGGCGTGAACCGAGCCCGCAGCCATGCCCATCAAGTTTTTGACCCAGCTCTTTGGCAGCCGCAACGAGCGCCTGCTCAAGACCTACCGCAAGACGGTGGCCCGCATCAACGCGCTCGAGAGCCAGTACGAGCAGCTCTCCGACGCCCAGGTGCAGGCCAAGACGGCCGAGTTCAAGCAGCGCCTGGCACAGGGCGAAACGCTCGATGCGCTGCTGCCCGAAGCCTTTGCCACGGTGCGCGAGGCCAGCAAGCGCGTGCTCAAAATGCGCCACTTCGACGTGCAGCTCATGGGTGGCATGGCCTTGCACAGCGGCAAGATCGCCGAAATGCGCACCGGCGAAGGCAAGACGCTCACCTCCACGCTGCCCATCTATCTGAATGCGCTCACGGGCCAGGGCGTGCACGTGGTCACGGTCAACGACTACCTGGCTGGGCGCGACGCCGAGTGGATGGGGCGCATCTACAACTGGCTCGGGCTCTCGGTCGGGATCAACCGCTCGCAGACCACGCGCGAGCAAAAGCAGGCCGCCTACGGCGCCGACATCACCTACGGCACCAACAACGAATACGGCTTCGACTACCTGCGCGACAACATGGTCTATGAGGCGCGCGACCGGGTGCAGCGCGGCCTGCACTACGCCATCGTCGATGAAGTCGATTCGATCCTGATCGACGAGGCGCGCACGCCGCTCATCATCAGCGGCCAGGCCGAAGACCACACCGACGACTACATCGCCATCAACAAACTGGCCCCGCTGCTGGAGCCCCAAGAGGGCGAGGAAGACATGCGCACCGGCGACGGCGTGATCAAGCCGGGCGATTTCGTCGTCGATGAAAAGGCGCACACCGTCAACCTAACCGAGAGCGGGCACGAAAAGGCCGAGGCGCTCATGACCCAGGCGGGGCTGCTGGCCGAGGGGGCCTCGCTCTACGACCCGGCCAACATCGCCTTCATGCACCACCTGGTGACGGCGCTCAAGGCGCACCACCTCTACCACCGCGACCAGCAGTACGTGGTGCAAAACGGCGAGATCATCATCGTCGATGAATTCACCGGCCGCCTGATGGTCGGGCGGCGCTGGAGCGAGGGCCTGCACCAGGCGGTAGAGGCCAAAGAGGGGGTGCGCATCCAGCCCGAAAACCAGACCCTGGCCTCGATCACCTTCCAGAACTACTTCCGCCTCTACGAAAAACTGGCCGGCATGACCGGCACCGCCGAAACCGAAGCCTTCGAGTTCCAGGAAATCTACGGCCTGGAAACCGTGGTGGTGCCGCCCAACAAACCGAGCCAGCGCAAAGACGAGCTCGACCGCGTCTATAAAACCACGCCCGAAAAATACCAGGCGGCGCTGGCCGACATCCAGGAATGCCTGCAGCGCGGGCAGCCGGTGCTGGTGGGTACTTCGTCGATCGAGAACTCCGAGATCATCGCCGAGCTGCTCAAAAAAGCCAAGCTGCCCTTTGAGGTGCTCAACGCCAAGCAGCACGAGCGCGAGGCCGAAATCATCGCCCAAGCCGGCCGCCCTGGCTCCATCACCATCGCGACCAACATGGCCGGGCGCGGCACCGACATCGTGCTCGGCGGCAACCTGGAAAAAATGTGCGCCGCCATCGAGGCCGACCCGGCGCTCGACGAAGCGGCGCGGGCGAGCAAAATCGCCGCCGTGCGCGCTCAGTGGCAGGCCGACCACGAGCGCGTCAAGGCGCTGGGGGGCTTGCGCATCATCGCGACCGAAAGGCACGAGAGCCGGCGCATCGACAACCAGTTGCGCGGGCGCGCCGGGCGCCAGGGCGACCCAGGTTCGAGCCGCTTCTACCTCAGCCTCGATGACTCCCTGATGCGCATTTTCGCGGGCGACAAGGTGCGCGCCATCATGGAGCGCTTCAACATGCCCGAGGGCGAGGCGATCGAGCACCGCATGGTCACGCGCTCGATCGAGAACGCGCAGCGCAAGGTCGAGGCGCGCAACTTCGACATCCGCAAGCAGTTGCTCGAATACGACGACGTGTCCAACGACCAGCGCCGCGTGGTCTATCAGCAGCGCAACGAAATCATCGACGCGCAGCAGGTGTCGGAGCAAATCCGTGGCCTGCGCGAGGGCGCGCTCACGCAACTGGTGCGCCAGTTCGTGCCAGCGCAGAGCGTGGAGGAGCAGTGGGACTTGCCCGGCCTGGAAAAAACCCTGGCCGAAGAATGGGGCCTGCCCCTGCCCTTGGTGCAGCAGGTGCAAGACGCCAGCGAGATGGACGACGCCGACGTGGTCGAGAAAGTGCTGCAAGCCGCGCACGCCCACTACGAGGCCAAGGTGCAACTGGCCAGCCCAGGCAGCTTTGCCGCCTTCGAGCGCGTGGTGCTGCTGCAAAACCTCGACAGCCACTGGCGCGACCACCTGAGCGCGCTCGACTACCTGCGCAAAGGCATACATCTGCGCGGCTACGCGCAAAAGCAGCCCAAGCAGGAATACAAGCGCGAAGCGTTCCAGTTGTTCTCGCTGCTGCTCGAGCAGGTGCGCGGCGAAGTCTCGCGCATATTGATGAACGTCAAGGTGCAAACGCCGGAGCAAGTGAGTGCCGCCGCGCAGCAGCTCGAAGCCGCCGCCGAGCGCCTGAACAACGTCACCTACACCGCCCCGAACGAAACCGGCGAAGCCGAAACCGTGGCCGACCGCGGCCTGCTCGGCGGCCGCGCCACCCCGGCCGAGGCGCTGCCCCGCGTGGGCCGCAACGACCCCTGCCCCTGCGGCAGCGGCAAAAAATACAAGCAGTGCCACGGCAAGCTGGCCTGATTCAACTCGAAAGCACCCCATGCCCGTCAACTGGACCGCCCCATCCGCCGCCAGCCTGCACCCGGTGCCCGGGGTGCGCATCGGTGTCACCGAAGCCGGGGTGCGCAAACCCAATCGCAAAGACCTGACCGTGCTGCTGCTCGACCCCGGCAGCGCCGTGGCCGGGGTGTTCACGCGCAACCGCTATTGCGCCGCGCCGGTGCAGGTGTGCCGTGAGCACCTAGCAGCCTGCCGGACTTGGGGTGCCATTCGTGCGCTGCTCATCAACACCGGCTGCGCCAACGCCGGCACCGGCGCGAGCGGCTTGGCGCACGCGCGCCAAACCTGCGCCGCGCTGGCCGAGCGGCTGGGCTTGCAGGCGCAGCAGGTGCTGCCTTTTTCCACTGGCGTGATCATGGAGCCGCTGCCGGTGCAGCGCGTGATCGACGGGCTCGATGCCGCGCTGGCCGACGCCCAGCCCGCGCACTGGCTGCGCGCCGCCGAAGGCATCATGACCACCGACACCGTGGCCAAGGCCGCCAGCCGCCAGGTGCAGATCGGCGGCCAGACCGTGACCCTATCCGGCATCGCCAAGGGCGCGGGCATGATCCGCCCCAATATGGCGACCATGCTCGGCTTTGTGGCCACCGATGCGCGCATCCAGCCGGCGCTGCTGCCCGAGCTGGCGCTGCGCTTGGCCGAGCTGTCGTTCAACCGCATCACCATCGACGGCGACACCTCCACCAACGACTCCTTCATCCTGATCGCCACCGGGCAGGCGGCGCACGCCGAAATCACCGACCTGGCCAGCCCCGACGGCCTGCTGCTGCTGGCGGCCCTGACCGAGCTGGCGCAGACGCTGGCGCACGCCATTGTGCGCGACGGCGAGGGCGCGACCAAGTTCATCACCGTGCGCGTGGAAGGCGGGCGCGACGGCGCCGAATGCCTGCAAGTGGCGTATGCGATCGCGCACTCGCCGCTGGTCAAAACCGCCTTCTATGCCAGCGACCCGAACCTGGGCCGCATTCTGGCGGCAGTGGGCTACGCCGGCATTGCCGACTTGGATCAAAACCAGATCGAGCTGCACCTCGACGACGTGCACGTGGTCACGCAGGGCGGGCGCCACCCCGGCTACACCGAGCAAGAAGGCGCGCGCGTGCTGGCCCAGAGCGAGATCACCATCCGCGTCGGGCTGGGCCGCGGCACCGCGACGGAGACGGTCTGGACTTGCGACCTCAGCCACGAGTACGTGAGCATCAACGCCGATTACCGCTCCTAAAACGCGCCGCGCCGCGCCCCTGCTGCCACCGCATCCGCATGAACGAAGCCTTTGAACGCCTGTTGCAGCGCGCCGAATCCCTGCTGGCGCGCATCGAAGCGGTGCTGCCGCAGCCCCTGAGCGCGCCCGACTGGGGCGCGGCGCTGGCCTGGCGCTACCGCAAACGCGGCGGCCACGGCCTGCTGGAGCCGGTGCGCCACATCGGGGCCATCGCGCTGTCCGACCTGCAAGAAATCGAGTCGCAAAAAGAGCGCCTGGTGCGCAACACGGCGCATTTCGTTCAGGGGCTGCCGGCCAACAACGTGCTGCTCACCGGGGCGCGCGGCACCGGCAAAAGCTCGCTCATCCGCGCCTGCCTGCACGCCTTGGCGCCGCAGGGGCTGCGCCTGATCGAAGTGGACAAGACCGACCTGACCGACTTGCCCGACATCGTGGCGCTGGTGGCCGAGCGCCCGGAGCGCTTCATCGTGTTTTGCGACGACCTCAGCTTCGAAGACGGCGAGCCCGGCTACAAGGCGCTCAAGTCGATCTTGGACGGATCGGTGGCCGCCAGCAGCCCCAATGTGCTGATTTACGCCACCAGCAACCGGCGCCACCTGCTGCCCGAGTACCAGCGCGACAACCTCAGCCACCAACGCGACGAAGACGGCGAACTGCACCCCGGCGAAGCGGTGGAAGAAAAAATCTCGCTCTCGGAGCGCTTCGGGTTGTGGATCAGCTTTTACCCTTTTAGCCAAGACGAATACCTGGCCGTGGTGCGCCAGTGGCTGGGGCATTTTGGCGTGCCCGAGGCGGCGATCGAGGCCGCGCGCACGCAGGCGCTGGTCTGGGCGCTGGAGCGCGGCTCGCGCAGCGGCCGGGTGGCGTACCAGTTTGCGCGCGACTACGCGGGCAACCATCCGCTGGCGGCAGACACGCCGCAGCCCTGAGCGCAGCCAGGCGCTGGGCGCCGCGCTCGCGCTTCAAGCGCAGAGGGTGAATTCGAGCTCGACTTCGGCCGCGCTGGCCAGTTGCGGTTTGCCGTCGGGGCCGCGTTGCATCAGGCGCACCGCAAACATCATCCGGTTGCCACTGATCTCGGGCACCAGTTGCCGTGCCGGATCGATCCACAGCCGCAGCAACTGGTAGGTTCTGCCCTGTGGCAGGTTTTGGTGGAACTGGCCGCCCAGGGCCATGACCTTTTGCGGGTGCGCCGATTCGCGCAACACGCTCAGCAGCACCTGCACCGGGTCGAGCAGCGGGGCCAGCGTCTGCGCCCAGCCTTGCAGCTCCAACTGGCGCTGCTCGGGGCTGCGGTGCTGCCAGTCGTGGTAGGCGGGTAAGTCGAACTCGAAGCTGCCTCCCGGAATGCCCATGCGGCTGCGCACCGCCGCCAGCCATTCGTGGTCGGAGAGCGATTGGCCGATCTTGCCGCACTCTTGCAAAGCGCCGTAGCTCGCCTCCAAGCGAGCGATGAACTGCTCCAGCGCGGCCTCGGAAATGGCCGGGTTGCCGCGGTAACCGAGGTACTGCTGCTTGAGCCGCTCCAAGTCTTTGAGGACTTCGGTTTTTAAGTCGGAGCGCGCCCCCACTTCGAGCAGCTCGAACAGGGTGTGCAGGGCAAAATGGTGGTCGAGCGCACTTTCGCGCTGCAGCAACTGGCCCAGGCGGTCGAGCAGCCGCTCCAGCCGCAAGTAGGTGCGGATGCGTTCGTTGAACGGGTATTCGTAGAGAATCACCATACGATCATAGCCCGAATCGCTGCCGTTGTTCGGCGTAGGCGCGCTGCACTTGCGCTTGCAAGTGCGCCAGGGTGGTGCGGGCGTCGTTGTCTAGCACCACATCGGCCAGCGCCAGCCGCTCGGCCCGGCTGGCTTGTGCCGCCAGCACCGCCTGCACCTGCGCCAGCGGCCAGCCGTTGCGCTGCAACACGCGCGCGGTTTGGGTGTCTGGGCTGCAATCGACTACCCACACCGCATCCACCTGCTCGCGCCAGTGCGGGGATTCGGCCAGCAGCGGAATGTCGAGCACCACGCAGTCGCTGCGGCCCTGCAGCCGCATCTGGGCGCAGCCCTGCTCGATGGCGGTGCGCACCAGCGGGTGCACGATGGCCTCCAGCCGCTGGCGCGCCTCGGGCTGGGCAAACACCAGCGCACGCATCTGCGCCCGATCCAGCGCCCCATCGGGCCCGATGAAGGCTGGGCCAAAGGCGGCGCGTAGGGGCTCGATGGCGGCCCCGCCGGGGGCGGTGCAGGCGCGTGCCAGCGCGTCGGCGTCGAGCACCGTCGCGCCCAACTTTTGTAGCATGGCCGCCACCGTGCTCTTGCCGCTGCCGATGCCGCCGGTCAGGCCGATGCGCCAGGGGGGCTGGGGGTGGGTGCGCATGGTTTGCAAGGTGAGGGGCTGGCGTGGCTTAAAGCCCGACCCAGCCCAGCAGCGTGGCCGGGCCCAGTGCCAGCGCCAGCAGCGCGCCAAAAGCCAGAAACGGCCCAAAGGGCACGTAGCCGCCCTCGCGCAAGCCGCTGCTGTACTTCATGGCCAGCCCGATCACGGCCCCAAGCACCGAGGCCAGCAGCAGGATAGGAACCAGGGCCTGCCAGCCCAGCCAAGCCCCGAGCGCAGCAAATAGCTTGAAATCGCCATAGCCCATGCCCTCTTTGCCGGTGAGCAGCTTGAAGGCCCAGTAGATCGACCACAGCGACAGGTAGCCCGCCACCGCGCCCCACAGCGCGTCGTCGAGCGCAAGGCCGCTCAAGCCCAGCGCCGCCGCCAGCAGGCCGGCCCAGAGCAGCGGCAGCGTGATGTCGTCGGGCAGCAGCGTGGTGTCCCAGTCGATAAAGGCCAGCGCCAGCACGGCGGCCACAAAACCCATCCAGGCCAGCGCCGGCCAGCCCGGGCCGTGCAGGTGCATCACATAGGCAAAGCCCAAGCCGGTGAGCAGCTCCACCAGCGGGTAGCGCAGCCCGATCGGGGCCGCGCAGGCGCTGCACTTGCCGCGCAGCAGGGCGTAGCTGAGCAGCGGGATGTTGTGGTACCAGGCGATGCCCGCACCACAGGCCGGGCAGCGCGAGCGCGGCGTGATCAGGTTGAGCGCCGGGGCTTGCGCCTCCGTGGCCGTGGCCGCGCCGGGGGCCAAAGCCGCGGCGCTGGAGGAGGGCGGGGCGGCTTGGGTGGGAGCGCTCACAGCCGGGTGCAGCTCGGCGCATTCGGCGGCCCAGCGCCGCTCCAGCATGAGCGGCAGCCGGTGTATCACCACATTGAGAAAGCTGCCAACCAGCAGGCCCAGCACGGCGGCAAAGGCGATGCCCAGCGGGCCGGCGAGGGTGTCCAGTGGCATGGTGCGAGCAATAGAGTGGAAGTGCGGGAAGTGTAAACCCGGTAGTGCGGTCGCAGAGCAGTGGATTAATGATAAAGTCGCACGAGGTGCATGACACCCTTTGGGCACCGTGCGCTGATTGCTAATCAATTGATTTAATTATTGAAACTGTTTTTTGAGCCCATCGAACGGATTCGGGATGAAGAATCGCATCATCAAGGTCAAAGGCACAGAGGTCACGATCGCCACTCGGAACGAGCACGACTACCTCTCGCTGACTGATATGGTGAGGAACTTCGACGGCGGCAGCGCCCTGATTGAGCAATGGCTCAAGAACAAGGACACCGTGCTGTTCTTGGGCGTGTGGGAGCAACTCAACAACCCAGGGTTTAATTCCATCGAATTCGAGGGAATTAAAAACGAGGCTGGGCGCAACAGCTTTTTCCTGTCGGTTAAAAAATGGATCGAGG